>Ga0268264_10000046_pt1 | contig 364597 bp, 372 predicted proteins | sample KBSSwiS32_FD_190357 | JGI IMG/M metagenome (GOLD analysis project Ga0268264, IMG submission 190357) | Switchgrass rhizosphere microbial communities from Kellogg Biological Station, Michigan, USA - KBS Switchgrass S3-2 (SPAdes) (version 2) | ecosystem: Host-associated > Plants > Roots >...
CATGGCCAGGCGGGCGGCCTGGTCGGGGTCCTTGGTCTCGGCGGCGCGGGCGTGCAGGTCGCGGGCCAGGGTCAGGCCGAGCCTGGCCAGCTCATCGAGGATGAGGTCGGATCGCTCGAGGGTCCCGCCGGGGTTATCCATGAACAAAAAGGGAACACACAAGGTCCCGCTTGTCAAGTTTTTGCAAGCGGGGCGGCAGGATTTGGCCACGGACGCACATAATTTTCGCCGGTTCGGCTTGACGAAAAGAGGAGGGAAATCAGGAGATTCTCGTACCCAGAAAGGCGCGCCGAAGAAGCGTTCGCATTTGCCTTGACAGCGCCACTCGACACCTTCCACGCCGTCGCCTAGCGTGCGAGGGGGTGGAGCAGGACCCTGGGGCCCTCAACACCCAACGTGGCCACGCGCGCCGCACGTGGAGGCCGACGGACGCGCCGCATCGCCGGAGCGGGTCGTTTGATCAGCGGCGGTCGATTCATTGGGGCGAGGCGCGATGGCGACGAACTACGTATTCAGCTCCAGCACCACCACCTACACTTTTTCGACGACAGGCAATGTCGCGGGCGGATCGGCGGCGAACTACGCGGCGGGCGGCTCCAGCTCCAGCACCGCGACGGCGTCCGACTTCCCTGCAAACACCCCGGTGTCCGGCATCGTCAGCACCGGCGGGAACGCTCAGGATACGCTGAACGGCGGGTCAGGCAGCGACACGCTCTCCGGCAATGACGGAGCCGACAGCCTTCAGGCGGGCGCGGGCGCCGATCGCCTCTATGGCGGCCAGGGCGCGGACACCCTGGTCGGAGGCGCCGGCGACGACACGCTCTCCGGTGGCGCAGGCGCCGACAGGCTCGAAGGCGGAACCGGGCGCGATCAGTTCCAGCTCTGGTCGGGAACAACCAGCACCGTGCCGGGGGAACTCGACCGCATTGTCGACTGGAGAGGGACCGACGACTTCCTGCGCTTCGGCGCCGGCGATGAATCCGGCGTCGGGGTGGGCGCCGGCTCAGCCGCCAACTACCGGGAGTTCACAGCGGCCACCTACGCCAACGCGCTTGCCCAGGCCAATGCGCAGATCGTCGGCGGCGTCGTCGACTATGTCGCCGTGCAGGTAGGAAGCGACGTTCTCGTGTTCGCCGACAGCCAGAACAACAACGGACAGGCCGACACAGCCGTGATCCTCGCCGGCAAGGTTCTCAACGACATCGCCTTCGGGAACTTCATCTAGGGCTTTGTCCGCGCAAATTTGCGCCGCCGGCGGACCACGCATAAGGCGCCGGAGGGCGGCGCGGGGCTACGTCAGATCGAGAAGCTGACCCCGCAGCCGCAGCTGGACTTGGCGTTGGGGTTGCGGATCTTGAACTCCGCGCCCGCCAGGGCGTCCACGAAGTCGATCTCCGAGCCCTTCAGCAGGACCAGCGACATCTCGTCGACCAGGGCCGCTGCGCCGTCGCGCTCGACCCTCAGGTCATCGGGTTCGGCGGCGTCCACCAGGTCGAACTGGTACTGGAAGCCCGAGCAGCCGCCGCCTTCCACCGCCACGCGCAGCATCAGCGGGCGGCCTTCCTTTTCGCCGATGGCGCGGATCCGCTGGGCGGCGGCGGCCGATAGGGTGAGGTCGTGGATGGTCATGAGTGCTAATGAATCTCCGCCCTGACTATATGTGACGTTCGGAGGCTTCGACCAAGGGGCCGCAGGAATTGGTTTGATGCCCTTCATCCCCCGCGCCGCCTATGCCGAAGATCCCGCCACCTCGCTGGGTCGAAAGGTTCCCGAGCCGGAAAGCCGCACGCGCACCAGTTTCGCCCGCGACCACGACCGCATCATCCACGCCACGGCCTTCCGCCGGCTTAAGGAAAAGACCCAGGTCTTCGTGGCCCACGAGGGCGACCATTTCCGCACCCGCCTGACCCATTCGCTGGAAGTGGCGCAGATCGCCCGCTCCCTGGCCACCGCCATGGGCCTCGACTCGGACCTCGCAGAGACCATCGCGCTGGCCCACGACCTCGGCCACCCGCCGTTCGGCCACGCCGGCGAGGACGAGCTGGAAAAGCAGATGGAGGGCTTCGGCGGTTTCGACCACAACGTCCAGACCTTCCGGGTAGTCACCCGGCTGGAGCGGCGCTATCCGGGCTTCGACGGCCTGAACCTGACGTGGGAGACGCTGGAGGGGGTGATCAAGCACAACGGGCCGGTGGATTCGAAGCTGGACCGGCCGTCCTGGAGCGCCATCGCCGAGTTCGACGCCGAGTACAACCTGCGCCTGGCCACCTGGGCCTCCGCCGAGGCGCAGGTGGCGGCCCTCTCCGATGACATCGCCTACAACAACCACGACGTGGACGACGGGGTGCAGGCGGGCCTGTTCCACCTGAAGGAGCTGCTGGACGTGCCGCTGATCGGGCCGATCCTGCAGGGTGTCTACGACGACTACCCCGACATCGACCCCGAGATCGTCCGCCTGGAGGCCGTGCGCCGGATGATCGGGGCCATGGTCGACGACGTGATGGCCGAAACCCGACGTCGGGCGGAGGCGGGCAAGGTCGCCAGCGCCGAGCAGGTGCGCGTCCTCGACCACGCCCTGGTGGCCTTCTCCCGGGACATGGTGGAGGACCTGGCCCAGTTGCGCGCCTTCCTGATGGAGCGGATGTACCGGCACTGGCGCGTCAATAGGACGCGCTCCCAGGCTCGCCGCATTCTGGCCGAGATGTTCCAGTTGTTCATGAGCGAGCCCGACGTCCTGCCGACGGAATGGTTCGCCCGGTCGCAGAACCGCGACAAGGCCGGCCTGGCCCGTGTGGTGTGCGACTACATCGCCGGCATGACCGACCGCTTCGCCATCGAAGAGCACCGCCGGCTCTTCCACCTGGACGTCTGGAACTAGGGCGCGACACTGAATGTGGATGCCGGTTTCGGCGCCCGTCGCGCCGACATTCAAGGCGACGCAGGTGGGAAGCGGGTAGGGCTTCGCTAAAGTGCCAATCCGGCGCGCGCGATTCGCTGCGCCGCTTCTTCGGGAGCCTTCTCGATGACCGACCAAGACCGCGGCGCCTACACGCCTCCGACGGACGCGCCGCTGTCCTTCGACGCCCGCCAGCCCGTGCGCGGCTCGCGGCCCCTGCCGCTGACCCTGATCGTCAGCGCCCTGGTGCTGATCCTGCTGGTGGCCGCGATCGTGGTCTTCTACCGCTCCGGCGTGCGCGAGGCGGGCCAGGCGCCCGCCACCGTCGGCCAGCCGGTGGGCCCGATCACCGCCGCCGCCCCGCCGGACGCCCAGCCCGCCGACCCGGCGGCCAACCTGCAGATCTACAAGCCCGAGGAGCCGGGCGCCGCGCCGGCCGCGCCCACCTTCACCGCCCCGCCGGAACAGCCGCAGCCCCGGGTCGCCGCGCCCACCGCGCCGGTGCAGACCGCACAGCTTCCGCCGGCGTCCCCGGCCGCGGCGGGCCTGAAGCCGGCGCAACCGGCGCCGGCGCCTGCGCCGATCGCCAAGGCCCCGCCGGCCCCCGCGACCAAGCCCGCGCCCGCGCCGGCCGCCAAGGCGGCGGCCCCGGCCGCCAAGGCGGCGGCCCCGGCCGCCAAGCCTGCCCCCGCGGCCGGCGGCTTCGCGGTGCAGATCGGGGCCTTCTCGTCCCAGAGCCAGGCTGACCAGGGCTACAACGACGCCGGCCGGATCGCGGGTGTCGATATCGCCGGCAAGTTCAAATACGTGGAGCCGGTCCAGAAGAACGGCTCCACCCTCTACCGCACCTCGGTGCGGGGCTTCGCCTCGCGCACCCAGGCGGCCGCCTTCTGCGCCCAGCTCAAGGCCGCCGGGAAGAACTGCTTCGTCAAGTGACCGCCCACGCCTGCATCCTCGGCTGTTCCGGCCCGGCCCTGACCGCCGAGGAGCGGGCGTTCTTCCGCGACGTTCAACCCTGGGGCTTCATCCTCTTCAAGCGCAACGTCGAGAGCCCCGACCAGGTACGGGCCCTGGTGGACAGCCTACGGGCCTGCGTCGACCGCCCCGACGCCCCGGTGCTGGTCGACCAGGAGGGCGGGCGCGTGCAGCGCCTGGGCCCGCCGCACTGGAACCGCTATCCGCCGGGCCGCGCCTTCGGGACTCTCTCGGGCAACGATCCGCTCCTGCGGCGGGAAGTCACCCGGCTGGGCGCGCGCCTGCTGGCCCACGACCTGGCGGCCCTGGGGATCAACGTCGACTGCGTGCCGGTGCTGGACGTGCCGGTCCCCGGCGCCCACGACGTAATCGGCGACCGCGCCTATGGGACGACGCCCGACGAGGTGGCGTTCCTCGGGCGCGCCGCCGCCGAGGGCCTGATCGCCGGCGGCGTGCTGCCGGTGATCAAGCACATGCCGGGCCACGGCCGCGCCGGCGTCGACAGCCACCTCAACCTGCCGGTGGTGCAGGCCTCCTACGAGGAGCTCGACGCCGTCGACTTCGCCCCGTTCCGGGTGCTCTCGGACATGCCGATGGCGATGACCGCCCACGTGGTCTACACGGCCGTGGACGCCAGGGGTCCCTCCACCACCTCGCGCAAGGCGGTCCGCCAGGTGATGCGCGGCGCCATCGGCTTCGACGGCCTGATCATGACCGACGACCTGTCCATGAAGGCGCTCTCCGGCGATTTCGCCCAGCGCGCCCGCGCCGCGCTCGCCGCCGGCTGCGACGTGATCCTGCACTGCAACGGCGACATGGCCGAGATGAAGGGGGTCGTCGCCGGCTGCCGGCCGCTCACCGGCCGCCCCGCCCAACGCGCCAGGGCCGCCCTCGGCCGCCTGGCCCGGACGCCGGAGCCGTTCGACGTCGCCGAGGCCCGCAGCCGCTTCGCCGCGGCCTTCGAGGGGCAGTGGGCCGCATGAGGGAAGGCTTCCAGCCGGTCCTCGACTTCGAGGCCGCCGCCGAGGCCGCCGAGGACGGCGAGGCCCTGATCATCGACGTGGAGGGCTACGAGGGCCCGCTGCACGTGCTGCTGGCGCTGGCCCGCAGGCAGAAGGTCGACCTCCTCAAGCTGTCGGTGCTCAAGCTCGCCGAGCAGTACTTGGCCTTCGTGCACCAGGCCCGGAAGCTGCGCTTCTCGCTCGCCGCCGACTATCTGGTGATGGCCGCCTGGCTGGCCTACCTGAAGTCCCGCCTGCTGCTGCCCAAGCCGGAGCGCGTCCGCGGCGACGAGCCGCCCGCCGAGACCATCGCCGCCCAGCTGGCCTTCCGCCTGGCCAAGCTGGAGGCGATGCGCCGCGCCGCCGACGCCCTGAAGACTCTGCCGCAGCATGGCCGCGACGTCTTCACCCGCGGCGATCCCGAGGCCATCCGCATCGTGCCGTCCGGCGAGCTGGAGGGCGATCTCTACGACCTGATGACCGCCTACGTCGGCCAGCGCTCCAAGGCCCGCGACCGCAGCTACACGCCCCGCGCGCCCTCGGCCTACTCCCTGGAGGACGCCCGCGAGCGCCTGCGCGGCCTGCTTCCCGAGCTCGACCGCTGGACGCCGCTCACCGGCGTCGCGCCCTTCACCCAGGCCGGGGAGGGGCCCAGCCGCGCCTCCTACGTCGCCTCCACCCTTTCGGCGAGCCTGGAGCTGGTCAAGGAAGGCGCCATGGAGGCGCGCCAGCTGGAAGCCTTCGCCGACATCTACCTGCGCGCCCGGAAGGCTGCGGCGTGATGGGGGCGCAGCGGTCCAGCTCCTCCCCCGTCCCGCAGAGGACGGGGGAGGGGGACCACCCGCAGGGTGGTGGAGGGGGCGCTAGGCGGCTTCACATGGGAGTATGCGCCCCCTCCGTCACGCCCCTTTCGGGGCGCGCCACCTCCCCCGTCGTCTTCGCGACAGGGGAGGAGCGCCTATGACCGTCCCCATCCCCTACGAGCGCGAGGTCGAAGCGCTGCTCTTCGCGGCCGCAGGTCCGCTCAGCCTCGACGACCTCGCCCGGCGCCTGCCCGAGGGCGCGGACGTCGCGGGCGCGCTGGCCGCGCTGCAATCGCGATACGAGGGCCGCGGCGTCACGCTGGCGCCCGTCGCCGGCCGCTGGCGCTTGCAGACCGCCGAGGACCTCGCGTGGCTGATGACCGAGGAGCGGGAGGAGCCGCGGCGCCTGTCGCGCGCCGCCCAGGAGACCCTGGCCATCATCGCCTACCACCAGCCGGTCACCCGCGCCGAGATCGAGGCCGTGCGGGGCGTCCAGGCCAGCAAGGGCACCCTGGACGTGCTCCTGGAGCTGTCGCTGGTGCGGATGCGCGGGCGCCGGCGCACGCCGGGCCGGCCGGTCACCTATGGCACCACCGACGCCTTCCTCGAACACTTCGGCCTGGCGGCGCTCTCGGACCTGCCGGGGGCGGCCGAGATGAAGGCCGCGGGCCTGCTCAGCCTCGACCTGCCGCCGGACTTCGCCGTGCCCGATCCCAGCGGCCTCGCCCCGGACGAGGACCCGCTGGAGGACGGCGACGCCCCGGAGTTCCACACCGACTACCTGGCCGAGGACGAAGCGGTCCGATGACGCACCGCGCCGATTGGCGCTGGGGCGGCGGAACCGCTATATTCCCCGCAACTGATTGGACGCGGCGCGCGGCGCGGGCGTCCGGCAACTGGAGTTTCGCCTCATGGGCTCTCTTTCGATCTGGCACTGGCTGATCGTTCTCGTGGTCGTCGGCCTGCTGTTCGCCCGGCCGGGCAAGCTTTCCGGCCTGATGGGCGACGCGGCCAAGGGCATCAAGGCGTTCAAGGACGGCCTCAAGCATGAGGACGAGGCCGACAAGCCTGCGAAACCCGTGCCCACCGTCGAGGGCGGCAAGGACTGATCCCGGGCCCGCGCCGGCGATTCGCGCCGGCGACTTGATCGGCTCGGCTTTCGTCGTCTAGAGCGGCGGGCGATCCCGTTCCATGTCCCGCCCTTCGCGGGCGCCACCAGCCTGAAGGCGCGCCTCGTCCATGCTTCCCGAAATCGGCGCTTCGGAACTGCTGGTGATCGCCGCCGTGGCGCTGATCGTGGTGGGGCCGAAGGACCTGCCGATGCTGCTGCGCAAGCTGGGGCAGTTCATGGCCAAGCTGCGCGGCATGGCCGCCGAGTTCCGCGCCAGCTTCGACGAGATGGCCCGCCAGTCCGAGCTCGACGAGCTGCGCCAGCAGGTGGACGCCCTGCGCAAGGGCCAGCTCGACGAGATCGCCGCGCTGCGCGCCGACGAAGCCCAGGTGGCCCAGGTGTTCGACGAGATCGGCCAGGAGCTCCACGGGACCGCCCGCTACGATCCGCCGGCCACCCCTGAATACGCCGAACCATTGAGCTTGCCGCCCGGCGACGGCATGCCCGCGGCGGAGCCCGAACCGGCGCCCAAGGCCAAGCCGGCGCGCGCCCGCGCCAAGCCGAATCCCAAGGCCGAGCCCACCGTTTCGCCCGCCAAGCCGCCGCCCAAGCGCACGCGGCGGACGGGAACGGTCACGTGAGCGACTACGATCCGGACGAGGCCGAGATCGAGGCCTCCCGCGCGCCGCTCCTCGAGCACCTGGTCGAGCTGCGCAAGCGGCTGATCGTCTGCGTCGCCGCCATCATCGTCGGCTTCATCATCTGCTTCACCTTCTCCAAGCAGATCTACATCGCCCTGCTGCACCCCTTCGAGATCGCCGCCCAGCTGCTGGCGTCCCAGAAGGAGGGGCACAGCCACGGCGCCTTCGACCTGCTGCTCGCCCTGATCGGGATGAAGGAGGTGCCCAGCGTCGCCGGCGCCGGCCTGAAGCTGGTGTTCACCGCGCCTCTGGAGTTCTTCTTCACCAAGCTCAAGCTGGCGGGCTTCGGGGCGGTGGTGATCACATTCCCGATCCTCGCCTGGCAGGTCTACGCCTTCGTGGCGCCCGGCCTCTACAAGCGCGAGCGGCGGGCCTTCATGCCGTTCCTGCTGGCCGCGCCGCTGCTGTTCGCGGCGGGGGCGGCGCTGGTCTACTTCATGATCCTGCCGTTCGTGCTGTGGTTCTCGCTGTCGCAGCAGATCGTCGGCGCCGGCGCGATCTCGGTGGAGCTGCTGCCCAAGGTCTCCGACTACCTGACCCTGGTCACCACCCTGCTGCTGGCCTTCGGCCTCTGCTTCCAGCTGCCGGTGGTGCTGAGCCTGCTGGGCATGGCGGGGATCGTCACCGCCAAGATGCTGTCGGGCGGCCGCCGCTACGCCATCGTCGGCGTCTTCGTGCTGGCCGCTGTGGTCACGCCGCCGGACCCGATCAGCCAGACCATGCTCGCGATCCCGATCATCCTGCTCTACGAGGTCTCCATCTGGCTGGTGGCGGCGATCGAGCGCGCCCGCCGGCGGGAAGAGGCGGGCAGAGACGTCGTTCCCGTCTGACCGCCGCTTGGCGCCCGACTCGACGCGCTCTAGAGAGGGCGCGCGCAATCCCTCCCGCCGGTTCCCATGCACGACATCAAGGCCATCCGCGACAACCCCGCCGCCTACGACCGCGCCTGGGGCCTGAAGGGTCTGTCCGGCCAGACGGACGCCCTGCTGTCGCTCGACGCCCAGGTGCGCGCGGCGCAACTGGCGCTGCAGACCGCCCAGAGCCAGCGCAACGACGCCTCCAAGAGGATCGGCCAGGCCAAGGCCCAGAAGAACGAGGCCGAGGCCGACCGCCTGATGGCCGAGGTGGAGAGCCTGAAGGGGACCATCGCCGAACAGACCGAGGCCGAGCGGACCGCCGGCGAGGCGCTCCGCGGCCTGCTGTCGTCGCTGCCCAACATCCCCGCGGCCGACGTCCCGCCGGGCGCGGACGAAACGGCCAACGTCGAGGTCCGCCGCTGGGGCGAGCCGAACGACATCGCATCCCCCAAGAACCACGCCGACCTGGGCGAGGCGCTGGGGCTGATGGACTTCGAGGCCGCCGCCCGCATGAGCGGCGCACGCTTCGTGGTGCTGAAGGGCCAACTCGCCCGGCTCGAGCGGGCGCTCGGCCAGTTCATGCTCGACCTGCAGACGCAGGAGCACGGCTACACGGAGGTGAACCCGCCGCTGCTGGTCCGCGACGAGGCGGCGTTCGGCACCGGCCAGCTGCCGAAGTTCGCCGAGGACCTGTTCCACACCACCGAGGGCCGCTGGCTAATCCCCACCGCGGAGGTCTCCCTCACCAACCTGGTCCGCGAGCAGATCACCCCTGAGGAAGAGCTGCCGCTACGGCTCACCGCGCTCACCCCTTGCTTTCGCTCGGAGGCCGGCGCCTCGGGCCGTGACACGCGCGGCATGATCCGCCAGCACCAGTTCAACAAGGTGGAGCTGGTCTCGATCACCTCGCCCGACCAGTCGGAGGCGGAGCACGAGCGGATGGTCGGCTGCGCCGAGGCGGTGTTGAAGGCCTTGGAGCTGCCGTTCCGCACCATGCTGCTTTGCGCCGGCGACATGGGCTTCTCCGCCCGCAAGACCTACGACCTGGAGGTCTGGCTGCCCTCGGAAGGCCGCTACCGCGAGATCAGCTCGATCTCCAACTGCGGCGACTTCCAGGCCCGCCGGATGGACGCCCGCACCAAGGCCGCCGGCGAGAAGGGCACCCGCTATGTCCACACGCTGAACGGCTCGGGCCTAGCCGTCGGCCGCACCCTGGTGGCGGTGATGGAGGCCTACCAGGACGAGGGCGGCCGGATCGCCGTTCCCCAGGCCCTGCATCCGTACCTGCCGGGCCTGACGCACATCGGGGGGCAGGCGTGACCAGCCACCTCACTTTCCCTCCCCTTCATGGGGAGGGTGGACGCGACGCAGTCGCGGACGGGTGGGGAAGCCTGCCGGTCAGCATGCCCCACCCTTCGCCGGCTGACGCCGGCTTGTCCCTCCCCATGAAGGGGAGGGAAAGCTAGTGCGCATCCTGGTCACCAACGACGACGGAATTCACGCCGAGGGACTGGAAGCGCTGGAGGCCATAGCCCGCACCCTGTCGGACGACGTCTGGGTCTGCGCGCCCGAGTACGAGCAGTCGGGCGCCTCGCGGGCCCTGACCCTGGCCGAGCCGATCCGTGTGCGCCGGATCGGCGAGCGGCGGTTCGCCACCACCGGCACGCCCACGGACTGCGTCATGCTGGCGCTCGGCGAACTGGTGGACGGGCCGCGGCCGGACCTGGTGCTGTCCGGCGTCAACCGGGGCGCCAACCTGGCCGAGGATGTCACCATGTCCGGCACCGTGGCCGGGGCCATCGAGGCCATGGCCATGGGCGTGCCAGGGATCGCCCTGTCGCAGGCCGGTGGGCCGGAACGCGAGTCCTTCTACGAGCCCGCCGTCGCCTTCGCGCCGGGGATCATCAACAAGCTGGTCGCCGCCGGCTGGCCGTCCGACGTGGTCATCAACCTCAATTTCCCGAACCGCCCGTCTGCGGAGATCACCGAGGTGGAGGTCACCCGCCAGGGTTTTCGCGACGTCCAGATCCGCCACGCGGAAAAGCGGACGGACCTGCGTGGGCGGGCGTACTATTGGATGGGCTATCGACAGACGCCGTCGCAGCCCGCCGACGGCACCGACCTGCGGGCGATCTACGACGGGCGGATTTCCGTGACGCCGCTGCACATCGACCTGACCCACATGGCCACCGTGCACGCCCTGAAGGGCGTGCTCGGCGGCCCACCGCCCAAGCTTTGAGATAATCCGGTCCATGGCCGAAGACGAATCCACAGCCGAAGAGAACCTGGCCCGCCTGGTGCTTGGATTGCGTTCGCAGGGCGTCACCGACCCGGCGGTGCTGAACGCCATCGAGACCACGCCGCGCGACCTCTTCACGCCGGACCTGTTCAAGGCGCGCGCCTGGGAGGATTCGGCCCTGCCGATCGCCTGCGGCCAGACCATCAGCCAGCCGTTCATCGTCGGCCTGATGACCCAGGCCCTGCGCGTCGAGCCCCGCTCGCGGGTGCTGGAGATCGGCACGGGCTCCGGCTACCAGACCACGGTGCTCTCCAAGCTGGTGCGGCTGGTCTACACGGTGGAGCGCTACCGCACGCTGATGGCGGAGGCGCAAGGGCGCTTCAAGACGCTGGGGCTCACCAACATCATCACCCGCTTCGGCGACGGCGGGGAGGGCTGGCCCGAGCAGGCGCCGTTCGACCGCATTATGGTCACAGCCGCGGCGCCGGACGAGCCCACCGCTCTTCTCCAGCAGCTCAAGCCTGCGGGCGTCCTGGTGGCGCCGGTGGGGAAGGGGCCGGTGCAGACCCTGCGCCGCTATGTCGGGAACGGCGCGGGCGGCTTCGACGTGGAAGTGCTGACCGAGGTGCGCTTCGTGCCACTGCTCGACGGCGTCGCCAGGGAGCTGTGACGCCGCTCGTCCTGCGGCGCGTTGGCGCCGCCCGGACGGGGTTAACGCAACATAAACCGTCGCGCCGCGACTGATACCGCGACGACAGGAGCGGCGATGACTCAAGTCCTGAAGCGATTCGTACCGATCCTCCTGGCGGGCGGCGTTCTGGCCGGCTGCACCACCTATGAGCCCTTCGAGGGCCGGGGCGGATCTTCAGGATCCGCGCAGCCCGCCTATCCCATTCGTCCGCCGCCGCCTTCGCAGCCGAGTTCGCCGCCGCCGGTCGCCGCGCCGCCCCCCACCGCCACCGCGCCCGTCGAGAGCCGCAGCCTGGAGCCGACCGCGCCGCCGCGCACCAACCTGCCCAGCTACGTCACGCCTTCGACCCCGCCCGGCGACGCGTCGCCGCCGCCGCCCGCCTACCAGACGCCCCCTTATCAGCCGCCCCCTTATCGCCCGCCCGCCTATCAGCCCCTGCCGCCGCCCCCGCCGCCGCCGGTCGAGGCGCCCCGGCCTGCGCCGCGGATGCAGACGGTCACCAAGACCTCGGTCACGGGCAAGGTCGTGGACGTGGACGGTCCGCGCGTCGAGTACACGGTCAAGAAGGGGGACAACCTCTACGCCATCGCCCGCAAGCTCGAGCTCGACGCCGAGACCCTGGGCAAGGACAACAAGCTCAAGGCGCCCTACCGGCTGCAGCCGGGCCAGGTGCTCAAGGGCCCCGTCACCAAGCGCAAGGCCTATGTGGTCGGCTCCGGTGACACCCTTTTCAGTATCGCCAAGCGCTTCGGCGTCACCGCCAAGGCCCTGGGCGCCGAGAACGACCTGAAGCCCGGCGCTTCCCTGAAGCCCGGCAAGAAGATCCGCCTGCCCGAGGGCTACAAGGACGCCGGCCCGACCAAGACCGTCACCCGTGTGCCCGTGGAGGCGCCCGAGCCGCCGCCCTACGTCCCGCCGCGGCGGCCGGCCTATGTCCCGCCGGCTCCGCAGCGGCCGGCCCCGACCTACACGCCGCCGGCCCCGACCTACACGCCTGCGCCGCAACGCCCGGCGCAGACCTATCCCACGCCGCAGCCCCAGGCGCCGGCCTATGCGCCCCCGCCGCAGCGGCCGGCCTCTCAGTACCCGTTCCCGACGCCCAGCCCGACGCCCGCGCCGGCCCCGCCCGTGTCGCGTCCGTCAAACACGCCGCCGTTCGCCCGTCCGACCAACCCGCCGACCAACGTGCCCGGACCGGTGATCGCCGCCACCCCGGCGCCCAGCGATTCGCAGATCTCCGAGCTCGGCCGCGGCCGCTTCCTGTGGCCCGTGCGCGGCGACATCATCGCCAGGTTCGGTCCCAAGGGGCAGGGCCAGCAGAACGACGGGATCAACATCCGCGCGCCCTCCGGCGAGCCGGTGCGGGCCGCCGCGGCCGGCGACGTGGTCTACGCCGGCGACCAGGTGCCGGGCTTCGGCAACCTGGTGCTGATCAAGCACGCCGACGGCTGGGTGACGGCCTATGGCCACCTCGCCCGCAGCGACGTGAAGATGCAGCAGAAGGTCACCCAGGGTCAGCAGATCGGGGCGGTCGGCGCGACCGGCGGCGTCGCGGAATCCCAGCTCCACTTCGAGATCCGCTACGCCCCGACCCCCGCCGATCGCGCCAAGCCGATCGATCCGACCCTGGTCCTGCCGAGGTGAGCAAGCCTCTCTCCCTCGACGGGGGCTATCGCATATGGAGGGGCCGTGGGCTTCAACCCCCTCACCGGCTTCGCCGGAGCTCCCCCTGAGGGGGAGCATCTTTCAGATCCTCCCCCAGCGCGTAGCGCGATCAGGGGGAGGGGGACGGCGAAGCGGTGGAGGGGGTGCCCCCGGCGCCCGCCATATGCGATAGCCCCGTCGGAGGGGAAGGGCTGTCTTGGCTAACGCCCCTACAGCGGCAGCCCCTTGCCCTGTTCCCCCGCCAGGTCGCGGATGAACTGCCAGGCGACGCGGCCCGAGCGGCCGCCGCGCAGCTGCGCCCATTGCAGGGCGCGCCGCTCGAGGTCCTTGGCCTTGAGGCCATAGCGCTTGGCGTAGGCGCTCACCGCCTCCAGGTAGGTAGGCTGGTCCATGGCCGGGAAGCCGATCCACAGCCCGAATCGGTCGGAGACGCTGACCTCCTCCTCGGCGTCCTCGGCGATGGCGATCAGGCCGCGGTCCTCGCTGTGGCCGCGCGGCATCAGGTGGCGCCGGTTCGACGTGGCCACGAACAGCACATTGGCCGGCGGGCCGGAGACGCCGCCCTCCAGCGCCGACTTCAGCGCCTTGGCCGCGGCCGCGCCCTCCTCGAAGGAAAGGTCGTCGCAGAGCACCACGAACCGCTCGGCCTGGCCCCTCAGCAGGTCGAACAGGGCGGGCAGGGCGGTCACCTCGTCGCGGTCCACCTCCACCAGCTTCAGATCCGCCGCGTCGCCGGCCACCGCCATGAAGGCCGCCTTCGCCAGCGAGCTCTTGCCCGTGCCGCGCACGCCCCAGAGCAGGGCGTGGTTGTGCGGCAGGCCCGCGGCGAACCGGCGCAGGTTCTCGACGAATCGCTCCTTCTGCCGCTCCACGCCGACCAGCGCCGCCAGCGGCAGCGGATAGTCTGGCGCCGGTACGAAGGCGCCTCCGGCCGGTTCGTGGCGAAAGAGGCGCGCCGGCGTGAAGTCGGGCGCGACCGCCTTCGGCGGGGCCAGGCGTTCCAGCGCCTCGGCGATACGCTGCAGCAGGGGGGCGATATGGGGTTCCATCGCCGGCCTGCTTATCCGCAGGGCGGTTCCATTGCAAAAGCAGGCGACCCCGCCTAGGTTCCGCCGACTTGATTTCGGGCGCTTTCGCGGCCCGGACGCACCGCCGGAGAGGTAATGTTCGCCACCCCCGCCTTCGCCCAGGTCGCCGCCGGAGCCCCCTCGGGCGGCCCGCAGGACATGCTGTTGCAGTTCCTGCCGCTAATCGGCCTGGCCGTCCTGTTCTACTTCCTGATGATCCGCCCCCAGCAGAAGCGGGCGAAGCAGCACCAGCAGATGATCGCCGCCCTCAAGCGCGGTGATCAGGTGATGCTGAACGACGGCATCCTCGGCAAGGTGGTGCGGGTGGAGGACAAGGAAGTCGGCCTGGAAGTCGCCACCGGCGTCACCGTCAAGGTGATGAAGCACATGATCGGCGAGGTGCGCGCGCGCGGCGAGCCGGCGCCGGCCAACGATTCCAAGACCTGAAGAGCCGGCCTTCCCGCCATGATGAACCTCTCGCGCTGGAAGATCGTCCTGACGATCCTTTCGGTGGTCTTCGGCATCCTGTTCAGCCTGCCCAACGTCCTGCCGCAGTCGACGCTCGATTCGCTGCCGGCCGCCTTGCCGCACAAGAAGCTGAATCTCGGCCTCGACCTGCAGGGCGGCTCCTCGCTGATGCTGGAGGTCAACACCAACGCGCTGCGCGCCGAGAAGCTGACCAACCTCATCGAGGACGTCCGCAAGACCCTGCGGGACGAGCAGATCCCCTTCACCGACCTCGCCAACGTGAACGGCGATGTGATGGTGCGGATCACCGATCCGGGCCAGGTGGGCGCCGCGGCGAATGTCCTGCGCAAGGCGGTGGGCTCGCCGCTGGCCGGCGCGCCCGGCGGGCGTGACATCAACATCGCCACCGCCGACGACCAGCGTGTCCGCATCAGCTTCGTCCAGGAGGCCATCAACGCCGAAGCCAACCAGGCGGTGACCCAGTCCATCGAGATCATCCGCCGCCGGATCGACGAGCTGGGCACCCGCGAGCCCACCATCCTGCGCCAGGGGGTCAACCGCATCGTCGTCCAGGCGCCGGGCGAGAGCGATCCGCAACGGCTGCGCGACGTCATCGGCAAGACCGCCAAGCTCACCTTCCAGATGGTCGACGAGAGCGTCACCCCACAGGAGGCGGCCATGGGCCGGACGCCGCCCGGTTCGCAGCTGCTCGCGGGCGACGGGAAGGAGGCGGCGATGCAGTACCTGGTGCGCCGCCGCGCCCTGGTGGACGGGGCGATGCTGACCGACGCCCAGATGCGCTTCGACCAGCAGAGCGCCCAGCCGGTGGTCACCTTCCGCTTCAACGGCCAGGGCGCGCGCCGGTTCGGCGACGCCACCAGCCAGAACGTCGGCAAACGCTTCGCCATCGTGCTCGACGGCAAGGTGATTTCCGCCCCCACCATCATCAGCCCGATCACCGGCGGCTCCGGGCAGATCACCGGCAACTTCACCGAGCAGACCGCCAACGACCTGGCCGTCCTCCTGCGCGCCGGCGCCCTGCCGGCCCCGCTGGACGTGGTGGAGCAGCGGACCGTGGGCGCCGAGCTGGGCGCCGACGCCGTGCGCGCCGGCCAGATCTCCACCACCGTCGGCTTCGTGGCGATCCTGGTCTTCATGCTGCTGAGTTACGGCCTGCTGTTCGGGGGCATCTCCGTGGTGGCCCTGATGATCAACGGCCTGCTGATCATCGCGGTGATGTCGCTGACGCAAGGCACCCTGACCTTGCCCGGCATCGCCGGCCTGATCCTGACCCTCGCCGTCGCCGTCGACGCCAATGTGCTGATCTACGAGCGGATGCGCGACGAGATCCGCGCCGGGCGCAGCGTGATCGCCTCCATGGACGCCGGCTTCTCCCGGGCCATGGTCACGATCATCGACGCCAACGTCACCACCATCCTGGCCGCGCTGATCATGTTCAACGTCGGCTCCGGCGCCGTGAAGGGTTTCGCGCTCACCCTGTTCATCGGCGTGCTCACCTCGGTGTTCACCGCCGTGCTGATCACGCAGGTGCTGCTCGCGCTGTGGTTCCGCACCCGGCGCCCCAAGTCCCTGCCGATCACCTAGGAGCGCTTGGATGTCCTTCTGGCCGCTGATCAAGATCGTTCCCGTCAAGACCCACTTCCGGTTCGTGGCCTTCTCGCGCCTGGCCGCGGTCGCCTCGATCCTGGCGGTGATCGCGTCGCTGGCGTTCACCCTGTTTCCGTTCAAGCCGCCCTGCGGCGGCCTCACCTGCGGCATCGACTTCAAGGGCGGCTCGGTCATGGAGCTCACCACCGCCCCCAAAGCGGTGGACCTGGGGGCGGTGCGCGGCGCCCTCTCGGCCATGAACATGGGCGACGTGCAGGTGCAGGCCTTCGGGTCGCCGTCCGAAGCGATGGTGCGCTTCCAGACCCCGGAAGGCGCCGACCCCACCAAGACCGCCGACCGGGTGAAGGGCGAGATCACCCGCGTGCTGGGCGACGACGTCAAGTTCTCCCGCATCGACGTCATCGGTCCGAAGGTGTCGGGCGAATTGCTCGGCAAGGGCGTCCTGGCGCTGCTGTTGGCCATCGGGCTGATGCTGATCTACATCTGGTTCCGCTTCGAGGTTCAGTTCGGGCTGGGCGCGGTGATGGCGCTGTTCCACGACGTGATCCTGACCTTCGGCCTGATCGCGGTGACCAAGCTGGAGTTCAGCCTCACCACCATCGCCGCGATCCTCACCATCATCGGCTACTCGATGAACGACACCGTCGTGGTGTTCGACCGGCTGCGCGAGAACCTGCGCAAGTACAAGAAGATGCCGCTGCGCGAGGTCATCGACCTGTCGATCAACGAGACCCTCTCGCGCACCATCATCACCGGGCTGACCGCCCTGCTGGCCCTCGGCGGGCTGGCGGTGTTCGGCGGTCCGACGCTGTTCGGCATGTCGCTGATCCTGATGTTCGGGATCGTCATCGGCACCTACTCCTCGATCTACGTGGCCGCGCCGGTGATCCTGCTCTGGGGCCTCAAGCGCGGCGAGGAGGAGGCCGAGCCGCTCAAGCCCGCCAACGTGCGGCCCTAGCCGGCGCTGTCCCATGGCCCGCGACGCTCCCTCCATCGACGCCTACGGCCAGGGCGGCTTCCGCCTCTCGGGCGAGCGGCGCGAGGGCTCGGTGCTGATCCTGCAGGACGAGGCGCGCACCTGGCCGGTGAAGGCCCTGGCCGATCTCACCGTCGAGGATCTGGCCCCGGTCTTCGAGGCCGGCCGCGCGGAGGTGGAGTTCGTCCTCCTGGGCGTCGGCCCCGCAAACGCCCTGCCACCGCGCGCCGTCCGCGACGCCCTGGCGCGGGCCGGCATCGGCCTGGAGTTCATGGACACCCCTGCCGCCGCGCGGCTCTACAATGTGCTCACCGCCGAGGGTCGCCGCCTGGCGGCCGCCCTGATCGCGGTCTGAGACTGGCGCGCAGGGCGGCGGCGGGGAGCCGACTCTCTCGCTTCCCGCCCGCCGATAAACGCCCTATACCAGCGGCATAGGGTTGGAATCGTGAGGGGTAAGAAATGGCCGGACTACTAGCAAACCTCCGCAACACGCTGATCGTCGCGTTCATTCTCGCGGTGATCCTCATCGCAGGCTACGAGATCCACAACGGCGCGGCGGACGCGATCTTCTGGCAGGCGGTGTTCCGCTTCCTGCACGTGACCTTCGGCATCCTGTGGATCGGGCTGCTCTACTATTTCAACTTCGTGCAGCTGCGGAAAATGCCGGAAATCCCGGCCGAGCTGAAACCCGCCGTCTCCAAATACATCGCCCCCGAGGCGCTGTTCTGGTTCCGCTGGGCGGCGCTGTTCACCTGGGTGATGGGCGTAATCCTGGCCATCAACCGCGGCTACTTCGTCGAGGCGGTGACCCTGGGCGCGCTCGAAGGCTTCCAGGTGCCGCAGCACAGCTTCATCGGCGTCGGCATGTGGCTGGGGACGGTGATGTTCATCAACGTCTGGGCCTTCATCTGGCCGGCGCAGAAGATCGCCCTCGGCATCGTCGAGGCGGACGCCGACGCCAAGGCCGCCGCGGCCCGCAAGGCGATGCTGTTCTCCCGGATCAACACCCTGCTGTCGATCCCGATGCTGGCCACCATGACCATGAACCAGACGATCTTCGGCTGACGCCGACGGACCGATTGAGCTACGGAAGGCCCGCCCGCAACGGCGGGCCTTCTCGTTTGTGAGCTCATGACCGACGACGCCGGGACCGACGACCTCGACGCCCTGGTCCGCCGGGTGGATCCCGACCGGTGGCTTTCCAGCCGCTTCATCGCCGATCCCGCGGCCCGGGCCGACGTCGTCGCCCTCTACGCCTACGACCATCAGCTGGGACGCGCCTCGCGGGTGGCCTCCAATCCGCTGCTGGCCGAGATCCGCCTGACCTGGTGGCGCGAGGCCCTCGACGAGATCTTCGGGGGCCGCCCGGTTCGCCGCCATCCGACCGCTGAGGCCCTCGCCATAGCCGTCCGCCGGCATGGCCTGCCGCGCGAGCCGCTCGAGGCGATGATCGACGCCCGCGTGCGCGAGCTGCATGACGGGTCCGGCGACCTCCTGCAGTGGGCCGGCGACAGCGCCGGCTCCGCCGCCGTGCTGGCCGCGCACATCCTCGACCCCAAGGGGCCCGCCGACGCCGCCCGGCCGGCCGGCGCCGCCTGGGCGCTGGCCCGCCGCGAAGGCGCCTCCCCAGACGCCGTCCGCCAAGCCCTCACGGCCGCCCGCGCCCACGCCCGGCGCGTCAGCGTCGCCGCCTTCCCGGCGATAGCCCACGCCGCCCTGGCGGCAAATCCGCAGGCTTCCGAGCTCGCCAAGCGCCTGCGCCTCACTTGGGCGGTGGCGTGGGGGAGGATCTAAGCCGCTACTCCGCGGCCTGCATCACCGGCTCCCCGGCCAGCCAGGCGCCGATATCCGCCAGAGCCCGTTCGCCCACGAGCTTCTTCTTGGCCCGGCCCTTTTCCTTGGACCCGAACCGCCGCCCGTCCGCATCCCGCTTCGGCGGCGTCATCGGCGGCAGCAGGCCGTAGTTGATGTTCATCGGCTGGAAGGAGCCCTTGCCGCCGTCCAGGTGCCCGCCGGTGATGTGTCCCAGCAGCGCGCCCAGCGCCGTAGTCGCCGGCGGCGGGGGGCAGGCGCGGCCCAGCCGCTCGGCGGCCGCGAACCGGCCGGCCAGCAGCCCCACTGCGGCGCTTTCCACATAGCCCTCGACGCCGGTGACCTGGCCCGCGAACCGCAGCCGCGGGTCGGCCTTGAGCCGAAGCGAGCCGTCCAGCAAGCGCGGGCTGTTGAGGAAGGTGTTGCGGTGCAGGCCGCCCAGCCGGGCGAAGACCGCCTTCTCAAGTCCCGGGATCATCCGGAACACCTCGGCCTGCGCCCCGTGCTTCAGCTTGGTCTGGAAGCCCACCATGTTCCACAGCGTGCCCAGCGCATTGTCCTGGCGAAGCTGCACCACCGCCCAGGGCTTCTCCTGCGGATCATGCTCATTGGTCAGGCCCACCGGCTTCATCGGCCCGTGCCGCGGCGTCTCGCGCCCGCGCTCGGCCATCACCTCGATGGGCAGGCAGGCGTCGAAATAGGGCACGTGCTCCCAGGCCTTGAACTCGGCCTTCGGACCGGCCAGCAGGGCGTCCACGAAAGCCTCGTACTGGTCCTTGGTCATCGGGCAGTTGATGTAGGCGGCGGCGTCCCCGCCCGGGCCTTCCTTGTCGTAGCGCGACTGGCGCCACGCCACCCCCATGTCGATGCTCTCGTGCAGCACGATCGGGGCGATGGCGTCGAAGAACGACAGCTCGCCCTCGCCGGTGAGCGCCAGGATCGCCTCGGACAGCGCCGGAGAGGTGAGGGGGCCGGTGGCCACCACCACACTGTCCCAGTCCGCCGGCGGCAGGCCCGCCACCTCTTCGCGCGCGATGTTCACCAGGGGGTGGGCCTCCAACCGCGCCGTCACCGCCTGCGCGAACCCGTCCCGGTCCACCGCCAGCGCCCCGCCGGCCGGCACCTGGTGCGCATCCCCGGCCGCCAGGATCAGCGACCCGCAGCGGCGCATCTCCGCATGCAGCAGGCCCACCGCCGAGCTCTCCCAGTCGTCGGCCCGGAAGGAGTTGGAGCAGACCAGTTCGGCCAGCCGGTCGGTCTGGTGGGCGTCGGTGCCGCGCACGGGGCGCATCTCGTGCAGCACCACCGGAACGCCGGATTCGGCGATCTGCCAGGCGGCCTCGGAGCCGGCGAGGCCGCCACCGACCACGTGAATGGGATCTAGGGACATGCGGCTTCCTAGCAACGTTCACGCGTCATCGCGAGCGGCGCCTTGCGCCGGCGCCTCGCGCTATACACCTTGCAGCTAAACCGGCGGCCGACTCGTTTTGCTGAGAGGTATCGCGGCCAGGGAACCGAAATGGATCGTTTTTCGCCGAGCGACGCAGCCCTGGAGGGGTTCCGGCTGACGCGCGAGCGCCCGTGGACGATCCTGGCCTGGACCGGCTTCTATTTCGTGGGCCTCACGGTGCTGTTCTTCGCCATGCTGGCGGTCCTGGGACCCAGCTTCCGCGACATGCTGGAGCGGGGCGACGCCTCCGAGGTCGACGCCATGTCGGCCATCCTCGCCAAGTCGCCGCAGCTTGGGCCGATCCTGATCCTCGCGGTGTTCTTCAATGCGGTGATGGTGTCCGGCGTCTTCCGCCTGGTGCTGAGGCCCGAGGAGAAGGGCTTCGCCTGGCTGCGGGTGGGTCCGGACGAGCTGCGGTTGACGATCGTCGTGCTGCTCCTGCCGCTGTTCATCGCTGCGGCCCTGGCGTTCGCGAGCTTCGCCGTGGTCACCCTCACTCAGGTGACCGGGGTCGCCCACATGGCCCCGGCGATCATCGCCCTGCTGGGCTTCATCCTGACCGTCTGGATGCTGGTGCGGCTGTCGCTCGCGGCCCCCGCCACCTTCGTGCGCCGCCGCATCGCCATCGCCGAGTCCTGGCGCCTCACCCGCGGCCATTTCTGGAGCCTGGCCGGCATGCTCGTGCTGGCCATCATCTTCTGGATCATGGTGCTGCTGCTGGTGGTGATCATCGGCTACGCCGTCGTGGGGCTGGCGGGCGGCCCTGAGGCGATCCAGAACTTCTCCGCCATCACGCCGGCCACGCTGTTCGCCCTGGTCTTCACCTATTTCGTGCAGATCCTGTTGTTGCCGGTCCTGCAGATCGTCATGATCGGCGGCCCCCTCGCCACCGCCTACCACCAGATCGCCGATGAGGATAAGGCCGCCGCGCCGGCGGAACCGGCCCCGGCGACCTAGGCCCGGCCTGCAAAGTCGAACAGGCGCCGCGCTGAGGAAACCTGATCGGTCGCACATGGAAACAGGGCTCGGCAGCAAACAGGGACGGGCGCGTACAAGCCAGGACCCCGAGCTGCTGCGCCGTCTGCTGCGCGCTAAGGATCGGATGGACGGCGCCTCGCATGAGGCCTGGCCCGTCCGGCGGCTGGCGCGCGTGAGCGGCGCCTCCGAGGCCCATTTCGCGCGATCGTTCAAGGAAGCCTTCGGCGTCCCGCCGCACCGGTACCTGCTCACGCGGCGGCTCGAGCGGGCCAAGGCGCTGCTCCGCGACACGGACCTGTCCATCACCGAGATCGCGTTCGAGACCGGCTGGCAGAGCCTGGGAACGTTCGGGCGGACGTTCCGCGACGTGACCGGTGAAAGCCCCGGTGAGCTGCGTGCGCGCGAACAGGCCGCTCCGCACGAGCTCGAGCGGACGCCGGCCTGCTTCCTCAGCGCCGCCCACCGGCCAGACCTCACGTTCGCAGTTTCGGAGAAGCGACGGCGGGACGCGGGCGGTATGAATGGGTCCGAAGAAACGGAGGTCCCATGAGCCAGGGTGTCGGGGTAGTCGGTCTGTACGTTCGCGATCAGGACGAAGCCCTTGAGTTCTATGTCGAAAAGCTCGGATTCCGCGTCCACACCGATGCGCGGAACGGCGACTACCGCTGGCTCACGGTGCAGCATCCGGACCAGCCGTCCTTCCAACTCGGCCTGTTCACGCCGCAGGCGCCGATGCACGACGCGGCGACCGCGCAGACCCTGCGTGAGATCGTGGCGAAGGGCGCCATGCCGCCGCTCGTGCTCATCGTCGACGACTGCCGCGCCGCCTGCGAGCAGATGCGCGCCCGCGGCGTGGAGTTCACGCAGGAGCCCGTGGACCGCTACGGCGCGGTGGACGCCGGCTTCCGCGATCCGTCGGGGAACGGATGGAAGGTGATCGAGGCGCGGCGCGACCAGGGATGAGCGCCATGGCCGGCAAGATATCCAAGACCACGTCGAAGGTCGCAGAAGAGGCCGCCGCCGAGCGGGTCGCTGCGAAGCCGACCCTCCTCTCTGGCGGCAACCCTCAGATCGCGAAAGCCGACGGTGACGCGCCCGTGCAGGCCTATATCGCGGCCATGCCGGGCTGGAAAAGTGACGTCGGGCGCCGCCTCGACGCGCTCATCGTGCGCACCGTCCCCGGCGTGCGCAAGGCCGTGAAGTGGAACTCGCCCTTCTATGGCGTCGAGGGCCAGGGCTGGTTCCTCAACTTCCATTGCTTCACGAAGTACGTGAAGGTGGCTTTCTTCCGCGGCGCGTCGTTGCGTCCTGTCCCGCCCGGCCAATCCAAGCACAAGGACGTGCGCTACCTCGACATCCATGAGGACGACCCGCTCGACGAAGCCCAGCTCGCCGCCTGGGTGAAGCAAGCCAGCCAACTGCCCGGCGAACGAATGTGAGCGGCCAGAGCCTGTTTGGTTCACGGGTGAGCGGCGACAAGCATGAAGAGGCGCCAACGATCATGGAGAAGAGGAAGAGCGGCCCGAAGGAAGGCGAGGGAGGAGATTCCCCCTCTCAGCTGATCGATGCGAGAATCAAGGATCTGGGGGATTGGCGAGGGGAGACGCTCGCCCGGATCCGACGTCTCATCCAGCAGGCCGACCCCGAAGTGGTCGAGGAGTGGAAGTGGCGAGGGGTTCCGGTGTGGTCGCACGCCGGAATTATCTGCACCGGCGAGACTTACAAGAATGCCGTGAAGATGACCTTCGCCAAGGGCGCCGCATTGGAGGATCCTTCTGGCCTCTTCAACTCCAGCCTCGAAGGCGGCACGCGGCGCGCCATCGATCTCCATGAGGGCGACAAGATCGATGAAGCGGCGTTGCAGGCGCTCATCCGCGCCGCTGTGGCGCTGAACACGTCGGTACAAGCCGCTCGCCCTGTCCGCTCTCAGAAGCTGCCAAAGAGCGCTTGAGGCGCGGCCGCTGACTAAGCCCTTTTCCGCCGCGCGCCGCGCCGCTCTTCCTGGCGCCTGAGCACGTCCGCCAGGAACCGCCCCGTCCAGCTGCGCGGATTGGCCGCCACCGTCTCCGGCGAGCCCACGGCCACGATCTCGCCGCCGCCGTCGCCGCCCTCCGGCCCGAAGTCGAGGATCCAGTCGGCGGTCTTGATGACGTCGAGGTTGTGTTCGATCACCACCACCGTGTTGGCCTGGTCGACCAGTTCGTGCAGCACCTCGAGCAGCTTCTTGACGTCTTCGAAGTGTAGCCCCGTGGTCGGCTCGTCGAGGATGTAGAGCGTCCGCCCGGTGGCCCGCCGCGACAGCTCCTTCGACAGCTTCACCCGCTGCGCCTCGCCGCCGGAGAGGGTGGTGGCCGACTGGCCCACCTGCACATAGCCCAGGCCCACGCGCTTCAGCGTCTGCATCTTGTCGCGGACGGACGGCACCGCCCGGAAGAACTCCGCGGCTTCCTCCACCGTCATGTCCAGCACGTCGGAGATGGACTTGCCCTTGAACAGGATCTCCAGCGTCTCGCGGTTGTAGCGGTGACCCTTGCAGACGTCGCAGGTGACATAGACGTCCGGCAGGAAGTGCATCTCGATCTTGATCAGCCCGTCGCCCTGGCAGGCCTCGCAGCGGCCGCCCTTGACGTTGAAACTGAACCGCCCCGGCCCATAGCCACGGGCCTTGGACTCGGGCAGGCCGGCGAACCAGTCGCGGATCGGCTGGAACGCGCCGGTGTAGGTGGCCGGGTTCGAGCGCGGCGTGCGCCCGATCGGCGACTGGTCGATGTCGATGACCTTGTCGAACAGCTCCAGCCCCTCGATCCGCTCGTGCGGCGCGGGGGCGTCGGAGGCGTTGTGCAGCCGCCGCGCCGCCGCCTTGTAGAGCGTCTCGACGGTGAAGGTGGACTTGCCGCCGCCCGACACCCCGGTGATGCAGGTGAAGGTCCCGGCCGGGATCTCCCCGGTCACGCCCTTCAGGTTGTTGCCCGTGGCGCCGGTCACCCGCAGCACCTTGGACTTGGAGATCGGCCGGCGGTCCTCGGGCACCTCGATCTCGCGGGCGCCCGACAGGTACATGCCGGTGATGCTCGCCGGCGAGGCCATGATGTCGGCGGGCTTGCCCTCGGCCACCACCTCGCCGCCGTGGATCCCGGCCGCCGGGCCCATGTCGATCACATGGTCGGCGGTGAGGATCGCCTCCTCGTCGTGCTCCACCACCAGCACCGAATTGCCAAGGTCGCGCAGGCCGCGCAGGCTCTCCAGCAGCCGCTGGTTGTCGCGTTGATGCAGGCCGATGGAGGGCTCGTCCAGCACATAGAGCACGCCGGTCAGCCCTGAGCCGATCTGGCTGGCCAGCCGGATCCGCTGGCTCTCGCCGCCCGACAGCGTGCCCGAGGCGCGCGACAGGTTCAGGTAGTTCAGCCCGACGTTCACCAGGAACCGCAGGCGGTCGGTGATCTCCTTCAGGATCCGCCGGCCGATCTCCATCTGCTTCGGCGTCAGCGCCTGCTCCAGCGATTCGAACCAGGCCTTGGCGTGGTCGATGGCCAGGCGGCCGACCTCGCCGATGTGCCGCCCGTCGATCTTCACCGCCAGCGCCTCGGGCTTCAGGCGGTAGCCTTCGCAGGCCTCGCAGGGAATCTCCGACTGGTAGCGGGCCAGTTCTTCGCGCACCCAGGCCGAATCCGTCTCGCGCCAGCGCCGCTCCAGGTTGGGCAGCACGCCTTCGAAGGTCTTGTTGACCTCGTACTTGCGGGCGTTGTCGTCATAGATGAAGCGGATCTTCTCCCCGCCCGAGCCCTGCAGGACCACCTGCCTCGCCTGGTCCGGCAGCTCGCGCCAGGGCTTGTCCATGGAGAAGCCGTAGTGGCGCGCCAGCGCCTGCAAGGTCTGGGTGTAGAGCGGGGAGGGGCCCCTGGCCCAGGGCGCCACCGCGCCCTTGTGCAGGGTCTTGTCGGTGTCCGGGATCACCCGGGCCGCGTCGAACGACAGCTTCGCCCCCAGGCCGTCGCACACCGGACAGGCGCCATAGGGGTTGTTGAACGAGAACAGCCGCGGCTCGATCTCGCTGATCGTGAAGCCGGAGACCGGGCAGGCGAACTTCTCCGAGAAGATCAGCCGGCGCGCCTCCGTCTCGCCCTCCTTCACGTCGGCCCATTCGGCGAACGCCACGCCCTCGGCGAGCTTCAGGGCGGTCTCGAGGCTGTCGGCGTAGCGGCTCTCCAGCCCGGCCTTGGTGACCAGGCGGTCCACGACGATGTCGATGTCGTGCTTGTTGTTCTTCTCCAGCGCCGGGGCGTCCTCGATGGGGAAGAACGCGCCGTCGATCTTCAGCCGCTGGAAGCCCTGTTTCTGCCAGCCGGCGATCTCCTTCCTGTACTCGCCCTTGCGGCCCCGCACGACCGGCGCCAGCAGATACAGCCGCTCGCCCTCCGGCAGGGCGGCCAGCTTGTCCACCATCTGGCTGACCGTCTGGCTCTCGATCGGCAGGCCGGTGGCCGGCGAATAGGGCACGCCGATCCGCGCCCAGAGCAGCCGCATGTAGTCGTGGATCTCGGTGACGGTGCCGACGGTGGAGCGCGGATTGCGGCTGGTGGTCTTCTGCTCGATGGAGATGGCCGGCGACAGGCCCTCGATCAGGTCCACGTCCGGCTTGCTCATCAGCTCCAGGAACTGGCGCGCATAGGCCGACAGGCTCTCCACATAGCGGCGCTGGCCCTCGGCGTAGATGGTGTCGAACGCCAGCGAGCTCTTGCCGGAGCCCGACAGCCCGGTCAGCACCACCAGTTCGCCACGCGGGATGTCCACGTTGACGTTCTTCAGATTGTGCTCGCGCGCGCCGCGCACGCGGATGTAGCTCTGCTGGTCGGCCATGCTGTCCCGGAACGTCCGCCCGGCCACGCCGGGTCCCAATCCGATAATGTAGGGGTCGCGACTCAGGGATAACACGGGAACGGACGGGGAACAAATGCCCGGACGCGCGACGCTTCGGCGCGCCGCGACCTGCTGTTGGCGAACCCTGATCCAGCGCCTAAGGTCCGCAAAATCCTCGGAGGAGGACCCGTCATGAACCGCAAGATCATCCTGGCCGCCGCCCTGGCCGCGCTCGCCACGCCGGCGCTCGCCGACCTGAAGCCGGGGACCAAGGCGCCGGACTTTTCGGCCCAGGGCTACCTGGCCGGCCAGCCCTTCAGCTTCAAGCTCTCCGACGCGCTGAAGAAGGGCCCGGTGGTGATGTACTTCTTCCCGGCGGCCTACACCGGCGGCTGCAACATCGAGACCCACATGTTCTCGGAGGCCAGCGGCAAGTTCAAAGCCGAGAACGCCACCCTGATCGGTGTCACGGCCGGCAACGCCGACAAATTGGCCGACTACTCCAAGGACACCCAGTATTGCGCCGGCAAGTTCCCGCTGCTGGCCGATCCCGGCGCGAAGATCGCCAAGTCGTACGACACCCAGCGAACCATCGACCCCTCGAGGCTGCCGGCCGGTGTGACCCTGCCCAAGGAAATCTCCGGCCGCACCTCCTATGTGGTCGCGCCCTCCGGCGAGGTGCTGCACGCCTATGACGCCTCCGACCCGCATCAGCATGTGGACGAGACGCTGGGCGCCCTGAAGGCCTGGCGGGCGAAGGCGAAGTGAGCCTGCGGACCCGGACCCCGCGGTGACGGCCGCGGCGGCGGCTACTTCCGCGCCGCCAGCACCGCCGCCCGCTGGGTCGCCAGGTCCTGTCGCACCCGGGCCATCGCCGCCTTGAAGCGAGGATGGCCGCGCACGCTGGCCATGGTCGGGTCCTGGTCCAGCCAGACCGAGTCCAGGGTGAACGGCGTGCGCCAACCCGCCTTCTCCGCCGCCTCGAGCTCGGCCAGCGACGCCTCCACCTGGCCGCGCTCGGCGAACACCCGGGTGCGCGCCATGCGCCAGTCGTTGACGGTGCGCTGCCCCGCGACCGGCGCGGTCGCCGCCAGGATCTTGTCCATCAGCCGGTCGGCCTGGCCCGTCTCCCCGGTGGCGCGCAGGATGTGCGAGACGGCGACCGGCATGCCGAGGTCCAGCACCGAGACCCCCGGATCGCCCGAGAGCAGGTCCGGCCGCACCTCGCGCAACGCGGCCAGCGCCTGGTCGTAGCGGCCCAGCATATAGGCGGCCTGGAACTTCACCGTTGGCCAGAACGGCTCCTTGCTCCTGGCCGCCTGCGCCTCGCCGTAGGCCAGCATGCCCGCCCAGTCGCCGCGCACCGCGAACTCGCCGGCCTCGCCCAGCTCCTTGCCCGGCGAGGCCTTGATCGCCACGGTCACCTTGTGGGCGTCGTCGGGCAGGCCGAGGTTGATGTAGACCCAAGCGGCCTGGAACGCGACGAACGGGTCCTCGCCGGCGGCGGTCACCTCGCGCAGCCACGGCTCGGCCTTGTCCAGCCGGCCCTGTTCCACAAGCACCATGGCCAGGGCGTACTTGGCCTCGGCGAAGTCCGAGTAGATCTCGGTGACCGAGCGGTATTTCTGCTCTGCCTCCTGCAGCTTGCCGGTGCGCATCAGCGCCTTGCTCAACGCCATCAGCGCCGAGCGGCTCAAGGGGTCCACAGCCACCGCCCGGCGCGCCGTCGCCTCCGCCAGCGCCGCATCCCCCAGGTCCGCCTGCCGGGCGGCCAGCAGCGTCAGGGCCTCGCTGTTGCGCGGGTTCAGCTTCACCGCCTTGGCCAGGGCCTCGTCGAGCTGCTGGAAGTACTGCGGTCCGCCCACGCGGATGGCCAGCACCCGGCTGACGGTCGCCCGCGCCAGCCAGACCTGGGAATCGTTGGGGTCGAGGGCGATGGCCTTCTCCATGGCCGCCTCGCTCACCCGCCGGGCCTCGCCGAAGTCCATGCCGAGGTGGTTCTGCGCCAGGGTGATGGTGGCCTGGGCGTAGCCGGCGTAGGCGTCGGCGTTCTCCGGCTGCATGGCGAGCAGCTTCTCGAACCCGGCGCGCGCCAGCTTCAGCTCCTCCAACCCCCGTCGCCGCAGGTGCGCGCGCGAGGTGATCTCCAACTGATAGGCGGCCGGATCGTGCTTCTGGCCGGCGGGCGCCGCCTTCAGGTCCAGCTTGGACTTCAGCGCCCCGGCCACCGCCTCGCCGATCTCGGTCTGGATGGCGAAGGCGTCGTCCATGGTCCGGTCGTAGGTGTTCGACCACAGGTGGAAGCCGTCCTTGACGCTGACCAGCTGCGCCGTCACCCGCAACCGGTCGCCCTCCTGGCGCACGCTGCCCTCCACGACGTGGGCCACGCCCAGCTTCTTGCCCACCTCACGCAGGTCTTCGTTCTTGCCCTTGAAGTAGAAGACCGAGGTACGCCCCGCGACTTTCAGATCCGGCGCCTGCGCCAGGCTGTTGATCACCTCCTCGGTCAGCCCGTCGGCGAAATATTCGGCGTCCTTGGCCGAGGTGAAGACCACGAAGGGCAGGACCGCCACCGACCTATCGGGTGCGCCCAGGCCGGGCAGGGGGGCCTTGCCGCCGCCGATCAGCCCGCCCACCTGTGCGCCCACCAGGCCCGCCACCAGCACCATGGCGGAAAGGATCAATACGTCCGTGCGGCTCAGGCGCGGACCCGGCGCGCCCTCCGGCCCGTCGGAGGTGACCGCGATCTCGCCGGTCGGCCGGCGCTCGAAGATCCACGCCACCACCAGCACCACCGGCAGGCCCAGCACCGCCACGGCCAGCGCCAGGGTCGAGGTCCACTTGGGAAAGTCCAGGGTCTGGAAGATGGTGTTCGTCACCTGGAACGCGCCCCAGGCGGCGACGGTGTAGATCCCCGCCACCCGGATGACATGTCGCCGCTTCAGCTCGGCCAGGAATTTCGCGAACAAAGGCTTCGTCCCCCGGCGGGACTATCGCCCAACTCCCCGGGCTCGTGAAGCGGGGCCGTGGCGGGGCGCCGATGGAATTTCGGTCGTCGGCGTCCTAAAGCATCCCCCACACGCTGGAGCCGCTCATGGACCGCTACTGGACCCTCGCCGACCACCCTTTGGGCGGCCTGCCCGAACCCGGCGACTTCGAGCTCCACGAAGGCCCCATTCCGACGCCTGCGCCCGGCCAGGCGCTCACCCGGACCATTTACATCTCCCTCGATCCCTACCAGTGGGGCTACCGCAAGCGCGGGATCGAAAAGCCCGGCGCCGTCTGCCACGCCCGCACTGTCTCCCAGGTGGTGGAGAGCCGGATGGAGGGCTTCGCGCCCGGCGACTTCGTCTTCAACGTCAACGGCTGGCGCACCTATGGCCTGATGGGGGAGGGGATCGAACGCCCCGCCTACATGGTCCCGCGCAAGCTCGACCCGGCGCTGGGGCCGATTTCCTGGGCGGTGGGCGTCCTGGGCATGCTGGGCCTCACCGCCTACGCCGGCATGCTGCTGCTGGGCGACCCCCAGCGCGGCGAGACGGTGGTGGTCTCGGCCGCATCCGGCGGCGTGGGCCAGATCGCCGGCCAGCTCGCCCGCATCCGCGGCGCCCGGGTGGTGGGGATCGCCGGCCGGGAGGAGAAGCGCCGATTCGTCACCAAGGACCTGGGCTTCGACGCCTGCGTCTCCCACCTCAGCCCGACCCTGCCGGCCGACCTGCGGGCGGTCTGCCCAGGCGGCGTTGACGTCTATTTCGAGAACGTCGGCGGCGCGGTCTTCGACGCGGTCCTGCCGCTGCTCAATCCCACCGCCCGCCTGATCCTGTGCGGCGTCATCGCCCAGTTCCACGAGGACGCGGAGGTCGACGGCAAGGCCGCCCTCATGCAGCGCGGCAAGTCGGTGTTCCGCCAGCGCGACGTGAAGGTGCACGACCTGTTCGTCGGCGACTTCGTGGCCGACCACCAGGCCCGCTTCCTGCGCGAGATGGCCGCCTGGGCCGCCAGGGGAAAGGTCAAGTACCGCGAGGACATCCGTCAGGGGATCGAGACCGTCCCGGCCGCCTTCGCCGAGATGATGCGCGGCGGCAACTTCGGCAAGATCCTGGTGCAGGTCGGCGAGGACCCGACGCGGTAAGCGCTGTCAGACCGGCACGTCCTGGTTCACCTTGTGCAGGTAGGTGAGCAGGCCCACCGGGATGCGGCTGCCGCCGGTCACCTGCACCACCGTCCCGGAGGTCCAGGAGGACTCGTCGGCGACGAAATAGACCGCCAGCGGCCCCACGTCCTCCACCCGTCCCAGCCGCTGCAGCGGCACGGTCTCCACCTGGCGCCGGCGCCGGCTCTCGCTGGTCATCGACTTGCTGGTCTCGACGGGGATCACGCCCGGGGCGATGGCGTTGACCCGGACGCCCAGGTGCCCCCACTCCACGGCGGCGGTGGCGGTCAGGTTCTCCACCCCAGCCTTGGCGGCCCCGTATTGGCCGGTCATGGGGCAGGGCTGGGAGCCGCTGCGCGAGGAGATGTTGACGATCGAGCCGCCCTTGGTCATCGCCCGGGCCGCCGCCTGCATGGCGAAGAACGTCCATTTCAGGTTCAGGTCGACCACCGCGTCCCACTGGTCCTCGCGCATGTCGAGCAGGGGTCCCACGTCGCTGGAATTGGCGCTGCCGGCGTTGTTCACCCAGCCGTGGATGTAGCCGAACTCGGCCAGGGCGGTTCGCGCGATCCGGTCGATGTCCGCCGCCTTCGTGATGTCCGAGGCGACCGGGACCGCCCGCCGGCCCATCGCCCGGATCTGCCCGGCGACGGCCTCCAGCGTCTCGGGCGTGCGGCCGGTCAGCACCACGTCGGCGCCCGCCTGCGCCATCGCCAGGCTGATCCCCCGGCCGATGCCGCGCCCGCCGCCGGTGACCACCACGGCCTTGCCCTCCAGCGAGAACATCGGGCGCTGCGAAGTCGTGCTGCTGGTCATCCGTGGTTCCGCCTCGCTCAGATGTACATCCGGCCGGCCATCATGCCGCCGTCCACCAGGATCGTCTGGCCGGTGATGTAGCTCGACCGGTCGGACAGCAGCCAGATGATCGACTGGGCCATCTCCTCGGTGCTGGCGACGCGGGCCAGCGGGATCTTCTTGAACAGGATCTCCATGGCGTCGGGGAACTGCGCCAGGTGCGCCTCCATCATCTCGGTGCGCGTGGCGCCCGGCGCCAGGCTGTTCACCCGCACGCCGTACTTGCCCATGTCCAGGGCCGCGGCCTTGGTCATGCCGACTATGGCGTGCTTGCTGGCGCAGTAGACGACGTTTTTGTCGATGCCGTCGACGCCGGCCACCGAGGTGATGTTGACCACCGAGCCGGACTTCTGCGTTCGCATGATCTTCAGCTCCTCGCGCAGGCAATAGAAGGTGCCGCGCAGATTCGTCCCCATCAGGGCGTCGAAGTCGCTCATGCTCACGTCCGGCGTCGGGGCCAGCGGGACCTCCATCGCCGCATTGTTGATGGCCCCGTCCAGCCGCCCGTGGTCGGCCATGATCTGCGCGAACAAGGCGTCGAGGCTGGCGTCGTCGGCGATGTCGGCCCGGATGAACCGCGCAGTCCCCCCGGCCGCCCTGATCTGCTCGATCACCGCCTGGCTCTTGGCCTCGCTGCGGGCGCAGGTGACGACGCTCGCCCCCTCCTGGGCGCAGGCGATCGCGGTGGCCGCACCGATCCCCATGCTGGCGCCGGTGACCAGCACCACCTTGCCCTCGAGTAGGCCCATGTCCCCTCCTGTGGTCGGCCGGGTCCTTGCGAAAAGGCCCTGGACGATCCTCCCTTTGTTCCCGCGAATGTACGCGATCGGGACCGCCTGTCCCCACGGGATTCACGCCGATGACCGCAATCGAATTCGTCGTGTGCGACGGCGGCCCTGCGCCCGGCGCCCCAAGCCCGCGCCCCGCCCGCCGCGAGGTGCGCCTGGACGGGCGGAAGATCCGCACCGTCGACATCCACGCCCACTGCGTGTTCCCGCAGGCCATGGCGCTGATGGGCCTGGCCTTCCCCGGCCACAGCCACCCGGCCGACCTGGCCGAGGCGGCCCTGGCCACCGAGCACAGCCTGGCCGGCCGTCTGGCGGTGATGGACGCCCAGGGCGTCGACGTGCAGGTGCTTAGCGTCAATCCGTTCTGGCACCGGGCCGAACCCGACCTGGCCGACCAGGTGATCACCCTGCAGAACGAGGCCCTGGCCGAGGTGACGGCGCGCCACCCGGACCGCTTCGCGGCCCTGGGGACGGTGGCCCTGCAGCACCCGGAGCAGGCCGCGCGCCAACTCGACCACGCGGTCCGCAAGCTCGGCCTGCGCGGCGCCCTGGTGGGCGGGAGCGTCGAGGGCCGCGAGCTCGCCGATCCCGACTTCCATCCCTTCTGGACCAAGGCCGAAGAGCTGGGCGCCCTGATCTTCATCCACCCGCAAGGCTCACCCGAGACCGCCTCGCGCCTGGGCGGCAGCGGGGGCCTGGCGAACGTCATCGGCAATCCGCTGGAGACGACCATCGCCCTGTCGCACCTGATCTTCGAAGGCGTGCTCGACCGCTACCCGGGCCTGAAGATCTGCGCGGCCCACGGCGGCGGCTACCTGCCGTCCTACGCCGGGCGCTCCGACGCCGGGATCAAGACCTTCCCGGCTACCGCCACGGTCCCGCTGAAGAAGGCTCCCACCGCCTACCTGCGCGACCTCTACTACGACTCCCTGGTGTTCACCCCGGAAGCCCTGCGCCACCTGGCGGCGGAAGTGGGCGCCGACCGGATCATGATGGGCACGGACCACCCCTACCCGTGGGTGGACGATCCGGTTGGCCACATCCTGGCGACGCCCGGGCTGTCGGACGAGGAGCGGGTGGGAATGCTGGGGGACGTGGCGGCGAGCGTGCTCGGCTTGGGGTGAGGCCGCCCCGATCTCGCGTTCACGGCTTTGTCGGCCCGAGGACCGAGGCGACACTGGGCCGCGACCACACCGCTGCGCGCCAGCGGTGCAGGGCGGTGCTTTCCTCCGGGATCGCGATCTGGAGGTGTCGCAGCATCTGGACGGCGAACACGGCGGTGATGTCCGCGACCGTGAACCGGGGTCCGGCGATGAAGGGTTCGGTCTTGAGCTGGGCTTCCAGCATCTCCAGCGCCGCCAAGACGCGGGGGCGGTTCAGATCGGCCCACGCCCCGAGCTGGACCGGTTCGAGCGCCTTGGCGAAAGGAACCGAGTGCCGGAACACCTCGCGCGCGGCGCCGTACAGCTGGAACTCCACCCGACGCTGCCACATCTCCACGATCGCCTCGTCCAGGGCGCCGACGCCCATCAGCGGTGGCTCCGGATGCAGCCTTTCGAAGTACCGGCAGATGGCGATCGTCTCCGAGATGCAGGTCCCGTCGTCCAGCTCCAGCACCGGGACCAGGCCGACCGGGTTCTTGGCGCGGAAGCCGGGTTCGCGGTGAGCGCCCTGCATCAGGTCCATGGGCTCGAACGGGACCTCCAGCCCCTTTTCGGCCAGGAAGATGGCCACCCGCACAGGATTGCCCTGCGCCTTAGAGCCCCAGACCTTCATGACGTGCCTCCCGAGCGTTTCCACATTACGCGCTTGGCGCTCACGCTAGGCCACGCCGCCCGCCGCCGACAATGGGACTTCGATGTCGTCGGCGCCTGGACGGACGGGGCGGAGCACGCCGATAAGCGCAGCGGGCCGACGCTGGCGCCGCGCCGGTTCGCATCTCACCGCGCCTGAACACGACACGCGCGAAACCGCAGGGCCCGGCCCTCGCAAAGGCGCCATCTTCAAGGTCGTTCGAAGGGCCGTCGCCGTGGCGCGGCAAAGGAGATCGCTGGTGAAATATTGGCTGGACACCGAGTTCATCGAGCGGCCCTGCACCATCGACCTGATCAGCATCGGCATCGTGGCGGAGGACGGCCGCGAGTTCTACGCCGAGAGCTCCGAAGTCGACTGGTCGAAGGCCAGTCGCTGGACGCTGCAGAACGTGCGCCCCCAGCTCGACGGCCAGGGCATGATCCAGGAAGTCATCGGCAACGCGGTGCGCCGCTTCACCGAACACGACCATGAGCCGGTGTTCTGGGGATATTTCCCCGCCTACGACTGGGTGGCGTTCAGCTGGTTGTTCGGGGGCATGACCGAGCTGCCGTTCCACTTTCCCCAGCTCTGCATGGACATCAAGCAGTGGGCCATCGAACTGGGCGATCCGGAGTTGCCGCACCAGTCGGGCGCGCGCCACCACGCCCTGGCCGACGCGCGATGGACCCGGGAGGCGTGGACGTTCCTCGCCGGGCTCGATCCCATGGCGGCGGAACGGCGCGCCAAGGGCCTGAAGAACCCCGGCCAGTTCGGCGCGTAGGCGCCGGCCTCGACCCGCGCCCTACCGCCCGGTGGTTCCGACCTGCGCCTGAACCACCGCCGCCACGTCGGCGACGGTCGCCATCTGCGCCCAGGCGGCCTCGGGGATCTTCACGCCGAACGCCTCTTCGAGGCCCACGATCAGGTCCACCCGGCCCAGGGTGTCGGCGCCCAGGTCTTCGGCGAGGCGCGCCTCGGGGGTCACCGCGGCGGGATCGGCCGCCAGGCGCTCGACGACGACCGCGCGGACGCGCTCCAGCAGGCCCGGGTCGAGCGGGATCTTGGGCGCGGAGGTGGCCTGCGCCGGAGCCGTGGGTCCGTCACCCTCGCCGCGCAGGACGGATCGCATGTCCGAACTCACGCCCCAGCTGGGCGCGGGCTCGTCCGCGGCCCGCGCGCCGGCGGCGGCCGCCGCGCCCAGGGCCAGGATCGCCAGAAGACCTCGCCATCGCACCATCACCGTGGTCCTTTCGCCGGCCGCGCGATCGCCACCAGCACGGCGGCCGCCACGCACCCATAGGCCAGGAACACGAAGGCGTCGCCGAACGCCAGCGTCATCGCCGTTTCGTGCAGCATGTGGGCGAAGGCCTTGCGGCCGGCGCCCTCGGGGTCGATCGAGGCGGCCTGGGCCATCCGCTCGCTGAGGCCGGCCATCAGGTCGGCGGTGGACGAGTCGGCGACGCTGATCCGGGCGGTCAGGTCGCCGTAATGAACCGCCGTCTGGTGCGTGAGCAGGGTGGAGATCAGGGCCAGGCCCACGGCGCCGCCGACGTTGCGGATCAGGTTGAACAGCGCGGAGGTCTCCTTCATCAGCTCCGGGGGCAGGGTGGCGACCACCATCTGCTGGGCGCCGATGTTGGCGAACATGGTGCCGAACGCGCGCAACGCCTGCAGCCAGGCGAAGGGCCAGAATCCCCAGTTGGCGTTGACCCGCGCACCTAGCGAGACGGCATAGGCGGCGATGCAGAAACCGACGAAGATGGCGGTGCGCGGCTCGATGCCCCGGATGAAGCGGCCGATAATCGGGGCGGTGAGGAACAGGGTCAGTCCCGATACGATCATCGTCGTGCCGACCTGGCCCGACGAGTAGTGGAGGATCTGGGCCAGGAACAGCGGCAGGATGAAGGTGCCGCCGAACAGGCTCATGCCGGAGATGAAGGCCATCACCGCGCCCACGCAGAAGTTGCGGTCGCGGAACGGCCGCAGCGAGACGATCGGCTGGGGGTAGGTGAGCTGGCGCCAGACGAACACCACCCCCATGATCGCCGCCGTCACCGCCAGCCACAGGATCAGGTCATCCTCGAACCAGCCGTCGCGGGCGCCTTCCTCCAGAACGTACTGCATGGCCAGGAGGAAGATCGCCATGGCGACGAGGCCGAACCAGTCGACGCCCCGGGCGAGCTTGGGGTCAGCCTTGTCGAACCCGCCGTAGCGCCCGACCAGGAAAAGCACCACCAGGCTCGGCGGCACATTGATGAAGAACAGCCATCGCCATGACAGCGCCTCCGTCAGGTGGCCGCCGATCGTGGGGCCGATGGTCGGCGCCAGGCTGAGCACCAGGCTGTTGATCACCTGGGCGGAGACCCGCCGTTCGGGCGGGAACACCGTCATCGCCGCGGCGAACACCGCCGGGATCATCGCCCCGGCGGAAAGCCCCTGCAGGGCCCGGGTGACGATCATCATCTCGAAGCTGGTGGACAGCCCGGTGGCGACGGAGGTCACGACGAACGCCACCGTCGCGGCCATGTAGAACGCCTGGGTGCTCCACAGGCGCGACAGGTAGGCGGTCAGCGGGATGATCACCACCTCGGCCAGCAGGTAGATGGTCTGCACCCAGCTGATCTCGTCCAGGCTGGCGCCGAGCCCGGCCTGGATCTGGGAGAGGGAGCTGGCGACGATCTGGATATCCAGGATCGCCATGAACTGCCCCAGCACCATGCCGCCGAAGCCCAGGTAGACCTTGGTCCAGTTGGTCGTCGCGCCCGGCGCGGCGACGCCGGGGGCTGCCTCCTGCGCCGTGATTTCACCCATCCGTCAAATGTCGACGGCGGCGGCGCGATTGGCAATGTGAAGGACGCGTGACGGCGCGCCGGAACACAACGAAACCGTCGGAACGGGCGGCCCCATCCCGACGGCCGCGCGATCAGCCGCGGAGGATCATCGAGCTCGACGGCACCGGGCTCGGGCCGCCGGTGACCAGGGCGAGCTCGGCGTCCTTGACCTGCGAGGTGGAGGTCCCGCGGATCTGCCGCACGCCTTCGACGATGTGCGTCGTCGCGTGCAGATAGACCTCCGAGAGGTTGCCGCCGTGGGTGTTGGTGGGGATCTTCCCCGTATCCCAGCGCATGGCGCCCTCGGCGACCATCGGGCCGGACTCGCCCTTGCCGCAGAAGCCGTAGTCCTCGAGCTGCAGCAGCACCATGCCGGTGAAGTGGTCGTAGAGTTCGGCCACGTCGATGTCGCCCGGCCCGACGCCCGCCATCCGGTAGAGGTCGCGGGCCAGCTGGCCGTGCCCCGCGGTGGGGTAGATGTCGTCGGGCATCGTCTGCTGGCTGATCGACTGGCCCCAGCCGCCGGCGCCGCCCTGGGCCACGGCCATGATGTAGGCGGGCTTCTGCTTCAGGTCCTTGGCCCGCTCGGCGGAGACCACGATCACCGCGCCGGCCCCGTCGTTCTCGTTGCAGTAGTCGAACAGCCGGAACGGGTCGGAGATCATCCGCGAGTTGTAGTAGTCGTCCAGGGTCATCGGGTCCCGGCGCAGCGCTTTGGGATTGCGCCGGGCGTGTTCGCGCTGGGTCATGGCCACTGCGGCCAGGTGATCGGTCGTGGTGCCGTACTGGTGCATGTGCCGGCGCACGATCAGGGCGAACATCTGGCCCGGGGCCATCAGGCCGTAGGGCGCGACGAAGTCGCGGCTGGCGGTGGAGATCGTCCCTGCGTTTCCCGGCGGCCGGGCGAACACCTCGCCGAAGCGCAGGCCGGGGGGCTGGCGGATGCCGTGGTAGACCGCCACCGTGTCGCAGTAGCCGGCCTCGATCGCCGCCGCCGCCGCGCCGATCGCCGCGCAGGAGCCGCCGCCGCCGCCGCCCCAGACCAGGTTCGAGAACCGCACCTCCGGACAGCCCAGGGCGGGCGCCACGATGGAGGCGTTCATCTCGTCCATGTAGGACGAGAAACCGTCGATCTCGTGCGGGTGGATCCCGGCGTCGGCGCAGGCCTTGAGGATCGCCTCCAGGCAGAGGTCCAGGTGGCTCTTCACGCCCGACTGGCCGCGCTTGTAGTAGTCGGTCAGGCCGATGCCGACGATGGCCGTCTTGTCCTTGATGCTCATCGGGCGCTCCTCAGCCGGCTCTGGGACGGAAGCGGGGGATCACCACGCCGGGCCTGGGCTCTTCCCAGACCACCTCCACCGGCATGTCGATGCGGATGTCCTCGTCGGCGACGCCCACGAGGTTGCTGACCAGCTTGACCTGCGCGTCGTCGAGCTTGACGACGACCATGTTGTAGGTCCCGCCGCGCTCGCGCAGGGCCGGATGCACCGGGTGGTGGGCGATCGTGTAGCTGTAGACCGTCCCCTTGCCGCTGACGGGCGCATATTCGTAGTCGAACGACTGGCAGTTGGGGCAGGTGGGCTTGGGCAGATGCCGGAAGGTCTTGCACTGCACGCACTGCTGGATCGACAGCACGCGCCGGGCGCAGGACTCCCAATAGCCTTCGGTCAGGTCGTCGGGATTCAAGTTGACGATCTCGGCGGGCAGATAGCTCTGGCTCATGGTTGGTTCCTCCCTCCGCGCCTCAGCCGCCCCCGTCCACGTTGACCTTCTGCCCGCTGACGTAGGCGTTGGCGTCGGACACCAGGAAGGTGACGACGTTGGCGACGTCCTCGGGGATGCTCACGCGGCCGAACGGCGAGGTGGCGTCCAGGTCGTGGATGTTCGCCGAGCCGCGGGCCTTGGCCAGGCGCGCGCCCATCTCGGTCACCGTCAGGCTGGGGGCGACGATGTTCACCCGCACCCCGTGCTTGCGCTCCTCCTTGGCCATGGTCTTGGCGAGCGCCTCCATGGCCGCCTTGCCCATGTTGTAGGGCGCGCCGTTGGCGCCCATGCCGGTGGTCGCCACGCTGGAGATCATCACGATGTCGCTGCGCGGCGCCTTGCGCAGGTGGGGCAGGGCGAGCTTGCTCAGGAAATGCGGGGCCAGCGCGTGCACCCGCACCACCCGCTCCACTTCCGCCGGGTCCGTGTCGGCCACGGAATTGCCGCGGCTGGCGATCCCGGCGTTGTTGATCAGGATGCCCAGCGAGCCAAAATCGGCGATCACCGCGTCGATCAGCGCCTCGTCCTCGTCCCAGTTCTCCACCGAGACGGAATAGGCCTTCGCCTTGCGGCCCAGGGCCTCGATCTCGGAGACGGTCTCCTTCACCGCCGCCTCGTCACGACGGTAGGTGGCCGCGATGTCCGCCCCGGCGCCGGCCAGGGCGATGGCGATGGCCTTCCCGATCCCGCGGCTGGCGCCGGTCACCAATGCGACGCGGCCCTCCAGGTTCACCTGCATCTGTCACTCCCTTGAAATCAGTCCAATGGAAAAAATTCTCCGCCCAGAAAGAGCAGAGTTTCAAAGTCTTGCCCGCGCCCGCTGAAGTCCGCAGGCCGGGAATTCAGGTCGCCGTCCAGACCGGCTTGCGCTTCTCAGCGAAGGCCGTGGCGCCTTCCTTGGCGTCGTTGGAGGCGAACACCGGCGCGATCATCGGCTGCTGCAGGGTGCGGGCCTCGCTGACCTTCCAGTCGAGGGATTCGCGCATGATCCGCTTGGACGCGGCGATGGCCAGCGGGCCGTTGGCGGCGATCGAGGCGGCCAGCGCCTTGGCGCCGGCGAGCGCGCCGCCCTCGGGAGTCAGGCGGTTGATAAGCCCATGCTTCTCCATGGTGGCGGCGTCGTACATGTCGCCCGTCAGCACCATCTCCAATGCGATCCGCCAAGGCGCCTGGCGCGGGAGCGAGACGAGACCGCCGCCGGCCGCCGCGAGGCCGCGCTTGACTTCCGGCAGGCCGAACTTCGCGGTTTCGGATGCGACGATCAGGTCGCAGGAGGTCGCCACCTCGAACCCGCCGGCGAGGCAGAAGCCCTCCACGGCGGCGATCAACGGCTTGTCGAGCTGCAGCGGACGGTCGCCGCTGAACGGCAGGCCGTGACTCTCGATCTTCTCGCCGCGGGCGAAGGCCTTCAGGTCCATGCCGGAGCAGAAGGCGCCGCCGGCGCCGGTCATGATCGCCACCCGGATCTCCGACTTGGAGACCACCTCGCCGAACGCGGCGCGCAGGCCGTCCATCACCGCCTGGTTGAGCGAATTCCTCGCCTCGGGCCGGTTGAGGGTGATGACCGCGACGCCGTCGTCCACCTCAAACAACACTTCCGCCATGCCGTCTTCTCCCTTGTCTCGATCGCTGATTGGTTCGCACACAAGCCCAGCCGGGCCCGCGCATCAATCCTTCTTGAGGCGGAAACGCGGATTCGCCGGCGGCTTCCAACCCATCGACGCTCTGCCTAGCCTTGCGGGGGAGGGGACGATGAGTCGCGACCAGAAGATCATCCGCATCGTGGCCGCCGTGATCCGCAACCCGCGCGGCGAAGTGCTGCTGGTCCGCAAACGCGGGACCGAGGCCTTCATGCAGCCAGGCGGCAAGCTGGACGCCGGCGAGACCGATCTCGCGGCGCTCGACCGCGAGCTCGCCGAGGAGCTGGGCTGCCGGCTTCGCCCCGGATCCGTGCGCGACCTGGGGGCGTTCGAGGCCGCGGCCGCCAACGAGCCAGGCCACACGGTGCAGGCCCGTCTCTACGAGGTCGCTGTGGACGAGGAGCCCCGGGCGCAGGCGGAAATCGCCGAACTGGCCTGGGTCGACCCCCATGCGACCGGCGATCGGGTCCTTGCGCCGCTCACCCGGGCTTGCGTCTTGCCCCTGTTCGTCGAAGGCTGAACCGACAACACAGGGAGGACGAGAATGGCGGATCCGGTTCGCGTAGGAGTCATCGGCGTCGGCTGGGGCGCGCTGGTGCACGTGCCCGGCTTCCGCGCGGCGGCCGGTTTCGAGCCGGTGGCGATCTGCTCGCGCCGCCCCGAGTCCCTGGAAAAGGCCGGCGCCCGCACGGGCATCACCGACCTCTCCACCGACTGGAAGGATTTCGTGCGCCGCGACGACCTGGACATGATCTCCATCTCCTCGCCGGTCGGCCTGCACCGGGAGATGACCCTGGCCGCGGCGGCCGCCGGCAAGCGGGTGCTGTGCGAGAAGCCCGCCGCGCTCACCGTCGCCGACGCCAAGGACATGCTGGACGCGGCGGAATCCGCCGGCGTTCCGCACGCCACCTGCTTCGAGTTGCGCTGGCTGCCGGAACGGCTGGCGGTGTGGGATGCGGTCCGCGCCGGCCTGGTGGGCAAGGCCTACAACCTGCGCTCGATCCACAGCGCCGACTACTGGCATCCCACCCACGCGCCGCAGTCGGAATGGATGTACCAGCGCGAGGAGGGCGGCGGCTACCTGATGGGCCTGCTGTCCCATGACATCGACTTCGCCTGCGCCCTGCTGGGCGAGCCGGAGGCGGTGGCCGCCGACGTGCGCACCAATACGCCCCGGCGGACCCTGGCCGACGGCCGCGAGATCGAGGTGGACGCCGACGACACCACGGTGGTCCTGATCCGGTTCAAGGGCGGCGCCTCGGCGGTGCTGTCCTGCTCCGTCGTCGGCGCACACACGGCGGGCATGCGGCTGGATCTGTTCGGCGAGGACGGCACCCTGCTCATCGAGAGCGGGCCGCAGGGGCGCCGCGTCACCGGCGGCTCGGCGAAGGACGCCGGCCTCGTCGACATGCCGCTCAACGAGCGCGAGCCGAAGGGCGGACCCGTCGCCGCCAAGGGACGCTCGGCCGGCATGATCCGCGCCATGGCCCTGTTGCTGGAGGACTGGCAGGACAACCTGGCCAGCCCCGACGCCGCCATCCCGACGCTGCGGGCCGGCTGGCGGGCGATGAAGGTGATCGAGGCGGCCCGTCGCTCGGCGGCCGGCGAAGGATGGGTCGCGCTGGACTGACGCGGCGGGACCGCGCGAGACTGCGGCCAATCAGGAGCAAATCATGAGCGAGAACGACGGCTGGGCGCGCATCATGGCGCACATCGACACCTACCGGGCCGATCCGGACAAGGGCCACGACTGGAACCCCTACGGCAAGCTGACCCAGGCCCTGCTGCTCACCACCACGGGGCGCAAGAGCGGCAAGAAGCGGACCCTGCCGCTGATCTACAAGAAGGTGGGCTCGAACTACGTGATCGCCGGTTCCAAGGGCGGCGCCGATGCGCACCCGGTCTGGTACCTCAACCTCACCGCCGAGCCCGAGGTGGAGATCCAGGTCCGCCACGACGTGATGAAGGCCCGCGCCCGCACCGCCACCGGCGCCGAGCGCGAGGCGCTCTGGAAGGAAATGGTCGAGGTGCTGCCCCAGTACGACGAATATCAGTCCAAAACCGACCGGCAGATCCCGGTGGTTGTGCTGGAGCCGCACGCCTGACGGACTGGCGCTGTCAGTTGGGGTCGCCCAGGACGGCGCGGCGCCGCCGTCCGAGCTGACGCAGGACACCGGCGACCTCAGGCGCCCCCTTGGCCGGCGCGAGGTAGGCCCGCGCCACGGTCAACGCCGCCAGAACCCCGACGAATGCGCCCAGGAAAGCGCCCGCAAGATCCGCCGTCTCGCCCAACTGCATGATGTCCGCCCCGAGAATTCCAGCCAGCCATAACGGCGCGGGGATTGAGGTTCGATGAAATGCAGTCCCTCCGCGATGCGACAGGACGTCGCCGCGTGTTCCGTCGGCTAGGTGCGCCGGCGCTCCAGCGCTTCGGGGTTCGCCACCCGCAGCGGCGCGCCGTGGGCGAAGGCCTCGATGGCCTCGGGCATGCCCCCGTAGAAGGACTCCAGGGTCTCGCGGGTGGCGTAGCCCAGGTGCGGCGTGACCACCACGTTGGGCAGGCGCCGCAGGGGATGGTCGGTCGGCAGCGGCTCCTGGTCGAAGGTGTCGAGCCCCGCGCCGGCCAGCGGCCCGTGGACCAGGGCCGTGATCAGCGCCGCCTCGTCCACGATCGGCCCGCGCGAAGTGTTCACCAGGTAGGAGCCCGGCTTCATCAGCGAAAGCTCGCGGGCGCCCACCAGGCCGCGGCTGCGCGCGCTCAGCACCAGGTGGACGGACAGCACGTCGGCCTGGGCGAACAATTCGTCCTTCTCGACCCGGCGAACCCCCACGGCCTCCGCCGCCTCGGCGGTGAGGTTCTGGCTCCAGGCGATCAGATCCATCTCGAAGGCCCGGCCGTACTGCGCCATCCGCTGGCCGATGCGGCCGAGGCCCAGGAGGCCCAGGGTGCGGCCGGCGAGGATCAGGCCGAGCGTGCTCTGCCAGCGGCCGTCGCGCAGCGCCTGATCCTCCTGGGCGATGTGCCGCACCGTGGCGATCATCAGCCCCCAGGTCAGTTCCGGCGTGGCGGCGCCGATCCGCGCGTAGTCCGCGCCGGCGCGAGGCCCGCTCCCGGACACGACGATCCCCAGTTCCGTCGCTGCGGCCATGTCGAGGTTGGCCAGCGCTGGCCCGACCATCAGGATCAGCTTCAGGTTCGGAAGCCGCGCCAGCAGGGTGCGCGGCAGGGCCATCCGCTCGCGCAGGGTGCAGAGCACGTCGAAGGGCGCCAGGAGCTCCGCCGCTTCCTCTTCGGGGAGGTGGCGGCCGAAGACGGTGAGCTCCGCGGTCCCCTTCAGCCGGCCCCAGTCGGCGCAGTCCCGGGCGACGCCGGCGTAATCGTCGAGGATCGCGACTTTCAGCATTGCGGCGGCTCCCTGAGATCGTGAGAGCCGCACGCTAGCAGAACCTGGCCGCGGGCGACCACGCGCCGCTGGGGCGCGCGGTCGTCGCGACGGTCAGCGCCGGATCAGTTGCCCGCCGCGTTCGTCCGGCGGCCAGCGTTCGACATCGGCTGGCCGTACCGCACGCGGTTGGCCGGCGTGTCGGCGACCGGGCCGTTGGTAACCACCTGCGTCGTCACCGTCGGCTCCTGCGTGTACGACGCCGGATCGATCGCCGCAGCGTCCACGGCCGGCGGGATCACCGGCTGTTCCGGCACGGTGGCGCTCACATCGGGGCTGTTGTCCGGGGTGGGGGCGACGGCGTAGCCCTTGGGCGTCGCCATGGCGATCGCCGTGCGGACCTGGACGCGGGCGTCGCGGACCGCGCCGGCCTCACAGGACGGGACCAGCGGGGTGGAAGATGTATTGCCCTCGCCAAGCTGGCGGCAGAGGTCGTGCGCGGTGTCCTTGATGCGCATCTTCAGCACGTCCTGGCCCGCCCTGGTGGTCAGGTCGAGGTCGGCGTAGTTCACCGCTGCCGACATCTGCTGGGCCTCGCCCATGCGTCCGGTGACGGTCAGCTCGCCCACGGAGGACTGGGCCAGGGCGGGCGCGGCCGCCAGCGCGAGGCCGGCCCCGGCCAGCAGGGCGCAGAGGCGCGGGGAGGTGAAGGGGGTCTTCGACATAGGCATGATCGCAGCTCCAAAAGCCATGACCTCCGCCGCCTAGCCCCCCTTCCAGACCGTCGGTAGGTCGATGATGGGTGCGCTGTTAACGGGGGCGCCCCGCGACGGTTCCGGGCTCCCCGCATGCGTCGGGTTGCGTCGCGCCGATCTCTGCTAAGGAAAGCGGTGGCGAAGGACGCTGTGGCGAGAACACGGGACGACGGCATGACGGACATGAGGCTGGACGATAAAACGGTAGGAACCCTTCGCCTGGGCGATCTGGCGGTCCGCCGCCTGGGCTTCGGCGCCATGCGGATTTCCAGCGCGCGCAACCCCGCCAACCAGGTGGTCGACCGGGCTGAGGCGGTGAAGCTCGCCCGCCGGGTCTACGAGCGCGGCGTCAACTTCTTCGACGCCGCCGATATCTACGGCTACGGGACCTGCGAGGAGATCCTGGCCGAGGCCCTGCATCCCTATCCCAAGGACCTGCTGATCGCGACCAAGGCCGGCTACGCGACCATCAAGATGGAGCCGGGCATGCGGGTGCTGCCGGCCAACGGTCGGCCGGACCACATCAAGGACGCGTGCGAGAAGAGCCTTCGCCGGCTCAAGATCGACTGCATCGACCTCTACCAGGTCCATGTGCCGGATCCCGAGGTGCCGTACGCCGACACCGTGGGCGCCTTCGCCGACCTGCAGAAGGCCGGCAAGTGCCGCCATATCGGCATCTCCAACGTCACCGTGGAGCAGCTGCGCATCGCCCAGGGCGTCTGCAGGATCGTCTCGGTGCAGAACCGCTACAACCTGGGCAACCGGACCTCCGAAGCCGTGCTCGCGGCCTGCGAAGCGGAGGACATCGCCTTCCTGCCCTTCCGCCCGGTGATCCTGAAGGACACGCTGGCCGCCGCGGTCTCAAACGACATCGCCGCGAACCGAGGCATCACCACGCAGCAGCTCGCCATCGCCTGGCTCCTGCAGCACTCCCGCAAGATGCTGCCGATCCCCGGCACCTCGAGCATCGCCCACGCGGACCAGAACATCGACGCCGCCTGGGTCGACCTGAACGACGCCGATGTCCGCCGCCTGGACGCGGCCGAACAGGGCTAGGCCCGCTCGCCGATGGCCGTTCGCAAGCTGCTGATCGCCAACCGCGGCGAGATCGCCGTGCGCATCGCCCGCGCAGCGGCCGAGCTCGGGATCGCGACCCTGGCGGTCTTTTCAGAGGACGACGACGCCTCGCTGCACCGGCGTCTGGCCGACGAGGCGGCGATGCTGCCGGGCCGCGGACCCGCCGCCTATCTCGACGCCGAGGCGATCGTCGCGGCGGCGCAGACCGGCGGCTGCGACGCGCTGCATCCCGGCTACGGCTTCCTCTCGGAGAGCGCTGAATTCGCTGGGCTTTGTGAAGTGAAGGGATTGGTCTTCGTGGGACCCGGCCCCACGACCCTGGAGGCGTTCGGCGACAAGACCCGGGCCCGCGCCCTGGCCGCCAGCCTGGGCGTGCCGCTGCCCGAAGCCACGGCCGGCGCGGCCAGTCTCGCCGACGTGCGGGCGTTCCAGGCGAACCTGCGTCCCGGCGAGGCCCTGATGATCAAGGCTGCGGCCGGCGGCGGCGGACGCGGCATGCGGCCCGTGGCGGCGGGCGAGGACCCGGCGCGGGCCTTCGAGCTCTGCGCCCGGGAAGCCGAGGCGGCGTTCGGCGACGGCCGGCTCTACGCCGAACGGATCGTCCCGGCGGCGCGCCACATCGAGGTGCAACTGATCGGCGACGGCGCGCGGGTGCTCGTCCTGCACGACCGCGAATGCTCCATCCAGCGCCGGCGGCAGAAGCTGATCGAAGTCGCCCCGGCGCCCGGTCTCGACCTGGCCCTGCGGGCGCGGCTGCGCGAGGCCGCCCTGAAGCTGGGGGAGGCCGCCGGCCTAACCAGCCTCGCCACGGTCGAGTTCCTGCTGGGCGGGGACGGAAGCCTTGCGTTCATCGAGGTCAACCCGCGCCTGCAGGTGGAGCACACCGTCACCGAGGCGGTCACCGGCCTCGACCTCGTGCAGCTCCAGCTCCGCATCGCCGGCGGCGCCAGCCTGGCGGACCTCGGCCTCACCGAGGCGCCGCCCGCGCGGGGCCACGCCATCGAGCTTCGGGTGAACCTGGAGACCCTGGGCGCGGACGGCTCGGTGACCGGCGCCGGGGGGACACTGACCCGCTACGAGCCGCCGTCCGGTCCCGGCGTGCGCGTCGACGGGTTCGGCTATGCAGGCTACGCCTCCAACCCCGCCTTCGACCCGCTGATCGCCAAGCTGATCGTCGCCACGGCGGCCGGCGACTTCGCGGCCTGCGTCGCCAAGGCGCGCCGCGCGGCGGCCGAGTTCCACCTGGAGGGCGCGCCCAGCAACCTGCCGCTGCTGCGGGCGGTCCTGGAGCGGCCGGAAGTGGCGGCAGGGCAGGCGACCACGGCCTTCTTCGACGCGGTCTTGCCGGAGCTGCTGGTCCGCGCCGCGGAGCTCGCGCCGCCGCCGTCCGCGGGCCCGACGTCCGCCGCAGCCCGCGCGCTGGCGCCGCCGACGCCGCCTGGAACCCTGGCCATCGGCGCGCCGCTGCGGGGCACCGTGGTCAGCCTGGAGGCGGCGCCCGGGGATGTCGTCCGCGCCGGCCAGTCCATCGCGGTTCTCGAAGCCATGAAGATGCAGCACGTCGTGGCCGCGCCCACCGCGGGCGCGATCCGGGCGCTGACCGTCAGTGTGGGCGACGTCGTCGACGCCGAATGGCCGATCGCGTTCATCGAACCGGGAGATGTGGAGCATCTGGTCGGCGACGAGGATGCGGCCGACTTCGACCACATCCGCGGCGACCTGGCCGAGGTTCGCGCGCTGCACGCCTTGACGCTCGACGAGAACCGAGCCGACGCGGTGGGGCGGCGGCGGCGCACCGACCAGCGCACCGCCCGCGAGAACCTGGGCGCGGTGTTCGATGCGGGCAGCTTCAAGGAGTACGGCGCCTTGGCGGTGGCGGCGCAGCGCTCGCGCCGGTCACTCGACGACCTGCGGAAGAACACGCCCGCCGATGGGATCGTCACCGGCGTCGGCGAGGTCAACGGCGCCGATTTCGGGCCGGAGGACGCGCGGTGCGTCGGCCTGGCCTACGATTTCAGCGTGTTGGCCGGCACCCAGGGCCGTTTCAGCCACAAGAAGACCGACCGGATGCTGGAGCTGGCGGAGCATTGGCGGGCGCCGGTGATCTGGTTCACCGAAGGCGGCGGCGGCCGGCCGGGCGACGTCGACGCCAACCTGATGTGGGCCTCACGGCTCGACACCACGAGCTTCACGACCTTCGCGCGGACCTCCGGCGTGGCCCCCAGGATCGCGGTCAATTCGGGCCGCTGCTTCGCCGGCAACGCCGTGTTCTTCGGCTGCGCCGACGTGACCATCGCCACCCGCAATTCGAACATCGGCCTTGGCGGTCCTGCGATGATTGAGGGCGGCGGGCTTGGCGTGTTCAGCCCCGACGACATCGGCCCGTCGCACGAGCTCTACGCCAACGGCGTGATCGACATCCTGGTCGAAGACGAGACCGCCGGGGCCGCGGCGGCGCGCCAGGTGCTGAGCTATTTCCAGGGAACCAGGCCGGACTGGCGCTGCGCGGACCAGCGGGCCTTGCGCCACCTGGTCCCGGAGAACCGCCTGCGGGTCTACGACATCCGGCGGGTGATCGAGACCCTGGCCGACGAGGACAGCTTCCTGGAGGTGCGCGGCGGCTATGGGACGGGCCTGATCACCGGCTTCCTGCGCCTCGAGGGCCGGCCCCTGGGTCTGATCGCCAACGATCCCATGCGGCTGGGCGGAGCCATCGACTCGGAGGGGGCGGAGAAGGGCGGCCGGTTCCTGCAGCTCTGCGACGCCTTCGACGTGCCGGTCCTGTCGCTGTGCGACACGCCCGGTTTCATGGTCGGGCCGGACAGCGAGCGGACCGCCGCCGTGCGCCGCGGCTCGCGCCTGTTCGTCACCGCCGCCACCCTGTCGGTTCCATTCTTCACCGTGGTGCTGCGCAAGGGCTACGGCCTGGGAGCGCAGGCCATGGCCGGCGGCGACTTCACCGCCACCGCCTTCACCATCGCCTGGCCGTCGGCCGAGTTCGGGCCGATGGGTCTGGAGGGCGCCGTGCGCCTGGGCTTCAAGAAGGAGCTCGACGCCGAGGCCGATCCCGCCGCCCGCCAGGCGCTGTTCGAAAACCTGCTGGCCGGGATGTACGAGACCGGCAAGGCGGTCTCTGTCGCCCGCGCCCTGGAGATCGACGCCGTCATCGACCCTTCCGAGACCCGCGCCTGGATCCTGCAGGGCCTGAAGGCCGCCGGCTCGGCGCCAAGGCGCACAGGCAAGAAGCGGCCGTTCGTGGACGTGTGGTGAGCCCTCAGTCCCCCACGGCCCGCTTGGCGAGCGTCAGCGCCTCGGCGGCGGCCGTGGCGCTGGGCTGGCGCTTGGGCATGCGGTTCCAGGCGTCCAGCGCGGCGACCTTGTAGGCCTCGGCCAGGGTCGGGTAGTTGAAGGTGTTCTCCACGAAATAGTCGAGCGTGCCCTCCAGGTTCAGCACCGCCTGGCCGATGTGGATCAGCTCGGTGGCGCCTTCGCCGACGATGTGGACGCCCAGCAGCCGGCGGGTCTCCAGCGCGAAGATCATCTTCATGAAGCCGGTGCTCAGCCCCATGATGTGGCCGCGCGAGGTCTCGCGGAACCGCGCGACGCCGCACTCGTAGGGAATCGATTTCTCGCGCGCCTCTTCCTCGGTCATGCCGATGGTGGAGATCTCCGGCACTGAATAGATCCCGTAGGGAAAGAACTCCGGCGGCGCGTGCGCCGGCTCGCCGAAGGCGTGGCAGGCGGCGATGCGCCCCTGCTCCATGGAGGTGGAGGCCAGGCTCGGGAACCCGACGATGTCGCCGGCGGCGTAGATGTGCGGGACCTCGGTCTGGAAGGTGATCTTGTCGGCGGCGAGCCGGCCACGCGAATCACAGGTCAGGCCGCAGGCGTCGAGGCCGAGCCCCTGGACCGCGCCCTCGCGCCCGGCCGAGAACAGCACCATGTCAGCGTGCAACTCGCGCCCGTCGGAGGTCTTCACCAGGCAATGCTCGGGGCCGACCACCTGGGCGGCGGTGGCCTTGCAGCCGAACCGCATCATCACCCCGCGGTCGCGCAGGTCGTGGACGAACTCGTCGGCCAGCTCACGGTCGATGAAGGGCAGCAGCCCTGCGCTCGGCTCGATGATGGTCACCTTCACATCGAGGGCGCTGAAGATCGAGGCGTACTCGACGCCGATGACGCTGGCGCCCACCACGATCAGCTGGCGGGGCAGGCGGTCGAGGTCGAGGATTTCGTCGCTGTCGAGGATGTTGCGGCCGTCGAAGCCGATGTGGTCGGGCCGGTAAGGCCGCGTGCCCACCGCCACCATGAAGTGGTCGGCGGTGTAGATCGTCTTGCCCTCGTCGTTGTCCACCGCCACCGTGTGCGGGTCGAGGAAACAGGCCGCGCCGATCAGGGTCTCGACGCCGTTGCGGGCGAACTGGTGCTCCAGCACCTCCACCTCGTGGTCGAGGGTGATGTGCAGGCGCTTGAGCAGGTCGGCGGCGGTGATGTGCTGCTTGGCCCGGTACGAACGGCCGTAGAAGCCGCGCTCGCGCCAGCCGGACAGGTTCAGCACCGTCTCGCGCAGGGTCTTCGAGGGGATGGTGCCGGTGTGCACCGAGACGCCGCCCACCCGGCGGCCGCGCTCCACCACCAGCACGCGCTTTTGCAGTTTCGCCGCTTGGATCGCCGCCCGCCGACCCGCCGGGCCGCTGCCGATGACGATCATGTCGTAGTGCGTGTTCGACGCCTGCAGTTGAGTCACGCCCGGACCTCCCACCCAATTCTGCCGCGAGGATAGGGCCCCCGCGTTACGGAAACATAAGCTGGGCCGGCGTCGGGCTTCGAAGCGCGGCGGATGGCCGCTTCCTGCGCAAACGCCCAGGCGCGAGGCGGCCCGGCGCTAGCGCGTCAGGCGCCGGCGCAGGGTGGCGATGTCCCTGTCCGTCAGGCCCAGCGCCTGCTTCAGATAGCCCTCGATGGAGCCGTACTGGCGGTCCACCGAATCGAGCGCGGCGTTGATGAAGGCCGGATCGGCCGACATCAGCACCTTGCGCGAGTCGGCCGAAAGGCCCGAAAGGCTGACCGGCTGCACGCTGGCGCTGCGGATCACCAGCCGCTCATTGGTCAGCACATAGTCGGCGACCACCGTCGAGCGCGGCACGCCCAGCGCCGTCAGCAGCAGGGCCGAGGCCACGCCCGTGCGGTCCTTGCCCGCCGTGCAGTGCACGATCATCGGCGCCCCGCCGGCGACGAGCCGCCGGAACATGGTGGAGTATTCGTCGACATAGAGCGCCGGCATCTGCTCGTAGTTCTTGATCATCCGGGCGCGCGACGCCTCCGCCGTGGCGTTCGGGTCGCGGATCCCGAGCGTCGTGGCCAGGTCCGGCTTGGGCGATTCATAGACCGCCGGCGCCCGCCAGGCGTCGGGCTCGCGCCGACGCTCCTCGGCGGTGCGCAGGTCGATCATGTTGCGGATCCCCAGCGCCTTCACACGGGCGACGTCACCAGGTGTCAGCTCCGAAAGCTTCTCGGAGCGGAAGACCAGGCCCGGGACCACGTGCTTGCCGTCGCGGGTCGCGTAGCCGCCGAGGTCGCGGAAGTTCGGCGCGCCCTGCAGGCGGGTCGACTGCAGCGCCGCGGACTCGCGGGCCAGGACCGGGGCAGGCGCCACAAAGGCGCCGGCGACCAGGATTGCGGCGATGAGGGCGGCGGACAGCCTGCGCATGACGAATTCCCGACAAGAACCACCCGACGAGCTTCGGCGCGAGGGCGGGGAACGCCAAGTGAAGAGTTGATGTCGGTTCCGGGCGCCCGTGCTAGCTCCCGGCCCATGAAGTCCCTGCTGATCGTCCATCACTCGCGGACCGGCGGCGCGCGGCAGATGGCCGAGGCGGCGGCGCGGGGGGCGGGGGCCGATGGCGAGGTCGAGGTGCGCCGGGTCGGCGCCGCCCAGGCCGGGCCCGGCGACCTTCTCGACGCCGACGGCTACGTCTTTGCCTGTCCGGAGAACCTGGCGGCGCTTTCCGGCGTCATGAAGGACTTTTTCGACCGCTGCTACTATCCGGTCCTCGACCGCATCCAGGGCCGACCCTACGCCCTGATCGTCAGCGCCGGCAGCGACGGGACCAATGTGGTGCGCCAGGTGGGCCGCATCGCGGCGGGCTGGCGGCTCAAGGCCATCGCCGAACCGATCATCATCATCACCCACGCCCAGACGGCCGCGACGATCCTGGCCCCGAAGGTGATCCCGCCGCAGGACCTGGAACGCTGCGAGACCCTGGGGGCGACCTTCGCCGCAGGCCTGGCGATGGGGGTGTTCTAGGCGCCGTCGGCGCTTGTCGCCGCCGGCCGAACCAGACAGGCTCTGGCCCCTCCCCAAGTCTGTCCGGAGACGCCGCCGTGCTAGTCGCCCATATCACCGACCTTCACGTCACGCCCGAGCCGGAGCTGTTTTACGGACGCGTCGACACCCGCGCGGCCCTGGGCCGGATGATCGACCGCATCGAGAGCCTGCACCCGCGGCCCGATCTGGTGGTTGCAACGGGAGATCTCGTCGACACCCCATCGCCTGAGTCCTACGCGACGCTCCGGCGGCTGTTCGAACGATTGACGGCGCCGCTGAAGTTGCTGCCGGGAAACCATGACGACCGGGCCCTGCTGGCCCAGGCGTTCCCGGATCACGGGTACCTCGGCGCGGGCTTCGCCAACTACGTCGTGGATTACGAGGCGTTCCGACTGGTCGCATTCGACGCCGTGGTCGAGGGCAAGGAGTACGCCCGGCCGTCCGCTGTGGCGCTGGACTGGCTGCGCGGAACCTTGGCCGAGGCGCCGGATCGGGCGACCATGATGATCATGCACCATCCGCCGGTGGATACGGGGATGGCCTTCATCGACGCCTTTCAAGGGCGATGGCCCCCGGAGCTGCCCGACCTGGTTCGGGCCAACCCGCAGGTGCGCCTGATTCTCTGCGGGCACGCCCACCGTCACATCGACGCGACGCTGGGAGCCGCCCGGGTGTGTGTCGCGGGGGGCTCGGCCTATCAGTTCGATCTCGCGACAAGCCTCGAGACTCCGCCGCAGATGGTCATCGAACCGCCCAGCCTGCGGCTGCACCTTTGGCGCGCCGGCGAGGTGGTCTCACACCTCGTTCCCGTCGAGGGGAGCCTTCCCGAGGTCCGCTTCAAGGGGATCGATGAAACGACCTGGCCGGCGATCCGCGATCGGCTGAAGCCCCGCCTGGAGCGGAACCCGTCCGCCTAACCCAGCACGCGCTTCAGGAAACCCGCCGCGAGCCGAATCCCGTCGATGTCGATGCTGTGGCCGAGGCCGGGGCTGACGTGGGTGGTCACCTCGACGCCCCGGGCCTTCAGCGCCTCGGCCGCGCGCGGCAGGTTCTCCACGGAGACCATCGGGTCGGCGTCGCCATGCACCAGCAGCACCGGCGGCCGGGTGGTCATCTCGCCGTCCAGCGTCTCCGGGTCGGCGAGCACGCCGGAGAAGCCGATGATGCCGGCCAGCTGCTTGGTCCGGCGCAGGCCCACGTGCAGGGCGACCATGGTCCCCTGGCTGAAACCCACCAGAACCAGCTTGTCGTCGCCGAGGCCATAGTGGGCCAGCTGCTCGTCGATGAAGGCGTCCACCAGCGGCCGGGCGGTGCTGACGCCAGCCATCCGCCTGGCCGGGTCGCCCCCGTGCAGGGGCCACCACTGGTAGCCGTCAGGCGCGCCCTCACAGATCTGCGGCGCGTTGGGCGCGACGAAGGCGGCGTGCGGCACGACGTCCTGCCAGAAGGGGGCGAGCCCGATCAGGTCCTCGCCGTTGGAGCCGTAGCCGTGCAGCAGGATGACGAGCTGGCGCGCGGGAACCTGGGAGGCGGGGCCGAGGCGCGGGCCGGACAGGGAAGCCATCTTACGGGGCCCTTCGCATGGTGAGGATCGGGACGGGAGGTTTCAGCATCTCGCCCTTCATCTCCGGGCTGCCGGCGGTGGGGGAGGTGGGCAGCGTCAGGATCGTCTTCACGACATCCATGCCCTCCACGACCTGGCCGAAAGCGGCGAAGCCGGCGTTGTCGCCCGGAGCCTTGGGGTCGGCGTCCAGGTAGGAGGAATCGCCCACGCAGATGAAGAAGTCCGAGGTGGCTGTCCCCTGCGCCCGGCGGGCCAGGGACACCGTGCCGTCCTTGTGCCGCAGCCCGGTGGTGAGCGTGCTCTCGTGAGCGATGGGCTTGAGGATCTTGGCGGGGTCGTTCTGCAGGCCGCCCTGCACCAGGCCGATGGTCGGGTCGGTGGGCGCATGGCTGGCCCGGTAGAAGGTCGAGCCGTCGTAGCGCTTGGTGTCCACGTAGCGCAGGAAGTTGCCGGCGGTGATCGGGGCCTTGTCGGGATAGAGCTCCAGGACGATCAGGCCCTGGGCGGTCTTGACGCTCACCCTTACGGCCGCGGCCGGCGCCGGGGCCTGGGCGAAGGCCGGGGAGGCGGCCAGGGCCGCCGCGCCGGCGAGGACATCGCGTCGTTTCATCTTCCCACCACGTTCTAGTGTCCCGATTCCGAAGTTCGCAAGCGCATGTGGCGGACTCGGACGAACTTCGGAATCGATAAGGACACTAGCAAGTCTATGTTTCTAGCGTGCTTCTTGGATCTGAAGTTCGCACCGAGCGCGATCCAGAATGCGGGCGAACTTCAGATCCAGCACACTAGTGGACGTGGTGGGTCTGCCTCAGAGCGCGGGCGCCTGCAACCGGAGCCGCAAGCCGCTCAGGGCTGGGCGGCCATCTGCGCCTGGGGCTGGATGGCCACCTGGGTGTCGGCCCGCGGATAGCCATAGCCGCCCCGCCGCAGGTCGGAGGACAGGGTGATCGGCGCCGTTCCGCCGTTCAGCTTGGCCCGGTAGACCTGCATGCCTTCCAGCACCCGCATGACGTAGTTGCGCGTCTCGGCGAAGGGGATGCATTCGATGAAGTCGATCGGGTCGGCGGAGCCTGCGCGCGGATCGCCGCAGAAGGCCGACCACTGCGGCGGCCGGCCCGGCCCGGCGTTGTAGGCGGCCACGCCCATCACGTAGGAACCGGAGAAGGAGTTGATGACCTGGCCCAGGTATGACGAGCCGAGCTGCATGTTGTAGTCCGGGTCGTCGAGCATGGCGGGCGAGTAGCCCATGCCGTTGCGCCGGGCGACGGCGGAGGCGGTGGCGGGCATCAGCTGCATCATGCCGCGGGCGCCGGCGCCGGAGCGCACCAGCGGGTCGAAGCCGCTCTCCTGGCGCGTGATGCCGAGGATCAGCGCGACCTCCGGGGCGTCGTACATCTTGGGCGGCGTGCGGAACGGGTATCCCCGCTGCGGCAGCACGAAACCGCGCTGGGCGGCCGCGCGGGCGACCTTCATGGAGGTGTCCTGCTCGCCGTAGCTGCGGGCGAGGTCGATCAGCATCGCCTCTTCCTCGGCCGAGGGCAGGATGTCGTCGAGCCCCAGCACCAGGGCGCGGAACAGGTCCCGCTGCCCGCTCTCGAACAGCAGGCGGGCGGCCTGCACGGTTTCGCGGCCCTCGAAGCGGGCGCGGTCGGCCGGGGTGATGGTCGGGTCCGCCGGCAGCACCAGCTTGCCGCCGCCCACCTTCTCGCCGGCCAGCTGACCGTAGAAGGTCGTGTAGTACTTGGACGCCTGGCCGTAGAACTCCTGCGCCGTCCGCTGATCGCCGCGGGCTTCAGCCGCGCGGCCGCGCCAATAGAGCGCCCGGCCGCGGGTGATCGGCGAGGAGCCGATCCGCTCCAGGTTGGCGAAGTGCACGTCCGCCTGGGCGGGATTGTTCAGCCGCCGCAGGGCGATCCAGCCGGCGTAGAACTCGGCGTCGGCCGCATCGCCGCCGCTGGTGAGGCCGCTGTTGGCCGACGCGCCATAGGCGGCGCGCGAATCGCCGCTGCGCAGGGCCAGCAGGGTGAGCTGGTAGCGTTCGTCCCAGATCCGGTCGGCGACGGCGGGCGTCGCCGCCTCCTTCGGGAAATTCTGCAACAGGCCCAGCGCCAGGGTGTCGAGGCCGCGGCGGCGCAGGTAGGCGGCGCGCTCGAACGCCAGGCCGGCGTTGTTCGAGACGCTGGGCGGAAGGGTGGAGACCAGGTCGTTGGCGTTGCCGGCGTTGGCCCGCAAGGCGATCCGGGCCTGGGCGAGCTGCTGCTGGTCGTAGGGCAGCAGCGGCAGCATGTCGCGCGCGGCCTGGGTGTTGGGGCCGTAGAGGATCATGTCCGCCCGGCGCGCGTGGTCCTCCGCCGTCAGGGCGTCGGGGAATCGCATCAGGATCTGCCGCTGCAGATCCGAATCGAACGGCTTCTCACGCCAGATGCGTCCGATCAGCGCCTTGGCGTCCTTCTGACGGTTCAGCACACGATAGGCGCCGGCGAGCGCCATGGCGCCTTCCGGCGTCTGCGGCTCGGCGCCGGCGAACCAGTCGACGGTCTGCTGGGCCGAGAGGCCGGAGCCTTCCAGCCGCTTCTCCGCGGCGATCTGCCGCCGGGTCTCGCGCGGCCATCCGGCCAGGTCGCGGCGGGCCTGTTCGAGCTCGAAGAAGCTCATGACCGGCGAGGCGGCGTCGACGAACTGCCAGGTGGCGATCTTGCGCGCCACGGGGTCGGAGATCAGCGGCAGCCCCGATCGGGCGCCTGACACGTCTCCGCGCTTCAGGGCGTCCAGCACCTGGCGCAGCGTCTGGGCGTCGGCCTCGGACAGCGGCTGGCGCATGGCGGGCGCCGGCGCGCTCATCGCCTGCAGGGGCACGCGCACCGTGGTCCCCGCGTATTCGCCCGGCGAGGTGGCGGGCTCGGCCTGGGCGCCGGCGGAGAGCGTCAGCACGGCGGCAGCGGCGAACAGGGCTTTGCGGATCTGCGGGCGCAATCGAACTCTCCGGTGTCGCGGGCGACGAACACGGACGTTGCGAGGCCGACCCGCACCGCCATATTGTCCGATCGAACTTAAGCCGCAACGGTTTGCGGCGCGTTCACGGCAATTTACAGACATGTCCCAAGTTATGCTTAACGGCGTATTACCCGCGCTGGTCACCCCATTCCGCGAAGGGGCGGTGGACGAGGCCGCCTTCGTCGCCCTGGTGGAGCGCCAGATCGGGGGCGGCGTCCACGGGCTGGTGCCTGTCGGCACCACCGGGGAGACCTCGACCCTCAGCCACGACGAGCACCGCCGCGTCGTCGAACTGTGCGTAAAGACCGCAGGCGGGCGGGTGCCGGTGGTGGCCGGCGCCGGCTCCAACGCCACCGACGAGGCCATCGAGTTAGCCCGGCACGCCAAGGCCGTGGGCGCCGACGCAGCCCTGGTCGTCACCCCCTATTACAATCGTCCCAGCCAGGAGGGCCTCTACGCCCACTATGCGGCGATCAACGAGGCGGTGCAGATCCCGGTCCTGATCTACAACGTGCCCGCCCGCACCAGCGTGGACATCTCCAACGCCACCCTGGCGCGGCTCGCCAAGCTGCCGAACATCCTGGGTGTCAAGGACGCCACCGGCGACATGGCGCGGGCCAGCGAGCAGCGCCTGCTCTGCGGGCCGGACTGGGTGATGCTGTCCGGCGACGATCCCACGGCGCTGGGCTACATGGCCCACGGCGGCCACGGCTGCATCTCGGTGACCTCCAACGTGGCGCCGGACCTGTGCGCCGCCTTCTTCAACGCCGTGATGGCCGACGACTGGAAGACGGCGCTCTACTGGCAGGACCGGCTGATCCGCCTGCACAAGGGCCTGTTCAGCGACGCCTCGCCTGCGCCCACCAAGTTCGCCCTGTCGCAGTTGGGCCTGTGCCTGGAGGACGTCCGGCTGCCGGTGACGGCCGCCTCGGAGGCCTCGCGCGAGATCGTGCTGGCGGCCATGCGCGAAGCCGGCGTGATCTGATGGCCGGCCGGGTGATCGCCGAGAACCGCCGGGCGCGCTACGACTACTTCCTGGAGGACGTGGTCGAGGCGGGGCTGGCGCTCACCGGCAGCGAGGTGAAGTCGCTGCGCAACGGCCGCGCCAACATCGCCGAGTCCTACGCCGCCGTGCAGGGGCGCGAGATCATGCTGGTGAACGCCGACATCCCGCCGTACGCCCAGGCGAACCGCTTCAACCACGAGCCCCGCCGGCAACGGAAGCTGCTGCTGCACCGCAAGCAGATCGACAAGATGATCGGCGCCGTGCAGCGCGACGGCCGCACCCTGATCCCGGTGAAGCTCTACTGGAACGAAAAGGGCATAGCGAAGCTGGAGATTGCCATGGCCAAGGGCAAGAAGCTGCACGACAAGCGCGAGGCCGCCGCCGACCGCGACTGGGCCCGCGACAAGGCCCGGCTGATGCGCGAAAAAGGATGAGCCCAGGCGACGTCGAGGCGATCGAACGGGCGACGCTGGCCGCCGTGGCGCCGCCGGAGGTCCTCGAGTTCGGCGGCTGGCTGGCAGGTCTCGACGACGGAACCATCGGCCGGGCCAGGAGCGCGGTCCCGCTGCGGCATGACGCCCCAGGCGACGTCGGGACCCTGGACCGGCTGGAGATGGCCTATCGCCAGCGCGGCCTGGAGCCCTGGTTCCGGATCGCCGACGTCGAAGGCCTGGCCGGCGCGGGCGCCCTGCTGGCGGCGCGGGGCTATGCGTCGGCCCAGCCGACCCTGGTGAAAACCGGCGCTGCGGCCGGGCTCGCCGCCCTGAGCGCCGCGCCGGCCGAGGTGATCGACCGCCCCGACGAGGCCTGGGGCGCGGTGTTTCTGGGCGAGGGCTTCGATCCCGTGGACGGGGCCTATCGCGTGGCGGCGCTCAGCCGCTCTCCCGACGCCGTCTACGCCCAGGTGCGCGATGGCGGCGCCACCGTCGCGGTGGGCGTGGCCGCCTTCGGCTGCGGCTGGACCAGCATCCACGGCATGCGCACCGACAAGGCGCGCCGCGGGGAGGGGCTGGCCGGCCGTATCCTCGCGGGCTTGGCGCACGCCGCCCTGGCGCGGGGCGTGGAGCGGGTGTTCCTGCAGGTGGAGGAAGCCAACGCGCCGGCCCGCGCCCTCTATCGCCGGGCCGGGCTCACGCCCGCGTGGCGTTATCACTACTGGAGGCGGTGACCTAGCTTTCCACCAGCGCCCGCGCCCGCCGGAACACGTCCTCGAACATGGCCGGCGTCAGCCGCCCGGTGTTCGTGTTGAGCCGCGAGCAGTGGTAGCTGTTGACCACCCGGTAGGGGCCGGCCTGGACCTCCGAGCCGTGACCCGGGAGGCCGGCGGACGCCTTCAGGCCCAGGGCGCGCAGCACGTTGCGCCGCGAGACGTCCCCCAGGGTGACGATGACCTTCAGCCGGGGCAGGGCGGCCAGGCGTGCGGCCAGGAACGGCCGGCAGTTGGCCTCCTCCGAGGTCTCCGGCTTGTTGCCTGGCGGGGCGCAGCGGACGGCGTTGGTGATCATGCAGTCCACCAGTTCCAGGCCGTCGTCGGGCCGGGCCTCGTAGCGGCCGCGGGCGAAGCCCAGCTTGATCAGCGTCTCGTAGAGCAGCACCCCCGCGAAGTCCCCGGTGAACGGCCGTCCGGTCCGGTTGGCGCCGGCCCGGCCGGGCGCCAGGCCCGCCACCAGGAGGCGCGCGGCCGGATCACCGAAGGAGGGGGCGGGGCCGTTGAACCAGTCGGGATGCGCCGCCCGGTTCTGCGCCCGGTAAGCCGTCAGGCGCGGGCAGAGCGGACAGTCCCGGGGCGGCTCGGGCCCGACCTCAGGCGTCGGCATCCGCCTCGGGATCTTTCTGGGTCATGCGCTCGCCAACCTTGTTTTCATGCAGGAAGCGCGGCAGCCGGGCGGGGCGGCCGATGATGTCGGCCAGGTCCGCCAGGTCGACGAAGGTGTCCGCCTGCCGGCGCAGGTCGTCGGAGGCCATCGGCGGCTGCGACTTGACGGTTGAGACCACGGTGACGCGGCAGCCCTTGCGCTGCACCGCCTCCACCAGGCAACGGAAGTCGCCGTCCCCGGAGAACAGCACCACATGGTCGGCGTGGTCGGAGATCTCCATCATGTCGACGGCGATCTCCACGTCCATGTCGCCGCGCCAGCGCTTGCGGCCCTGGCTGTCGACGTATTCCCGCGCGGCCTTGGTCACCAGGCGGAAGCCGTTGTAGTCGAGCCAGTCCACCAGCGGCCGGATCGGCGAATACTCCTGATCCTCCACCAGGGCGGTGTAGTAATAGGCGCGGACCAGAACCCCGCGCTTGCGGAACTCCTCCAGGAGCTTGCGATAATCGACGTCGAAGCCCAGACCCTTGGCGGCGGAATAGAGGTTCGCCCCATCGATGAACAGCGCCAGCCGGTCCGTCGGATAGAAGCTCATGGGCAGGTGGCGTCCTTGCACGCGGCGCGGTCATGAATCCGAACGAGATGGGCGTCGTCGCGCTGGGCGGCAACTTGGCCGGCGACTATCCCTCGTCCGAAGCCCTTCTCGAAGCCGCCTTGATTCGTTTCGGTCAGGCGGGATTGCCTGTCGCGCGCCGCTCAGGCTGGTGGCGATCCGCCGCCTGGCCGGACATTGCCGCGCCTGAATATCGTAACGGTGTCATCCTTGTCGAGACGAAGCTCGACCCGCAGGCCGTGCTGGCGACATTGCTGGCCATCGAGGCGGCGTTCGGGCGCGTTCGCGGCGAAGCCAATGCGCCGCGCACCCTGGACCTGGACCTGATCGCGCATGGGCGGGCGGTGGTGAACGGCCCCGGCCTGATCGTGCCGCACCCGCGCGCCCACGAGCGGCTGTTCGTCATGGGGCCGCTGGCGCAGATCGCGCCGGACTGGATCCACCCCGTTCTGGGCCGCACGGCCGCGGAACTGGCTGCGGCGGCGACGGTCGGCCGCGACGCGCGGCCTGTCTAAGTCGTCCTCCGACTTCGGCTTGACCGGAGGTGCGGCCTGGGCGCCATTGTCCGGCGGAGAGAAACAATGCTCGATCTGCGAAAGCTCGGTGTCGGCGTGGCGCGAAAGCCGACGGTTGACGGAGCGGTCAACGAATACACCTACCCGGAAGTAACGCAGTCTCCCTTTTTCAATAACCCGCCGCGCAAGATCATCTTCATCAACGGAATGCAGAACTCCGGCGAGGACCACGTCAGGTCGGCGCTGGCGTTGTCCTGGGTGCAGATGTGCACGGTGATCGGGATCTACAATCTGAGCAGCGGCTTCCTCGCGGACTTCGCCCAGTGCGTGGCCGACAAGAACAGTTTCAACGGTCCCAGGGCGGTGCTGAGCCGGCCGTTCACGAACAGTCGCATGAGCGTCCAGGACGCCTTGCAGGCGCTGGCCCGCAACGCCTGCCAGGTCGCGGTGTTCAACGAGCTGCGCCGGCCCGAGAACCGCCAGCGGGAGATCTTCGCCCACAGCCAGGGCAACCTGATCCTGTCCAACGCCCTCCAGGCCATCGCCGCCGTGGAAGGGCCCAGCGGGGTGTCCGGGCGGGTGGTGAACACCTTCGGCTCGCCCGCGGTGAACTGGCCGGCCGGGATCATCAAGCGCGCGCACGGCTTCTCCGCCGATCCGGTCGCCTGGCTCGCCGGCTTCGACTGGCGCTTCAACATCTCCAAGGTGGGCATGCCGCTGGATTCGGCCAATCCGCTCACCCACAGCTTTCTCGAGTACATGATGGTGGACCCGGAGTTCCTGGTGAACCGGTTCCGCTGGGGCGGCCTGCGCATGACCCTGAGCCTCGACGAGGACGGGCTTGCGGAATGCCTCGCCGACATGGGCGGCAATCTCGACCGCGTCCGCAGGGTCTTCGAGCACCTCGACCGGCGGCACAACAGCGACGTCGACGACGTGGCGGTCCGTTACGTCGGCCACGTGCGCAAACGGCCCGAGCTCGCCGCCCGCCTCAGATCGGACAGGGCCCTCAGGGATCTGCTGATCAAGGCCATGGACGAGGGCTACACATCCGCCGCCGAGAAGGACGCGATCACCTACCTGCGGAGCCTATGATCGGGCTGCGTCGGTTGCGGCGTTGCACAATCGCCCGCGAAGCTCTATTTTCATCTGTTCTATCCCCCTCCGAGAGAATCCATGGCCCGCGTAACCGTCGAAGACTGCATCGAGAAGGTCCCGAACCGCTTCAATCTGGTTCTGCTGGCCGCGCACCGCGCGCGCGCCATCTCGGCCGGCTCGCAATTGATGGTCGAACGCGACAACGACAAGAACCCGGTGGTGTCGCTGCGTGAGATCGCCGACGACGTGGTGGACCCCGAGGAACTGCGGGAAAGCCTGATCGGCACCCTGCAGCGGGTGGACGAGCGGTCGGAAGCCGAGGAAGAGGCCGAGACCCTGGCGCTGCTGGCGGACCCGACGCACATGCAGATGAGCGAGCTCGAGCTGATCCGCGCCCTGCAGAGTGACCGCGACGGCGGTCAGGAGGAGCGGTACTGAGCCCGGAAGGCGCAGACACCCTCTCTATCCCGGCGGCCTCTAAGGCCGCCACGCCAACCGCGCCTGAGCGCGCGCCCAAGCCGAAGCTGCTTCGCCAGTACGAGCTGATCGACAAGGTCCGCTCGTACGACCCCACCGCCGACGAGGCGCTGCTCAACCGCGCCTACGTCTACGCCATGCGCATGCACGGGGCGCAGAAGCGGGCCTCCGGCGACCCCTACTTCGCCCACCCCATCGAGGTGGCCGGGATCCTCACCGACTACCGGCTGGACACCGCCACCATCGTCACGGCCCTGCTGCACGACGTGATCGAGGACACCCCGGTCACCCGCGCCCAGATCTCCGAGCTGTTCGGTGAGGAGGTGGCCGAACTGGTGGAGGGGGTGACCAAGCTCTCCAAGCTGGAGCTCACCGCCGAGCACACCCGCCAGGCGGAGAACCTGCGCAAGTTCATCCTGGCGATCTCCCGCGACGTGCGCGTGCTGATGGTCAAGCTGGCCGACCGGCTGCACAACATGCGCACGCTGCAGCACATCGCCAGCGCCGCCAAGCGCGAGCGGATCTCGCGCGAGACCCTGGACATCTACGCCCCGCTGGCCCGCTCCATCGGCTGCCACCGCATCTGCTCCGAGTTGGAGGAGCTGGCGTTCGAGCACCTGCACCCGGTGGCGCGCGACGCGATCCGCCGCCGGCTGGAGGCGCTGCGGCAGAGCCAGGGCGGGGCGGTGGCCGTGGTCTCGGGCGAAATCGCCTCGCGGCTGGAGGCGGCCGGCGTGCCGGCCCGGGTGTTCGGCCGCGAGAAGAACCCGTTCTCGATCTGGCGCAAGCTGCAGCGCAAGTCGATTGGATTCTCTCAGCTTTCCGACATCTACGCGTTCCGCGTGATCGTCGACACCGAAGAGGACTGCTACCGCGCGCTGGGCGTGATCCACCGGGCCTGGCCCTGCGTGCCAGAGCGGTTCAAGGACTTCATCTCCACGCCCAAGCGCAACAACTACCGCTCCTTGCACACCACCGTGGTGGGCCCCAAGGGGATGCGCATCGAGATGCAGATCCGCACCGAGGCCATGGACCGGGTGGCCGAGGAGGGGGTGGCGGCGCACTGGCGCTACAAGGACAAGTCCTACGGCTTCGACGCCGAGGCGCAGGCCGCCGCTGGCGGCCGCGACCCGCTGGTCAACCTGCGCAACCTCGTCCAGGTGCTGGAGCACGGCGGCGACGTGGAGGAGCTGGTCGAGCACGCCAAGCTGGAGATGTACCTCGACCAGGTGTTCGTCTTCACGCCCAAGGGTTCCCTGGTCAGTCTGCCGCGGGGGGCCATGCCGCTGGACTTCGCCTATGCGGTCCACACCGACGTAGGCGACACCTGCATCGGGGTGAAGATCAACGGCGAGCTCAAGCCCCTGCGCACCGTGCTGCAGAACGGCGACGTGGTGGAGGTGATCCGCGGCGCCAGTCCCGTGGCGCCGCCCGACTGGCGCTCGCTCACCGTCACCGGCCGGGCGCGCTCGGCGATCCGCCGCCACATCCGCCAGACCGAGAAGGAGGAGTTCATCCGCCTCGGCCGGGCGACCCTCGACCAGACCTTCGCCCGGGCGGACAAGTCGCGGACCGACGTCTCCCTGCGCCCGGCGCAGGAGCGGTTCGCCGTGGCCACCGAGGACGAGCTGTTCGAGGCGGTCGGCCGCGGACGGGTCTCGCCCACCCTGGTCCTGGACGTGGCCTTCCCCGGCCTCAAGGCGGCCGAACGCGAGGCGGCCAGCGCCCAGCGGCGCATCGAGGACGGCAAGTCGGCGCGGCTCTATGTTCGCGGTTCGGGCCTGACGCCGGGCGTCACCCTGCATTTCGGCGCCTGCTGCAGCCCGGTGCCGGGCGACCGCATCGTCGGCATCCTGGAGGGCGACGGGCGCGGGCTCACCGTCCACACCATCGACTGCGAGCGGCTGGCCGAGTTCGAGGAGCGCGAGGAGCTCTGGCGCGACCTGCAATGGACCCCCGACGCCGAGCGCAACACCATCGCCCGCGCGCGGCTGACCGCCACCATCAAGAACGCGCCGGGGGTGCTCGGCCAAGCCTGCACCATCATCGGCGAGGCCGGCGGCAACATCATGAACCTGCACATGCACCACCGGCAGAAGGACTTCTTCGACGTCGACATCGACATCGACGTCAAGGACGCCCGGCAACTCAACCACATCGCCGCTGCGCTCAGGGCCAACCCCAGCGTCGAGACGGTGGACCGGGCGAAGAGCTGATACGCGACCCGTCGAGAGGACCGGCGCGTTCTCAGTTCCGCGTCGCGAGCACCACGCCCAGCAGCACCGCGGTCCAGTGCGCGGCCGCGGCGGCCACCACGTGGCCGTGCCAGATGGCGCGGGCGAACTTCAGCCGCTTGTTCACATAGAAGACCACGCCGGTGGAATAGAGCACGCCGCCCGCCAGCAGGAGCAGCAGCGCGTACCACGCCAGGTGGTCGATCATCGGCTTGAGGGCCACCACCACCAGCCAGCCCAGCACCAGGTAGGCCGCCACCCAGATCTTCCGGTCGACGTTTGTCAGGAACAGTTTGCCGAGACCGCCCAGCGCCGCGATGGACCACACCGCCGCGGTCATGCCCCAACTCCAGGCCCCCGGCAGACCCAGGGTGAACGGCGTGTACGAGCCGGCGATCATCAGGAAGATGCCGGCATGGTCGAGGCGCCGCAGCATCGGCCGATGGCGCCAGGACGCGAAGTTGTAGGCGGTGGAGAAGGCCAGCATCGCCAGCACGCCCGCCGCATAGATCGAGACGCCCACGACCTTGCTGATCGATCCGGCCTTGACCGACAGCGCCAGCAGCACGATCCCGCCCACCAGGGCGAGCGTCAGGCCGATCACATGGACCACGAGGTCGGCGCATTTCGCGGCCGGCGTGGGGTAGTGCCGCGGCGGCTTGGGCGGGGCGGACGTCATCGGTCCATTCTGCATCCCGGCCGTGGCATGCGTGTGGCGACAATGTCTCAAGGACCGGCGCCGGCGGTTGAACCGGCCGCGGAAAACGGCTCCTATCGCCGCCCCCGGGGGAGGACCGCCATTGACCGCCAGTGTCGCCGACACGGCCCAGACCGTCGCTGCGCCGGCAGGTGGGACCAATCGCCTTCGTTCGACCCTGGCGGGCTCGACGGGCAACCTGGTGGAGAGCTTCGACTGGTTCGTCTATGCCGCCTTCGGGCTCTACTTCTCGAAGGTGTTCTTTCCGGACGGCGACCGGACCACCCAGTTGCTGAACACCGCGGCGGTGTTCGGCGTGGGCTTCCTCGCCCGGCCCATCGGCGCCTGGCTGATGGGGCTCTACGGCGACCGGGTGGGGCGCAAGGCGGCCATGGTCGCCTCGGTCAGCCTGATGTGCGCCGGCTCGCTGCTGATCGGGATCTGTCCGGGGCAGGCGGAGATCGGCGTCGCCGCGCCGGCCATCCTGGTGTTCGCCCGTATCCTGCAGGGCGTGAGCATGGGCGGCGAATATGGCGCCAGCGCCACCTATCTCTCGGAGATGGCCGTCCGCCGGCATCGCGGATTCTGGTCGGGGATCTTCTACTCGACCCTGATCGCGGGCCAGCTCCTGGCCATGGGCGTGCTGATCCTGCTGTCCGCCGTGCTGTCGGCCGAGCAGATGCACGCCTGGGGCTGGCGCATCCCGTTCTTCATGGGCGGCGCCCTGGCGCTGGCGGTGTTCTGGCTGCGCCGCGGCATGGACGAGACCCCGTCCTTCCAGAACCGCACCGGGCCGGTCGCCAGCACCTGGGGCCTGATCCGCGACCATCCGCGCGAGGCGCTCACCGTCATGGGCCTGACCGCCGGGGGCACGCTCGCCTATTACACCTACACGACCTACATCCAGAAGTTCCTGGTCAACACCGCCGGGTTCGCCAAGGACCAGGCCAACCTGATCACCGCCGGCGCCCTGCTGGTGTTCATGCTGGTCCAGCCGCTCATCGGCGCCCTCTCGGACAAGGTGGGACGGCGCGCGATCCTGCTCACCTTTGGGGTGCTCGGGGCGGTGATGACCTGGCCGATCCTCTCGGCCCTGGCCGGGACCCGCGACGTGTTCACCGCCTTCCTGCTGGTCACGGCGTCGCTGCTGGTGGTCGCCTGCTATTCCTCGGTGAACGCCGTGGTGAAGGCCGAGCTGTTCCCCACGGCCACCCGTGCGCTCGGCGTGGCGCTGCCCTATTCGATCGCCAACGCCCTGTTCGGCGGCACGGCGGAATACGTCGCCCTGGCGTTCAAGCAGGCCGGGAACGAGACCTGGTTCTTCACCTATGTCACCGCGGTCATCGGCGGGTCGCTGGCGGTGTACCTCTTGATGCGCGACACCCGCCGGCACAGCAAGATCGCCGAGGACTGAGGCCGGCCTGGAACTGTGGACATGTGAGCCACGTGCTTCCATGTTTTGCGCATGAGCGTCATCGTTCAGATACGCAATGTCCCGGATGCGTTGCATCGCCGGCTCAAAGCCCGCGCGGCGCTCGCCGGCATGTCGCTGTCAGACTACCTGCTCAGCGAGATCCGTGAGGTGGCGGAACGACCGACGTTGGACGAGATGCGGGCGCGATTGCACAGCCGCACGGAAACAGTGGTGCCCTTTGGGCCGGCCGAGGCGGTACGCGCAGAGCGCGACCGCAGGTGATCGTCGTCGACGCCTCGGTTCTGCTCGGCGCACTTCTCTGCACGCCAACGGCCATCGCGCGCAGATCGAGCTGGTCTAATTCCGTGGCGTAGGGGCGCAGCGCAGGATGGCGGGCCGGATGACATCGCGCTCCGCTTCCAGTATCCCGCGCATTCAGGAGGCCCGCCCATGAACACCGAAGACGTCCTGAACGAGTTCCGCGGCGCGGGCGCACTGCGCGAGGGCCATTTCGTGCTGTCCAGCGGCCTGCATTCGCCGGTGTTCCTGCAGAAGAACCTGGTATTCCAGTATCCCGACCGCACGGCCAGGCTCTGCAAGGCGCTGGCGGACAAGATCACCGCGAAGGTCGGCCTGGTGGACCTGTGCGTCTCGCCGGCCGTCGGCGGCATCATCCCAGGCTATGAAACCGCCCGCCAGCTGGGCGTGCCGTCGATGTACGTCGAGCGGGAAGGGGGCGCGTTCAAGCTGCGCCGCGCCTTCGCCATTCCGCCAGGCGCCCGCATCGCCATGGTGGAGGACATCGTCACCACGGGGCTGTCGTCGCGCGAATGCGTCGCCGCGATCCAGGCGATCGGCGGGAACGTGGTCTGTGCGGCCTGCATCGTCGACCGTTCCGGCGGCCGGGCCGAGATCGGCGTGCCGCTGGTGGCTCTGGCCACCCTGGACGTGCCGGCCTATCCGGCCGACGCCCTGCCGCCCGAGCTGGCGGCGATCCCGATCGAGGACCCGGGAAGCCGGAGGCTGCACGGATGAGCCGGCTGCGCCTGGGGGTCAACATCGACCACGTGGCGACGGTCCGCAACGCCCGCGGCGGGACCACGCCGGACCCCATGCGCGCGGCCGAGATCGCGCTGGCCGCCGGCGCCGACGGCATCACCGCCCACCTGCGCGAGGACCGCCGGCATATCTCCGACGCCGACATGGACGCGCTGGCCGCCATCACCCGCCGACGCGGCCTGCCGCTGAACTTCGAGATGGCGGTGACCGCCGAGATGGAGGCGATCGCCCTCAACCACCGGCCGCACGCCTGCTGCCTGGTGGCCGAACGCCGGGAGGAACTGACCACCGAGGGCGGCCTGGACGTCGCCAAGGGCCACAACGTCATCGCCCCCGTGGCCCAGCGGCTGGCCCAGGCGGGCATCCGCGTCTCCTGCTTCATCGACCCGGACGCCGCGCAGGTGGTGGCCTCCAAGGCCGTCGGCGCCCAGGTGGTGGAGCTGCATGTGGGCCCCTACTGCGACGCCGTGCGCGAGCGCTCGCCGCACGCCGAGCGCCACCTGGCCGCCCTGCAGGCCGCCGCGGCGGAGGCCGCGCGGCTGGGGCTGGAGGTCCACGCCGGCCATGGCATCGACTACGAGTCGGTCAAGGCGATCGCCGCCATCCCGGAATTCGCCGAGCTGAACATCGGCCACTTCCTGATCGGCGAGGCGATCTTCGTGGGCCTGGCCTCGGCCATCCAGCGGATGCGCGCGCTGATGGACGAAGCCCGGGCGGGGCGGGCCGCATGATCCTCGGGATCGGCTCCGACCTGTCGGACATCCGGCGCATCGAGAAGAGCCTGGAGCGGTTCGGCGAGCGGTTCATCGCCCGCATCTACACCGACGTCGAGCGCGCGCGGTCCGAGCGCAAGGCCGACCGCGCCGCCAGCTACGCCAAGCGCTTCGCCGCCAAGGAGGCCTGCGCCAAGGCCCTTGGCACCGGCCTGCGCCGCGGCGTCTTCTGGCGCGACATGGGGGTGGTGAACATGCGCGGCGGCCAGCCGACCATGGCGCTCACCAACGGCGCCCTGACCCGCCTCGAGGCCCTGACGCCGCCGGGGCACAGGGCGGTGATCCACCTCAGCCTCACCGACGACCACCCCTACGCCCAGGCCTTCGTGGTCATCGAGGCCTTGCCGGAAAGCTAGGTCCCCGACGCGACGGGGCCCGCGCGGCGCAGTTGCACGGCGTTCAGGGCCAGGCCTCCGATCACCAGGACGGCGGCGGTGAGCTTCCACGACGAGAGCGACTCGTGCAGGAAGATGGCCGACGCGCCCATGCCGAACACCGGCACCAGCAGGGCCAGCGGGCTGACGGTGGCCGCCGGATGGCGGGCCAGCAGCCAGGCCCAGGCGGCGTAGCCGAACAGGCTGTTGCCGACGGCCTGCCACAGCACGGCCGCCCAGGTGGCCGCGTCGGCGCCGTGAATCCCGGCGACGATGGCCGGCGCGCCTTCCACCGCGAAGGCCAGGGCGAACAGGGCCGGGGCGGCGAACAGGCTCGACCAGACCACATAGGCGACCATGTTCACCTTGCCGGCCTGCCGGGCGACGATGTTGCCGCCGGCCCAGCTCAGGGCGGCGAACAGCACCAGGCCCAGGCCCAGTGGGGTCATCTCGGCGTTGGTGTGGACCATCAGCCACAGGAGACCCACCGCCGCCAGGACCAGCGCCGCGGTCTGCTGGCCGCGCAGCCGCTCGCCGGTCAGGGCCATGGCCAGGCCGATGGTGAAGAAGGCCTGCACCTGGACCACCAGGGAGGCCAGGCCCGGCGAGATGTGGCCGTTCATGGCGTAGTAGAGCGCCCCGAACTGGCCGACGCCGATCAGCAGCCCATAGGCCGCCAGATTGCTCCAGGGCGCCGGGCGCTTGCAGAAAAACACCGCCGGCAGCAGCGCGAAGGTGAAGCGCAGCGCCGCCAGCGTCAGCGGCGGAAGGTCGCCCAGGGCGAACTTCATGACGACGAAATTGGTCCCCCAAACCGTCACGACGGCGAGCGCCAGAAGCGCGTGCAGGGGGGGCAGTCGGTCTCTGGCCATGGGCCTATGTGGTTGCGAAGGCCCAGCTTGTCACCCGCGGGGTGCGACTCACGGCCCTATGGGATGAGCAAGAAGTCATGGGCGCCGGGCGCTCACTTGCTGTATCCGTGCGCCGCACGAGACCACGTCCGGGACGCCGGACCTGAGCCAAGGAACGCCCATGACCGAGAGCGCGAGCGCCGCCATCCCGAAGAAGTCCGGCGCTGTCGGGGAGATGTTCGAGATCGTGAAGACCGTGCTGGTGGCCCTGGCCATCGCCCTGGTGCTGCGGGTCGTCTTCTTCCAGCCGTTCACGATCCCCTCGGCCTCGATGGAGCCCAACCTCTACGAGGGCGATTACATCGTGGTGTCGAAGTACGCCTATGGCTGGTCGCGGCACTCGATCCCCCTCAGCCCGCCGCTGTTCCACGGCCGGATCTTCGAGCGCGCGCCCAAGCGCGGCGACATCGTGGTCTTCAAACTGCCGCGCGACACCAAGGTGGACTACATAAAGCGCGTGATGGGCCTGCCGGGCGATCGGATCCAGGTGCGCGGCGGCGTGGTCTACATCAACGGCGAGCGGGTGCCCCGGGTCCAGACCGGCGTGGTGCACGAGGTCGAGAACTTCACGGAGCGCGACGTGCAGCGCTACCGCGAGACCCTGCCCGAAGGCCGCAGCATCATGGTCAACGACTATGGGCCGGATGGCGACCTGGATAACACCTCGGTCATGGTGGTGCCGGACGGCCACTACTTCATGATGGGCGACAACCGCGACAACTCCATGGACAGCCGCCTGGACGCCTCCATCGGCGTAGGCTTCGTGCCGGCCGAGGACCTGGTGGGCAAGGCCGAGATCATCCTGTTGTCCTGGAAGCAAGGCGCCTCGCTGTTCAAGCCCTGGACCTGGGTGATGAACCTGCAGCCCAGCCGGTTCTTCACCCTGCTGCACTAGGGCCGCAGGGATGAGCGGGCGGGCGCAGGCGGCGGCCGGGCCGGGGAAATCCGGCCTGCTGCACGAGACCATCGATACGATCCGCACGGTGCTGTTCTGGCTGGCGGTGGCCCTGGTGATCCGGGTGCTGCTGTTCCAACCCTTCACCATCCCCTCGGCCTCGATGGAGCCCACCCTCTACGAGGGCGACTACGTCGTGGCGTCGAAGTACGCCTACGGCTGGTCGCGGCATTCGATCCCGTTCAGCCCGCCGCTGTTCCATGGCCGCCTCTTCGGGCACGCCCCCCAGCGCGGCGACATCGTGGTCTTCAAGCGGCCGGGCGACGGGCGCATGGATCTCATCAAGCGGGTCATCGGCCTGCCCGGCGACCGGGTGCAGGTGCGCCGCGGCGTGGTCTATATCAACGACCGGCAGGTCCCCCGCGTGCGCACGGCGGTGGTGCGCGAGGCATGGCGGCACGGGATCCACGACGTCGTTCGCTTCCGCGAGACCCTTCCCGAGGGCAGGACCGTCGTGGTCAACGATTTCGGGACCGGCCGCGACCTCGACGACACCGACGTCATGGTCGTGCCCGCAGGCGACTATTTCGTCATGGGCGACAACCGCGACGACTCGCTCGACAGCCGCGCGCCGGGCCCGGTCGGCGTGGGCTTCGTTCCGGCGGAGAACCTGATCGGCAGGGCCGAGATCATCCTGGTGTCCTGGAGCCAGGGCGCCTCGCTGTTCAAGCCCTGGACCTGGGTGATGAACCTGCGGCCCAGCCGGTTCTTCACCGTCCTGCGCTGAGTCCGGCGGTCGCGATGCTTGCCCCTGAGGAAGCGAGCGTCTAGCTAACCCCCTGTCCGGCCGCCCGGACAGGGTCGCAGGGACGCCAGATGAGCGAGCGAGCGCAGGAGGCGCGACCGGAGAAATCCGGCGCCCTTCACGAGACCGTCGAGGTGATCAAGACGGTCGTCTATGCGCTGGCCATCGCGCTGGTCCTGCGGGTGCTGCTGTTCCAGCCCTTCACCATCCCCTCGGCCTCGATGGTCCCGAACCTGCTGGAAGGCGACTATGTGATCGTCTCCAAATACTCCTACGGCTGGTCGCGCTACTCGATACCCTTAGGGCCGCCGCTGTTCCAGGGGCGGATCTTCGATCACAAGCCGCAGCGCGGGGACGTGATCGTCTTCAAGCTGCCGCGCGACAACCACACCGACTATGTCAAGCGCCTGATCGGCCTGCCGGGCGACCGCATCGACCTGAAGGGCGGGGTGGTCTACATCAACGGCAAGATGGTCCCGCGCGAGCCGCTGCCGGCGGCGATGACGGACACCGGCTATGGCTTCCAGCGCAGCGTTGCGCGCTTCCGCGAGACTCTGCCCAACGGAAAGTCATATATTGTCAACGACTTCGGGCCGGATTCCGATTTCGATAACGTGGGCGGCTACCTGGTGCCCGAGGACCACTACTTCTTCATGGGCGACAACCGCGACAACTCCCTGGACAGCCGCGCGACGGAGGCGATCGGCGTCGGCTACGTTCCGGCGGCCAACCTGGAGGGCAAGGCGCAGATCGTGCTGCTGTCCTGGGACGGGGCGTCGCTGTTCAAGCCCTGGACCTGGTTCACCCGGGCCAGGCCCAGCCGGTTCTTCCATTCCGTGTCATGAACGCCCGCACGGCCGCGATCGCCGAACTTGAACGGCGCATCGGCCACAGCTTCTCCGACCGCGACCTGCTGGAGCGGGCGTTGACCCACGCCAGCGTCGGCGACGGCGCGCGCGCGGTGCGCCACTACGAGCGCCTGGAATTCCTGGGCGACCGGGTGCTCAACCTGCTCGCCGCCGAGCGGCTGATGGCCGAGGACGCCGAGGCGCGGGAAGGGGAGATGTCCCGGCAGCTGGCGGCCCTGGTCAATGTGGGGGCGTGCGCCCGGGTGGCGCGCGAGATCGGCCTGTCGCCGGCCCTGCGGCTCTCCGCCAGCGCCACCAAGGTGGGCGCGCGCGAGTCCGAGAACGTGCTGGGCGACGCCTGCGAAGCGCTGATCGGGGCGCTCTACCTGGACGCCGGCCTGGAGAGCGCGCGGGCGTTCTTCGACCGGGCCTGGGCTTCCGAGTTCGCGCAGCTGAACGATCCCTCGGTGCGCGACCCCAAGACCCAGCTGCAGGAATGGGCGCAGGCCCAGGGCCTGCCGCTGCCGACCTACCGGCTGGCCGCCCGCCAGGGGCCCGACCATGCGCCCGCCTTCACCGTCGAGGTCGTCGTCCAGGGCTATGCGCCCGAGCGGGCGAATGGCCGATCCAAGCAGGAGGCGGAGAAGGCGGCTGCTTCCGCCATCCTTTCCAGACACGGGAGCGCCGCATGAGCCGGGCCGGATTCGCAGCCGTTATCGGCGCGCCCAACGCGGGCAAGTCCACCCTGGTCAACCGGCTGGTGGGGGCGAAGGTCTCGATCGTCACCCAGAAGGTCCAGACCACCCGCTTCCCCGTGCGCGGGGTGGCGATGGAGGGCGACGCCCAGATCGTGCTGGTGGACACCCCCGGCATCTTCGCCCCGCGCCGCCGGCTGGACCGGGCCATGGTGCGCTCGGCCTGGGGCGGGGCGGCCGACGCCGACGCCGTGGTTCACCTGGTGGACGTGCAGGCCGAACTGGCGGCCGCGGACGGCACCGGCAAGGCCGCCGAGCGCCGCGCCGCGCAGGACGTGCTGACCATCATCGAGGGCCTGAAATCCGCGGGAAAGCAGGCGATCCTGGCGCTGAACAAGATCGACGGGGTCAAGCGCGAGCGGATGCTGGCGGTGGCCAAGGCCCTGTTCGACACCGGCGTCTACGCCGAGGCGTTCATGATCTCCGCCGCCGACGGCGCGGGCGTGGACGACCTGAAGGCGAGGCTCGCCGCCCTGATGCCGGAGGGCCCGTTCCTCTACCCCGAGGACCAGACCGCCGACCTGCCCGTGCGCCTGATGGCCGCCGAGGTCACCCGCGAGAAGCTCTACCTGCGGGTCCACGAGGAGCTGCCCTATGCCGCGGCCGTCGAGACCACCGCCCTGGAGGAGAAGAAGGACGGCTCCCTGCGCCTCGAGCAGACCATCTTCGTGGAACGAGAGAGCCAGCGCCCGATCATCCTCGGCAAGGGCGGCCAGACCCTCAAGTGGATCGGCCAGAAGGCGCGCGAGGACCTCGCCGAACTGCTGGAGCGGCCGGTGCACCTGTTCATCACCGTCAAGGTCGACGAACGCTGGCAGGACCGGCGCGAGCACTATTCCGCCGTGGGCCTCGACTATGACTCCTGAGGCTGCCGCCCCGCATGGAGTTTGAGGACGACGCCTTCGTGCTCTCGGCGCGCCCGTTCGGGGAGAGCGGGGCGATCGTCGAGCTGCTGACCGCCCAGCGTGGGCGCTATGCGGCCCATGTGGCCGGCGGCGCTTCTCGCCGGCTGCGGCCGATCCTGCAGGCCGGCGCCCGGGTGACCGCGCGCTATCGGGCGCGGGTCTCCGACCAACTGGGCTCGGCGGTCCTGGAGCCGGTGGGGGAGGGACCCTCGGCCCTGTTCGACGATCCCCTGGCGCTGGCGGGCCTGGCCGCCGCCGCCGCGGTGTCGGCCGGCGCGCTGCCCGAGCGCGAGCCGCACCCGGGCGCTTTCCTGGCCTTCGAGGCCCTGCGCCAGGCCCTGGCGCATCCGCAGATCTGGCCGGCGGTGTTCGTACGCTTCGAGGCGGGCCTGCTGCAGGACCTGGGCTTCGGCCTGGACCTCTCGAAATGTGCGGCGACAGGGACGATGGACGACCTCGTCTACGTCAGCCCCCGCACCGGCCGGGCGGTGAGCCGCGAGGCCGGCGAACCCTACAGGGACAAGCTCCTGGCCCTGCCGCCATTCCTGCTCTCCGCGCAGCAGGGGCTCTCGCCTGGCGACATCGGCGCCGGACTGACGCTCACCGCCCACTTCCTGGAAGCCTTCGTCTTCGGCCCCCTCAACCGCCCGCTCCCACCGGCCCGGCTGTGGCTGGTGGATCGGCTGACCGATGCAGGACGGCTGTAGGGCCAGGGGGCGGACTCGATGGCGGCGTCGCCTCGGCGCACGCCTTTCGCTGCATTGCAAATTCAATCACCGACATATTCCGCCAGACGGTTCCATGTCCGCAATGGATCGGTGCGGCCATCCCAGTCTTGATGCGCCCTCAGCAGGGCTTCATGTGAGGGGCGCCAATTCGCGTAGTCCATGATCTCGACGAAGGCGCCAAGCAAGGCTCTCGCATCCACAAAGCTGATAAGGCGGTCGGGACCGCCGACGCTCAGCAACGCGACCTCGTCGAAACCCAGGCTTTTCAGTCTTTCGACTTCCGCCGTGCGGCTGGGCGTCGAGAACTTGAGGTGATGCAGACCCGCGCCGCGGCTATCCAGCACTTCGGAAAACACTGACGGGGCGTCGTTCATCTGCTGCACGAGTTCGATCGTCATCGTGCCGTTCACACCAAAGGCGAAACGCGTGTGAAGCGGGGTCGGCCGCCCGCGATATGTGCAACTGGACGCAGGAAGCGCATATTCGCCGACAAAGAACGGCCCGGCATTGCCGGCCCGCGTCCACACGTCGATCGCCGCCTGGAGGTCGGAGACGACGTAGGCGTTTTCTATAAGCGCCCCCGCCTGGATCATCGCCATGGTGCGCGCCCTGTCGCGGTTCCAGGCGAGATCATCGCGCGACCGATGGCCACCTACAAGTGGACCTCTCGAATGACCGCAATGCTCCGGAAGCGCCTATTCGCGACCAACCAGGAATGGGACAAGGCAGACATTCCACTCCGGGCGCGGCGTACGCGCTACAGCATTCGGATCGAGTGAAGGGTGGAGTGGCGGCGGTGAACTGTCCGCGCGCGGATCGCACTTAATCCGCCGCCGCAAAATGCGCCATCTGATCGGCGTACGCTTTTGCGAAGGCCGGTCGCGCCGTGGCGCGCGCGACGTAGGCGTGGCAAGCAGGGTAATTCGCGAGCCCATCGAACCGGTCTACCTGCCGCAGCACGTCCGCCATCAGGAGGTCCGCTACGGTAAATCGATCGGCCACCAGCCACTCGCGGCCGGCCAGCACCGCTTCCATCCGCTCGAGCCTGGCCTTGAGGAAGTCCTCCACGAACTTGGCTTCGGGCGATTCGCCGGGATAGCCCATGAAACGGAACAGCGCCCACGGCTGGCTCGGCAGGTCGACCGAGTTGAGCGCAGCGATGACCCACTCCACCACCTCGGCCCGGCCGCGCGGATCGGTGGGCATGAGCGCCGGGCTCTTCTCAGCGAGGTGCAGCAGGATCGCGCCGCTCTCGAAAATGGTCAGATCTCCGTCGGTCAGCCACGGGACTTGGCCGAAGGGCTGCGCCGCGAAGTGGTCGGGGCCTCGATCTCGAAATGGCGTGCTCTCCACCCGATAGGCCAACTCGGCCTCTTCCAAGGCCCAACGCACCCGCAGGTCGCGCACAAGGCCGCGCGGCATTTCGGGAACCCAGTCGTAGGTGGTGAGGATCAGCTCGCTCATGAGGCAACTCCAAGGAAGACGGGAAGCTTGTCGAGAAGGCCGTTCCAGCCGTGCTCATGGCTGGCGCGGGCCGCCTCGTCGGGCAGGCGCTCATGGGTGAGGGTGAGCTCGGTTCCGCCGTCGAACGGCTCCAGTCGGAAGGTCACCAGCGACTCCGGTTCCGGCGCTCCGGGCAGGTCCCAGGTGAAGACCAGCTTCTTTTCGGGCGCCACCTCGCGATAGACCCCGGTCGGATTGTGCTCGTCGCCGTTCAGCAGTCGGAACACGACACTGAACCGGCCGCCCGGGCGAACGTCCGCCTCCACGCTGAGGGTCGGCCCCGCGTCGGGACCCCACCATTGCAGCATCAGGTCTGGCTGGGTGATCGCCGCCCAGACCTTGGCGGGCGGGGCCTTGATTCTGCGCACGATGGTCACGCTCGGGAGACTGTTGGTCATCGCTCGCAGTCCGCTTCTACGAGCGCAACAAGTCGATCGAGGCTTACCGTCCAGAAGCGCTCATACCGTTGTAGCCACGCCATCGCTTCCTGCATCGGCCCGACCGAAAGGTGAACCGACACGGTCCGACCGGCTTTGGTCCGTGTGATCAATCCCGCATCGGACAGGACATCCAGATGCTTCATCATTCCAGGGAGCTTTAGCGAAAACGGCCGAGCGAGTTCGCTCACCGAAAGCCCGGGTTCGTCCATCAGGCGCAGCAGGACGCCCCGCCGCGTGGGGTCGGCGAGCGCTGAGAAGGTGCGGTCCATGCGTGAGGCTTGATACTTCACCATGTAGCGAAGTGTCGTTGGCTTCCCTGGCGGAGTCAACCCTTGGGTATCTCCGCTGCGAGAACCATTCGACGCAAGAACTGGCCCTCGGAGGGCTGGCTAGGCGCGTTTCGTTGAGAGCGCTTTTCGCCAAGTCGGCCCGGCCACCAGACCCCATCGCCTCCCAGGAGGGATCAGACCTCCCCGGGCGCCGTCGCGGCGATCTGCGCGATCAAATCCTGTGGCGTCGGCGCCGCGGCGCAATCCTTGAACGTATCGAGGCGCTCGAAAAGGACGGCGGCGGCGTCGTGAAACCCTCGGGGCAGCCCGGCGCCTTCAAAGGTGGTGGAGATCTCGAGCATTTCTCCTGACCATCGCCAGGCGCGTGAGCCGATCATCCCGATCGTTTCGCTTCGTGCCAGCAGGTCGCGGTCACGCACGGACCATTGCGCCGTCAGCGCGTCATCGACCCCATAATGCTTGGCGGCCGTGAGCAGCGCCAGAAGGAGCGCGCTCGTACCCTTGGAATAGGCTGCGTAGCACATTTTGAGGGCCGAGGCCGCGCCGATCTCCTCGGAAACAACACGCGTTTCCAGGAATGAATTCTTGAACAGCGCGGCGGCGTCTGTGGCTGCGCGCCCGGACAGATGCAGGAATGTGCGCCCGGGCTCGCGCGTGGGGCCGCCGATAATTCCGCCGTCGACAAGCGTGGCTCCCGTGCCGGCGAACAGTTCCGAAAGCTTCACGGCCGTTTGCGGCGCAACGGCGTTGGCGTCGATATAGAGCCCCTTGAAACCGGCGTCCGACACGTCGCGCGCCAAGTCGAGCGCTGCGTGCGGCGGGCACACCGACACCGCCGCCTGGAGGTGTGCGAGCGAGGCCAGATCCGGCAGCGCCGTGAGCCCCATGGCGTCCGCGCGGGCGCGCGTCGCGGCGCTCCGTCCCGCCGAAACCCAGTTTACGTCTTGGCCGGCGCTGATAAGCGCCGCGCCGATCGTCGCGCCCATGTCGCCCGGATGAAGGAGTGCGACCTGCATTGAAGCCTCTGGTTTGACGCGCACTTGGCGCCTGCCACGCGACCGTCAGGGCGAAGCCGCGGAAATTCAAGTCTCGCGCCTTAGCCGGGGGGCAGGGGCGTTCTGACTGACGGTGCGGTTTCGGGGGCAGATGTCACCCCGCCCTCTCAGGCGGCCGGCGAGGAAGGCTTTTCGTCAGCCGGAAGTTCCGTCTTTGTTCTCGACAGTCGACCGCCTCGGCCCTAAGATAGACCTGTCTGCGTCTCGGTGCTGGCGCGTTGGGAATGGGCGGTCGAAACCGCTGTTCACAGCTCCGAAAACCGCTAACTGCGTAAAGGGCTGTGAGCGCTTTGCAGCCCAGCACAGCGTCCGGTTTCGTCGCAGCGACGGGGCGTCTCGCGGGAGCTACAAAAGGCCCATGCCACCAGCTACGAATCGCCCATGACCGTACACACCACCCCGCCCGGCGACGGCGACCGGATCATCGACGAGCCGCTCAGCGAGGCGCTGTCGCGGCGCTATCTGGCCTACGCGCTCTCCACCATCACCGGCCGGGCGCTGCCGGACGTGCGCGACGGGCTCAAGCCCGTGCAGCGCCGCGTGCTCTACGCCATGAACGAGATGCGCCTGAACCCCGAGGCCGCCGCGCGCAAGTGCGCCAAGGTGGTGGGCGAGGTGATGGGCCAGTACCACCCGCACGGCGACCAATCGATCTACGACACCCTGGTGCGCATGGCCCAGGACTTCGCCCAGCGCTACCCGCTGGTGAACGGGCAGGGCAACTTCGGCAACATCGACGGCGATAACGCCGCGGCCATGCGCTACACCGAGTGCAAGCTCACCGAGGCCGCCAAGCTGCTGCTGGACGGCATCGACGAGGACGCCGTCGACTTCCGCCCCACCTACGACAGCCAGGACACCGAGCCGGTGGTCCTGCCGGCCGGCTTCCCCAACCTGCTGGCCAATGGCGCCACCGGCATCGCCGTAGGCATGGCCACCTCCATCCCGCCGCACAACGCCGCCGAGCTGATCGACGCCTGCCTGCTGATGCTGGACAAGCCGGAGGCGAGCACGGCCGACCTGATGGCCTTCGTGCAGGGGCCGGACTTCCCCACCGGCGGGGTCATCGTCGAGCCGCGCGAGAGCCTGCTGGAGACCTACGAGACCGGCCGCGGCGGCGTGCGCCACCGGGCGCGCTGGATCAAGGAGGAGACCGGCCGCGGGACCTACCAGATCATTGTCACCGAGATGCCCTATCAGGTGAAGAAGGCCGAGCTGGTGGAGCAGCTGGCCGGCCTGATCGAGAACAAGCGGGCGCTGCTGCTGGGCGACGTGCGCGACGAGTCGGCCGAGGACATCCGCCTGGTGCTGGAGCCCAAGAGCCGCAACGTCGAGCCCGAGGTGCTGATGGAGAGCCTGTTCAAGCTCTCCGACCTGGAGACCCGGTTCTCGGTCAACCTCAACGTCCTGGACGCCCGCGGCACCCCCGGCGTCATGGGGCTGAAGACCGCGCTGCAGGCCTTCCTCGACCACCGGCGCGAGGTGCTGGTCCGCCGGGCGCGCCATCGCCTCGGCAAGATCGAGGCGCGGCTGCACATCCTCGACGGCCTGCTGATCGCCTACCTCAACCTCGACGAGGTGATCCGCATCGTCCGCTATGAGGACGAGCCCAAGGCCAAGCTGATCGCAGCCTTCGCCCTGACCGAGATCCAGGCCGAGGCGATCCTCAACACCCGCCTGCGCCAGCTCGCCAAGCTGGAGGAGATGGAGATCCGCCGCGAGCACGCCGAGCTCGCCGAAGAACGCGACGGCCTGCTGAAGATGCTGGGATCCGACAAGGCGCAGTGGAAGCTGGTGGGCGTCGGCCTGGCCGCCGTCCGCAAGGTGCTGGGCCCGGCCACCGAGCTCGGCAAGCGCCGCTCCACCTTCGCCGACGCCCCGCAGGTGGACGCCGAGGCGGCCATGGAGGCGATGATCGTGCGCGAGCCGATCACCGTCATCCTTTCCGAACGGGGCTGGATCCGCGCCGCCCGCGGCCGGGTCGAGGATCCTTCGGAGCTGAAGTTCAAGGAAGGCGACAAGCTGGGTTTCCTGGTGGCCTGCGAGACCACCGACAAACTTCTGATTTTCGCATCCGACGGGCGGTTCTTCACCCTGGCCTGCGACAAGCTCCCGTCGGCGCGGGGACACGGCGAGCCGTTGCGGCTGATGGTCGACCTGGACGACAGGGTGAAGATCCTCGACGTCTTCGCCCACCGGCCGGGGGCCAAGCGCCTGCTGGCGTCGAAGGCGGGTTACGGCTTCGTCCTGGCCGAGGAGGAGGCGGTGGCCTTCCGCCGGGCGGGCAAGCAGGTGCTCAACGTGGACACCGGCGGCGCGGCCCTCTCCCTGCCGATGGTGGGCGACCAGGTGGCGGTGATCGGCGACAACGGCAAGCTGCTGATCTTCCCCGCCGCGGAGCTGCCGGAGATGGCGCGCGGCAAGGGCGTGAAGCTGCAGGGCTACCGCGAAGGCGGCCTGCGCGACGCCCTGGTGTTCAACGAGGCCGACGGGGCGACTTGGGTGGACGGCGCCGGCCGCACGCGGGTCTGGGCCGAGTGGCGCGACTGGTCCGGCAAGCGCGCCGGCGCCGGCAAGATGGCGCCCCGCGGCTTCCCGGCCAGCAAGCGGTTCCGGCCGAGATAGGGCTCACCCGCCCATCAGCTCCCTGAGCTGGCGCGCCACGGCGTTCAGGTCCATGGGCTTGGGCAGCACCGTGAAGCCCTGGTCCTGCGCCTCCAGGGCGCGGTCGCTGTAGCCGGAGATCAACACCACCGGCAGGTCGGGCCAGCGCCGGCGGATGGCGAGCGCCAGGGCCGTGCCGTTCATCTCGCCCGGCATGATGATGTCGCTGAGCACCGCGCCGAAGGCCTCGCGCTCCAGCAGCGCCAGGGCCTCGGCGGCGTCGGCCGCCGTGCGCACCGTCAGGCCGCTCTCCATCAGGAAGTCGGCGGTGGTGGCGCGGACCGCCTCGTTGTCCTCCACCAGCAGCACCCGCCCACCGCCGGCGCGCTCGACCACGTCATCGACCGGGCGCGCCGAGGGGGGTGGGACGGCGTCGCTGCGGGGCAGGGTGATCAGGACCTCGCCGCCGCCGCCGGGCGCGTTCCGGATTTCGACGCGCCCGCTGGCGTTGCGGGCGAAGCCATAGACCTGGGTCAGGCCGAGGCCCGTGCCCTTGCCCACGGGCTTGGTGGTGAAGAAGGGGTCGAACGCCCGGGTCATCACCTCGGGCGGAAAGCCGGGGCCAGTGTCCCGGACGGCGAGCCTCACCTCGCGGGCGTCGGCCTCCACCACGACGACCAACTCGCCGCCGCGGGGCGCCATGGCGTCGCGGGCATTGGCGCAGAGGTTGAGCAGCGCGGCTTCCAGCTGCAGCCGGTCAAGGTTGACCACGGCCGGCTGGCCCGGCAGGCGCAGGGTGATCCTGATCTCCGCGCCGGTCAGCTGGCGCATGTCCAGGTGCAGGTCGCGGACCACCTCGGCCACGTCCGTCGGCAGCCGCTCCGCGGAGCCGCCGCGGGCGAACACCAGCAGCTGGCGGGTGAGCTTGGCGGCACGCTCGGTGGCCGCGCGCATGGCGCCCAGCGGACGCTCCAGCGCAGCTTCGCCCTCAGCTCGCCGGGCGAGGATGTCGATGTTGCCCTGGATCACCATCAGGAGGTTGTTGAAGTCGTGCGCCACGCCGCCGGTCAGCCGACCCAGGGCGTCCATGCGGGTGGCCTGCTCGATGGCGGCCGTCGCCTCCTGCCGCTGGCGCAGGTCGCGCAGGAGCAGGAGCACGAAGGCGCAGGCCAGCGCGGCGGCCAGGCCGAAGCCCACGGCCAGCAGGATCAGCAGGCGATTGAGCGGTGTCTCGAACTGCGCCTTCGGCAGGCCGATGTGGACCGACCAGCCGGTCTGCGGCGACAGCCACCAGGCCGAGATCGTGTGCACCTTGTCGAGGGTGTAGCCCTCATAGACGCCGTTCGGGCCGCGCCGGCGCGCCGCCAGCGCGCTGGGGCTGGCCAGGCCGCCCACGAACTTCGCCTCAGCCTGCGAGCGGGCCACGACCCGGCCCTCCTGATTGACGATGGTGACGATCCAGCCGGGCCTGGGGCGCATGGCGCCGATCAGGGCGCGGAAGGCGTCCGGCCGGGCGACGATGGTGGCGACGTGGGTGAGCCGGCCGTCGCGGACCACCGGCGCGCGCACCGCGATCCCCCATCGGCCCCGCGCGCCCTGGCGGATGTCGCCCACCACCGGCCGGCCGGTCGCGATGACCTTCGCCAGGCTCTCCGGCTCGACCGCGCGCCGGGAGACGGCGTCGCTCGCGTCCGCCAGCCAGCGCCCCTCACGGTCCAGGAGGATGAAGTTCACCCAGTTGCGATGGCGCGCCTTCTCCCGCTGGGCGACCTCGCGGAACCGGACGAGGTCCGCCGGGGAATCCAGCGTCGGCGAACTGGCGAGGCCCTCGGCCTGGTCGAGCTGGGCGGCGAGCTCGCGGTCCACGGCCTCCGACAAGACGCGCGCGTCGGCCAGCGCGCGCGCCTCGAGCTGAGCGCGCTGGCTGGTCAGGGCCACGTAGCTTCCGGCCAGGGCGACCAGGACCAGCGGCGTCAGGGCCGCGATGAGCAGCAGGGCGGCCGAGCGTGCAAGGCCGGAACGTGAGGTTGGCAGCACGGCGTCCCGCCCTGAGGAATCCCCCAAGCTGTAGCACGAGGCCGCGCCGCACGTTAACTCGCCTGCAGGAGGCGGCCCGCTAACTTGACATTCTCGGGGGCGCATGCGCCCCTCCGCGCCTTTCGTTTCACCCGTCGCCTCGGCTCCCCATGCACGCCTACCGCACACACACCTGCGGCGCGCTTCGCGCCGCCGACACCGGCAACACCGTCCGCCTGTCGGGCTGGATCCACCGCAAGCGCGACCACGGCGGCCTCGTCTTCATCGACCTGCGCGACCACTATGGCCTGACGCAGCTGGTGCTGAGCCCCGGCACGCCCGGGTTCGCGCTGGTGGAGCGGCTGCGCGCCGAGAGCGTCATCCGCGTCGACGGCGAGGTGGTGGCGCGCTCGGCCGACACGGTGAACCCGAACCTGCCCACCGGCGAGGTGGAGATCCGCGTGACCGGCGGCGAGGTGCTGGGCGAGGCCGGCGAACTGCCGCTGCCGGTGTTCGGCGAGCCCGACTACCCCGAGGACATCCGGCTGAAGAACCGCCACCTGGACCTGCGGCGCGAGACCCTGCATCGCAACATCGTCCTGCGTTCGAAGGTGATCCACTCGATCCGCAACCGGATGATCGACCAGGGCTTCCTGGAGTTCCAGACGCCGATCCTGACCGCCTCCTCGCCGGAGGGCGCGCGCGACTTCCTGGTGCCCTCGCGCCTGCACCCGGGCAAGTTCTACGCGCTGCCCCAGGCCCCGCAGCAGTTCAAGCAGCTCCTGATGGTCTCGGGCTTCGACCGCTACTTCCAGATCGCCCCCTGCTTCCGCGACGAGGACCTGCGCGCCGACCGGTCCCTGGAGTTCTACCAGCTCGACGTGGAGATGAGCTTCGTCACCCAGGAGGATGTGTTCGCGGCCATCGAGCCGCTGATGCACGGCGTCTTCGAGGAGTTCGGCCAGGGCAAGCCGGTGACCCCCTATCCGTTCCCGCGCATCCCCTACCGCGAGGCGATCGCCAAGTACGGCACCGACAAGCCGGACCTGCGCAACCCACTGATCATGCAGGACGTCTCCGGGCCCTTCCGCGGCGGCGGCTTCGGCCTGTTCGCCCGCATCCTCGAGGACAGCAGGAACGCCGTCTGGGCGATCCCCGCGCCGAAGGGCGGTTCCCGGGCCTTCTGCGACCGGATGAATTCCTGGGCGCAGGGCGAGGGCCAGCCCGGCCTGGGCTATATCTTCTGGAGCGAGGACCAGGGCGGCTGGGGCGGCCCGATCGCCAAGAACCTGGGACCGGAGGCCACCGGCGTCGTCATGGGACAGCTGGGCCTGGGGCAGGGCGACGCCGCCTTCTTCGTGGCCGGCGACCCGAAGGTGTTCTTCAAGTTCGCCGGCGCCGCCCGGACCAAGGTCGGCGCGGACCTGAAGCTGGTGGACGAGGACCGGTTCGAGTTCGTCTGGATCGTCGACTTCCCGATGTACGAGATGAACGAGGAGACCCACCGGGTCGACTTCTCGCACAATCCCTTCTCGATGCCGCAGGGCGAGCTGGAGGCCCTGAACGGCAAGGATCCGCTGGAGATCCTGGCCTACCAGTACGACATCGTCTGCAACGGCTACGAGCTCTGCTCGGGGGCGATCCGGAACCATCGGCCGGAGCTGATGCTGCGCGCCTTCGAGATCGCCGGCTACGGCGCCGAGGTGGTCGAGGCGGAGTTCGGCGGCATGCTGAACGCCTTCCGGCACGGGGCGCCGCCGCACGGGGGCCTGGCGCCCGGCATCGACCGTATCGTCATGCTGCTGGCCGGCGAGACGGCGATCCGCGAGGTGATCGCCTTCCCGCTCAATCAGCAGGGCCAGGACCTGATGATGAACGCGCCCTCGGACGTCGCCGACAAGCAGTTGAAAGAGCTGCACATCCGGGTGGTTCCGCCGATCAAGGTGTAGGGGCGCGCGGCCTCTCCGCCTTAATCCGCCATCACCAGATGCCGGGGCGCCGGCGGGCTCGGGGGTGTCGGAGGAACCGGCGGCGAAACGGTGCGTCGGACGAACAGCCGGACGCCGGAGCAGGAGCGCACCGTCAGGCGCTCCGGCGGCTTGGTGCGGGCGTCGCCGCAGGCCTCGTCGAGCTGGCCCTGGGTGAGGCCCCGGGCGCGCGACAGGTCGACGCCGCCGATCATCGCGCCGCTGAGGTCCGCGTCTCGGAAGTCGGCGCCGTCGAAGCGGCCATTGGTCAGCACCGCCGCCTGCAGCCCGGCGCCGCGGAAGCTGGCGTTGCGGGCGTCGGCGCCGGTGAGCAGCGCGCCGAGGAGCTGGGCGCCGGCCAGCTGCGTGCGGCCCAGCACGGCGCGGGTGAAATTGCCGCCCTGCGCCTCGACGCCGGTGGCGTCAGCCCCGGAGAGGTTCGCCCCGGCGAGATTGGTCCCCCGAAGTTCCGCGCCGCGCAGGCGGGCGCCGGAGAGGTTCGCTTGGGCGAAATTCGCCCCGGTCATGCCGGACTCGCTGAGGTCGGCGCGCGAGAGGTCCGCGCGGGCGAAGTTGGAGCCGATGAACCGTGAGGTGCGCAGGTCCGAACCCACCAGGGCCGCGCCGGCGAAGTTGGCGCCGATGAACCGCGCCCCCACGAGCTTGCGCCCGGAGAGCTCGCAGCCCGCGCAGGCGCCGCCGAAGGACACCATCCGCGCCACCTCCCGCTCGCCGGCCATGGCCATGCGCGGCGCGACGGGCGCGAGCAGGGCGGCGAGGAACAGGAGGCGGGGAGCGAGCGTCATGCCGTTCGGCGAAGATTGGGTGTCACGCGGCCATCTGGCTCGCAACCCGTCGCCACCGCCACTTAATTCGCGGTAACGCAAGATAAGTCAGGGCTTTGGCGCGGGTACGCGCAGCGCTCGCGGATCAGCAGGGCCGGATGCGCAGGCCGGGAGGCAGCAGGGTGGCGCGGTCGCCGCAGGCGCGGTTGAGCTGGCCCTGGGTCAGGCCGCTGGCGCGGTCCATTTCGGCGCCGGAGAAGTTCACGCCTTCCAGGATCGCGCCGCGGAAGTTGGCGGCCTGCAGATAGGCGCCGACGAAGGAGGCGTTGGTCAGGTTCGCGCCGCTGAAGTCCGAGCCGGTGAAGACGCCGCCGTAGGCTTCCACGTCGCGCAGGTCGGCGCCCGCGAAGGTGGAGCGGTTCATCACCGTCAGGCTCAGGTCCGCCTGCCGAAGCCGCGCGCCAGAGAAGTTGCGCGCCCGCATCTGCAGGCCGTTGAAGTCGGCCTGGAACAGGTTGCAGCCGGGGCAGCTCGCGCCCGCCCGGGCCCGGCCGACCTGGCCGGCGTTCTGCGCCTGAGCGGGAAGGGCGATGGCCAGCATCGTCACCAGGGCCAGCATCGACAGCGATCTCATATTGGAACGCGCCTCTTCAATTCGGATGTCGTCAGAGCGACAAGCAAGTTCGCGGCCATTCCGCCGATTCCGGAAAACTAGCGGTTAACGGTGAACAGGGCGTTGGCGCGGCGTCAGCCGGCGGCGTCTTCGTCCCGGCGGCCCGCGCGGGTCCCGCAGGTCTCGCAGATCAGGGCGGAGCCCTTGCGCACCACCGCCACATCGCCGCACGCGGCGCAGACGTCGGCGGCCTCGAGCCCCGCCCCGGCGCCGGGGCGGGGCAGCGGCAGGAAGACCAGGTTGTCGGGCGCGGCGCCCCGGGAGAAGCCCCGCGAGATGAATCGCGAGGCAGGCTGCGGCTCGGCGTCGGCCGCGCCGCGGCCCAGGCCGTCGGCGTTCAACGCCTCGGAGTCGGCGTTGGCGAGGTCGTCGCGGCCCAGGTAGGACACCCCGAGCTCGCGGAAGATGTAGTCGAGGATCGACGTCGCCGATTTCACCGAATCGTTGCCGGTGACCGGACCCGCGGGCTCGAAGCGGGTGAAGACGAAGGCGTCGACGAACTCGTCCAGCGGCACCCCGTACTGCAGGCCGATGGAGATCGCGATGGCGAAGTTGTTCATCAGCGAGCGGAAGGCGGCGCCTTCCTTGTGCATGTCGATGAAGATCTCGCCGAGCTCGCCGTCGTCATATTCGCCGGTGTGCAGATAGACCTTGTGGCCGCCCACGGCCGCCTTCTGGATATAACCCTTGCGACGGTCGGGCAGTTTGCGGCGGCTGCGGTCGCGCTCGACGATCCGCTCCACGATGCGCTCCGGCGGCGGCTCGCGGGCGGAGGTCTTGGGCTCGGGCGCCTTCGGCAGGTCGAGCACGAGGTTGGCGGGCGGCGAGGCGCGGCCGAGGCGCACGCAGGCGGCGCCCCCCGCGAGGGCGTCGGCGAGGCGGGCGTCGGCGGCCTCGGGCGCAGCGTCCCAGGGCAGGACGACCTCGGCGAGCGCAGGCGCGGCCAGCAGCGGCTGCAGGGCGGCCAGCATGGCGATATGGGGCCCGTCCCCGAGGTCCTCGCTGCTGCGGAACAGCCGCCTCTGGACCGGTGACAGGAACCCGGCGTCCGCCAGCGCGCCGGACCCCAGGGTGAAGGCCTCGGCGGCGGCGACCTCCTCGGCCGTGAAGCCGGCGAGCGCCAGGACGTCGAGGTCAGGATCGGCGATATCCTCCGGCCCGGCGCCCAGCACGTCGCGGACAAAGCCTTCACCCAATACGGCGGGTCGGAAGGCGTCGGCGAGCCGCGTCGCGAACGGCAGCGCCGACTCGGCGGCGGCGATCTCGTGATCCGTGAAGCCCCGGGCCTTCAACGCCCGCGGCTCGACACCGGGGGCGGCGTCCAGCCTACGATGGCCGAGCAGATGCCGGCGCGCCGCCTCCGCGTCCGCCCCGCAGGCGGCCAGGCCGCGCTCGGCCGCGGGCGACAGGACACGCAACACCTCGCCGTCGGCGGTCTCCACGACCGTCAGCGCCCCGCGCCAGGGTTTCGCCGCAGGGTCCGCCCCACCAAGCCGCAGGGCCATGTACGGGTCGTCGAACACCGCCAGCCCGCCCCTCAGCTGCGGGGCCGCGCGCCGCAGCGCCTCCGCCGCGCGCCGGTGCAGGTCCTGCGCCGCGCTGCGGCCGGCGTCCGACTCGTAATCCAACCCCTGCGCGACGAGCCAGTCGCCGAGGCCGGCCAGCGCCAGGAATCCCGGCTCCGGCCCGGCGGCGGCCAGCGCCTGGGCCGCCAGGGCCACTGCGGCCTCCAGGGCGCCGGCGTCGAATCCGTCGTCGCCCCAGAAGGCGGAGAGGTCGAGCGCCGCGCGCCGCGCGCCCAGGGCCTCACCCAGGCGCCGAGCCGCCTCGGGCGTGGCGCACGCCGCCACCCGGCCGGTCTCCCACATGGCCCTGGCGATCCCATCGCCCTCCCCGGGGGCGATGACGATCGGCGAAGGTCCAGGCGCCGCCTCGGCCCACCAGGCGTCCTCGCCGGCCCGGGCGAGGGCGATCGCGTCAAGAATCAGGGCGTCCGGCGCTCCGGCGGCGCGGGCGGCCTCCGCGGCGCGGGCGAGGCTGGCGTTGCGGACTGGATCGGCGCAGGCCTCTGCGTCGCCTTCGCAGCGCAGGACAGCGTCCATCACCGCCTGCAGCCGAAGGGACAGGGCCTCGGCGGCGGCCGAGGCTGCGCGGCGCCCGCGTTCGCCGGCGACAAAGGCCGCCAAGTCGTCGACCGTCACGGCGCGGGCTGCGGGCTCGGCGATCGCCAGCACCCCGCGCAGCAGGGCGTCGGACAGGCCCATGCAGAACCGGGCGCGGGCGCGAATGTCGGGCAGGGCGGCGCGGGCGGCCAGGGTCTCGGCATAGGCCGCCACGGCGCGCGGCATGTCCGTCTCGCCGCCGGCCCAGTCGATCCAGTCCTCGGCCTGGGCGTTCGTCCAGTGCGCAGGCAGCACGGCCTGGGCGACGCCACCGCCGATCTCCAGCGTGCGGCGCTCCAGCCTCAATCCCGCGGTCTCGCTCGCCATCGGCCGACTCCTGCGGGCGAAGGTTAGGGACCGGTTCTTTCCGGAGCAATAGATGTTGCGGCGGCGTGCTGTCGCGCCACAACATCTTGCTGCAGTGGCGCGGCTGGACGGTGAGCGGGCGCAGACCTATAGTCCGCCCGCTCCCGACCTCCTCGAACCCCCGGCGCCCGTGATCAATCTGCTGAAATCGATCTTCACCTGGTGGAACGGGGCGACGCTCGGCGTCCGCTTCACCATCGGCAAGCACGGCCGGTTCATCGGCGAGGACGACCTGGGCAACCGCTATTACGAGGACCGGGACGACTCCCGCTCCTATGACGTCGGGCGCAAGCGGCGCTGGGTGATCTACAGGGGCTACGCCGAGGCTTCCAAGGTGCCGGCCGAGTGGCACGGCTGGCTGCACTACACCTTCGACGAGCCGCCCACGGTGGCGCCCCTGCCGACCCGGATTTGGGAGAAGGAGCACCAGCCCAACCTCACCGGCACCATCCACGCGTGGCGGCCGCAAGGTTCGCTGGCCCGGGGCGGCGAGCGTCAGGCCGCCACCGGCGACTACGAGGCCTGGGTTCCCTGACGAGGCGGCGTCCATGAGACTAACGTTCCGTCCCGGCCGCCGCGCCCTCTACGCCGCAGGCGCAACGGGCCTGGCGCTGCTGATCGGCGCAGGCCTTGCGGGCGCCCAGCCGGGGCTGCCCGCCGCATCGCCGGCCGCCCCGTCGCCGCCCGTGGTCGTCCCCTTACCTCCGCCGCCGGAGGCGCCCCCGCCGGGCGCTTCGGAGGAGGCGCCCCCGGCGATCGTGGCCCCGCCCGCGCCGATCGCCACCCCGCAGGTGCAGGCGCAGGACGTGGCCCCCGCCGCCCCGCCTGCCGCCAAGGTGGCCGAGAAGCCCGCCGAAGCGCTCAAGCGCACCCGCGCCAACGTCGCCATCGTCCAGGCCCTGGACAAGGTGACCGCCGAGAGCATCCGGTTCGAGGCCGAGGTCGGCAAGCCGGTCCGCTACAAGACGCTGATCTTCACGGTGAAGGCTTGCGAACGCGCGGCGCCGGACGAGGCGATGGATGATTCCATCGTCTACCTGACCATCGATTCACAGCCGCGGCCGGCGCCCGGCAAGCCCGCGCCGCCGCCCCGGCAGGCGTTCAAGGGCTGGATGTACGCCTCCTCGCCAGGGCTGAACCCGCTGGAGCATCCGGTCTATGACGCCTGGGTGATCACCTGCAAGGCGGCCGCGCCGGCGCTCATTCCGGCCTCGACGCCCGCCGCCAAGCCCGTGGCGGCGCCCAGGCCGGCCGCCAAGCCGGCGCCGAAGCCTGCGCCGGCCCCCGCCGCGCCGCCGGCGGAACCGCCCGCCCCGAAGGCCTGAAAATCGGCCTCCGCCGCCAACGCCCGCTTGAGCCGGCGGCGATACTCCCGGCGGGAGATCTCGCAGGCGCCGAACTGGCCCAGGTGCTCGGTGAGGAACTGGGCGTCCAGCAGCCGATAGCCGCCGGCGATCAGCCGCGCCACGAGGTGCACCAGCGCCACCTTGCTGGCGTCCCGGCCGCGGGAGAACATGCTCTCGCCGAAGAAGGCGCCCTGCAGCGATACGCCGTAGAGACCGCCCGTCAACGCGCCGTCCTTCCAGCATTCGACGCTGTGGGCGAAGCCGGTGGCGTGCAGCTCGCCGTAGAGCCGCTCGATCCCGGCGTTGATCCAGGTGTCCTTGTGGCCCTCGCGCGGGGCGGCGCAGGCCGCCACGACCTCGGCGAAGGCCGTGTCCGTGCGCACCTCGTACAGGCCGCTGCGCACCGTCCGAGCCAGCCGCCGCGAGACGTGGAAGCCGTCCAGCGGCAGGACCCCGCGCTGCTCCGGGTCGATGAGGAACAGCCGCTCGTCCTCGCGCGAATCGGCCATGGGGAAGACGCCGGTCGCGTAGCAGTTCAGGAGCTCGCGGGCGCCGAAGGTGTCCATGGGCCACACGCCTATCCCGGTTCCGCGGCGATTTAAATCTGGCGCGGCGCGGCGGGCGCCCCGCTCTGGACTTCGGCGCCGAAGCCGCCATTTTGAGCGGGTGGCGCACGGTCGGTTCATCACGTTCGAAGGCGGGGAGGGGGCCGGCAAGTCCACCCAGCTGCGCCGGCTCGCCCAGCGCCTGGCCGGGACGCGTGAAGTGGTCGCCACCCGCGAGCCCGGCGGCTCCCCCGGGGCGGAGAGCATCCGCGACCTGCTGGTGAACGGGGCGGCGGACCGTTGGTCGCCGGTGACCGAGACCTTGCTGATGTACGCCGCCCGGCGCGATCATGTGGAACGGGTGATCACGCCGGCCCTGGCGCGCGGGGCCTGGGTGATCTGCGACCGTTTCGCCGATTCCACCCGGGCCTATCAAGGCGCAGCGGGCGGGACGGACCCGGCGTTGATCACGGCCCTGGAGACCCATGTGCTGGACCGCGTGCGGCCGGACCTGACATTGGTCTTCGACCTTCCCGTGGCCGCGGGGCTCGCCCGGGCGGGCGGGCGGGGCGAGGCGGAGAACCGTTTCGAGTCCAAGGGCCTGGCGTTCCATGAGCGGCTGCGCGAGGCCTTCCTGGCGATCGCCAGGGCGGAACCCGACCGCTGCGCCGTGATCGACGCGGCGGGAACCGAGGCGGTCGTGGAGGCGGCTGTCTGGGCGGCCTTGCAGGCGAGGCTCGGCGCCGATGGCTGAGGACGCGCCCATCCTCCATCCCCGCGAGACGTTCGAGCTCCAGGGCCATGAACCGGCCGAGGCCGCGTTCGAGGCGGCGCGCGCGCGCGGGCGCCTGCACCATGCCTGGCTGCTGGCCGGACCGGAGGGGGTGGGCAAGGCGACCTTCGCCTATCGCGCCGCGCGGCGCCTGCTGGGCGCGCCGCCGGATCCTGCGCACGGCGTGCTGGGCGCCGATCCGGCCCATCCGGTCAGCCGCCAGATGCTGGCCCGCTCGCACCCTGACCTCTTCGTCCTCGAGCGCGTCGGCGAGGACGGCAAGGCGCGCAAGGTGATCCCGGTGGACGAAGCGCGGCGCCTGGGCGAGTTCTTCTCCAAGTCGCCGGCCAGCGCCCCGCATCGGGTGGCGATCGTCGACGCGGCCGACGACCTCAACGTCAACGCCGCCAACGCCATCCTGAAGACCCTGGAGGAGCCGCCGCCGCGGGGGGTGCTGCTGATGGTGTCCCACGCGCCGGGCCGCCTGCTCCCCACCATCCGCTCACGCTGCCGCCGGCTGTTGTTCAGCCCCTTGGCCGAGGACGCGACTGCGGCCTTCGTGCAGGCGCGGCGCGAGCTGAGCGACGAGGACGCCCTGCGGCTGGCGCGGATGTCCGGCGGCGCGCCGGGACGCGCGCTCACCCTGGCCGCGGCCGGCGCCCTGGCCCTGGACGACGCCGCCCGCGAGATCCTGCGCCAGGCGCCGCAGGTGGACGAGGCGCTGGCGCTTTCCCTGGCCGACCGGTTCCGCGGCGGGGAGGGGATGGCCCAGTTCGCCCTGCTGTTCGAACGTCTCGCCGAACGCGTTCATGGCCTGGCCACGGCCAGGGCGGCGGACGGCGTGGGCCGGCTTGATCGCTGGGCGCAGGCGTGGGAGACGCTGCAGCGCCTGCCGCGCGAGGCCGAGGCGCTCAACCTCGACCGCGCCGACGCCTTCTTCACCGCCCTCTCCGAGCTGCGTGAGGCGGCGCGCGCTTGAGCCTTCGACCGACCCGATGCTGATCGACAGCCACGTCAACCTGCACGCGCCGCAATTCGACGATGACCGCGAGGCGGTGATCGAGCGCGCGCGGGCGGCCGGCGTGAAGCTGATGGTCAACATCAGCGACAAGGTCTCGCACTTCGATAAGGTCCGCGCCGTGGCCGACGCCGCCGACATCTGGTGCACCGTCGGCACCCATCCACACGACGCCAAGGAGAACCCCGACCTTTCCGCCGGCGACCTGATCCGCCTCACCGAAGACCCCCGCGTGGTGGGAGTCGGCGAGACCGGGCTCGACTTCCACTACGACCTCAGCCCACGCGACGTGCAGGCCAAGGTGTTCCGCGCCCATGTGGCGGCGGCGCGCGAGACCGGCCTGCCGCTGGTGGTGCACAGCCGCGAGGCCGACGCGCTGATGGGCGACATCCTGGAAGCGGAATACACCGCGGGTCCCTTTCGCCTGCTCATGCACTGCTACACCAGCGGGGCGGAGCTGGCGGCCCGCGTCGCCGCGCTCGGAGCCTGGTTCTCGGTCTCCGGCATCGCCACCTTCAAGGCCGCCGAGGACGTCCGCGCGGTGATCGCCGACATGCCGGCCGAGCGGATCATCGTGGAGACCGACTGCCCCTACCTGGCCCCCGTCCCGCACCGCGGCCGCCGCAACGAGCCGGCCTATATCCCGCACGTCCTGGCCAAGCTGGCCGAGATCCGCGGCTGGACGCCCGAAGAGGCCGAACAGCGGACCGAAGACGCCTTCTTCGCCCTCTTCGACCGGATTCCCCGGCCATGAGCGGAGTGCTGGAAATCACGGTGCTGGGCAGCGGCTCCTCCGGCGGCGTGCCGCGGGCCGACGGCGCATGGGGGGCGTGCGACCCCAGCGAGCCGAAGAACCTGCGCAGCCGCTGCTCCCTGCTCGTGCGCCGGCGGGGGGAGGGGGCCGACAAGGAGACCACCCTCATCGTCGACACCTCGCCGGATTTCCGCCTGCAGACCGCCTTCGCGGGCGTGAAGCGGCTGGATGCGGTGCTGCTCAGCCACGACCACGCCGACCAGATCCACGGCCTCGACGACGTGCGGGCCTTCTTCATCCGCCAGCGCGCCAAGATTCCCTGCCACATGGACGCGGCCACCACCGCCTCGGCCCTGCGCCGGTTCGGCTACATCTTCGAAGGGGAGACGGGCTATCCGGCCATCTGCCGGGCCCTGCCCCTGCCGGGGTACGGCGAGGCCTGGAGCGTGGAGGGGCCTTCCGGCGCGATCCCCGTGGTCACCTTCGACCAGGACCACGGGTCCATCCGCTCCGTGGGCTACCGGTTCGGCGGCGTGGCCTATTCCAGCGACGTGGTGGGCCTGACGGACGAGGCGTTCGAGGCGCTGCAGGACCTGGATGTCTGGATCGTCGACGCCCTGCGGTGGACGCCGCATCCGACCCACGCCCACGTGGAGCGCACCCTGGAATGGATCGCGCGCGCCAAGCCGAAGCGGGCGATCCTGACCAACATGCATATCGACCTGGACTACAATGCGCTCGCGGCCTACCTGCCGGACGGGGTGGAGCCGGGGTATGACGGACTTCGCTTCGAGCATCAGCTCGGCCATGAGTTTCCCTGATGCCACAAAGACTTAGATTGGGTTTCCTGGCGTCCCGCAACGGCTCCAGCGCCCGGGCGGTGATCGCGGCGATCGAAGCGGGCCAGCTCGACGCCGAGGCCCGGCTGATGGTCAGCAACAACCGCGGCGCCGGCGCGCTGGCGCTCGCCGCGGAGCACGGCGTGCCGGCGATCTGCATTCCGACCCAGTCCGACCCGGAGGCCGCCGACATCAGCTTACGCTACGCGCTGGAGGGCGCTGGCGTCGAGCTCGTGGTGCTGTCCGGATATCTGCGCCAGCTCGGCCCGCACACCCTGACGCGCTACCGCAACCGGGTGCTGAACATCCATCCAGGACCGCTACCGCAGTTCGGCGGGCACGGCATGTACGGACGCAAGGTGCACGAGGCGGTCATCGCGGCCGAAGCGCCCGAGAGCGGCGCCTGCATCCACGTCGTCGACGAGGAATACGACCACGGGCCGGTGGTCGCGCGGCTGGCCGTCCCGGTCCGTCCGCGCGACACGGCGGCCGACCTGGAGGCGCGGGTGACAGCCGTGGAGCCGCAGTTTTTCGTGGAGACGCTGCGCCGGATCTCTGTGGGCGACCTGGCGCTGCCGGGCTGATGTCCGCGGCGACGATCCGCAGGGCCACGGCGGACGATGCGGCGGCGCTGTCCGCGATCGGCGCACGCACCTTCGTCGAGACCTTCGGCCATCTCTATCCGGCCGACGACCTGGCGGCGTTCCTGGCCGACGCGCACGGACTGGCGCGGGCTCAGGCCGACCTGTCCGACACGCGCACGGCTGTCTGGCTGGCCGAGGCCGATGGCGATGCGGTCGGCTATGCGCTCGCCGGACCGTGCGGACTGCCGCACGCGGACGTGACCAACAGATGCGGCGAGCTCAAGCGGCTCTATCTTTTGAAGGCCTGGCAAGGCGGCGGACTGGGCGCACGGCTGTTCGAAGCCGTCGAAGCCTGGCTGCAGGCGCAGGGCGCGGAAAACGTCTGGATCGGCGTCTGGTCCGAAAACTTCGGCGCGCAGCGGTTCTACGCGCGCCATGGCTACCGCAAGGTCGGCGAATACGATTTCCCGGTCGGCCGCACGCTGGACCGTGAATTAATACTTCGCCGGCCCTGAGGCCAGGCCTCATATTTCCGATAATATTCCTTAGGCGAGAACCTGATGCGGTCGGCCGGGGCCTCAACATCTGGGCGGCCGGCGCCGGCTAGTTTGCCCGCGCGCGGTTGTTCTTCGCGTTGTGTTCCAGTTCGATCAGGCCCAGCGCTTCGGCCACGGCGCAGACATAGTTGGCGAACCGGCCGCGGTAGCCTTTGCGCAGGCCGTAGTAGCCGCCGACGGGGTTCGACTCGTCCCGGGCCCAGGCTTCGATGGTCCCGGGCTGCACGGGCTTGCCCTCGTCGGCGGCGCCGAGCGACATCCAGTCACCGTGGGCCTTCAGCATGGCCGCCAGATCCGCTATCCCGCGCAGATGGTACGAGAGCCGCGTGGAGCCGACCTGTACGAACAGCGCCGGCGGCGTGGCGCTCTCGTCGCGCCAGGCCTGGAACTCCGACGTGAGCGACGGCGTGCGTAGCCGCCATGGATCGGCGGGCGTGCCGTCGCCGGATATCACCGACTGGGGGTTCATTTTGCGGTCTCCAAGGGCGCTCGTGCGGACTGATGTCTAAGGTGATGGGTTCCATGTCGTTGGATGAACGGAACGTGCGGTCGTCAACTTAACGCCTGGGCGGAAGTCCGGCGGAGCTTCCAACTCCCTCTTTGAGGACCGCCGCAGCCTGTGCCAGGAAAGAGTGCGCGTGGCGCCAAGTCGCGGCCGCGGCGACTTCAGGGAGGACGCATGACCCAGGCAGGCGACTGGCGGCTTGAGCCGCATGGGCTGGGCGAGCTCCTGAGCCTCCAGGCTAAGGTCGAGCCCGACCGGCCGGCGCTGACCTTCGAGGGCGAGACCCTGACGCGGGGCGAGCTGGACCGGCGGGCCAACCGCATGGCGCGCGCCCTGGCGGCGCTGGGGGTCGGGCAGGATGACTTCGTCTCCATCGTGCTGCCCAACGGCTTCATGCACCACATCCTGGCCTTCGCCATTGGAAGCTGGGCGCGACCCCCCTGCCCCTGGCGGCCAAGCTGCCGGACATCGAGCTTCGCGCCATCGTCGAGCTGGCGAAACCGAAACTGATCATCGGCCCCGAACCGGCGCGGCTGCCGGGCTTCAACGTGATCCAGCAAATCAAGCCGGACCCCAGCCTGTCTGATGCGCCCCTGCCGGAGACGATCGCCAAGGCCTGGAAGGCCATCACCAGCGGCGGTTCGACGGGCCGGCCGAAGGTGATCGTCGACGCCGGCGCCTCGACCTCCGTCGTCATCCAGCCGGACCGTCTGCTGAAGATCGAGCCCGACGACATCATGCTGCATCCGGCGCCGATCTATCACAACGCCACCTTCGCCCAGACCAACTGGGGCCTCTGCTGGGGTGCGCACGTCATCGAGGTCGCGAAGTTCGACGCGCTCGAATGGCTGAAACTGGTGGAGCGCTACAAGGTGCGCTGGGCCTATCTGGTGCCTACGATGATGAGCCGGATCTGGAACCTGCCGGAGGAAGAGAAGGCGAAATACGACCTGTCGTCCCTGCGGGTGGTCATGCACATGGCCGCGCCCTGCCCGCCCTGGCTGAAGCAGGCCTGGATCGACTGGCTGGGGCCGGAGAAGATCTGGGAGGTCTACGCCGGCACCGAGGCCCTGGGGGGGACGCTGCTGTCCGGCCAGGAATGGCTGGATCACCCGGGCGCCGTCGGCAAGCCGCGCGGCGAGACGAAGATCTTCAATGAGGATGGCGTCGAGCTGCCGGTCGGCGAGGTGGGTGAGATCTTCTTCCGCACGCCCGGCGGCCCGGGCTCCACCTATCGCTACATCGGCGCGGAGATGCGCCAGCGCGACGGCTGGGAGACCCTGGGCGACATGGGCCGGCTGGACGCCGACGGCTACCTCTACCTCGCCGACCGGCGCACCGACATGATCGTCACCGGCGGCGCCAACGTCTTCCCCGCCGAAATCGAATCTGCGCTGGAGGCGCACCCGGCGGTGGCCACCAGCGCCGTGGTGGGCCTGCCGCACGCCGACTTCGGCCGGGTTCCGCATGCGATCGTCAGCCTGCGCCCCGGCGCCCAACCACCCACGGCGGACTCGCTGGAGGCGTTCCTGGCCGAGCGGCTGGCGCGCTACAAGCTGCCGTACACGTTCGAAATCTCCGAGGAGCCGCTGCGCGACGACGCCGGCAAGATGCGGCGCACCGCGTTGCGGGACGAGCGCGAGGCCCGCGTCGCGGCGGGCGAGACGTTCCTGCCGCTACGCGCCAGCCAGCGTGGGGCGGCGTGAACTTCGACGACACGCCGGAGGAAGCCGCGCTCCGTCGGCGGGCGCGCGGCTGGATCGACGCCAACGCGCCGCACGCCCTGCGCGACGAGCTCCTGAATGCGCCGCTGTTCTCGCTGGAGCTGAAGAGCGTCGAGCCGATCGTGGCGGCCAAGGCCTGGCAGAAGCAGAAGCAGGCCGCGGGCTGGGCCTGCGCCCACTGGCCGGCGGCCTACGGCGGCCGGGACGCCACCCTGCTGCAGCGGGTGATCTGGGACCAGGAGGAAGGGGTCTACGGCAAGCTCTCGCAGCCGTTCTCCATCGGCGTCGGCATGGCCGCGCCGACGCTGATGGCCTACGCCACCGAAGCGCAGAAGCGCGACCTGCTGCCGAAGATCGCCTCGGGGGAACAGGTCTGGTGCCAGCTGTTCTCCGAGCCCGTCGCAGGCTCGGACCTGGCGGGCCTCGCCACCCGGGCGACCCCCGACGGCGACGGCTGGCGCGTCAACGGCCAGAAGGTCTGGACCAGCTGGGCGCACCATGCCGACTGGGGCCTGCTGCTGGCGCGCACCGACGCGAAGGTCCCCAAGCACAAGGGGCTGACGATGTTCTTCATCGACATGCGCCAGCCCGGCGTCGAGGTCCGGCCGATCCGGCAGATGAACGACAAGCGGGTATTCAACGAGGTCTATTTCACTGACGCCTGGGTCCCCGACCACCAGCGTCTGGCAGCCGTGGGCGCCGGCTGGCAGGCCTCTCTGACCACCCTGATGAACGAGCGGCTGTCGGCCTCCGGCGTGCCGACCGGGTTCGAGCAGTTGTTCGCCCTGTGCTGCGCCCTCGACGGACCGGACGGCCGGCCGGTCGACGACCCTGCGGTGCGCGCCAAGCTGGCGACCTGGGCGGTGACCGCCTCGGGGCTGAAATACACCCTGTGCCGGGCGCTCACGAGTCTGTCGCGCGGCGAGACGCCTGGGCCCGAGAGCTCGGTGGGCAAGCTGGCGGCGGCGAGCACCCTGCAGTCGGTGACCCACTACGCCCTGGACTTGCTGGGCGAGCATGGCCAGCTCGGGAGCGCCGCGCCGGAGCACGGCGGCGGCTGGTTCCAGGCCATGACGATGCGCTCGCCGGCGCTGCGGATCGAGGCCGGGTCGGACGAGATCCTGCGCAACATCATCGCCGAGCGGGTGCTGGGGCTGCCGGGCGAGCCACGGGTGGACAAGGACGTGCCCTACGAGGCGATTCCGAAGCGCGGGCGGTGAGGCGCGGTTGCGCTCGCCGCGAGATTCGACGCAGGGTCTGGACGCCCCGCGGGGGCCGGAGCCGGTGATGCAGAGCGAGCGGCGATCGACCTGGACCCTGGCGGCGTGGGCCCTGCCCTGCCTGCCCATGGCGGGCTTGGGCCTGCCGCTGGTCGTCTATCTGCCGGAGTATTACTCCAGCGAGCTTGGCCTCAGCCTCGCCGCCGTGGGTGGCGCCTTCGCCATGGTGCGGTTCCTCGACATGGCCTTCGACCCTTTCATCGGCGGGGTGATGGACGCCACCCGCAGTCCGATCGGGCGGTTCCGCCTGTGGTTCCTGATCAGCGTCCCGATCGTCGCGACCGCGGCCTACATGCTGTTCATGGCCAAGCCCGGTGTGACCGCGGGCTACCTGCTGCTCTGGCTGCTGGTGGTCTACGCCGGCACCTCGATCTCCACCCTCGCCCAGGTCGCCTGGGGCGCTGTGCTGTCGAACGATTACGACCAGCGCTCGCGCATCTATGGCTGGTGGCAGGCCGGCAATGTAGTGGGCATCATCCTGGTGCTGACCCTGCCCGCCCTCCTGCCGATGGTCGGGATCAGGGCTCATGGCGTGGGCGTCGCGGCGATGGGCTGGTTCATCGTGGTCCTGACCCCGCTCACCGTCGCCTTCGCGGCTTGGCGAGTGCCCGAACCGCAGGTCGCCGCGCCCGCGACGCGGGCGGGTCTGCGGGCCTATCTCGGCCTGTTTCGACGCGCCAACGTCGTCCGCCTCCTGGTGGCGGACTTCCTGATCGGCGCGGGGCCGGGGATCACCGGGGCGCTGTTCTTCTTCTTCATGGAGCGGGTGAAGGGCTTCGACAAGGGCGAGGCAAGCCTCCTCCTGCTGGTCTACTTCCTGGGCGGCCTGGCCGGCGCCCCGCTCTGGACCCGGCTCGCCACCCGCTTCGGCAAGCACCAGACGCTGGCGGTCTCCAACCTGCTCTACGCAGCCACGACCCTCTGCGCCCTGTTGATCCCGCCGGGCAGCCTGGCCGTGGGGGCCCTGCTGATGTTCCTGATCGGCGTGCCCTTCGCGGCCGGCGCCTTCCTGCTGCGCGCCATGATGGCCGACGTGGGCGACGAGGAGCGGCTGGAGGGCGGCGTCGACCGGACCGGCCTGCTCTACGCCCTGCTCTCCGGCACGGTGAAGCTCGCTTCCGCGGCGGCGGTGGGCGTCGGATTCTGGGTTCTGCAGCAATTCAACTTCGATCCCAGCGCGCGCGGCTCGTCCGAGGGCCTGGACGGCCTGAGCTGGCTGTTCGTCCTGGCGCCGGCAGGCCTGGCGTTGCTGGCCGCCTGGCTGGTGATGAACTTCCCGCTCACCGCCGAGCGTCATGCCGATATCCGCCGCCGCCTCGCCGAGCGCGACCTGGCCGACGCGGCCGCCCAGCCCAGCAAGCCCGAAGAGATCCATGCCTACACCCAGCGCCCCGCCGAGTGACGTCCGTCCGATCGACCGGCTGATCGCCATCATGGCCCGGCTGCGCGATGCTGAGACCGGCTGTCCCTGGGACCGCGAGCAGACCTTCGCCACCGTCGCCCCCTACACGGTGGAGGAGGCCTATGAGGTCGCCGACGCCATCGAGCGGAACGATCTCGGCGACCTCAAGGAGGAGCTGGGCGATCTCCTCCTGCAGGTGGTGTTCCACGGGCGGATGGCCGAGGAGCTCGGAGCCTTCAGCTTCGAGGACGTGGCCGCCGCGATCAGCGACAAGCTGGTCCGGCGCCACCCGCACGTCTTCGCCGGCGAGAGCTATCGGACGGTGGACGAGCAAAACGCCGCCTGGGAGGCCGGCAAGGCGGTCGAGCGCGCTGGGAAAGGCGCGGCCGGGGTGCTGGACGACGTGCCGGTGGGCCTGCCGGCCCTGACCCGGGCGGTGAAGCTCTCCAAGCGGGCGGCCAAGGTCGGCTTCGTCTGGCCCACCGTCCACGAGGTGGTCGCCAAGCTGCACGAGGAGGTCGGCGAACTGGAGGCCGAGATCGCCGCCGGCGACCTGGAGAACGCCCGCAAGGAGCTGGGCGACGTCCTCTTCGTGGTCGCCAACATCGCCCGCACCCTGGACGTCGACCCCGAGGACGCGCTCAGGGCCACCAACGCCAAGTTCGTGCGCCGATTCCACTACATCGAGGCCGCGCTGGCCCAACGCGGCCGGACGCCGGAGCAGTCGGACCTGGCCGAGATGGACGCGCTCTGGGACCAGGCCAAGGCGGCGGAACGGGCCGGCGGTTAGGCCTTGTCCCAGACCAGCGGCAGGCGCTCGACGCCGAAGACGCCGATCCCGTGGGTGATCGCGCGCTCACCCGGCTTGATGCGGAACGGCGGCACGCGCTTCAGCCACTCTTCGAGGGCGATGCGCAGCTCGCGCCGGGCCAGGTGCGAGCCCACGCAGCGGTGCGGGCCCGCCGCGAAGGTGATGTGGCTGACCTTCTCGCGCCGGAAATCGATCACGTCGGGATTGGAGAACTCGCGCTCATCCCGGCCGGCGAGCATTGTCGGCAGCGACACCACGTCGCCAGCCTTCATCCTCACCCCGTGGAACTCCACGTCGCGGGTGACCTCACGGCCGCTGATCACGATCGGATAGGCCCGCATCAGCTCCTCGATGGCGTCGGGGATCAGCGCCGGCTCGTCGCGAAGCATCTGCTGATCCTTCGGATGCTCCGCCAAATGCTTGAACATGAAGCCCAGCATGTTGGCGACGGTGTCGAGGCCCGCGGAATACAGCAGGAAGGCGACGCCCAGGGCCTCGTCGGCGGTGAGCTTGCGCCCTTCGATCTCCGTGGTGGCGATATAGCTGAGCAGGTCGTCGGTCGGCTGGGCGCGCCGCTCGGCGATCACCTTGCGCAGGTAATCGACGATGGCGCGCGCGGCGTGCTGGCGGCCCTCAATCGTCAGGCTGTGGAGGAGGTCGCCCTCCCAGGCCACGAAGTGGTCCGTGTGCTCCAGCGGCAGACCGAACATGCGCAGGAAGATCCGCACGGGAAACACCTCGCCGAAGTCGGCGACGAACTCCGCCTCCCCCTTGGCCACGATCCCGTCGACGAGGTCGACAGCCAGGGTCTCGATGTCGGCTTCCATCGCCCTCATCCGGGCCGGCGCGAAGATGGGGTTGAGCAGGATGCGCCAGGCGGCGTGCGCCGGCGGGTCCGCCTCCAGTGGCAACAGGGGCCACTCCTCGCCGATGAGCCGGGCGAAGTCGGCGTTGTGACGGCTCGAGAACAGCTCCGCGTCCTGGTAAACCTCCCGGATCAGCTCGTGGCGCGCGATCACCCAGGCGCCCTCGCCGCGGCGCGTGCTCAGCCCGTAGAAGATGTCGGGCCCGCCGCGAACCGCATCGGCCGCCGCCTGGACGGAGTCCACATCGCCGCCGGGCAGCGTTTCGAACTTGAAATCCCGGACGAGCTCAGGGGGAACGTGAGCTGGAACGTCCCAGGTCGCCGCACCGTGATCGTCAGCCATCTAAGTTCGCTCCCAAGATCCATCGGCCGTCGCTCGCACGCGCCGGTTCAGAGCCGGGACTTTGCAGCCAGGCGGCTTCACATACAACCTGCATGTGAAGCCTGACAAGGCCTGCGGCAGGCCCGGTCTTCAGTCCTGGGCCGCCAGCAGGGTGTTCAGGCTGCTCTGGCTGGGGCTGCCGGCGTCGACGTTGAGGCACGCCGCGGTGATCCAGCGGGCTTCCGGACCGGCCAGGAAGAGCGCCGCCCAGGCGACGTCCCAGGCGGAGCCCTCGACGCCCAGCAGGGTCGCCCGGCGGCGGATGTCCCGCCTCACGGGATCGTGGGCGCCGCCCATGGGCGTGACCAGGTGGCCCGGGACGATGCAGTTCACCCGCACCCCGCTCGACCCGGCGGTGTAGGCCATGTCGCGGGTCATCGCGATCACCCCGCCCTTGGAGGCGGCGTAGGCGACCGTCCCGAACCCCTGCTGCGCGGCGATGGAGGCGACATTGACGACGGCGCCCTTGCGTGCGGCCAGATGCGGCAGGGCGGCGCGGCTAAGCAGCATCACGCCCTTCAGATTGATGTCGATGGTCCGGTCCCAGATGTCGTCGGTGACGGTGTTGATGTCGCCCGCCAGGGCGACCGCGGTGTTGTTCATCAGGACGTCGAGGCCGCCGAACGCCTCCGTCGTTTTCCGCACCGCCTCGGCGCAGTCGGCGCCGGAGCGGACGTCCCCGGCGACCGACGTACAGCGTCCGCCGAACTCGCGGATCAGCCGGGCGGTGTTTTCGGCCCGCTCCGGGTCGACGTCGAACAACGCCACGGACGCGCCCTGGGCGGCGAACAGCAGCGCCGTGGCCGCTCCCGTGCCGAGGTGGGGCCCGGCGTGGCCCGCGCCGGAAATCAGCGCCGCCATGCCCTGCAGGCGCACGCCCGCCAGCGGCAGGTGCGCGCCGAACGCCGCCGCGATCCGGGCGTGCGGGTCCGATCCGGGCGACGTGTCTGTCATGGCTGCTCCCTCCCCTTCGATTCGTTCGGCCTTGGCGACGCAGTTTCGCGCGATGAGTCCGTCGGACTGAAGCGGCAATGTCCTCCATGACGATCTCTGCGCCGCAGGTCCGAGCAGCGTCGTGGGAATATTCTGTCCATCAGCGGCAACTCGGATGCAAATTGCCGGCGTCGCACAAACGGCTTCGAGGAGGCGCAAATGGCCGAACACGCCACGGCGCGGTCGAGACAGATCGCCGGCCGTACGGTGTCGCCGATCGGGCTGGGCACGATGCTGATGACCCTTCCTCACCCGCCGCCGGGCGTCCACGAGGAGCCCATCGAGGAGGCGCAGGCGATCCGCACGATCCATGCGGCGCTCGACGCCGGGGTGCGCCTGCTGGACACCGCCATCAACTATTGCATGCGTGAATCCGAGATGGGGCGGAACGAACGCCTGGTGGCCAAGGCGCTGGCCTCATGGTCGGGCGACGCCGAGGAGGTGCTGGTCGTCTGCAAGGGCGGCAATCGCCGCACCGACGATAAGATGTTCGTGCATGACGCCAGTCCCAGGAACCTGCGCTGGTCCTGCGAGACGACGCTGAAGGCGCTCGGCGTGGAACGGCTCGGGATCTACATGCTGCATGCGAAGGACCCCGAGACGCCGCTGGCTGAATCCATCGGCGCTCTGGCGGAGCTGCGCGCCGAGGGCAAGATCGAGAACGTGGCGGTCTCCAACCTCGGCCGGCGCGAGCTCACCGAAGCCCGGGCCATCGTTCCCATCGTGGCGGTGGAGAACCGCCTCGCGCCGGGCGAGACCGCGGCCCTGAAGCTGGCGAAGTTCTGCGAGGGCGAAGGGATCGCCTTCCTGGCCTACAGGCCGGTCATGGGCCAGGTCGGCGCGCCTCAGATCGGGAGGTCGCATCCGGCGCTGGCCGCCATCGCCCGGGAGCGTGGGATTTCCCCGCAGCGGGTGGCGCTGGCCTGGTGCCTGGCCCAGGCCGGCAACGTCATTCCCATCCCGTCGGCCCGTCGGCCCGAGACCATCCTCGACAGCATCCAGGCGGGCGAGCTTCACCTGACCGACGAGGAACTCGCGCGGATCGACGCGGAGGTTCCACACCCCGCCGGCTGAGCGGCTGGCCCGCAGGCCCCGGCCCTCGACATCGGTTTCTTGACACCGGCGCCCAGGAACCGGGTTTCAACGGCCACGTTGTCGATCCCAGGCATGAGGGAGACGACCATGGGACGGGGAATTTTGCTGTGGCTGCTCGGGGTTCCGATCCCGGTGATCATCCTTCTCGCGCTGATCTGGCATTAGGGTGGGGAGACGGCTGACATGACTTTGGAAATCGATGTGGCGGCGCCCATGGCGCTGCAATCGGCGGTGTCGTGGCCGGCGGTGCTGGCCGGGGCGGCGGTGGCCGGCGCGACGAGCCTGGTCTTTCTGGCGCTGGGGACAGGTCTCGGCCTCGCCGTCACGCCGCCGTGGGCGAGCGCGCATTCCGCCGCCGCCTTCACCCTCTACGGCGGCCTCTGGCTGATCGTCACCCAGTGGGCGGCGTCGGGCGTCGGAGGCTATGTCGCAGGCCGGCTGCGGACGCGCTGGACCGGCGTGCACACCCATGAGGTCTTTTTCCGCGATACGGCCCACGGCTTCCTGAGCTGGGCGGTGGCCACGGTCGGGGTTTCGGTGCTGGCCCTCTCGATGGCCGGCCTGGGCGCGACCGCGGCCGGTCCGGAGATGGCGGTTCGCCGGGATGTGGACGTCATGTTCCACCGCGCCGGGGTAACGGCCGCACAGGTTTCCCCGGCCGAGCGCGGCGAGGCCGAACGCATACTGCTGGCAGTGGGCGCCGCCGCCCCGCCGGTCGGCGACCGCGCGGCGTTGGCCGATCTCGTGGCGTCGGGCGGCGTCCCCGCGGCCGAGGCCCAGCGACGCGCGGATGTGGCGATCATCACGGCGCGGGAACGGGCCGAGGCGGCGCGCAAGGCCGCGGCGGGAACGGCCATCTTCACGGCGATCGCCATGCTGATCGGCGCGTTCATCGCCAGCGTCACCGCCGCCCTGGGCGGCCGCCTGCGGGACGAGCATCCGTAGGGAACCGGCGTCCGAAGGTCGGGCTCAGCCCCGTACCTCCGCCTCGGGGAACATCTGCTCGAACTGGCCGAGCGCCTTGGGACTGAGGCGCACGGAGAGGGTGACGCCGCCGTCCGGAAGCGCCGCGCGGTCCATGACCCGGCCGTGGCGATAGAGCCAGGCGATGGCGGCGCCGTCGCCGGGGGGAACGTGGGCGGCGACGGGCGGGGCTTCGTCGACGAGGTCGGCGACCGCGGTGAGCAGCGCCTCGCACCCCTCCCCCGTCGCGGCGGAGACCAGCAGCGCCGGCGGGTGGGCCCGGCGGGCGTCGCCGGTCAGGCGTATGCGGGTCTCGTCGTCCACCAGATCGGCCTTGTTCCAGACCTCCACCACGCTGCGCTCGTCGAGGTCGACGCCCAGCCGCTCGAGGACGGTGCGGACGTCGGCGGCCTGGGCCTCGGTCTCGTCGCTGGCGATGTCGCGCACGTGCAGGATGACGTCGGCCTCGCGCACCTCCTCCAGGGTGGCGCGGAAGGATTCCACCAGTTCGTGCGGCAGGTCCGAGATAAAGCCCACCGTGTCGGAGAGGATGGCCGGACGGCCGTCCGGCAGCTTGAGGCTGCGCAAGGTGGGGTCGAGGGTGGCGAACAGCATGTCCTCGGCCACCACCTCGGAGGCGGTGAGGCGGTTGAACAGCGTCGACTTGCCGGCGTTGGTGTAACCCACCAGCGCCACGGTCGGATACGGATGGCGCTTGCGGGCGGAGCGCTGCAGCGTCCGCGTGCGGCGGACCTCCAGCAGATCCTTCTTCAGCTTGGCGATCTTCTCGGCCAGCAGGCGCCGGTCGGTCTCGATCTGGGTTTCGCCCGGGCCGCCCATCACGCCGAAGCCGCCGCGCTGCCGCTCCAGGTGGGTCCAGGTCCGCACCAGGCGCGAGCGCTCGTAGGTGAGGCGCGCGAGCTCCACCTGCAGCCGCCCCTCGCGGGTGCGGGCCCGGCGGGCGAAGATCTCCAGGATCAGGCCGGTGCGGTCGATCACCTTGACCTCCCAGGCCTTCTCCAGGTTGCGCTGCTGCACGGGCGTGAGCGCGTCGTCGACCACGGCCACGTCGATCTCGGCGTCCTCGCAGAGGCGCGCGATCTCCTCCACCTTGCCCTTGCCGAACAGGGTGGCGGGGGTGCGGGCCCGCAGGGGCGCGATCAGGGTGCGCGCGACGACCAGGTCCAGCGCCTGGGCGAGGCCCACGGCCTCGTCCAGGCGCACGGCTGCGCTGCGGGCCGGGGCCCGCTCGTCACGTTGCGGATGGATGACCAAGGCCCGCTGGGGCGGCGCCTCGCGATCAACGGATTTGCTGGAACTCAATCTTCGTCGTCCGCCGGCTCATAGAGCTGTACAGGCTGGGCCGGCATGATGGTGGAGATCGCGTGCTTGTAGACCAGTTGCGACTGGCCGTCCCGACGCAGCAGGACGCAGAAGTTGTCGAACCAGCTCACCACGCCCTGCAGCTTCACCCCATTCACCAGGAAGATGGTGAGCGGCGTCTTGGATTTGCGCACGCTGTTGAGGAAGGTGTCCTGCAGGTTCTGTTTCTTATCGTTAGTAGCCACGGCTTTTGCGCCTCATTTTTGATCCGGGGCGACAACCGCCCCACACACAGGGTCGAGGAAGGCAGGGTTTGACGACACGCGCAATCGCGCGGGCGTCCTTAGATCGCAGTCGCCTTCGCGCGCTCGATATAGAGGCTCCGCAGGCGCATCGCCACTGGTCCCGGAACGCCGGTTCCCACGGGTCGTCCATCGACGGCGATCACCGGCGTGACCAGGGCGCCCGCGCCGGTCATGAACGCCTCCCTGGCCCCCTGCGCTTCCGCCGGGGTGAACGGGCGGGTGTCGAAGGCCAGGCCCTCGGCGCGAATCAGCTCCAGCAGCGTCGAGCGGGTGATGCCGCGCAGGATGTTGGCGTTGATGTCGCGGGTGCGCAGCGTCCCGTCCTGGTCGAGAATCCAGGCGTTGGCGGCGGACGCTTCGGTCACCAGGCCCATCTCGTCGACGAACCAGGCGTCGGTCGCGCCGGCCTCGATCGCGCTCTGGCGGGCCAGGGCGTTGGGCAGCAGGCCGACGGTCTTGATGTCGCACCGGCCCCAGCGGTTCTCCGGCGTGGTGATCACGCCGACGCCCTTGGCGGCCTTGGCGTCGGCGGCGGCCCGATCGACCGCCTTGACGGTGATGACCACGGCCGGCGGCACCGGGCCCGTCGGGAAGGCGTGGTCGCGGGGGGCGACGCCGCGGCTGATCTGCAGGTACAACAGGCCATCGCGGACCCGGTTGCGGCGGACGGTCTCCCTCAGCACGGTCACGAGCGCCGCGCGGCCCATTGGCTCGGCGATGCGCACCTCGGCCAGACTGCGCTGCAGGCGAGCGAAGTGCCCCTCGGCGTCGGCCAGCTTGCCGTCGAACAGCGCCCAGACCTCATAGACGGCGTCGGCCAGTTGGTAGCCGCGGTCCTCGATATGGACGCAGGCGTCGGCGTGCCGCACGAACCGGCCGTTCACATAGGCGATGCGCCCCACTATTCGACCTCTTCCTCCAGGGCCCGGGCGCCGGAAAGGCCCAGGGACTTCAGCTTGCGGTGCAGGGCCGAACGCTCCATGCCGATGAAGGCCGCGGTGCGAGAGATGTTGCCGGAGAACCGCAGCATCTGGGCGTTGAGGTACTCGCGTTCGAACACCTCGCGGGCCTCGCGCAGGGGAAGCGCGATGATCCGCTCGGCCCCCAGGCTGCCGCCCTGCTCGCGGACGGTGGCCTCGGCGGGCAGCTTGTCGGCGGTGATCGCATCCAGGGGATCGCCCGAAGCCAGGATCAGCATGCGCTCGATGTTGTTGCGCAGCTGGCGCAGGTTCCCCGGCCAGGCGCGCACCTGCATCGTGGCCAGGGCGTCCTCGGCCAGCCGGCGGCGCGGCAGGCCGGTGGCTTCGCAGATCCGCTGGATGAAATCCTCGATCAGTTCGGGAATGTCTTCGCGGCGTTCGGCCAGGCCCGGCACATTGACCGGCACCACGTTCAGCCGATGGAACAGGTCCTCGCGGAAGCGGCCAGCGGCGATCTCGCCGCGCAGGTCGCGGGAGGTGGAGGAAACCACGCGCACGTCCACCTGGACGTCGGAATCGCCGCCCACCCGGCGAAAGCGCTGGTCGACCAGCACCCGCAGGATCCGGCTCTGCGTCTCCTTGGGCATGTCGGCCACCTCGTCGAGGTAGAGGGTGCCGCCGTGGGCGCGTTCGAAGACGCCGATCTTGGCGGTGCGGCCGCTTTCCCCCTCCTCGCCGAACAGGGCCTCGTCCATGCGCTCGGGCGTCATGCCGGCCGCGCTGATGGCCACGAACTCGCTCTTGGCGCGCGGGCTCGACTGGTGGATCAGCCGGGCCACGGTCTCCTTGCCCGAGCCGGGGGGGCCGGAGATCAGCACCCGGCTGTTGGCGCCGGCGAGCTTGGCCACCAGCTGGCGCAGCTGCTGGGCGGCCATGGACTTGCCGATCAGCCCTTCCGGCGTGATCGCCTGGGTGCGCAGGCGCCGGTTCTCGCGGCGCAGGCTGGAGGCTTCCAGGGCGCGCTCCACCAGCAGCAGGAGCCGGTCCGACTTGAACGGCTTTTCCAGGAAGTCGTAGGCGCCGCGCTTGATGGCGCTGACCGCGGTCTCGATGTTGCCGTGGCCCGAGATCATGATCACCGGCAGGTCGACGTCGAGCCCCTTGACCATGTCGAGCAGCTCCAGCCCGTCCATGCCGCCGCCCTGCATCCAGATGTCGAGCACCAGCAGGGCAGGCTTGCGGGCGCGCACGGCGGCCAGCGCCGATTCCGAGTCGTTGGCCGTGCGCACCGCATAGCCTTCGTCGGCGAGGATGCCGGCCACCAGGTCGCGGATGTCCGCCTCGTCGTCCACCACAAGAACGTCAGACGCCATGTCGCTTCCTCATGCTGTGGCCGCCTGCGGCGCCGGCCTCACCCGCGTCGTGGCCGGAAGCCGCAGGACCACCCGGGCCCCGGCGCCGCCCGCCGCATCCATCAGAGTCAGCTCGCCGCCGTGGTCCTCCAGGATCCGTTTGACGATGGCCAGGCCCAGGCCCGTACCCTTCTCGCGCGTCGTGACATAGGGCTCGGTCAACCGGTGGCGGTCGCGGGTGGGCAGGCCCACGCCGTTGTCCTCGACCTCGAACACCACGCCGTGGTCGTCCGAGACCAGCCGGACGTGGATCCGCCCTTGCGGCAGGGCGGCGTCGCCCTTGCGCGCGCCCACGGCCTCGGCGGCGTTCTTCAGCACGTTGGCCAGGGCCTGGCCCAGCATCCGCCCGTCGCAGAGCAGCGTGGCGTCGGGAACCGGCTCGTCCAGCTCCACCTTGATATCGGGCGAGGCCACGCGTTGGGCGAAGACGGCGGCGCGGATCAGCTCGGCGGCGGACTGCTCGGCGAACTTGGGCGCCGGCATGCGGGCGAAGGCGGAGAATTCGTCCACCATGCGGCCGATGTCGCCCACCTGGCGCACGATGGTGTCCGTGCAGCGGTCGAAGGTCTCCAGGTCGCTTTCGGCGACGTTCTTGCGGAACTTCTTGCGGATGCGCTCGGCGGACAGCTGGATCGGGGTGAGCGGGTTCTTGATCTCGTGGGCGATCCGCCGGGCGACGTCCTTCCAGGCAGCGTTGCGCTGGGCGGCGACCAGGCGGGTGATGTCGTCGAAGGTCAGCACCAGACCGCGCTCGCTGCGGCTGGCGCGCACGCGCAGCCTGTAGGCCTCGCGGCCGCGGGTGACATCCACCTCGGCCTCGGCCTCGCCATAGGCCTCGGCCTGCTCGATCACGGCTGCGAACTCGGGCGCGAACTCGTCGATGGGCAACCGGCGCCCACGGTCGCTCGGCAGGGCCAGCAGGGCGGAGGCCTGTCGATTGACCGCGGAGATGCGGCCGTCGGCGTCCAGGCCCATGACGCCGGCGCTGACCTCGGAGAGCACGGTCTCGATGAACTGGCTGCGCTCCTCGGCCTCGAGGCCCGCGCGGCGGAGCGCCGCCTGCTGGGCCTGCAGGTCGTTGGTCATCCGGTTGAAGGCGCGGGACAGGACGGCGATCTCCTCGGGGTCGCGCTCGGCGTCGACCCGGGCGGTGAGGTCGCCGCCGGCCACCTTGTGCGCGGCCTGCACCAGACGCACGATCGGGCCAGAGATGGCGCTGGCCGCCGACATGCCCATCCAGATCGCGCCCACCACCACCAGCAGCGCGGTCTCGACGTAGCTGAGCACGAAGATCGTCTGGATGCGCTCGCGGTTCTGGGCCGCCTCGCGATAGGAGACGAGCGAGCCTTCCGCCTCGCGCAGGTGGCTGAGGATGCCCCCCTCCACCGGCCGCACCACATAGAGGTAGGCGTCGGGATAGGCCTTCAGGCGGTAGATCGCCCGCATGACGTCCGCGGACTCGAAATCGCGCAGCGACACCTCGCCGCGATCGGCGTTGGTGAAGCTGGACGGCGGCGGCACCACGATCGCGGGGGCGTTGGCCGCCTCGGCGCGGGCCAGCACCCGGCCCTCGCGGTCGATCAGATAGGCGGCGCTGAACGCGTGGTAGGAGGCCAGCTCGCTCAGGAAGTGGCTGAAGGCCACGGGGCTGGCCTGCAGGGCCGGCGCGGCGCCGTTGAGGTCCTGGGCCATCACCGAGATGTGGTGGCCGATGTAGTCCTTCTGCTCGTCCACATAGGAGCGCGCCACGGTGGCCGAATTCTCCACCACCGTCTGCACGCGCGAGCTGAACCACTCGTCGACGCCGCGGTTGACCAGCACGCCGTAGAACAGGGCGACCACCACCGCCGGGGCCACCGCGGCCAGGGCGAACAGGCTGACGAAGCGCATGTGCAGGCGCGCGCCCGCGTCGCTCGCCTGGGCCTGGCTCAGCGCCAGGAAGCGGACGCCGACCAGGGCCGCCAGGGCCAGGATCAGCACCATGTTGAAGCCCAGCACGGTCAGGATCGCGGTGCTGGCCGGTCCCAGCGGGCCGATCGCCGGCGGCGAGGCGGCGAGCAGGATGGCGATGGCGGTCAGGACGGCGGCCAGGATGTAGCCGCCCAGCAGCACATAGCGCGACTGGAGAGCCCGCCAGAGCGCCGCGCCGCCTGCGATGCGAGGCCCGCGTTCGGAAACCATCGAGGACATTTCGCCAGAACCTAGGCGGAACTGTGCCCTCGAAGCAACGGGTTGTTGCGCAGAAGCGTCAGCGGCGGCCGCGGCTCATCTCGACGCCCAGATCCTGGATCTTCTTGCGCAGGGTGTTGCGGTTGAGGCCCAGGATTTCGGCGGCGCGCACCTGGTTGCCGCGGGTGGCGGCCAGGGTGAGTTGGATCAGCGGCCGCTCCACCTCCTCCAGCACCCGGTCGTAAAGACCCACCGGCGGCACCCCGTCGGGCTGTTCGGCGAAGTAGCCGCCCAGGTGGCGCTCGACGAGCTGAGACAGGGTGAGCGGGCCGTCCTGGCCGGGAACCGGCGCCTGATGGTCGGCGAGCTCGCGCTCGACGATCCGCGCGCTGATCAGCTCCTCTGCGTAGAGGGCGCAGATCCGGCGAATCAGGTTCTCCAGCTCGCGCACGTTGCCAGGCCAGGCATGCAGCTTCAGCCGCTCCAGGGCGCCGGAGTCGATGGTCTTGGCCGGCAGGCCTTCACGGTTGGCGCGCAGCAGGAAGGCGCGGGCGAGATCGGGGATGTCCTCCACCCGGTCGCGCAGGGGCGGCAGGCGGATAGGCGCGACGTTGAGGCGGAAGAACAGGTCCTCGCGGAACAGGCCCTGCTGGATCAAGGCGCGCAGGTCGCGGTTGGTCGCCGCGATCAGGCGCACGTTGGGGCGTCGGCCGGTCTTGGGGTTGAGCGCCGGTTCCGAGCCGTCGATCACCCGCAGGAGGCGGGTCTGGGCGTCGAGCGGCATGTCGCCGATCTCGTCCAGGAACAGGGTGCCGCCGTCGGCCTCCACCAGCTTGCCGCTGTCGCCGTCGTCGCGGCCGAACAGTTCGGTCTCGACCCGCTCGCGCGGCACGGCGGCCAGGTTGATGACCACGAACTTGCCGTCCCTGCGGCGGCCCATGTCGTGCAGGGCGCGGGCGACCAGCTCCTTGCCGGTGCCTGATTCGCCGAGGATCAGCACGGTGAGGTCCGCGCCCACCAGGCGGGCCACGGTGCGGTAGACGTCCTGCATCGGGCCGGAGCGGCCGATCAGCGGCAGGCGTTCGTCGCGGACGGCCCGGGCCTGGGCCTTGGCCGCCTCGGGGTCGGCGGGACGGGCCAGCGCCCGGCGCGCGGCGGAGGTCATGTCGTCCAGGTCGAAGGGCTTGGGGACATAGTCGAAGGCCCCGATCTCGGCCGCGCTGACCGCGGTGAGCAGGGTGTTCTGCGCGCTCATCACGATGACCGGCAGCTTCGGCCGTTCCTTGCGGATCCTGGGCAGGACGTCGAAGACGTTCTCGTCCGGCATCACCACGTCGGTGACGACCAGGTCCCCCTCCCCGTCGAACACCCACTTCAGCAGGGTGGTGGCGTTGCCGGTGGCGCGCACCTGGTAGCCCAGGCGGGTGAAGGCCTGGCTGAGCACGAGGCGGATCGAGGCGTCGTCGTCGGCGATCAGGATCTTCTTGCTGGCGTTGCTCGCATTGGAGACCGCATTCATGCCGGGTAGTCCTCTTGAGAAGCTATGGGCAGCAGCACACGGAACACCGTGCGTCCCGGCTCGGATTCGAAATCGATCAGGCCGCCGTGGGCGGCGACCAGCTTGGAGACCAGGGCCAGCCCGAGGCCCGCTCCATGGCTTTTGGTGGTGACGAAGGGCTGGAACAGGCTCTCGCGCAGGTGCGCCGGAACGCCGGTGCCGTTGTCGACCACCCGGATCTCCAGCGGCGCCCCGCGCAGGGCCTGGCCCTTGGAGGAGCGAACGCGCACCCCGTGGCGGTAGGCGGTGAAGATGGAGATCTCGCCGCGCCCGTCGCCCCGGGAATGGGCGGCCTCGGCGGCGTTCTTCACCAGGTTCAGGAACACCTGGATGAGCTGGTCCTCGTCACCGGGCGTCGGCGGCAGGGAGGGATCGTAGTGCTCGCGCACCGTCAGCCCCTCGGCCGCGCCGTTCGCCACCAGGGCCCGCACGCGGTCCAGGACCTGGTGGATATTGATCGGCGTGCGCAGCGGCGGGGCGTCGTCGGAGAAGGCCTCCATCCGGTCCACCAGCCGCCGGACCCGATCGGTCTCGTCGACGATCAGCTGGGCGAGCGGCACGTCCTCGACCCGGACGCCGGTCTTCAGGAGCTGGGCGGCGCCGCGGATGCCGGCCAGCGGGTTCTTGATCTCGTGCGCCAGCATGCGGCCGAGGCCGACGATGGAGCGTAGCCCCGCCGCCTCGGCGCCGGCCCGCTCGCCGCCGAGGGCGCCGGCGCGGACATGCAGGGTGAGCAGCACCGCCCCGCCGCCCAGGGGCGCGGCCGCCCCGTCCGCCTCGAAGGGCGGCAGGCCGAAGAGGTTGATCTCCAGGCCGCGCTCGCGGACCCGGGCGTCTTCCTCCAGGGCGCGGTTGAGCAGGGAGACCAGGGCGGAGTCTGGGGGCAAGGCCGCTCGGAAGCGGCCGCGGGCCAGGAGGCCGAGGCCTTGGCCGAACAGGGCCTCGGCCGCCTCGTTGACCGCCACCAGCCCGCCATCCTTGTCGATGACGAGAGCCGGTTCAGGGCTCATCTCGAAGGCCGCCGCCTTCAAGAGGTCCAGGTCGAGGCCTGGAGCGTGGGTCTTGGATCGGCCGGTCATGCCGCCATCCTTGTTTCTGGACTGCGCCAGAGCGCAGTCAGGCCACGTTCGACCTCCTTGGGATCCTCCAGCCGGCAGAGCCACGAACGGGCGCTGCGGCGAGCCTCGGCCTCGTTGGGCCAGGGCGCATTCTGCACATAGGCGGCCAGATGCTTGCGAAAGACCCGCAGCCCCAGCCCGTCCCCATAGAAAACCAGAGTTCTTCGAAAATGTTCAAGTGCGATCACAAGTCTAGCCTCGACCTGCGGTTCGTCCCACGCCTCGCCCGACAGCCCGGCTTCAATCTGCTGGGCGATCCAGGGTTTGCCGTAGACGCCGCGCCCGACCATCACCCCGTCGGCCCCGCTCTGGGCCAGGGCGTCGCGGGCCGAGGCCGCGTCGACGATGTCGCCGTTGACGATCACCGGGACGCTCACCGCCCGCTTGACCGCCGCCACCGCGCCCCAGTCGGCGCGGTCCTTGTAGAACTGGCAGCGGGTGCGGCCGTGCACGGTGATCGCCTTCGCGCCGCGCGCCTGGGCGCGGGCGGCGATCTCCGGGGCGTTCCTGGAGCGGTCGTCCCAGCCCAGCCGCATCTTCACGGTCACCGGGACCTCGACCGCGTCAACCGCTGACGCCACAAGGGATTCCGCGAGGTCCGGCTGGCGCATCAGGGCCGAGCCGGAGGCCACGCCGGTGACCTCCCGGGCCGGGCAGCCGAAGTTGAGATCGATGATCTGGGCGCCGGCCTTGGCCGCGAGCCTGGCGCCGGCGGCGACCTGGGCGGGATCGCAGCCGACCAGTTGCACCACCATCAGCGGCAGACCCTCGCCCACCGCGGCGCGGCGCAGGACGTCGGGCCGCCCGCGCGCGAATTCGGCGCAGGCCACCATCTCGGTGGCGACATAGCCGGCCCCCAGCCCGCTGGCCGTCTGGCGGAACGGGAGATCCGAGACCCCCGTCATGGGTGCGATCCACACCCGCCCACCTACCGTGATATCCCCGACAGCGAGCGTTTTGCTCATTTAGTAATCACCCCTACCGCCCCCTTTTTAGGCAATTGTTGCGGCGCCGTAAAGCCTGGACAAGCGCTTTCGCCGTCCTAAACACGCTTGATGCGTTTTTCATGCCTCATCGTCGCCGCAGGCCAGGGGTTGCGGGCCGGCCCAGGCGCCCCGAAGGCGTGGCGCGACCTCGCCGGCCGGCCGGTGCTGCGGTGGTCCGTGGAGGCCTTGCAAGCGGCCGGGGCTAGCGAGACGGTTGTGGTGGTCGCCCCCGATCGACTGGCGGACCTGGACGAAGCCCTCGCCGGCTGGGGCGGCTGGCGCGCCGCCGCCGGGGGACCCACGCGGTCGCAGTCGGTGGCGGCGGGGCTGGCGCAGCTGTCCGGCGACGCCGCCGAGCCGGTGCTGGTGCATGACGCCGCCCGCCCGTTCGTGGGGCGCGGGCACGTGGAAGCGCTGCTGGCGGCCCTGGCGGCGGGAGCGGACGCTGCGGCGCCCGCCCTGCCCGTCTCCGACACCTTGAAGCGGCTGGACGGCGACCGGGTCGAGACGGTGGCGCGCGAGGGCCTGTGGCGGGCCCAGACGCCGCAGGCGTTCCGCCTGGGCGCGCTGCGCAAGGCCTATGCGGCCCTGGGCGGGGGCGAGGCCACCGACGACCTGGCCCTGATCGAACTGGCCGGCGGGCGGGTGGCGCTGACCCCCGGAGATCCGATGCTGATGAAGCTGACCTATCCGGAGGATTTCGCCATGGCAGAACGGCTGGCGGGCGGGGCGCGAATCACCCGCATCGGCCAGGGGGTGGACGCCCACCGGTGGGGGCCGGGCGACGGGGTGTGGCTCTGCGGCGTGCGCATTCCCCACGACAGGTCCCTGGTCGGCCATTCCGACGCGGACGCCGGGCTGCACGCCCTGACCGACGCCTTGCTTGGGGCGATGGGCGAAGGCGACATCGGCGAGCACTTCCCGCCCTCCGATCCGCAGTGGCGCGGCGCGGCCTCCGAGGCCTTCCTGGCGCACGCGGCGGCCCTGGTGGCGGCCCGCGGCGGGCGGATCGTCAATGTGGACGTCACCCTGGTCTGCGAACGGCCGAAGGTGGGGCCGCACCGGGCGGCGATGCGCGCCCGCCTGGCGCAGATCCTGGGGCTTCCCGAGGGGCGCGTCAGCGTCAAGGCCACCACGACCGAAGGGATGGGCTTCACCGGCCGCGAGGAAGGCCTGCTGGCCCAGGCGGTGGCGGCGGTGGAGACGCTGGCCTAGCCTTTCAGCTCAAGGCAGCCACTTCCACTGCTCCTTCAGGCGGGCGTAGAGCGCGCCGGGCACGTTGGTGTAGTCGTCCGTCCAGGCGCGCGCGCGGTTCGGGTTGGCCGGCGTCCAGCGCGGGTCGGCGGCGTAGGGCGCGAGGGCGGCGGCGTCGCGCCCGATGATCAGCGCGTCCTCGGAGGATTCCCAGAGCGGCCCGGCGCTGGGGGCCTCCTCGTGCCGCTGCAGGAGGGCGACGCCGCCCGCCGCCCTGGCCACCGCCATGGCCGGGCTGCGAAGCTCGAGGTTGCGGTTGGACAGGTGCAGGATCACTACGCCGTCGGGCTTCACCCGCTCCAGGTAGCTCCTCACCGCCTCGACCGTCAGCAGGTGGGCCGGGACGCTGTCGGAGCTGAAGGCGTCGATCAGCAGGATATCGAAGGTGTCCTTGGGCTGCCGGGCCACCGTCAGGCGCGCGTCGCCGACCACGAAGTCCAGGCGGCCCTTGGCGCAGTGGGTGGTGTAGCTGAAGTAGTCGGGGTTGGTGGCGATGCGCACCACCAGCGGGTCGATCTCGAAGAAGGTCAGGGCGTCGCCGGGGCGGACGTAGGCGGAGACGGTGCCGGCCCCCAGGCCCACCGCGCCCACCCGGATCGCCGGCTTGCGCGCCTGGGCGGAGGTGAACACCTGGCCGATCGGCGTCTCGGGCGCATAGTAGGTGAGCGGCCGGCACCGCCATTTCGGGTCGACGGCCTGGGCGCCGTGCAGGGTCGAGCCGTGCGCCAGCATCCGCACCGTGCCGCCCAGCTTGGCGACCGACATCTGCGACTGGTGCATGACGCCGAAGAAGCTGCGCCAGGTCAGGCGCACGTCCGCCTGCCGCTCCACCGAATAGGCCGCCAGCAGGACCATGACGATGGCCGCGAAGAAACCGAGCGCCCGGCGGCGGACGATGAAGGCGCCGACCACGAGCCAGGCCAGGCACGCGCGGATCCAGGTGTCGTCCACATGCTTGTCCGCCATGACCCACACGGCGATGGCGGTGGCGGCCATCAGGACCAGGACGGCGATCCGCCAGGCCTCCCAGCGGCCGCGGCCCCACGGCGCGGCGAGGCACGACAGCGCCAGGACCAGCGGATATTCCCAGACGTTCAGGAAGATCACCGGCGCCACGAAGGCGTTGAACCCGCCGCCCACCACGCCGCCGATCGACATCCACAGATAGAACTGGGTCAGCTGGGCCGGCGCCGGTCGGCGGGCGACCAGGGCCTGGTGGCACATCAGGGCGGTGAAGAAGAAGCCGGCGAGCTGGACGGCGAGCAGCAGGATCAGCGGGCCCACCTGGAACGGCACGGTCACCGCCGCCGCCGCGACCGCCGCCCCCTGCAGGACCAGGGTGACCTCGCGGCTGATCAGGGGCTTGTCCTGGAACGCGATCACGAAGGTGAGCAGGTACAGGGCCAGCGGCCCCACCCAGAGGAACGGCGCCGAGGCGATGTCGGTGGTGATCTGGGTGGTCACGCCCAGCATCAGGCTGGAGGGAATGGCGGCCAGAGCCATCCAGCGCAGGCGGTCCTTCCAGGCGACCGGAGGCGCACGCTCCGCCGGGACTGCGGCCGGCGCGCCGTCGGCGGTGCGGGCGACGATGAGGCCAAGCCCGGCCATCAGCAGGACGAAGCAGCCGTAGCCCGCCGTCCAGCTGATCGTCTGCACCTTAAGGGTGAGGCTCGGCTCCACCACGATCGGGTAGGCCAGGAGGGCGATCAGGCTGCCCAGGTTGCTGGCGGCGTAGAGCGAATAGGGCCCGCGCCCGCCCTCCAGATGCGCCACCCGGGCGTACCAGGCCTGCACCAGCGGGGCGGTGGCCGACAGGGCCGCGAAAGGCGGGCCCAGCGAGACGGCCAGCACGCCGAGCAGCCAGAAGGCCGGATGCTCGGACGAGGGCGGACCCAGGGCCTCGTGCACCCGCAGCGGCAGGACCAGCGCCGCGGCCAGCAGCAGGAGGCCGTGGACCAGGGCCTGCAGCCGCACCGAGGGGATCCGCTGCAGGGCGTTGGCGTAGGCGTAGCCGACCAGCAGAGCCACCTGGAAGAAGACGAGGCTGGTGTTCCAGATCGACGGCCCGCCGCCCAGCAGCGGCAGCACCAGCTTGGCCACCATCGGCTCGACCAGGAACACCAGGCCGGCGCTGGCGAAGATGGTGATCGCGAATAGCGTGGGCGAACTGGCGAAGGCCCGCTTTTCGGTGGCGTCGAGGGCGGTCATGGCTCGAATCGTCTTGTGTCGGCGGGCGCGGCGATGTTGTGGTCTCGTCACGTTTCTGCCTAGAGCGCGACAGTCGAAAGTGGACGCCGGGTTCGGCGCCCGTCGCGCTCCGGGCGCTTGACTTTACGTCCGCGGGAGTTCGACCGACCATGTTTTCGCTGGAGATCGAGACCCTCGCGCGCCTGCTGATCGACGAGGCCCGCCAGCGGTCGCTGCGCATCGTCACCGCCGAGAGCTGCACGGGCGGGCTGGTCGCCGGGGCCATCTGCTCCATCGCCGGCGCCTCGGACGTGCTGGAACGTGGATTCATCTGCTATTCCAATCGCGCCAAGCAGGAACTTCTCGGGATTCCCGGCGACCTGATCGCCGACCTGGGGGCGGTTTCCGAGCCGGTGGCGCGGATGATGGCCGAGGGTGCGCTGGAGAACTCCAACGCCCACCTGGCGGTCGCGATCACCGGGGTGGCGGGGCCGGGCGGCGGCACGCCGATGAAGCCGGTCGGCACGGTCCACATCGCCACGGCGCGCACCAACCACGCGCTGCACCACCGCGCCGAGTTCTTCGAGTTGGAGACCCGCGAGGAGATCCAGCTGGCGGCCGTTCAGGCGGCGCTGGAGGCGCTGCGCGAGCGGGTGGCGAAGTAGCCGGCCCTCAGGCGGCCTTGCCCGCGCCATAGAGCGCCCGCGCGCGGGCTTCGAAGCAGCCGATCACCTGGTCTACAGCGTGGTGGAAGTTGGCGGCGAGCAGGGCCGTCAGGATCCGCGACCGAAAGGCGAAGTCGATGTCGAACTCGACCCTCGTCCCGCCCGGTTCCTCGTGGAATATCCAGTGGTTAGCCAGGGTCTTGAAGGGCCCCGAGATCAGGTCCACGTCGATCCGGCGCGCGGCCGCGTCACGGCGGACGCGGGTGGTGAACCGCTCGCGGACCGCGGCGAAGCCCACGGTGGCCTCGGCGTCGACCGCGTCGATCCCCGGCCCCACCTCACGGGCGTTCCAGGTCCGCAGCGAGGTGATCCAGGGCACGAACTGCGGATAGCGCTCCACGTCGCCCACCAGGGCGAAGAGCTGCTCCGGCGTGTAGGGCAGCCGCTTGACCACGTGATGGCGCAACTAGGCCGCGGCGTCCTTGGCCCGGCGCGCCGCCTGCAGCCGGGCGAAGTCCTCGCCGGCGTGGTGTGACGAGCGGGTGAGCGGGCTCGCCGAGACCATCAGGAACCCCTTGGCGCGGGCGATCTCTTCGTAGGCCCGGAATTCCTCGGGGGTGACGAAGCGGTCCACGGCGGCGTGTTTGCGGGTGGGCTGCAGGTACTGGCCGATGGTGAGGAAGTCGACGCGGGCCGAGCGCATGTCGTCCATCACCTGCATCACCTCCTCCTTGGCCTCGCCCAGCCCGACCATCAGGCCGGACTTGGTGAACTGGGCGGGGTCGCGCTCCTTGACCCGCTCCAAAAGGCGCAGGGAATGGTAGTAGCGCGCGCCGGGCCGGATCGAGAGGTAGAGGCGCGGGACGGTCTCCAGGTTGTGGTTGAAGACGTCGGGCTTGGAATCGATCACCACCTCCGCTGCGCCGGCCTTGCGCAGGAAATCGGGCGTGAGGATCTCGATGGTGGTCCCGGGCGCCCTGGCCCGGATCGCATTCACCACGGCCGCGAAGTGGGCGCCGCCGCCGTCGGCCAGGTCGTCGCGGTCCACCGAGGTGATGACCACGTGCTTCAGGCCCATCTTGGCCACCGCTTCGCCCACCCGGGCGGGCTCGGTGGGGTCGAGGGGCTGGGGCTTGCCGGTGGCGACGTTGCAGAAGGCGCAGGCGCGCGTGCAGATGTCGCCCATGATCATCATGGTGGCGTGGCTCTTGGTCCAGCACTCACCGATGTTCGGGCAGGCCGCCTCCTCGCAGACGGTGACCAGGCCGTGTTCCCTGACGATGGCGCGGGTGGCCGCATAGCCGGGCGAGCCGGGGGCCCGCACGCGCAGCCACTCGGGCTTGCGCAGCATCGGCGTGTCGGGGCGCGCCTGCTTTTCGGGATGGCGCGGACGGGGCGCGCCGGCAAGGGTGTCGATGACCACGGCCATGGCCCCTAGATCGTCCGCCTGAGCCTTGGGATCAAGACGCGAATGCGCGCGGGCTTGCGCAAGGCCCCCGGCGCAGGAACAAACGGCGCCATGGCCCGTGCGCTGCTCGCCGCCCTCGCGTTCCTGCTCGCAGCCTGCGGCCGCGCCCCTGACGCGCGCGCGCCGTTCCTGGAGAGCCGCACGCCGCCCAGCTTGGCCGGCCGGTTCTATCCGCCCGAGGGCTGGGCCTGGGGGCTGGTGAGGCCTGGCGACTTCCCGGCCCAGCGCTATGGCGTGGGCAGCCCGCCGATCGTGCCGCGGGCCGAGGTCCTGATCGTGCCGGGCTATGGGGAGAGCGCCGAGACCTGGTTCGAGACGGCCAACGACCTGATCGCCCGCGGCGCCACGGTCTGGGTCCTCGACCGCGCCGGCCAGGGCGGCTCCGAACGGTTCGCGGCGCCGCGCGACGTGGTCCATGCGCCGAGCTTCGCGCCCGACGCGGCGGCGATCCGCGCCGTGCGCGAGGTGGTGATCCGCGCACGCCCGGAAAGGCCGTTCCTGATCCTGGCCAGCGCCGACGGGGCGGTGGCGGCGATGCGGGCGCTGGAGACCGGGCTGGCGGCCGACGGGCTGATCCTGTCGGCGCCGCGGCTTGCGCCTCCGGGACCGGCCGCGCCGCTGCAGGCCCTGGCCGTGCGGGTGGGGCTGGGTCACCTGCCCGCCCCCGGCCGGCGACGCTGGACGCGCAACGGGCCGGACGGCGTCGCGCTCGGCCTGACCCACGACCGCGGGCGGGGCGGCGTCACCGACGCCTGGCGGCTGGCCAATCCCGACCTGCGGGTCTCCGGGCCGAGCCTGGCCTGGACCGCGGGCTACGCGGCGGCCAGCCGGGCGGCGGTGCGTGACGCCCCGGCCCTGCGCATGCCGGTGCTGATGCTGCTGCCGGACAGCGGTCAGGCGCCGCTGCAGGCCCTGTGCCGGCGGCTGCCGAAATGCGAGAGCCGGACCATCGCCGGCGCCCGCCCGGCCCTTCACCTGGAGCAGGACTCCGCCCGCAAGGTCTGGCTGGAAGCGGTGGCGGGGCGCATCCGATCGCTGTCGCCGCTCGGCCCCGCGCCGGGTTTCCCCTGAGTTTCCGGTAAGTTACACCCATCACTGTAGCCAGAGAATCACGCCCTGTAACCGATCTTTTCAAGTCTGCGCCCCGCCTATAGGCTCCGGGCCATCGGACAGAGGAGGCCCAACGCCTTGACGGCCGTCTTCGACTTGGGCGCCAGCCGCCGTTCCCTGTTCGACGCCCTGGTGGACGCGAGCAAGGCCTACGGCGTCAAGAAACCGATCCTGGAGGACCAGGAACGTCGGCCGCTCACCTACACCGACCTGATCCGCGCGTCGTTCGCCCTGGGCCGCAAGCTGGCCGCCATGACCAGGCCCGGCGAGCGGGTGGGGGTGATGCTGCCGGCCAGCGCGGGCGTGGTGGTGACCTTCTTCGCCCTGCACGCCATCGGGCGCACACCCACCATGCTGAACTTCACCGCCGGCATCCGGAACCTGCGGGCCGCTTGCGAACTGGCCGGGATCAAGCGGGTGCTGACCTCGCATCGCTTCGTCGAACAAGCCAAGCTGCACGACATCATCGACGCCCTCGAGCCGCGGGCGACGATCACCTACCTGGAGGACGTCCGCGCTAGCATCGGCCTCGCCGACAAACTCTACGCCGCCGCCGCCGGCGCCGCGCCCAAGCGGTTCCGCACGCCGACCCGGCCCGAGGACCCCGGCGTGATCCTCTTCACCTCCGGAAGCTTCGGGGCGCCGCGCGGCGTGGTGCTGAGCCAGGCGAACCTGACCGCCAACGTGGCGCAGATCGCCGCCCACATCCCGCTGGACCCATCCTGGGTGATGTTCAATCCGCTGCCCACCTTCCATTGCTTCGGCCTGACCGGCGGCGTGCTCCTGCCCCTGCTCACCGGCATGAAGGCGTTCGAATATCCTTCTCCCTTGCATATCAAGCAGATACCGGCGCTTCTGAAGAGCACGGGGGCCTCGATCCTGCTGGCCACCGACACCTTCGTGAACCAGTACGCGCGCGCCGCCGAGCACCAGGAGCTGTCGGGCCTGCAGTTCATCGTCTGCGGCGCCGAGAAGGTGCGCGAGGAGACCCACAACCTGATCGCCGAACGGTTCGGCCCGGTGCCGGTGCTGGAGGGCTACGGCGCCACCGAGGCCTCGCCGGTGATCGCGGTCAACAAGCCCACCGACAACCGCCGGGGCACGGTGGGCGGCCTGCTGCCGGGGGTGGAGGCGCGGCTGGAACCGGTGCCGGGCATCCCGGGCGGCGGTCGGCTCTATGTGCGCGGGCCCAACATCATGGCCGGCTACCTGGCGGCGGACGGCGGGGTGGAGCCGCCCGTGGACGGCTGGCATGACACCGGCGATGTGGTGGACCTCACGGAAGACCGCTGGGTGCGGATCCTGGGCCGCGTGAAGCGCTTCGCCAAGATCGGCGGGGAGATGGTCTCCCTGACCGCGGCGGAGGACCTGGCGGCGGCCGTATGGCCCGACAATCGCCATGCGGTGGTGTCCCTGCCCGACCCCAAGAAGGGCGAGCGGCTGGTGCTGGTGACCGACCGGCAGGGGGCGGAGGCCGCGGCCCTGGTGGCGCACGCCCAGGCGGTGGGCGCCTCCGAGCTCGCCGTGCCGCGCAAGATCATCGCCGCGTCGGAAGTGCCGGTGCTGGGGACCGGCAAGACCGACTATGTGGCGGTCCAGCGGGTGGCCGAGGCCGACGCCCGCAGCAGCGGCCGGACGCGGGCCGCATGAGGCGCGCGTTCACCATGCGGGTCGACCAGATGCGGGGCCTCGACGTCTGGGCGCCGCGCGTGCTCAGCGTCCTGCGGATCGTCGCCGCCCTGCTCTTCATGGAGCACGGGCTGATGAAGGTGTTCGCCTTCCCGGGGCCCCAGGAGGGTGCGCCCGACCCGTTGCCGCTGCTGTTGCTGGTGGCCGCATGGCTGGAGATCGTGGGCGGGGCGCTGGTGGCCCTGGGCCTGGCGACGCGGCCGGCGGCCTTCATCCTCTCCGGGGAGATGGCGGTGGCCTATTTCATGGCCCACGCCTCGAAGAGCCCGTGGCCGGGCCTCAACGGCGGCGACGCGGCGATCCTGTTCTGCTTCATCTTCTTCTATCTGGTGTTCACGGGCCCGGGGCCGTGGAGCTTCGATGCGCTGATCAGGCGGTCCAGGTAAGCCATTGTATTTCCTCCCCTTGCAGGAGAGGAAAGATCGCTAGATGTGCAGCACCCTGCCGAACGCGTCCAGCGCCGCTTCGTGCATGGCCTCGCTCATGGTCGGGTGCGGATAGACGGTGGCGTGCAGTTCGGCCTCGGTGGCCTCCAGGGTGATCGCCAGCGCAAAGCCCTGGATCATCTCGGTGACCTCGGCGCCGATCATGTGCGCGCCCACAAGGGCGCCGGTGGCGCCGTCGAACACCGTCTTGACGAAACCCTCGGTCTCGCCGGCCGCGATGGCCTTGCCGTTCACCCGGAACGGGAAGCGGCCCACCTTGACGTCCAGGCCCTTCTCCTTGGCCTGGGCCTCGGTGAGGCCCACCGACGCGATCTGCGGATTGGCGTAGGTGCAGCCTGGGCTCGGCGCCTTCAGGCCCGTGGGCTTCAGGCCGGCGATGTGTTCCACGCAGTGGACGCCCTCGTGGCTGGCCTTGTGCGCCAGCCAGGGCGGGCCGGCCACGTCGCCGATGGCGTAGAGGCCGGCGACCCCGGTGGCGCAGTGTTCGTCGATCGCCACGTGGCTACGGTCGACCTTCACGCCCAGCGCCTCCAGGCCGAGGTTCTCCACATTGCCGGCGATGCCCACCGCGACGATGGCCGCCTCGGCCTCCAGGGTCTGCGTCTTGCCGCCGGTCTCCAGCTCCACCGATATTCCGGCCTTGGTCTTGGAGAGCTTCTTGACATTGGCGCCGACGAAGAACTTCAGGCCGCGTTTTTCGAAGGCTTTCCGGGCAGCTACGGAAACTTCCTCATCCTCCACGGGGACAATCCGCGGCAGGGCTTCGACCACCGTGACCTCGGCGCCCAGGGCCCGGTAGAAGCTCGCGAACTCGATGCCGATGGCGCCGGAGCCCACCACCACCAGGGACTTGGGACAGGCCTTGGGGACCATCGCCTCGCGGTAGGTCCAGATGCGGTCGCCGTCCGGCTCCAGGCCGGCGGCCGGGATGGTGCGGGCCCGCGCGCCGGTGGCCAGGATCACGTACTTGGCCTGCACCGCGCGCGAGCCGCCGGCCTTCAGGGCCACCACCACCTTGGGGGCGGGCGCGCCCTTCTCCAGCTTGGCGGTCCCCTCGATCACCTCGATCTTGTGCTTCTTCATCAGGAAGGCGACGCCGGAGGCCAACTGGGCGGCCACCTTGCGCGAGCGCTCGATCACCTTGGCGAAGTCGTAGGTCGGCTTCTCCACCGAGATCCCGTAGTCGGAGAGGTGGCCGAGCTGCTCGAAGACCTCGCCGCTCTTCAGCAGCGCCTTGGTGGGGATGCAGCCCCAGTTCAGGCAGACGCCGCCCAGGGTCTCGCGCTCCACGACGGCGGTCTTCAGGCCGAGCTGAGCGGCGCGTATGGCGGTGACGTAGCCGCCGGGGCCGGCGCCGATGATGATGACGTCGAAGTCGGTAGCCATTTGCCGCTCTATGTCGTGACGCTTGAAAGGAAAAACAGGCGCGGTGACCGCCCTAGAGGATCATCGTGACGGGATCTTCGATCAGCACCTTGAAGGCCTGCAGCCAGCGCGCGCCGGTGGCCCCGTCGACCACCCGGTGGTCGCAGGTCAACGTCACCGACATGATGCTGGCGATCGCCAACTGATCGCCGCGGACGACGGGCCGTTTCTCGCCGGCGCCCACCGACAGGATCGCGCCCTGCGGCTCGTTGATGATCGAGGCGAACGACTTGATCCCGAACATGCCCAGGTTCGAAACGGAGAAGGTGCCGCCCTGGAACTCCTCGGGCTTCAGCTTGCGGGTGCGAGCCCGTTCCGCCAGGTCCTTGGATTCCGTGGCGATCTGGGCCAGGCCCTTGAGCTCGGCCTGGCGGATGATCGGGGTGATCAGGCCGCCCGGCACGGCGACGGCCATGGCGATGTCGGCGTGGTGGTGCATGGCGATGCCTTCGGGCGAATAGGAGGCGTTGGCTTCCGGAACCTGCTTCAGCGCCACGGCGGCGGCCTTGATGACGAGGTCGTTGACGCTGACCTTGACCCCCTGCTTCTCCAGCGCCGCATTGATCCGCGCGCGGGCTTCCAGCAGCCGGTCGATCTCCAGGTCGATCGTCAGCGGGAAGTGCGGCACGTCGCGGAAGCTGTCGGTCATCCGCCGCGCCACGGTCTTGCGCATGCCGTCCAGCGGGATGAGGTCGTAGGACCCGGGCGGGATGCCCATCTGCTCCAGCGACTGCACCTGGCGGGGCGCTGCGGCCGGCGCCGCGCCAGGTTGCGCCGGGGCCGGCGCGCGGGCGCCCGGCTGGGCCGCGTCGACGTCGGCCTTGATGATGCGGCCGTGCGGGCCGGAGCCCTTCAGGGCCGAGAGGTCCAGGCCCTTCTGTTCGGCGATCCGCCGGGCCAGCGGCGAGGCGAAGATGCGCTGGCCGGACGCGGCCGGCTGCGGCGCGGGTCCGCCTCGCGCCGCGGGAACCGGTTTGGGGGCGGCGGGTGGCGGGGCCTCAGGCGAAGGCGCCGCCTTAGGCGCTTGCGATGGCTCCGCTTTTGCGGGAGCCGGGGGCGCAGCCGCCGGCGGGGCCGGCGCGGCCGAGTCGCCGCCGCTGAGCCTGGCGATGGGGCTGTTGACCTTGACCCCCTCCGTCCCCTCCGGCACCAGGATCTCCTCGACGACGCCCTCGTCGACGGCCTCCACCTCCATGGTGGCCTTGTCGGTCTCGATCTCGGCGATCACGTCGCCGGACTTCACCGAGTCGCCCTTCTTGACGTGCCACTTGGCGAGGGCGCCCTCCTCCATGGTCGGAGAGAGGGCGGGCATGAGGATGTCGATGGACATGCGGCCCTCCTAGGCGCGGAAACGGGTTTGGGCGCGGACGGCGGGCGTCATGCCGGCTCCTGCGACAGGTGCGCCAGGCCGGCGGCGTTGGCCTCCCAGTTCTGGCCGTCGAAGGCCTCGATCTGCAGGCTCAGGCCCTCGACCGTGTCCAGGCAGCGGGCGTTCACCGACCAGCCGTCCGGATTGGAGCGCGGGCGGTAGAAGCCCTTCACCCCGCATTCTGCGCAGAACAGGTGCTTCGCCATCCGGGTGTTGAAGGTGTACTCCACCAGCCGCTCGGCCCCCTTGACGATACGGAACCGGCTCTCCGGCACGATCACATGGACGAAGCCGGTCTTGGCGCACATGGAGCAGTTGCAGGTCTGCGCCGCCACCACCGGCGGCAGGGCGACCTCGAACCGCACGCCGCCGCAATGGCATCCGCCGGCCCGCCAGCTCAGGCGATCGCCACTCATCGGTAGGTGACCGCCTTGACGGCCTTGACGATCTTCTCGACCGACGGGAGCGACAGGGCCTCCAGATTGGCCGCATAGGGCAGCGGCACGTCCTCCTGATGGACCCGGGCGGGCGGGGCGTCGAGATAGTCGAAGGCGTGCTCGATCACCCGCGCCACCACCTCGGCGCCGACGCCCATGGGCCCCCAGCCTTCCTCGACGGTGACCAGGCGGTTGGTCTTCTTGACGCTCGCAACGATGGTCTCATGGTCGAGGGGCCGCAGGGTGCGAAGGTCGATGACCTCGGCCTCGATGCCCTCGGCGGCCAGCACCTCAGCGGCTTTCAGGGCCAGGCCGACCATGCGGGCGTGGGCGGTGATCGTCACGCCCGAGCCTTCACGGCGGATCTTGGCCTTGCCGATCGGCACCACCCAGTCCACGTCCTCCGGCACGTCGAACTCATTCCCGTAGAGCATCTCGTGCTCCAGGAAGATCACCGGGTTCGGATCGCGGATGGCGGCCTTGAGCAGGCCCTTGGCGTCGGCCGAGTCGTAGGGCGCGATCACCTTCAGGCCCGGGACATGGGCGTACCAGTTGGAATAGTCCTGGCTGTGCTGGGCGCCCACCCGGGCCGCCGCGCCGTTCGGGCCGCGGAACACCACCGAGCAGCGGATCTGGCCGCCGGACATGTAGAGGGTCTTGCCGGCCGAGTTGAGGATCTGGTCGATCGCCTGCATGGCGAAGTTCCAAGTCATGAACTCGATGATCGGCTTCAGGCCGGCCATGGCCGCGCCGACGCCGAGGCCGGCGAAGCCGTGCTCGGTGATCGGCGTGTCGATGACCCGGCGGTCGCCGAACTCCTCCAAGAGGCCGCGGCTGACCTTGTAGGCGCCCTGGTACTGGGCGACCTCCTCGCCCATCAGGAACACGCTCTCGTCCCGGCGCATCTCCTCGGCCATGGCGTCGCGCAGGGCGTCGCGGACGGTGACCTTGACCAGCTTGACGCCGGCGGGAAGCTCGGGGTCGCGAAGCGGCTCGGCCGGGGTGGCCGCCGCGGGACCCTCGCCTTCCGGCTGGGTCTTGGCCGCTTGCGGCGGCTGTTTCTCCGGGTCGCCGGCGGCGGCTGCGCCCCCGTTCGGCTTGGCGGCAGGCGGCACCTCGGCGGGACTGACGGCCGGGGCGGGACTTGCGGCCTCGCCGTCGCCCGAGAGCCGGGCGATCGGGGTGTTGACCTTCACCTCTTCGGCGCCTTCGGGGACCAGGATCGCCTCGATGACGCCTTCGTCGACGGCCTCCACCTCCATGGTGGCCTTGTCGGTCTCGATCTCGGCGATCACGTCGCCGGACTTCACCGTGTCGCCGACCTTCACGTGCCACTTGGCCAGCGTGCCCTCTTCCATGGTGGGCGAGAGGGCGGGCATCAGGACGTCGGTCAACGCGCCGCCTCCAGGTATACGTCGGTGTAGAGCTCGGCGGCGTCCGGCTCGGGCGAGGTGCGGGCGAATTCGGCGGCTTCGGCGACGATCTTCTTCACGTCGGCGTCGATGGCCTTCAGCGTCGCCTCGTCGGCGAAGCCCAGGGTCTCCAGCCGCTCCTCCAGGTGCTCGATGGGGTCGCGGGTCTTGCGGACCTCGTCCACCTCCTCGCGCGTGCGGTACTTGGCCGGATCGCTCATGGAATGGCCGCGGTAGCGGTAGGTCTTCATCTCCAGGATGTAGGGGCCCTTGCCTGAGCGGGCGTGCTCGGCGGCCTTGGCCGCGGCGTCGCGGACCGCCACCACATCCATCCCGTCCACCTCCTCGCCCGGAATGCGGAACGATGCGCCGCGCTTGTAGAGATGGGTCTCCGAGGACGAGCGCTCGATGGAGGTGCCCATGGCGTACTGGTTGTTCTCGATGACGTAGACCACCGGCAGGCTCCAGAGCTCGGCCATGTTGAAGCTCTCGTAGACCTGGCCCTGGTTGGCGGCGCCGTCGCCGAAGTAGGTGAAGCTGACCTTGCCGTTGTCGCGGTACTTGTTGGCCAGCGCCAGGCCCGTGCCGAGGCTGACCTGCGCGCCGACGATGCCATGGCCGCCGTAGAAGTCGTTGGCGGTGGAGAACATGTGCATCGACCCGCCCTTGCCCTTGGAGGCGCCCGTGGCGCGGCCGGTGAGCTCGGCCATCACCTCCTTGGGGTCCATGCCGCAGGCCAGCATGTGGCCATGGTCGCGGTAGCCGGTGATGATCTCGTCGCCGGGCTGCTTGACCGCCTGGACGCCGACCGCCACCGCCTCCTGGCCGATGTAGAGGTGGCAGAAGCCGCCGATCAGGCCCATGCCGTAGAGCTGGCCGGCGCGCTCCTCGAAGCGGCGGATCAGCAGCATCATGCGGTAGTAGCGGAGGAGTTCCTCCTTATCGGCCGTCTGGCCGGCTTTCGCCGTCTTGCCGTTCGCCTTTGCGTCCGGCCGCGCACGCGCCATCAACGTCTCCCAACAATCCCAGCAACGGACGCCGTCCTGTGACGACCCCGTATGCCAGGGTCAGGTCAGCGCTGCACCCGGATCACATAATCCCTCGGGTCGCTGTAGCCTAGCAGGGAGCGTGCGCGTTCTTCGAGCAAATCAGCCGACAGGCTGCTGTCGCGCAGCAGCCGGGCGCGGGTCTCCAGGTCCACGCGCTCGGCGTGCAGCCGGGTGAGCTCGGCGGTCTTGGACGCCAGGGCCTCGTCGCGCTCGCCGGACATCAAGAGCCCCGAATCGCCGGTGAACGCGTGAAACGCGAAGTAGACGATCAGGAACGCCAGGGCGGCGGTCGGCAGATAGGGGCGGATCTGGGCGAGCACGGGTGATTCGGCGGTCCTATTGACGCCGTCATCCATGCCCCAGACATGTTTAATGGCGGCCTAAAGGCGGCCTATCCTTTCCCTCCCCTTCATGGGGAGGGATAAGCCGGCGTTAGCCGGCGAGGGGTGGGGAATGTGGCGACGCAGGTTTCCCCACCCGTCCGCGACTTCGTCGCGTCCACCCTCCCCATGAAGGGGAGGGATCGCCGAATCAGGCGTGCTTGATCGCTTTGTGGCCGAGGTAGATCGCCTGGTCGCCCAGTTCGGCCTCGATGCGCAGCAGCTGGTTGTACTTGGCGGTGCGGTCGGAGCGGGCCAGCGAGCCGGTCTTGATCTGCCCGCAATTGGTGGCGACCGCCAGGTCGGCGATGGTGGCGTCCTCGGTTTCGCCGGAGCGGTGGCTCATCACGGCCGTGTAGCTGGCCCGGTGGGCCATATCGACAGCGTCCAGGGTCTCGGACAGCGAGCCGATCTGGTTGACCTTGACCAGGATCGAATTGGCCAGGCCCTTGTCGATCCCCATGGAGAGCCGGGCCGGGTTGGTGACGAACAGGTCGTCGCCGACCAGCTGGATCTTGCCGCCCAGCCGGTCGGTGAGCAGCTTCCAGCCGTCGAGGTCGTCCTCGGCGCACCCGTCCTCGATGCTGACGATGGGGAACTTGCCCACCAGGTCGGCCAGGTAGTCGACCATGCCGGCCGGATCGAGGCTCTTGCCCTCCCCTTCCAGCTCGTACTTGCCGCCGCGGAAGAACTCGGTGGAGGCCACGTCCAGGCCCAGCAGGAAGTCCTCGCCGGCGCGGTAGCCGGCCGCTTCGCCGGCCTTGACGATAAAGGCCAGGGCGTCGACGGCGCCGCCGATGTCGGGGGCGAAGCCGCCCTCGTCGCCGACGTTGGTGTTGTGGCCGGCGTCCTTGAGCGCCGTCTTCAGCGCGTGGAAGATCTCCGCGCCCATGCGCAGGCCCTCGGCGAAGGTGGGCGCGCCGGCCGGCAGGATCATGAACTCCTGGATGTCGATCGGGTTGTCGGCATGGGCGCCGCCGTTGATGATGTTCATCATCGGCACCGGCAGGACGCGGGCGGAGACCCCGCCCACATACTTGTAGAGCGGCTGGCCGGCGGAGATGGCCGCCGCCTTGGCCACGGCCAGGCTGACGCCCAGGATGGCGTTGGCGCCCAGGCGCGACTTGTTGGGCGTCCCGTCCAGGTTGATGAGCACCGTGTCGATCCGCCGCTGGTCAGCGGCCTCGAAGCCGGACAAGGCGTCGAAGATCTCGCCGTTGACCGCGTCCACCGCCTGCCGCACGCCCTTGCCGCCGTAGCGGGCCTTGTCGCCGTCGCGCTTCTCCATCGCCTCATGGGCGCCGGTGGAGGCGCCGGAGGGCACGGCGGCCCGGCCGAGCGCGCCATCCTCCAGCACCACGTCCACTTCCACGGTGGGGTTGCCGCGACTGTCGAGGATCTCGCGGGCTTCGATTTCGACGATCTCGGTCATGGCTTTCCTGTTGTCTGAGCAGGCGGGGGGCGCGAGGCTTACCTTGCGGGCCGGGGAATCGGCAACCGGCCAGTCAAGGAGAGAGCTTCCAATGACCCGGACCTTCAGAACCGTGGCGGCCGGCGCCGTCGTGGGCGGCGCCCTGGCGCTCGGCGCGGCGCTCGGCGTGGCCGTGGCCGAACAGCCGCACATGCAGGCGGCGCTCGACGCCCTGAAGAGCGCGCGCGCCGAGCTGGTCGCCGGCACGCCGACCAAGGGCGGCCACCGCGTCGAGGCGCTCCGGCTGACCAACCTGGCGATCGGCGAAGTCGAAAAGGCGATCGAGTTCGACCGCACCCACTGAGGCCGGTCGGCGGCGCGGTCGTTTGATTGTCCACGGACCACACGGACGGGCCGAGCTGAGAGCGCCTCACCGGCGAACGCCTGCAGTTGATCTGAGCCGGCCGTCGGCCGGCTCGACAAAAAGGCCGCGTCCATCTTATCGAGCGGGCCCACGGCCGGTTCAGTCAAACCCAGAAGTCCGGAGATGGATCGCTGATTGGCGCCGACCCGTCCGTGTGGTCCGTGTGGTCCGTGGACAAATTTCCTTGTGGCGGCTCGGCGCCGCGACCGCTCAGGCTCGGTAGGCCTCGACCACGGCGGCGGTGTCGTAGAATTCCCGGAACGTGGCGATCTTGCCGTCGCGGACCGTGAAGACGTGCGCCCAGTCGTAGGCGAGCGGGCGGCCGTTGGTCTTGAGGGTCAGGACGACGCACCCCTGGACGAACACCACGTCGCCGGCGGGATGCAGGCTCACCGGCGTGAATTCCGTGATGTCCTCGATCCCGCCCAGCGCCTGGAAGAAGGCCAGCACGCCGTCGGGGCCGTGGCGCACGCCGAAGGTGGGGTAGTCGCCCTCGCGCCCCATCACCTCCCAGCGCACGTCAGGCGCCAAGGCGCCCAGCAAGGCGGGAATGTCGCTGCGCCCGAAGGCGGCGTAGGCGTCCTGGACGATGGAAAGCGGATCCTGCGGCATGGCGGCCCCTCGATGTATCGGACCGGCACGATCAGCGTGCGGTCATCACATCATACGGCGGGCCGCGGCGCGCGGATGCGCGCGAGCGCGTGGAAAGACCCTAGTCTTCCTTCGGCGTCAGGACCTGACGGCCCTTGTACATGCCGGTCTTCAGGTCGACGTGGTGCGGGCGCTTCAGCTCGCCGGTCTCCTTGTCCTCCACGAAGCTGTTGGAGGGCAGCGCATGGTGCGAGCGGCGCATGTTCCGCCGCGACGGCGAAACTTTTCTCTTCGGAACGGCCATGGGAGGATCTCTCAGGCGTGAAAACGGAAGCGGCGGCCGAGCGGGCCGCCGACATGAGCGCGGGTGTATGGCTCAAACGGCGGCGGGTTTCAAGGGCGGGCGCGCCGGCCCGCCGCTGGCCCTTAGACCAGCCGGCTCCGCTCCTTCGTCGCGCCGATGAAGCTGGCGAACAGCGGGTGGGGATCGAAGGGGCGGCTCTTGAGCTCGGGGTGGAACTGGACGCCCACGAACCAGGGATGGTCGCTGCGCTCGCAGAGCTCGGGCAGGACCCCGTCGGGGGACAGACCGGTGAACCTGAGGCCGGTCGCCTCGATGGCGTCGCGGTAATCGATGTTGACCTCGTAGCGGTGGCGGTGGCGCTCGCTGATCACCGCGCGGCCGTAGATTTCCGCGACCCGGGAGCCGGGCGTCAGCACCGCATCGTAGGCGCCGCAGCGCATCGTGCCGCCGAGGTTGTCGCCGATCCCCCGCAGCTCGCGCTGGTTGCCCTTCACCCACTCGGTCATCAGCCCGACGATCGGCTCGGAAGTGGGGCCAAACTCGGTGGAGGAGGCCTGGGCGATCCCGGCCAGGTTCCGGGCCGCCTCGATCATCGCCATCTGCATGCCGAAGCAGATGCCGAAGTAGGGGATGGCGTGCTCGCGGGCGAATCGCACCGCGCGGATCATGCCCTCCGAGCCGCGGTCGCCAAACGCGCCGGGCACCAGGACGCCGTGGACGTTGGTCAGCCGCTCGGCGATCAGGCCCTCCTCCTGGCCCTCGAAGGATTCGCCCTCCACCCATTCGAAGCGGACGCGGACATTGTTGGCGACGCCGCCGTGGATCAGCGCCTCAACCAGGGATTTGTAGGCGTCGGTCAGGCCCGTGTACTTGCCGACCACGGCGATGTTGACCTCGCCGTCCGGGTTGTTCAGCCGTTCGGAGATGCCGCGCCAGCGGGTGAGGTCGGGCGCCGGGGCGTCCTGCATGCGGAACACGTCGAGCACCTCGGCGTCCAGGCCCTGGACGTGGTAGTCCAGCGGCACGGCGTAGATGTTGGCGCTGTCCATCGCCTGGATCACCGCCGACTCGCGCACGTTGCAGAACAGGGCGATCTTGCGCCGCTCCCCGGCGGGGATCGGCTGCTCGCAGCGGCAGAGCAGGATGTCAGGCTGGATGCCGATCGACCGCAGCTCCTTCACCGAGTGCTGGGTGGGCTTGGTCTTCATCTCGCCGGCGGTCTTGATGTACGGCAGCAAGGTCAGGTGGATGTAGCAGGCGTGGCCGCGCGGCAACTCCTGGCCAAGCTGGCGGATGGCCTCGAAGAACGGCAGGCCCTCAATGTCCCCCACCGTGCCGCCGATCTCCACCAGCACGAAGTCCACCCCCTCCCCCGGATCGGACAGGACGAAGCGCTTGATCTCGTCGGTGACGTGCGGAATCACCTGGACCGTGGCGCCCAGGTAGTCGCCGCGGCGCTCCTTCTCGATGATGGTCTTGTAGATCTGGCCGGTGGTGATGTTGTCGCCGCGGGTGGCGTTGACGCCGGTGAAGCGCTCGTAGTGGCCAAGGTCGAGGTCGGTCTCCGCCCCGTCGTCGGTCACGAAGACCTCGCCGTGCTGGTAGGGACTCATGGTCCCCGGATCGACGTTCAGGTACGGGTCGAGCTTGCGCAGCCGCACCTTGTAGCCGCGCGCCTGCAGCAGGGCGCCGAGAGCGGCGGACGCGAGACCTTTTCCAAGCGAGGAGACCACGCCGCCGGTGATGAAGATGTACCGCGTCATGGAAGCTCAGGTTAGCCGTGATTCGGGCCGGGCGCGCCGGCATGATTCGTCGCAGGCCCCTAAGACCTGTGGGCGGATGGAAGCCGGAAAAGGCCGCCGGGCCGCCCGCCTATTTGCTGGGCGCGGGGCCAGGGAGCCCGAAGGGGTTGTTGAGGCTGGGGGCCGGCTCCGGCGCCGGGGCGGGACCGGCCGGCTGCGCCGGCTGGTCGGACGTGGGCGGCGGCGGGGCCGCCTTGCTCAGCGACTTCATGTCCATGGGATCCACCTTCATCCGGTCCACCACGGACGACGGGCCGCTGCGGCCCGACATCACGGTCAGCACCAGGCTCAGCACGAAGAAGGTCCCCGCCAGGACCCAGGTGACCTGGGTCAGCAGGTTGCCCGCGCCCCGCGCCGTCATGAAGCCGGACGGGCCGCCGCCCATGCCAAGCGCGCCGCCTTCCGACCGCTGCAGCAGCACCACGCCCACGAGCGCGATGCACACAACGATGTTCAGGGAGAGCAGAATGGCGACCAACATGACGAAATCCAGTGCGTTCGGCCGGCAACACGTCGCCGAAAATAAGCGCGCGCTCTACCACTGAGCGCCCGCCGACGCCATAGCTAGGGCGTCGCAGCCGCCGGACAAGAGATGATCGCCGACACCGACCGCCGCCCGATCCTGGAAACGCCCCGGCTGCGCCTCGAGCCGCTCGTGCAGGCGGACGCCGACGACATCTTCCCGATCATGAACGACCCGGAGGTGATGGCCCACTGGGACTGCGGGGAGATCGACGATCCCGAACTGGTGGCCGAGATCGTTCGCGGCCAAGTGAGCGACATGGCGGCGGGCAAGAGCCTGTACTGGAGCATCCGCACCCTGGACGACGACCGGTTCCTGGGCTGCTGCGACCTGTCGGAGATCGACCGCTGGCACCGTCGCGCCGAGATCGGTTTCATGCTGGCCCGTGAGGCCTGGGGCTACGGCTACGCGCTCGAGGCCATGCGTTCGGTGATCGGCTACGCGGCGGCCAGCGGCCTGCGCAAGCTGGGCGCGCGCACCCACCTGGGCAACCGTCGCTCGGAGACCCTGCTGATGACGCTGGGCTTTTCCGAGGAGGGCCTGCTGCGCGGGCACGTGCTGCGCGACGGCGAGCGGCGCGACTGCCACCTGTTCGGGCTGCTGCTATGAGCGCCCCCGTCGAGCTCACGGGGCTGGACCACGTCGTGTTGCGCGTGGCCGACAAGGCCGCGATGGTCGCCTTCTATTGCGACGTGATCGGCTGCACGGTGGACCGCGACCGGCCGGAGATCGGCCTCACCCACCTGCGCGCCGGCCGCGCCCTGATCGACCTGGTGACCCTCGACGGCCCGCTCGGCGGGAGGGGCGGCGCCGGGCCCGGGCCGGAAGGCCGCAACGTCGACCACATTTGCCTGGGCGTGGAAGGCTTCGACGAGGCCGCGATCCGCGCGCACCTCGCGCGCCACGGCGTGGAGGTGACGGAGTCCGGCGCCCGCTACGGCGCGGAGGGGGACGGGCCCTCGCTCTATGTGCGCGATCCCGAGGGCACGACCGTGGAGCTGAAGGGGGTTTAGCTTCCCTCCCTCTCCCTTTTCCTCTCCTTGATGGCTACGGCGTTCACGCATCGTGGCCGGTCGGCGTCCGCAATAAAAAAGTGCAATACGACCCCATGCACAGTCCGGCCGCCCTCCCTCTCCACGAAGGGGAAGGGTCATAAGTTACGCCGCCCGGATGATGGCCAGGAAGTCCTCAGCCTTCAGCGAGGCGCCGCCCACCAGGGCCCCGCCGACCTGGTCGGCATGGAGGATCTCGGCCGCGTTCGAGGGCTTCACCGAGCCGCCGTAGAGGATCGGCACGCCGGCGCCCGCCGGGCCGAACGCGGCGACCAGGGCGTCGCGCACGGCGCGGTGCACCTCCTCGATCTCCGGCGTGGTGGGGGTCAGGCCCGTGCCGATGGCCCAGACCGGCTCATAGGCCACCGAGAAGGCCTTTCCGGCCAGTTCGGCGGGCAGCGAGCCCCTCACCTGCCCCGTCACAACGGCCAGCGCCTGGCCAGCCTTGCGCTGGTCCAGGGTCTCGCCGACGCAGACGATGGGCTCCAGGCCGGCGCGCAGCGCGGCGCGGACCTTCTCGGCGACCACGGCGTCGGTCTCGTCGTGCCCGGCGCGGCGTTCGGAGTGGCCGAGGATCACCAGGGCCGCGCCGGCGTCGGCCAGCATCTCGGCCGCCACATCGCCGGTGAAGGCGCCGGAGGCGCGCGCGTCGCAGTCCTGGCCGCCGATCTGCACCGGCGTTCCGGCCAGGGCGCGGCTCATCCGCTCGACCAGCGTCGCCGGCGGGCAGATCGCCACCCGCGCGGCCGTCCCGCCGAGGCCAGCCGCCACCGCGCGGGCCTGGTCCAGGTCCACGGACAGGCCGTTCATTTTCCAATTGCCGGCGATAAACGAAGCGGTCGGGGACATCTGGCCTCACGTCTCTGGTGCGATCCGCGCGGTTAAGCCAAACCCCGCCTGCTGTCACGCGCTTGCGGGAACCGAGCCGCCTCCACTATACCCGCGCACACTTCAGCACCCGGAAAGGGGCCACATGCTCGCCGCCATCCGCGTTTTCGCGAAATCCTGGGTCGCGCGCATCCTGATCGCGCTGCTCATCATCAGCTTCGGCTTCTTCGGCGTCCGCGACATGTTCCGCGGCCGGTCCGAGTCGAACGCGGTGATCACCGCCGGGGACCGCAAGATCTCCGGCCAGGAGTTCAAGCGCGACTTCGACAACTTCAAGAAGAACGCCGAACAGCAGACCGGCCAGACGATCACCAACGAGGTGGCGGCGGAAAACGGGCTCGACAAGCGCGTCCTCGATCAGCTCGCCACCCAGGAGGGCCTCCTGGCCCTGCTGCGCAAGATCGGCGTGCGCGCCTCCGACGCGCTCACCGCCAGCGAGCTGCGCAAGGTGCCGGCCTTCTTCGACCCGGTGAGCGGCCGGTTCGACAAGGCGCTCTATACCGAGAAGCTGCGCGAGAACGAGCTCACCACGGCCGGCTACGAGCGGATCCTTGGCGACCAGATCGCCCAGAGCCACGTCGGCTCGGCGCTGGACGCCGGCCTGCAGGTTCCGCGCGCCTATACGGCGCTGGCGGCCATCTATGGCCTGGAGAGCCGGGATGTGGGCTATTTCGCGGTGCCGCTGGGTTCCGTGCCGACGGTGACCCCGCCCACGGACGCGCAGCTCGAGCAGTTCATCAAGGAGAACCGCGCCCAGCTCATGCGGCCCGAGTTCCGGGTGCTCAGCGTGGCCCGGTTCAGCCCGTCGCTGGTGACCGTCGACAAGCCGGTCGACGAGGCGGAGCTGAAGAAGCGCTACGAGTTCCGCAAGGACACCATCGCCAAGCCGGAGACCCGCTCCCTGGTGCAGATCCCGGCCAAGGACGCGGCCACGGCGACCCAGATCGCCACGCGGCTCGGCAAGGGCGAGGCGCCGGACGCGATCGCCAAGAGCCTGGGCGTCGACGCCATCAGCTATGTGGACAGGCCGCAATCGGCGATCCCCGACCGCAACGTGGCCCAGGCGGCCTTCGCGCTCGCCGCCGGCCAGGTCAGCGCGCCGATCAAGGGCGACCTGGGCCTGGCGGTGGTGAAGGTCGACAAGGTCACCCCGGGGGCGGCGCCCACCCTGGAACAGCTGCGGCCGCAGCTCGAGGCCGAACTGAAGAAGGACGCCGCGCTCGAGAAGGTCGACGCCATGAGCCAGGCCTATGACGAGGCCCACGCCAAGGGCTCCAGCCTGGCCGAGGCGGCCCAGAAGGCGGGGGCGCCGGTGGTCACCCTGCCGCCGATCTCCAAACAGGGCTCCACGCCCGACGGCCAGAACCTGCAAGGGTTCCCGCCGAAGATCCTGGAGATGGCCTTCGACCTGCCGGCGGGCGGCGAGAGCGAGATCCAGGAGTTGGGCGGCGGCGAGTATTTCGCCGTGCGCGTGGAGAAGATCATCCCGCCCGCCACACCGCCGCTGGCGGAGATCAAGCCGCAGCTGGCGCGGTTCTGGATGGGCCGCGAGCTCGCCAAGCGGCTGCAGGCCCGCGCCGACGCCCTCGCCGATCAGGTCCGCAAGGGTGCGACCCTGGAGTCCGCGGCCACCTCCGTGGGCGGCAAGGTGACCCGCGCCGTGGGCCTGGATCGGATCACCGCCGGCCAGAGCAAGTCCGTGCCCCGCGATCTGGCGGCCAAGACGTTCGGCGCGCGCCCTGGCGACGTGTTCGTGGCCGAAGGGGAAGGCGCCCCGTTGGTGGCCAAGCTGGAAGGCGTGCGCGCCGATCCCTCGCCCAACATGGCCCGGATGAGCGAGGCCGCCCGTCCGCAGATGTCCAAGGCGCTGGTGCGCGAAATGCTGGACAGCGCCTCGAAGTACGCGCGCACCGAGATGAAGGTGAAGACCAACTACCCCCTGGCGCGCCAGGCCCTCGGGCTGGAACCGCTGGAGACGCCGGAGAAGAAGGGAAAAGCGAAGTGACCGTCGAGCCCACGTACGAGGCGTTCGCCCGCCTTTATGCGACGGGGGCTCCGCAACTCGTCTGGCGTCGGCTGGTCGACGACCTGGAGACCCCGGTCTCGGCGTTCCTGAAGATCGGTCACGGCAAGCCCTACGCCTTCCTGTTCGAATCGGTGGAGGGCGGCGCCTGGCGCGGCCGCTACTCCGTGATCACGCTCAACCCGGACCTGGTGTGGCGCTGCCGCGGCGACCAGGCGGAGGCGGCCGAGGGCGAGGACATCGCCGCCGGCGCTTTCACCGCCCAGCCCGGCGGGGCGCTGGAGTCGCTGCGCGACCTCCTGGCCGCCTCGCGCATCGACCTGCCCGAAGGCCTGCCGCCCATGGCCGGCGGTGTGTTCGGAACCATCGGCTACGACATGATCCGGCTGGTGGAGCGGCTGCCGAACGTCAACCCGGACCCCCTGGGGCTGCCGGACGGCGTGCTGACGCGTCCGTCGGTGGTCGCGATCTTCGATTCCATCGCCCAGGAAATCATCCTGGCGACCAGCGTGCGGCCGTCCTCGCTGTCCTCGGAGGACGCCTACGCCGCCGCCCAGGCGCGGCTGATGGGGGTGGTGGCGGACCTGAAGCATCCGGCCCCGGCGCTGTCGGGCCACGGCCATCCGGAGCCCGACCGCTTCACCACGCCGGTGGACCGCGAAGCCTATCGAAGCATCGTCAACCGGGCCAAGGACTACATCCGCGCCGGCGACGTCTTCCAGGTGGTGCCGAGCCACCGGTTCCGCGCGCCCTATGCGCGCGACCCCTTCGCCCTCTACCGCTCGCTGCGGCGGACCAACCCGTCGCCGTTCATGTTCTACCTGAACTTCGGCGACTTCCAGCTGGCCGGCTCCTCGCCGGAGATCCTGGTGCGCCTGCGCGACGGCAAGATCACCATCCGGCCGATCGCCGGCACCCGGCCGCGCGGCGCCTCGCCCGCCGAGGACCTGGCGCTGGAGCAGGAGCTCGTGGCCGACCCCAAGGAGCGCGCCGAGCACCTGATGCTGCTCGACCTCGGCCGCAACGACGTGGGCCGGGTGGCGATGCTGAACAGCCAGGGCCGCAACGAGCCGTCCTCCGCCATGAAGGGCGCGCACGTGCGGGTGACGGCGAGCTTCTTCGTGGAGCGCTACAGCCACGTGATGCACCTGGTCTCCAACGTCGAGGGTGACGCGCCGGAGGGGCTGGACCCGGTGGACGTGGTGATGGCCGCCCTGCCCGCCGGCACCCTCTCCGGCGCGCCCAAGGTGCGGGCGATGGAGATCATCGACGAGCTGGAGAGCGAGAAGCGCGGCGTCGCCTACGCCGGCGCCGTGGGCTATTTCGGCTGCGACGGGGCGGTGGACACCTGCATCGTGCTGCGGACCGCCCTCTTCAAGGACGGGACCATGTACGTCCAGGCCGGCGGCGGCGTGGTGGCCGACTCCGACCCCGACGCCGAGTACGACGAGACCCTGCACAAGGCCCGCGCCCTGCGTCGGGCGGCCGAGGAGAGCTGGCGGTTCGTCTAGGATCCGGGCAGATCCACCGGGGTGGTGACATTGGACGGCGCGACCACCATGGCCACCGCCAGACCCAGGGCGCAGACGGCGAAGAACACCGCGGCGCCCAGGGCGGCGCCCATGCCGCCCGTGCGCCGGGGGGGCTCGGCCAGCAGGGCGCGGGCCTTGGCGAGGATGCGGGGATCGACGATGGAATCGGTCTGGGCCATGGCGGCAGGATCGGCCCGCCAGGCGCTTGCCGCAACGCCGGCGCTTGGCGGAAGGGCGGCCTGCGCTTAGAGAGACGCGATGATCCTGGTGATCGATAACTACGACAGCTTCACCTACAACCTCGTCCACTATCTGAACGAGCTGGGGGCGGAGACGCTCGTGCGTCGCAACGACGCCCTCACCGCGGCCGAGGCGATCGCGCTGAAGCCGCAGGGCGTGCTGCTGTCGCCCGGCCCCTGCACCCCCAACGAGGCGGGGATCTGCCTGTCGCTGCTGGCGAGCGCGCCGGCCGACCTGCCGATCCTCGGCGTGTGCCTCGGCCACCAGTCGATCGGCCAGGCCTTCGGCGGCCAGGTGGTGCGCGCCAAGGCGCTGATGCACGGCAAGACCAGCCAGATCCACCACACCGGCCAGGGCGTGTTCGCCGGCCTGAAGAACCCCTTCACGGCGACGCGCTACCATAGCCTCTCCGTGCCCCGCGAAAGCCTGCCGGTCGAACTGGAGGTCACCGCCTGGACCGACGATGGCGAGGTGATGGGGCTGCAGCACCGCACCCGGCCGGTGCATGGCGTGCAGTTCCACCCCGAATCGATCGCCACCGAGTGCGGCCACGACCTGCTGGCCAACTTCCTGCGGCTGGCGGGCGTCACGCCGCTCGCCCTGGCCTGATGTCCGACGCCTTCAAGCCGCTGCTGGGGCGCCTCGCCGACGGGGCGACCCTGTCCGAGGAGGACGCGGGCGTCTTCTTCGCCGCCTGCCTGCGCGGCGAGCCCACGCCCGCCCAGGTGGCCGCGGCGCTCACCGCCATGCGCATGCGCGGCGAGACGGTCGGCGAGATCACCGCCAGCGCGCGGGCCATGCGGGCCTCGGCGGTGACCCTGGAGCACGACTTCCAGGTGATCGACGTCTGCGGCACCGGCGGCGACGGGCTGCACACCCTCAACATCTCCACCGCCGTGGGCTTCGTGGCGGCGGGCGGCGGTCTGAAGGTGGCCAAGCACGGCAACCGGGCGCTGTCGTCGAAATCCGGCGCGGCGGACGTCTTGTCGGAACTGGGGGTCAATCTGTCCGCCACCGCCGACCAGCAGCGGCGGGCGCTGGCCGAGGCCGGCATCTGCTTCCTGTTCGCCCAGGCCCACCACGGGTCCATGCGGCACGTTTCGCCGATCCGCTCGGAGCTGGGGTTCCGCACCCTCTTCAACCTGTTGGGGCCGCTGGCGAACCCGGCTGGGGCGCAGCGCCAGCTGCTGGGCGTGTTCGACCCGCGCTGGGTGGAGCCGCTGGCCCGGGTGCTGGGCGCGCTGGGCGCGGAGCGGGCCTGGACGGCGCACGGCGCCGGCCTGGACGAGATCACCACCACCGGCGAGAGCCAGGTCGCCGAGTGGCGTGACGGGCAGGTGCGCCTCTTCCGTATCACCCCGGAGGCTGTCGGCCTGCCGCGGGCGGGCCTTGCCGAGCTCGCCGGCGGGACGCCGGCGCAGAACGCCGTGGCGCTGCGGGCGCTGCTCGACGGCGCGCGGGGGCCCTACCGCGACATCGTGCTCATGAACGCCGCCGCGGCATTCCTGGTGGGCGACAAGGTCGAGACCCTGCGCGAGGGCGTGGAGCTGGCCGGGCAGGTGATCGACGACGGCCGGGCGAAGATGGCGCTGGAGCGGCTGGTGGCCGTCACGCGCCCGGAAGCCGCCGCGTGAGCGACATCCTCGAACAGATCGCCGCCTATAAGCGCGAGGACGTGGCGGCGCGCAAGGCGCGGCGGTCGCAGGCCGCGGTGGACGCCGCCGCGGCGGAGGCGTCCGCGCCGCGAGGATTTCGACAAACGCTGGAACGAGCCCATGCGCCGGGCCGGCTGGCCCTGATCGCGGAGATCAAGAAGGCCTCCCCGTCCAAGGGCCTGATCCGCGCCGACTTCGACCCGCCGGCGCTGGCGCGGGCCTATGCCGAGGGCGGGGCCGCCTGCCTGTCGGTGCTCACTGACGCGCCGAGCTTCCAGGGCGCGGACGCCTATCTCACGGCGGCGCGCCAGGCTGCGCCCCTGCCCTGCCTGCGCAAGGAGTTCCTGGTGGACCCCTGGCAGGTGGCCGAATCGCGGGCGCTGGGCGCCGACGCGATCCTGGTGATCCTCTCCATGGTCGACGACGCCCTGGCGCGGGACCTGATGGCCGAGGCGGCTCGGCTCGGCATGGACGTGCTGGTGGAGGCCCACGACGCGGACGAGCTCGACCGGGCGGCGAAGCTCGGCTCGAACCTGATCGGGGTGAACAACCGCAACCTGCGCACCTTCGAGACAGACCTTGCCATCACCGAGCGGCTGGCGGAACGCGCGCCGCCCGAGGCGCTGCTGGTGACCGAGAGCGGGATTTTCACGCCGGCCGACGCCGCCCGGCTGGAGCGGTGCGGCGCCCGCGCCATGCTGGTGGGCGAGAGCCTGATGCGCCAGGCCGATGTAGCCGCGGCGACTCACGCCCTGCTGGGCTGAGCGATTCCCGGGAACGCCGATCGTCGACCGGGGATTCCACCAAGCTTTTCAAAGGCTCAACGGTAACTTGACATTAACGTGGAACACCTAGAGAACATTCACAGACGTTTGCGCTTTGTTCCCAAGGGCTACCCATGCTGACCCGTAAGCAACACGAACTGCTGATGTTCATTCACGAACGCATCAAGGAGAGCGGCGTCTCCCCGTCGTTCGATGAGATGAAGGAGGCGCTGGACCTAGCCTCGAAGTCCGGCATCCACCGCCTGATCACCGCCCTGGAGGAGCGCGGGTTCCTGCGCCGCCTGCCGCACCGGGCCCGGGCGCTGGAGGTGGTGAAACTGCCGCAGCAGGCGACCACCGCCGCCCCGCCACGCGGCCGGCAGGCCTTCAAGCCGCAGCTGGTGGAAGCGGGCGGCGGCGCGCCCGCCCCGCTGGCCGCCAACGACACCCGCGAACTGCCGATCCTCGGTCGCATCGCCGCGGGCACCCCCATCGAGGCGATCCAGCAGGAGCGCGACCGCCTGCCCGTGCCCGAGTCCATGCTGGGCGCGGGCGAGCACTTCGTGCTGGAGATTCAGGGCGACTCGATGATCAACGCCGGCATCCTCGATGGCGACTATGTGGTCATACGCCGGACCGACTCGGCGAACTCCGGCGACATCGTCGTCGCTTTGGTGATGGGCGAGGAAGCCACCCTCAAGCGCCTGCGCCGCAAGGGCGCCTCCATCGCGCTGGAGGCCGCCAATCCGGCCTACGAGACCCGTATCTTCGGCCCGGACCAGGTGGCGGTGCAGGGAAAGCTCGTCGGACTGATCCGGCGCTATCACTGAGCCGCGGCTAGAGCGTGATAGCCGGAAGTGGAAGCCGGTTCCGGCGGCCATCACGCTCTAAACTTTTGATTTAGAGCCTTTTTCTTTCCTTCGAGTGATTCCATTCGAAGGGGAAAGGCTCTAGGCGAGCAGGCGCTCGCGGATGGCGGTCCGGACGTCGGGCGTAACGCCGATCCGTTCGGCCAGATAGGCGTCGATGGAGCCGTGCTCGCCGGCCATGGAGTCGAAGGCGGCCTCCAGATAGACGCGGTCGGCCTTCATCAGCTGCTTCAGGAGCGCATCGTCGACCGGCTTGCCGCGGTCACGCTTGAATTTGGTCCGCATCTCCTCCAGCCGCGCGTCTGCGCGACCGCGGCGATTGGTCAGCAGGTAGTCCTCGAAGATGGCCTCGCGATCGACGCCCAGGACATGCAGGGTCAGCGCGCAGAGCACGCCGGTGCGGTCCTTGCCGGCGTGGCAATGGACCAGTACGCGCCCGTCGAGGTGCGGCAGCTCGGCGAAGTAGTCTTGGTAGAGCGCCACATAGTGCGGGTCGAAGGGATAGCCGCGGTAGCCCGTGGTCATCTGCTGGGTGACCAGCTCCGGCGTGGCGTCGGGGACGGACAGAAAGGTGAGGTGCGGGGCGAGCGCCGCCTCAAGCGGGCCGGCGTGCTCCAGCACCTTGGCGCGGAAGGCGCTGGGCCGGCGGGAAACCTCGCGCTTGCGCTCGGCGGCGCGGCGCAGGTCGACCACCAGGGCGAAGTCGAGCTCGGCCAGGCGCTGAAGGTCGACGTCGGTGACAGCGCCGAGATGCCCCGAGCGGTACAGGAGCCCTGAGCGGACGTGGCGGCCGTCCTCCGTGAGCTGGCCGCCGAAATCGCGAAAATTGCTGACACCTTCGAATTCCACGCTCGGTCCTCACCTGCCGGCCCATCTTGCGGTGGCCTAGTCCTTCATGATGACGTTTCGGCGACCGGGCAAGCGCAGCCGGCCGGCTTGACGCGCCGGGCGGCGGCGGCCTTAAGGGTCGAAACGCCGAGGACCCTTCGATGGCCTACGCCCCCTTCGACCTGACCGGAAAGGTCGCGCTGCTCACCGGCGCCAACGGCGGCATCGGGCTCGGCATGGCCGAGGGCCTCGCCCAGGCCGGGGCCAAGGTGGTCATCTGGGGCATGAAGCCCGAGAAGAACGCCGCCGCCGCGGCGAGGCTAAAAACCCACGGCGGCGAGGTTCTGGTGCAGGCGGTGGACGTCTCCGACGAGGCCGCGGTGGTGGGCGGGATCGCCGAAGCGCTGCGGGTGATGGGCCGGCTGGACTTCGTGGCCGCCAACGCCGGCGTGGCGGGCTGGGGCAAGGCGTTCACGGACACCGACACCGAGGAGTGGCGGCGCGTAACGACCGTCGATCTCGACGCGGTGTTCTGGACCGTGCGCGAAGCCTGCAAGCACATGGTGGCCCGCGCCAAGGCCGGCGAACCGGGCGGCTCGATCGTGGTCACCTCTTCCACGGCCGCGATCCACGGCTCGCCGCGCAACCAGGCCTATTCCGCCAGCAAGGCCGCGATCGGCGCCCTGATCCGCGGCGTGGCGGTGGAGCACGCCAAGCACGGCGTCCGCGCCAACGCCCTGATGCCGGGCTGGGCGCGCTCGGACCTCACCGCGCCCCTGCAGGCCTGGGACACCTTCAACGACAAGGCCATCGGCCGCGTGCCTATGCAGCGCTGGGGCGAGCCGGAGGACTTCGCCGGCATCGCGGTCTATCTGGCCTCCGACGCCTCCCGCTTCCACACCGGCGACAGCATCGTCATCGACGGAGGATACACGGTCTTCTGAACTAGAGGCCCCAGCCCCACGACCAGGGCCGCCGGCCGCGCAGGTCCTGGGCCCAGACGGCGCGCCAGCCCGTGGGCGTGCGGTGGAGCTCGACCGCCCCGCCGCGGCGGAAGTCGCCGGCGTCGAGCACGAGGGTGCGAGGGCAATCGCCCGCCTCGGCTTCGCCACGGACGACCAGCACCTCGGCGAAGCCGCACAGCGCCGTGACGCGCGCCGACGCCACCGGCTTGCGGCTCCAGACGGCGGCGACGGCGGGCGCGGCCGCGCCCTGGCGCGGGACGCAAGCCCAGCGGTCGCAGGCGTAGAGGGCGTCGCGCGGCGCCTCGTCAAGGTTGGCGGAAAGGCCCCGGCGGCGCGCCCACAGGTCGGCGGCGAAGCGCTTCACGTCCGGGCGGAACAGCACCGCGGCCTTGTCCTGGCGCACGGCGACCGCCGCCCCGTCGGCCGCGGCCCAGGCGTCGGGCGCAGGCGGGCGCGGGGCGAGGTTCACCGCGAAAGCCAGCGGCAGGCCGGCCCAACGGAGCCGTCCGCGCCACAGGCAGATCCAGAGGACGCCCAGGAAGGCCGCCGGCAGGGCCCAGGCCGGCGCACTCGCCACGGTCAGCATGGCGTGCGGCGCCATCGCGGCGACATGGGCGATCCTGAGCATCAGCTCGATGCCGAGGCCCGCGACGGCCAGGGGAACGTGGCCGAGACCGAGCGGCGTCAGCGCGGCGCCCACCGCCAGCGCAGGCATCATCAGGAAGGCGGAAATCGGCGCCGTCGCCAGGTTCGCGCCCAGCCCCCAGGTGGAGACCCGGTTGAAGTGCTGCATGGCGAACGGGCCAGTGGCCAGGCCGGCCACGAAGCTTGCGGCGATGCTCACCGCGACCCAGGCCGCGGCGGCCTGGACCAGGCGGATCGGCCAGGGCGTGTTGATCTCGCGCACCGGCCGCACCCAGAGCTCGGCCAGGGCCACCAGGGCGGCGGTGGCGGCGAAGGACATCTGGAAGCCCGGCTCGGCCACGGCGTCCGGCTGCAAGATCAGAATCGCCAGGGCGGCCAGCGCCAGCGAGTGCAGGCTGATGGCCTGCCGGTCCGCCAGGATGGCGGCGAAGGCGACGGAGGCGGTGATCGCCGCCCGCTGGGCGGGAGCCGGCGTGCCCGAGAGCAGCAGATAGCCCAGCACGGCGGCGAGGCCGAACGCGGCGGCGAGCTTCTTGCCGTTGATCCGCAGCGCCAGCCACGGCCAGGCGGCGATCGCCAGGCGCGCGCTCGCGAAGGCGAAGCCGCCGACGATGGCCATGTGCAGGCCGGAAATGGAGATAATGTGGGCCAGGCCCGCGGCGCGCAGGTCGACCACCTGCTGCGGCGGAATGAAGGCCTCGTGACCGGTGGTCATGGCGGCGGCGAGGCCCCCGGTGCGTACGCCGAGGTCGTCGACGATGCGCCGGGCCAGCGTCCAGCGGGCGGCGTTCACCGCCATCGTCCAGCGAAGCCGCCAGGGCGCGCGCTCCGCGACGTCGACCGGCCGCGGCGCGCCGAGCGCGAAGCCTACGCCGCCGACGCTCTCGAACCAGGCGTCGCGGGCGAAGTCGTAGGCCCCGGGGCTGGCCGGCGCCGGCGGGGGATTGATCATGGCCAGCACGCTGACGGCCTGCCCCGGGGCCGGGATCTCGGCGCCGTCGCGCAGGGTCAGGCGCACGCGGATCGGCGTGGCGTCCGCGGGCCAGTCGCCGATGCGGATCGGCGCGATGAGGATGCGCGGGCCACCGACGCCGCGGCTGCCCACGTCCACCACCCAGCCCTCGATCCGTTCCGGCCGCTCATCCGCCACGGCGACCGGAGCCTTCACCCGCTCGGCCCGCACCTTGGCGAGGCCGAAACCCGCGAGCGCACAGGCGGTGAGCGCCAGGGCGGCGGCGAGAAGGCGCCACCCGCCGACCCGCCGGGCGGCCACCCCGAGGGCCAGCGCCCCCGCCAGCACGGCGGCCACCACCCACGGCAGAGGCTCGCGCGGGAGGGCGAAATAGAGGCCGGCGCCGGCGCCGAGAGCCATGGGGCTCCACAGCGCCAGGCGCCCCGCCTGCAGCTCCGCCTGCCCGCGCAGCCAGTCCCAGACGCGCGCGAGGCTAGGAGCCGTGCGGGCGGGCGTGTTAAGCAGCCGCGCCCCCTCACCGGGAGCGTCAACCGCCTCGAGTTCCATGCCCGTCGTCACCCGTATCGCCCCCTCGCCCACCGGCGACATGCACATTGGAACGGCGCGGACGGCGCTGTTCAACTGGCTTTACGCCCGCCACATGGGCGGCCAGTTCCTGCTGCGGGTCGAAGACACCGACAAGGAGCGCTCCACGGCCTCGGCGGTGCAGGTGATCTTCGACGGCCTGAAGTGGCTGGGCCTCGACGCGGACCAGCCGCCGGTGTTCCAGGCGCAGAGGGCCGACCGCCACCGCGAGGTGGCCGAGATGCTGCTCGCCAAGGGCGGCGCCTACCGCTGCTACATGACGGTGGAGGAGCTGGCCGAGGAGCGGGAGAAGGCGCGCGCCGAGGGCCGGGCGATCCGCTCGCCCTGGCGCGACCGCGACGCCGGCGCGGGTGAGAACCGGCCCTTCGTGGTGCGCTTCAAGGGCCCGGTCGAGGGCGAGACGGTGATCGACGACCAGGTGAAGGGGCCGGTCACCTTCCGCAACCGCGAGCTTGACGACCTGATCCTGCTGCGCACCGACGGCGGGCCGACCTACAACCTGGCCGTGGTGGTGGACGACCACGACATGGGGATCACCCACGTGATCCGCGGCGACGACCACCTGAACAACGCCGCACGCCAGACGCTGATCTACCAGGCGCTGGGCTGGGACGTGCCGGTCTGGGCCCACCTGCCGCTGATCCACGGACCGGACGGCGCCAAACTGTCCAAGCGGCACGGCGCCCAGGCGGTGAGCGAGTTCGACGCCATGGGCTACCTGCCCGAGGCCATGCGCAACTACCTGGCCCGGCTGGGCTGGGGCCATGGCGACGACGAGATCTTTTCGAGCGACCAGGCCATCGCCTGGTTCGACGTCAAGGATGTGGTGAGCGCGCCGGCCCGCCTCGACTGGGCCAAGCTCGGCCACATCAACAACTACTACATCCGCCAGGCCGAGCCTGCGCGGCTGGCCGGCCTCACCGGCGCCATCCTCCGCAGCCGCGACTGGCCGCAGCACGACGATGAGTCGGAGATCTTGCAGCGCACAATTCCGCTGGTCCGCGACGGCGCGAAGACCCTGCTGGAACTGGCCGACGCCACGGTGTTCGCGTTGAAGCGGCGACCGCTGGATCTGCCGGAAAAGGCGCTGGGCCTGCTCAACGACGAGACGCGCGCGCGGCTGTCGCGGCTGCGCGATCACCTGTCCGGCGAGGCCGAATGGGCGCCGGCGGCCCTGGAGGCGTCGTTGCGCGCCTTCGCGGAAACCGAGGGCGTCGGCCTGGGCAAGATCGGGCCCGCGCTGCGCGCCGTATTATCGGGCGGATCGCCCGCGCCGGACCTCGCCGGCGCCCTCGTAAGCCTCGGAAAACCCGAAAGCCTCGGGCGTATCGACGACGCCCTTTCAAGCCGCGCCTAAGACGCTATAAGGCTCGCCAAACGGGTGCTTCAAATCGGTGGAATGGAAGGGGACGGCATGGCCGAAACGGCGAAATTCAACATCGGGGACAAGGCCGTCGACCTTCCAGTGCTGACCGGGACCCTCGGGCCCCAGGTCGTCGACATCCGCAAGCTCTACGCCGCGTCGGACGTCTTCACCTACGACCCCGGGTTCACCTCGACCGCGAGCTGCGAGAGCAAGATCACCTTCATCGACGGCGACGCGGGCGTCTTGCTGCACCGCGGCTATCCGATCGACGAACTGGCGGAAAAGTCGAGCTTCCTGGAGGTCTGCTACCTGCTGCTGCACGGCGAGCTGCCGAAGGCCGCGGAGTTCGCCGAGTTCGACCACAACATCACCTACCACACGATGCTGCACGAGCAGTTCGACCGGTTCTTCCAAGGGTTCCGGCGCGACGCCCACCCCATGGCGATCATGGTCGGGGCCGTGGGCGCGCTCTCGGCCTTCTACCACGACTCCACCAACGTCGAGGATCCCGAGCAGCGGATGATCTCCGCCCACCGGATGATCGCCAAGATGCCGACGATCGCGGCGCGGGCCTTCAAGTACTTCCGCGGCCAGCCCTTCGTGCATCCGCGCAATGACCTCTCCTACGCCGAGAACTTCCTGAAGATGTGCTTCTCGGTCCCCGCGGAGGACTGGAAGCCCAATCCGGTGCTGACACGGGCGATGGACCGGATCTTCATCCTCCATGCCGACCACGAGCAGAACGCCTCCACCTCCACGGTACGGGTGGCGGGCTCGTCCGGCGCCAATCCCTTCGCCTGCATCGCGGCCGGCATCGCGTGCCTGTGGGGCCCGGCGCACGGCGGCGCCAACGAAGAAGCGCTGAACATGCTCGCCGAAATCGGCTCGGTGGATAAGATCCCCGAGTTCGTGAAGGGCGTGAAGTCGCGGGACTACCGGCTGATGGGCTTCGGCCACCGGGTCTACAAGAACTACGACCCGCGCGCCAAGGTGATGCAGAAGACCTGCCACGAAGTGCTGGCCGAGGTGGGCCACCAGGACGACCCGCTGCTGAAGGTGGCCATGGAGCTGGAGCGGATCGCGCTCAGCGACGAGTACTTCATCGAGCGCAAGCTTTACCCGAACGTCGACTTCTACTCGGGCATCACCCTGCGCGCCCTGGGCTTCCCGCCGGAGATGTTCACGGTGCTGTTCGCCGTGGCGCGCACGGTGGGCTGGATCGCCCAGTGGAAGGAGATGATCGACGACCCGGCCTACAAGATCAGCCGGCCGCGTCAGATCTACACCGGGGCGCCCGTCCGCAGCTTCGTGCCGATCGACCAGCGCGGATGATCCGCGGCTGCGACGGTCCGCCACACCCCGGCGGGCGGGCGCCCCGCTGCGGTTAAAGGTGAATTAAGGCGTCAACTCCTACTTGTTGATCATGTTTAGTGGACGATTCGTCGGCGCTATCGAGGGCCGATGACTAATCTTTCAGCAGTGGATGGGATCGGATGGCGTTCCGCGCCGGCCGAACGCGGCGATCCGCTGGCGATCGCGCTGCGGGCCATCATCCAGGCGACCGAAGCCAAGGATCCCGCCTCGGCGGGCAGCATCTTTCTGCTCAATGGATCGGGCCGCAAGCTGGTCCCGGCCGCGTCGAGCCTTCCCGAAGACGTCACAGGGACGCTCTGCGGCGATGGGATCGGTCCGGGGAACGGCCCCTGCGGCCTGGCGGCTTCGCTGAACGAGCGGGTGGTCGTCGAGCGCATTGCATCCGATCCGCAATGTGCGGGCTTCCGGAATTTCGCCGCCGCGGCCGGCTTCGCCGGCTGCTGGTCGCAGCCGATCCGGGCCGTGAACGGCGTGGTGCTGGGCGTCCTGCTGCTGCTTCGCCGCAACAACCGCCCGCTGGATGTCGCCGACGTGACCTGCATCGAGGCGACCGCCCAGATGGCCGGTCTGGCGATCGGCCTCTATCGGACTGAAGGCGCGCCCGAGCGGGCGTTGCGCGTTGCGGATCCGGGCGCCGCCCGTCATCTCGAGAGCTTCTTCGACCTCTCGCTCGACATGCTCTGCATCCGCGACAACGAGTACCGGTTCGTGAGGGCCAACCGGGCCTGGGAAACGGCGCTTGGCTATACGCCCGAGGAACTTGAGGGCGTCCCGATGCTCTCGCTGATCCATCCGGACGATGCGCCCATCACGCACGGGCGCATGGAGACGATCCATCTCGAGGAAAAGATCGTCGGTTTCGTCAACCGCTACCGGCGCCGCGACGGCGAATACCGGTCCCTGGAATGGCGGGCGCGGCGGGTGGGCGACATCGTCTTCGGCGTGGCGCGCGACGTCACCGACCGGTTGACGCTCGAAGCGGAGATGGAGGCGGCCCGCCAAGCGGCCGAGGCCGCCAACCGCGCGAAGAGCGAGTTCCTGGCCAACATGAGCCATGAGATCCGCACGCCGCTGAACGGGGTGCTGGGCGTGGTGGGTGTTCTCAGCCGCACCGAGCTGACGGCGGCGCAACGTGAGATGGTCGATCTCATACAGAACTCGGGCCTGACGCTGGAACGGTTGGTCTCGGACATCCTGGACGTCTCCAAGATCGAGGCCGGCCGGCTGGATATCGAGGCGCGCGTATTCGACCTGCGCGCGGACCTGGACGGGCTCCTGGAAATGAACCGGCTGCGCGCCGCCGAGAAGGGGCTCGGCTTCCGGGTGGAGCTGGGCGACCGCGCCCGCGGCGACTTCCTGGGCGACAGCGTGCGGATCAAGCAGGTGCTGGGGAACCTGCTGTCGAACGCCGTCAAGTTCACCGCCCGCGGAGAGGTCCGGGCGGCCATCGACGTTGCCGACCCGGAACCGTCCGGCTCCGCGCCACGCCTGATCTTCGAAGTGCAGGACACCGGTGTGGGCTTCGAGGCCGGTTTCTCGACCACCCTTTTCCAGCGCTTCAGCCAGGCCGACACCACCATAACCCGCCGGTTCGGCGGCACCGGCCTGGGGCTTTCGATCAGCAAGGCGCTGGTCGAGATGATGGGCGGCGAGATCGCCGCGGAATCCGAACCCGGGCGGGGTAGCGTGTTCCGCGTCTCCATTCCCCTGCCCCGCCATCGCACCCTGGCCGAATTCGACGCCCGGCGTCCGGAGGTCCAGAGCCTGCCTCGGCCCCAGCCCGGGATTGGTGCGGCGTGCGCGCTGCGCATCCTCCTGGCCGAGGACCATCCGACGAACCAGAAGGTCATCCAGTTGATCCTTGCGCCCTACGGTGCGCTCATCACCACGGTCGAGAACGGGTCCGAGGCGGTGGAGGCCTTCAGAGCCGGAGACTACGACCTGGTGCTGATGGACATGCAGATGCCGGTCATGGACGGCCTGACCGCGATCCGCGCCATCCGGGCGCACGAGGGCGCAGCCGACGATCGCGGACGGACGCCGATCGCAACGCTGAGCGCCAACGCCATGGCGCACCACCGCGAGGAAGCCCTGGCCGCGGGCGCCGACGTTCACATCGCCAAACCGGTCACCGCCGAGGGCCTGGTCAGCGCCATCAGCGCGATGCTGACCGCCTGACCACTTCCAGCAAGGCGTCGGCGGCGGCCTCGGAGGAATCTGGACCGCCCCGTCCCATCCTGTCCAGCGCCGCGTCCTGGGCGGCCACCTGGCGGCGGCGGCGTTCTGGATCATGCAGCAGGGCCGAGACATCGGCGGCCAGCGCCTCGCCGTTGCAGTCGTCCTGGATGCGCTCCGGCGCGATCTCTTCGCCCACAGCGATGTTGAGCAGGGTGACGTAGCGGGTCTTCAGCAGGGGCTTGAGCACGGCGTGGGTCATGGGGCCGAGTCGGTAGCCGACCACCATGGGACAGCCGGCCAGGGCCAGCTCGGTAGTGACGGTGCCGCTGCAGGCGAGCGCCACGGTGGCAGCCTTCATGGCGTCGAGCTTGCGTTCATCCCCCTCGATCACGTGGGCGCGGTTCGGCCAGCCGGCCACCCGGCCCTTGACGGCCGCCGCCACGGTGGGCGCGGCGGCCACGACGACCTGCAGGTCCGGCCAGTCCGCGAGCAGCCGATGCGCGGCGGCCTCGAAGGGCGGCAGCACGCGCTTGATCTCGCCCGGCCGGCTGCCGGGGAGGACCAGCAGGATCGGCGCGTCTTCTCTGGCCCCGATCTCGGCGCGCAGGCGGCCGGCATCGGCGCCCGAAAAGTCCAGCGCCAGCGTCGAATCGCCCACGAAGGTGGTGGGGAGCCCGGCCCGTTCGAAGAACGGGGGATCGATGGCGTTGATGGAGAGCAGGTGGTCGACCGCCGCTGCGAGCACCTTCGCCCGACCGGGCCGCCAGGCCCAGACCTGCGGCCCCACGTACTTCACCAGCGGCAGGCCGGGCGCGACCTGGCGCAGGCGCTTGGCCACCCGGATGGTGAAGCCCCAGGAATCGATCAACACCGCCACGTCCGGCCGCTCACGCGCGGCCACCGCCGCGGTGTCCGCCACCCGGCGCATGATCCGGCGATAGGCCAGCAGGCCTTCGAACACGCCGACGATGGAGAGCTCGGCGATGTCGAAGGGGCTCCGCAGCCCCTCGCGGGCCAGATGGACGCCGCCCGTGCCCACGAACCGCACCCCGTCCCCCAGTCGCCGGCGCAGGGCGCGGGCGAGGCCGGCTCCGCGATCGTCGCCCGAGGCCTCGGCGGCCACGAGCATCACGCAGAGCGGCCGGTTCACGTGGTCCTGGGCTCCACCCCGATGATGAAGACTCCCAGTTCGTCGGCCAGGGCGATCACCGCCTCGCGATCCAGCACCAGCAGACGGCCGGTCTCGCCGACGATCCCCGCCAGGCCCGCGCGGGCCGCGGCGTGGATGGTGCCCAGGCCGATGGCCGGCAGGTCGACGCGCTCTTCCTGGATCGGCTTGGGCGCCTTGGCCAGCACCCCGCGCGGCGCCCCCGGCCCGCCACGGATGGCGGCCGGCAGGGCGGCCACTCGGCCCAGCATGGCGTCGGTGCCTTCCTGCGCCTCCACGGCCAGCACCAGGCCGTCGCAAACCACCGCGCCCTGGCCGATATCGAGGCGGCCGATCTCGCGGGCGATCCTCAACGCGCGCTGCACGTCGTCCATCTGTCCCTCGGTGGGGCTGTGGGCGCCCAGCGGCCCGGCCGGCAGGGTGAGGTCGCCCATGACCTCATGCGCGCCCTCGACCGCAAAGCCTTCCTTCTCGAAAACGCCGACCATGTAGCGCAGCAGGGCGTCGTCGCCCCGGCGGGCGGCGGCGATGGCGCCCGGCAGGGCCAGCAGGCCGCGCATGTCGGGTTTCAGCTGCGCGAAGTCCGGCCGCGCCACCACGCCCGCCAGGCAGATCGCCTGGCAGCCAGCCCGGCGCAGGCTCGAAAAGCAGCGGCCGAGTTCGGCGAGGCCGACATCCTCGCCCGGGTGGTCGCCGAGCTCGTCGCCGGCGAAGCCGCGCAGGCGCAGGACGTAATAGGGCCTGCCAGCCTTTTCGCAGTAGTCGGCGATCTCGACGGGCAGCCCGCCGCCGCCAGCGATGAGGCCGAGCTTGCGCACGTCTAGACCTCGCGCTCCGGCAGGCAGAGGGGGCGGGCGGCGTTAGCGCGGATAAAGCCGATGATCTCCATCACCTCGGCGCAGGCGCCGTAGCTTTCGGCCGCATCCTCCAGCCGCTCCTGGAACGTGCCCTCGTCGGCGAACATCAGCCGGTAGGCCGAGCGCATGTGGTTGATGGTCTCGCGGCCGAAGCCCCGGCGTTTCAATCCCACGAGGTTGAGCCCCTCCAGGTGGGCGTGGTTGCCCCACACCAGGCCATAGGGGATGACATCCTTGGTGACGATGCCGCCGCCGCCCACGAAGGCGTGCCGGCCGATGCGGGTGAACTGGTGGACCGCGCAGAGCCCGCCCATGAACACCCAATCGCCGATCTCCACGTGTCCGGCCAGCGTCGACAGGTTGGCGAAGGTGACATGGTCGCCGACAATGCAATCGTGCGCCACGTGAGCGCCCATCATGAACATGCCGTCCGACCCGACGCGGGTGACGCCGCCGCCGGCGACGGTGCCGATGTTCATGGTGACCTGCTCACGGATCACGTTGCGCTCGCCCACCACCAGCTCGGTGTCCTCGCCGCGATAGGCCACGTGTTGCGGGACGCCGCCCAGCGAGGCGAAGGGATGCAGCACGCAGCCGGCGCCCACCGTGGTGCGCCCGGCGATCACCACGTGGGAGATCAGCTGGACATCGGCTGCGAGGCGCGCCTTCTCCCCCACGATGCAGTAGGGGCCGATGGTGACGCCTCCGGCCAGCTCCGCGCCCGTCTCGACGACGGCCGTCGGATGGATGGTCACGCTCACGGCGTCTCCACCAGCATGGCGGCGAACTCGGCCTCGGCGGCGACCTTCTCGCCCACCATGGCCTTGCCGCGGAATTTGAAGAGGTCGCCGCGGGCCCGCAGCACTTCGACGTTGAGGCGCAGGACAGCGCCCGGCCGCACCGGTTGGCGGAAGCGGCAATTGTCCAGCGAGACGAAGAAGATGGTCTTGCCGGCCACGTCCACGTCGAGGGACTTGGACATCAGCACCGCGCCGGTCTGGGCCAGCGCCTCGACGATCAGCACGCCGGGCATCACCGGATAGTCCGGAAAGTGGCCGACGAAAAAAGGTTCGTTCACCGTCACGCACTTGATGCCGACGATGGACTGGCTGGGCTTGTAGTCCTCGGCGCGGTCCACCAGCAGGAACGGATAGCGGTGCGGGATCCGTCTGATGATCTCGGCGATGTCGATGTCGCTGCCGTTCTCGACGACCGGCGCTCTGCGGCTCATGTCCTGCCTCCCTTGCGGCGGTCCGCCTCGCGCGCCAGCCATGCGGTTTCCCGCATCCAGCGCTTCATCGGGCGGGCCGGGAAGCCGCCCCAGGCCTCGCCGGCCGGGATGTCACGCATCACCGCCGCCGCCGCCGCGACCCGGGCGCCGTCGCCGATGACCACGTGGTCGGCCACGCCCGCCTTGCCGCCGAACTGCACCCCGTCGCCGATCCAGACGCTGCCCGAGATGCCGGTGAAGGCCGCCATCGCGCAGTTGCGCCCGACGCGGACGTTGTGGGCGATATGGACCAGATTGTCGATCTTGCTGTTCTCCCCGATCACCGTGTCCTCGAAAGCCCCACGGTCCACGCAGCTGTTGGCGCCCAGGGTGACGCCGTCCTGCAGAATCACCCGTCCGAGCTGCGGCAGGTCGACGAGGCCCTCCTTCCCCGCCGCAGCCCCGAACCCGGCTTCGCCGACGACCGCGCCGGCCAGGATCCGCACCCGATCGCCGATCAGGGCGAAGCCCACGCAGACCCCTGCGCCGATCACGCAGTCACGGCCGATCGCGACGCCCGGCCCGATCACCGAATTGGCCCCGATGCGGGTTCCGCGGCCGATCCTGGCCCCCTCGCCCACCACGACGCCTGGCGCGAGCACGGCGCCCTCCTCGATCAGGGCGCAGGGCGCGATGGCCTGAAGCGCGGCGCTCCAGCGCGGGCGGTGGAGACGATCGGCGGCGCGGGCGTAGGCGGCCTGCGGCGTCGTGGTGACCAGGGCTGCGCACCCCTCGGGCGCTTCGCCGGCCTCCGCGGGCGGCAGGAAGCAGGCGCCCGCCTGGGCGGCCCTGAGGTCGGCCACGCGGGCCCGGTCGGCCAGGAAGGTCACCGCCTGCGGCCCGGCGCGGGAAAGGATCGCCACGCCCTGCACGGTCCGCGCTCCGGCTGAAGGATCGGCGAGCTCGGCGCCGGTCAGGCTGGCGAGCTCGCCCAGGCTGACCGGGCCGAGCGCCTCGAAGAACCGCGGATCGGGCGTCATGGCGATCGCGCCCGTACGCCGGCCTAGTTCCTGGGCGCCGGCGCGCCGGCGGGGGCTGCCGCCTGGTCCAGCCGCTCACGATCGAAGGTGAACTGGGTGATCTTGGCGTTCAGCGCCGTGACGACCTGGGGCGTGATGTCCATCGCGGGGTTGGCGATGACCACAGCGCTGCGCTGCAGCAGCACGGAGCACTGCTTCTGCTGATAGACCTGCCGGATCAACGGCTCCAGCTCCTGACCGACACGGCCTAGCGCCTTCTGCTCGGTGGCCGAGATCTCGCGATCACGCTGCTGGGCCTTGCGCTGCAGGGCGTTGGCGCGGACTTGCAGGGCGGAGGCGCGGCTCTCGAGCGCGCTCTGGTCCAGAGTGGCGCGCTGGCTGTCGAGCGTCTTGGCCTCGTTGTCGATGCCGGTCTTCTCGGTGGTCAGCTCGGCGTTCACCTGGCTGACGATCTGCTGCATACGGGTGTCGACGTACTTGCCCACGGTCGAGGTGCCGATCGCGCCCTCGACGGACATGATGCAGACGTTGGGGAGGGCCGGACCGTGGGTGACGGGGGGCAGCGCCGGACCCTGCTGGGCCAGCGCGCCCGAGGCGGCGGCGAGCGCCGCGACGCAGGAGCCGGCGGCAAGGATTTGAAATTTCATGATTATTGGAACCTGGTTGTTTGCGTGAAGCGGAAGGTTTCGGTCTTGTCGTAGGGTTCCTTCTTGAGAACCCGGCTGAAGTCGAACTGGATCGGGCCCATCGGCGACTTCCAGAAGATGCTGAGGCCCGCGGCGGCGCGCGGCGAGAAGTCGTCGAAGATCTTGGGATCCCGGATGCCGGCGGCGTTGAGCTTGTCCTTCCTGTCAAGCAGGCCCACCGCGCCGAAGTCGGTGAACAGGGCCGCCTTGATGCCGTACTGCTCGGGAAGGCCGGTGGGGATCAACAGTTCCACGGAGCCGATGGCGTAGGCCTTCGCCCCCAGGGCGTCGCTGTTGGCGAAGTTGGTGTCGCGCGGGCCCAGGCCGGCGAGCTCGAAGCCGCGAAAGGAGTTGCCGCCCTTATAGAAGCGGTCGTTGATCCGGACGGTGTCGCCGTTCCAGCCGGTGATGTAGCCCCCCTCGCCGGTGACGCTCAGGATGATCGACTTGGTGAACCCGTGGTACCAGCCGCCGTCGACGCGGCTGCTGACGTAGTTCACGTCGCCGCCGAGGCCGGCGAAGTCCTGGGCGAAGGCCACGGTGAAGCCGCGCGTCGGATTGATCGGGTCGTTGCGCCGATCCATCCGGAAGCCGTAGCCGACCAGGGAGGTCAGGAACGTCCCGCGCTGGGCGCACAGGGAAAGGGAGACGACCGGCGCCGCGGGATCGCAATAGGAACTGTCGATGCTCACCTGCTCCCGGCGCAGGGTGTAGTTGACCGAGCCCCGCGAATTGAGCGTGAGCGGGAAGTCCATCCGCACGCCGGCCCCGATCGTGTCGGTCTTGTAGGCCGAATAGTCCGTGAGGTCGTAGCGGTACTGATAGAGGTCAAGACCGGCCGCCAGGTCGCGACCCAGGAACCGCGGCTCGGTGAACGAGAACTCCACCTGCTGACGCAGGGAGCCGACGGAGACGCGCGCCCGTACGTTCTGGCCGCGGCCGCGGAAGTTGCGCTGGCTGACCCCGAGGTCGAGCACCAGCTTGTCGACGGACGAATAGCCGGCGCTGAACGAGAGTTCCCCAGTGGGCTGCTCGGTGACGTTCACGCGCAGGCCCGTGCGGTCCGGCGCCGAGCCCGGGATCTCGTCGATCGTGACGTCCTTGAAGAAGCCCAGACCCTTGATGTTGTTCTTCGAACGGTCGACCAGGGCGCGGTTGTAGGCGTCGCCCTCGGACACCATCATCTCGCGGCGGATCACATAGTCCAGGGTCGAGGAGTTGCCGACGATGTCGATCCGGTCGACGTAGACCCGCGGTCCCTCGCGGACGTTGAAAATCACGTCGACCGTCTTGGCCTCGCGGTTGGGCGTGTACTGCGGTCGCACGTCCACGAAGGCGAAGCCGGCGGCGCCAGCCGCGAAGGTCAGGGAGTCGGTGGCCTTCTCGATCTTCTCGTCTTCGTAGATCTGGCCGGGACGGATCGGCAGCAGCGCCTTGAGGACGTTCTTGTCCAGCTTCTGCAGTTCGGTCTGCACGTCGACCTTGCCGAACTTGTACCGCACCCCTTCGTCGAGGGTGTAGGTGACGACGAAGCCGTTCTTGTCGGGGGCCAGCTCAGCCACCGCCGAGACGACCCGGAAGTCGTAGTAGCCCCGGTTCCGGTAGTACTTGCGCAGCTGCTCGCGGTCGTACTCCAGCCGGTCCGGATCGTAATTGGCGTTGTTCGAGAAGAATTTGTACCAGGTGGACTGCTCGGTCACGACCACGTCGCGCAGATCGTTGTCCGAATAGGCCTTGTTGCCCATGAAGTTGACCCGCAGGACGCCGCTCTTGGCGCCCTCGTCGATCTTGAAGATCAGGTCCACGCGCTTCTGCGGCAGCTCGATGATCTGCGGCGTCACATTGGCGGAGATCCGCCCGGAGCGGCGGTAGAGCTCGACGATGCGCTGGACGTCCTGCTGCACCTTGGAGCGGGTGAAGATGCCGCGCGGGCGCACGGTCACCTCGTCGCGCAGCTTCTCCTCCTTGAGGCCGTGGTTTCCCTCGAAGAGCACGCGATTGATGATCGGGTTCTCGACCACCGTGACGATCAGGTCCGTCCCCTCGAGGTCGATCTTCACGTCCGAGAACAGGTCCGTGCGGAACAAGGTCTTCAGCGCCAGGTCGATCTTGGCGGGGTCGACCTGCTCGCCCGGCTGGATCGGCAGGTAGGAGATGACCGTCGCCGGCTCGATCCGTTCGTTGCCTCGCACCAGGATGCGCTGCGCCACGCCGACCTGCGGGGGCGGCGGCGCAGGCGCTTGCGGCGGCAGGGCCGGTGCCCCCGGCGGGGCCGGTGGCGGCTGCGGCTGGGGCGGCGGCGCAGGCTGCGCCTGGGCGTGCGCTGGGCCGGGCGAGGTGAGCGCCGTGCCCCCCATCAGCAAAGCAAGGCCTGAGGCGAGCGCAGCGCGGCGGGCGCGGGGTCTTTGCATGGAGTTAAGCCGTTACGGGAAAAGGGCGCTGCTCAGGAAAAGAGACGGCCCAGGAATTTGAACACACGCAGTTGCTGCAGATCGTTCCAGGTGGCGAACAACATCAATCCGAGCACCAGCGCAAGGCCCACGCGATAACCGGCCGCCTGAACCCTGGCGGCCAGAGGCCGGCGGGCCACGGCCTCGTAGGCGTAGAACAGCAGATGGCCTCCGTCGAGGATGGGAATCGGCAGCAGATTCATGAAGCCGACGCTCACCGAGATCAGGGCGGCGAGCTGAACCAAGTTCACGGTCACCACCAGCAGCATGACGCCCAGGTTCGGCGCGCCCTCGGCGCTGAACTGCGCGACCTTGCCGGTCACGTTGGCGATGCCCAGCGGTCCGCTGATCTGGTCGGCGCCTACCTGCCCCTGAACGATTCGTCCGAGATAATAAACCGTGGTGGTCAGGACGCTCCAGGTCCGCTTGGCGCCGCCCACGACGGCGTCGACGGGATTGTAGCGCACCTGGACGGTGTCGGCCGGGTCCTGCGAGGCGCCGAGGCCGAGGCGGCCGACGCGCTGCGAGCCACGGATACGGTCCGGAACGTCCTTCCAGGCGGGCGTCGCGGTGATCTCGACCGTCCGGCCTCCGCGTTCGACCACGAAGTCCGTAGACGCGCCGCCACGGATCCGGACCGTGGTCATCAGATCCTCGAAGCTGGCCACCGGCCGGCCCGCCGCCTCTACGATCAGGTCGCCGGGGCGGAAACCCGCGTGGGCCGCCGCGCTTCCCGGCTCGACCGCCCCCACCCGCGCCTTGGTCACCTGCTCGCCGAGCGTGGCCAGCAGCAGGGCGAACAACATGATGGCCAACACGAAGTTGGCGGCGGGGCCGGCGGCGGCGATCACCGCCCGCTGCCAGATGGGTTTGAAATGATAGTAGCGTCCGAGCGCCTGGGCGCCCTCGCGCTGCTCGACCTCCTGGCGCAGGGCTTCGAGGCCCTCCTGGTCGGGCACGCTGGCCTCGTTCTCGTCGCCGGAAAAGCGGACGTAGCCGCCAAAGGGGATCCAGCCGATCCGCCACTCGACGCCCTGCCGGTCGCGCCAGCTGGCGATTGCGCGGCCGAATCCGATGGAGAACCGGTCGATGGCGACCCCGAAGCTCCTGGCGGCCAGGAAATGGCCCAGTTCGTGAACCGTCACCACTAGGGTTAACACCAGCAGGAACGGCACGATGAAGGTGACCGCGGTCGTCAGGACGTCGAGCATGTGCGGGAATACTCCTTGCGCCGTCTCAGCGCCGGCCTAGGCCGTGCACGACCGCATCCGCCACGCGGCGGGCCGTCGCATCATTCTCTCGAGCGCACTCCAAGGCATCATTGGATGTCCCAAACAGATGGCCCGCCTCCATCCGCTCGAGGGTCTCAGCGACCGCGGCGGCAATATCGAGAAAGCCGATGCTCCGGTCAAGGAAAGCAGCCACTGCGACCTCATTAGCCGCATTCATCGAGGCCGGCGCGCCGCCGCCGGCGCCGAGCGCCTCCTTGGCGATCCGCAGCGCCGGGAACCGGGAATCGTCCGGCGCCTCGAAGGTCAGCGGCCCGGCGGACACCAGATCGAGTCGCGGCGCGGGCCAGGGCAGCCGGTCGGGCCAGGCGAAGGCGCAGGCGATCGGCGGGCGCATGTCCGGCGGTCCTAGCTGGGCCAGGGTCGAGCCGTCCGAATACTCCACCAGGCTGTGGATGATCTGCTGGTGGTGGATCAAGACGTCGACGCGCTCCGGCGGCATGGCGAACAGGTAGGCGGCCTCGATCACTTCGAGGCCTTTATTCATCATGGTCGCTGAATCGACCGAAATCTTGGCGCCCATGTTAAAGTTCGGATGCAATACGGCCTGTTCGGGCGTGGCGTAGGCCATTTGCTCGCGCGCCCAGGTGCGGAACGGTCCGCCCGACGACGTCAGGATCAGCCGGGCGACGTGCTGGGCGTTGAGCGGCTCCAGCACCTGGAAGATCGCCGAGTGTTCGGAGTCCACGGGGATCACCGCCCCGCCGGCCAGCTTGGCGGTGCGCAGCAGGGCCGGGCCGGCGCAGACCAGGCTCTCCTTGTTGGCCAGCGCCACCACCGCGCCCGTTCGCGCCGCGGCCAGGGTGGGCGCAAGACCGGCGAACCCGACGATGGCGGACATCACCCACTGGGCGTCCGCGGCGGCGGCCTCGTTCACGGCGGCCACGCCCGCCGCTGCGGCGACGCCCGAGCCCTTCAGGCGCTCGCGCAGCTCCGGCAGGGCGGCCTCGTCGCTGATCACCGCCACCTGCGGGCGCCAGCGCAGGGCCTGTTCGGCAAGCTTGCCGACGTTGCGGCCGCCCACCAGGGCCGCCACCTCCACCTCCACCCCGGAGCGCTCGAACAGGTCCAGGGTCGAGACCCCCACCGAGCCGGTCGAGCCCAGGACGCTGACGCGGCGCGGCAGGCTCAATGGTCCCACCCCAGATAGTTCACCAGGCGGGCGAGCGAGATCACCACCACGGCGAACATCAGGCCGTCCACCCGATCCAGGAGGCCCCCGTGGCCGGGAATCAGGTCCCCGGAATCCTTCACCCCATACCGGCGCTTGAGCATGGATTCCCAAAGATCGCCGCCCATCGTGGCGAGGCCGCCTGCCAGGCCGATGACCGCCGCGGCGGCCAGATTGAGTTGGAACGGCGACAGGGCGGCCACCAGCGGCCCGATGACCATGGCCGCGGCGAGGCCGCCGAAGAACCCCGACCAGGTCTTGTTGGGAGAGAACCGCGGCCACAGCTTCGGACCCTTCACCGCATTGCCGACGGCATAGGCGCCGATGTCCGCCGCCCAGGTGATGGCCAGCAGCATCATCGTCCAATATTCGCCCTGGTTCGTCCGGTGCAGCCAGATGAGGCACAGGCTCGGAATCCCGATGTAGACCACCCCGAGCGCGGCGTCGGTCGGGCGCTCGGACACGCCGCGAGCCAGCAACGCGGCGACCAGGGCGCCGGCGCCCGCGATCGTCCAGCCCAGCGGGATCTGACCCGTGTGCACCGTGAAGACGCCGGCCAGGACCGCCGCGGCGACCGCGAAGGACACCCGCACGGGCGCCTTCGGCGCCGTCATCGTCCCCCATTCGATGGCCAGCAGCGCCACCGCCACCGCCAGCATGACCAGGAAAAGCCACGATCCCCACCACACGGCGAACAGCACCGCGGGCACAAGGGCGACGGCGGAGAGGACGCGGACGCCGAGGTTGGACCAGTCGAAGCGTCTAGCCGGCGGCAAGAACGTCCCCCGACACGCCGCCGCCGTATCGCCGCTCGCGCGTATGGAACTCATCGATTGCCGCCTTGAGATGCTCGCGGCCGTAGTCGGGCCAAAGCACGTCCTGAAAAACGAACTCGGAATAGGCCGACTCCCAGAGCAGGAAGTTGGACAGCCGCCGCTCGCCGCTGGTGCGGATCACCAGGTCCGGCGGCGGCGAGCCGGCCGTGGAGAGGCGCGCCTCGAAGGCCTGCTCGGTGAGATCCGCCGGGGCCAGCTCGCCGCGCGCGGCCGCCGCCATCAGCGCCCGCGCCGCGTCGACGATGTCGGCCCGGGCGCCGTAGTTGAAGGCCACCTGCAGGTAGAATCCGTCGTTGTGGGCCGTACGGCTCTCGGCGCGGGCGACGATCTCGGCGATGTCGGGGGCGAGCCCCTCCCGCCGCCCCAGGATTCGCACGCAGACGCCTTCCTGCGCGAGCTGGTCCAGGTCGCTGTTCACATAGCTCTTCATCAGCCGCATGACTTCCGAGACCTCGCCGGCCGGCCGGCGCCAGTTCTCCGTGGAAAAGGCGTAGAGGGTCAGGCGGTTGACGCCGAGCTTGGGCGCAGCCTCCACAGTGCGGCGAATGGCCTCCACCCCCCGGGGGTGGCCGAAGGTGCGCGGCAGGCCGCGGCGCTTGGCCCAGCGTCCGTTGCCGTCCATGACGATCGCCACGTGCAGCGGCGCGGGCTCGCCCGGCGATGCGGCCTTGTGCGGCGGAGGGTCGGCGACGGCCATGAAGCGCCTTCATTTCTCAGGCAGCTGACGCATGCGCGCCTAAACTTGCATGATCTCTTGTTCTTTGATTTTCAAGGCTTCGTCGATGTGCTTGATCGCCTCATCCGTGTGCTTCTGAACCTCGGTCTCCATGCGCTTGTGCTCGTCCTGCGCGATGACCGCGTCCTTCTCCGCCTTCTTCAGGTCGTCCATGGCGTCGCGGCGGACATTGCGCACGGCGATCTTCTGCTGCTCGGCGTATTTGCCGGCCACCTTCACCAGCTCGCGGCGACGCTCCTCGGTCAGCGGCGGGATCGGAATGCGCAGGGTCTGGCCCTCGACGACGGGGTTGAAGCCCAGGCCCGCGGTGCGGATCGCCTTGTCGACGGGGCCGACCATCGCCTTGTCCCAGACGCTGACCATGATCGAGCGCGGCTCGGGCACGCTGACCGAGCCGACCTGGTTGATCGGCATCTTGGAGCCATAGGCCTCCACCACGACCTGATCGAGCAGGCCGGCGGAAGCCCGGCCCGTGCGCAGGCTGTGGAACTCGTCCCTCAGGGCCGCGACGGCCTTTTCCATGCGGTCCCGGTATCTCGAAAGCACCGGCTTTTCGGCGGCGGCCATGGGCGCTCCTCCTTGTCTTGCGGTCGTCCTGATCAGGCGATGGTCGTGTAGATGCCCTCGCCCGTCAGCACCTTCAGGAAATTGCCGCGTTCGCGGATCGAAAACACCACAATCGGAATCTTGTTATCGCGCATCAGGCTGATCGCCGAGGCGTCCATCACCCTCAGGTCCTTGGCCAGGACCTCCTGGTAGCTGAGCGTGTCGTAGCGCTGGGCGTTCGGGTCCTGCTTGGGGTCGGCGGTGTAGACACCGTCCACGCTGGTGCCCTTGAAGAGGGCGTCGCAGCCCATCTCGGCGGCGCGCAGGGCCGCCGGCGTGTCGGTGGTGAAGAAGGGCGCGCCCAGGCCGCCGGCGAAGATCACCACGCGGCCCTTCTCCAGGTGGCGCAGGGCGCGGCGGCGGATATAGGGCTCGCAGACGGCGTCCATCGGGATGGCGGACTGGACGCGGGTGTAGACGCCGTTCTTCTCCAGCGTCGCCTGCAGGGCCAGCGCGTTCATCACCGTGGCCAGCATGCCCATATAGTCGGCGCTGGCCCGCTCCATGCCGCTCTCGGCCAGGGCCTTGCCGCGGAAGATGTTGCCGCCGCCCACCACCAGGCAGACCTGCACGCCGGTGCGCACCACCTCGGCGATGTCCTCGCAGACCGCTTGCAGGGTCTTGGGATCGATGCCGAAACCCTCGCCGCCCACGCCCGCCTCGCCCGAGACCTTGAGGAGGACACGCTTGTAGCGGGGCTGAGGCATGGTGGGACGTTTCCGATTCTGGACGCTGAACCATAGACAAGGGCGCGGCGCGCGTCGAACGCGCGCCGCGCCCCGTTTAGACGGTTCCTGCGCTCAGGTCTGGCCGGAAAGCTGCGCGACCTCGGCGGCGAAGTCGCCCCCCGTCGGCTTGTCCACGCCCTCGCCGAGGGCGAAGCGCAGGAAGCCCTTCACCGTCACCGGGGAGCCGAGCTGCTTGGCGGTGTCGGCGATAAGCTGCTCGATGGTCTGGTCCGGGTTCATGACGAAGGGCTGCTTGAGAAGCACCACCTCTTCCTGCCACTTGCGGATGCGGCCCTCGACCATCTTCTCGGCGATTTCCCGCGGCTTGCCGGATTCCATCGCCGTCAGCGTCTGGATCTCCCGTTCCTTCGCGACCACCGCCGGATCGAGCTCGTCGGTGGTCAAGGCCAGCGGCGGGGTCGGCGTGCCGGCCACGTGAAGGGCGATCTTGCGGCCCACCTCCTTCAGCACCGACTGGTCGCCGGCGCCTTCCAGCGCCACCAGCACGGCCAGCTTGCCGACGTCATCGGCCTCCTTGTTGTGCAGGTAGAGGGCGACGGCCCCCTGCCCCACGGACAGGCGGCCCGCACGGCGCAGGCGCATGTTCTCGCCGATGGTGGCGATCAGGTTGGTGACCATGTCGCCCACGGTCTCGCCCTTGGCGGTCGTGGCCGCGGAAATCGCGTCGACGTCGCCGTCCACGCCCAGGGCCACCCGCGCGATCTCGCGCGCGGCTTCCTGGAACGTCGCGTTCTTGGACACGAAGTCGGTTTCGGCGTTGAGCTCGATGACCACGCCGCTCTTGGCGTCCTGGCTCACCATGCCGGCCACCAGGCCCTCCGCCGCGGCGCGATCGGCCTTCTTGGCGGCCTTGGCCAAGCCCTTGGTGCGCAGCCAGTCCATGGCCGCGTCCAGCTCGCCGTTGTTTTCCTGCAGGGCGCGCTTGCAGTCCATCATGCCCACGCCGGACTTTTCACGCAGCTCTTTGACCAGCGAAGCGGTGATTTCCGCCATGGTCGGCTCCTTCAATTTGAGGTCGGCGCGGCGTTTATGGACGCCGCGCCGCAAAGTTTCACGACAATGCCGCGGACGGCCATCAGGCCGCCGGCTGCACGCTTTCTTGCTCAGGCGCCTCGGCGACCTGTTCCGCGGGGGCCTCGACAGCCGCGTCCGAGCGAGCCAGCGCCGGCTCCATCGGGGATTCCATGGCGCCCAGGTCAACGCCGGAGGCCGCCTGGCCGGCCGCCAGGCCGTCGAGGATCGAATCGGCCATCAGGTCGCAGTAGAGCTGGATGGCGCGGGCCGCGTCGTCGTTGCCCGGGATCGGGAAGTTGATGCCGTCCGGGTTGCAGTTGGTGTCGAGGATCGCGATCACCGGGATGCCCAGCTTGCGGGCTTCCAGGATGGCGATGTCCTCCTTGTTGGTGTCGATCACGAACATCAGGTCGGGAATGCCGCCCATGTCCTTGATCCCGCCCAGCGAGAGCTCGAGCTTGTCGCGCTCGCGGGTGAGCTGCAGCAGCTCCTTCTTGGTGCGGCCCTGGGCCTGGCCCTCGCCCTCGAGCAGGCCTTCCAGCTCGCGCAGGCGGGCGATGGACTGCGAGACGGTGCGCCAGTTGGTGAGCGTGCCGCCCAGCCAGCGGTGGTTCACATAGTATTGGGCGCAGCGGCGCGCGGCGGTGGCGATCGGCTCGGAGGCCTGGCGCTTGGTGCCGACGAACAGCACCCGGCCGCCGCCGGCGGCGGTCTCGCGCGCCTTGACCAGCGCCTGGTGCAGCAGCGGGATCGACTGCGACAGGTCGATGATGTGGATGTTCGACCGGCTGCCGAAAATGAACTTTTCCATCTTCGGGTTCCAGCGGTGGGTCTGGTGGCCGAAGTGGGCGCCAGATTCCAGGAGCTGACGCATAGAGATATCGGGAAGCGCCATGGGCGTTACGTGTCCTTCTTCCGGTTGACCGCCGCAGGCCACCCTCCAAGAGAGAGGACCGGAATGGAAACGACGGGATGTCTCCCCGCCGCAGCCAAACGCCTGCGTGTGGATTTAAGCGCGCCGATTTAGGGACTTCCGCCGCGGAACGCAAGTCCTCGCGCGACGCCTTGCGGTCCCGGTCCAAATGTATCACACTCATAGGTGGTCAGCGGGGGATACGATGCGAACGGTTGCAGCAATCGGCCTGGGCGTCGCGCTCATGGCCGCGAACGGAGCCGCAGCCGCCCCGCGCGGCGGGTTCGCGCCGATCTACACGCCCAGCGAGGTGCGCACGCCCGGGCTTCCGAAGCCGGAGCCGTTCCGCCCCTATAAGCCGCCGAAGCCCTATTCGATCTATGGCGGCGATCCGACGTCGCTCGCGCCGCGCGCCAACGCGTACGAAAGCCCCTATTTTCATCCCTACCGAGGCGAATCGCTGCGCGAGAAGGATCCGCTGAGGCCATCGAACAAGCCTCCGAAAGGCCCCGGTTTCGAACACCGATACGACGGCCTTCCACCGCAGGGCGGGACGTTCGCGCCCCGCGGCGGCACGCTGAGCGATCGCCGACCGACGTTCTGATCCGGGCGCGACCCGGGACGCCTGGGGCGCCTAGAGCTCCTCCACGAACACCACGCCGGGCGCGGTCTTGATGGCGCCGCGCACCGCGCCGTCGAGGGTGAAGCGGCCGGGGAGCTTCACCTCCACCTCGCGCCCGCCGGCGACGCCGGCCACCAGCACGATCTCGCCGCCGCGCGGGTTGGACTCCAGCCGCCTCTTCAGGGCGTCGATCTCGGCGCTGCGCGGGGCGATGTGGACCCGCAGGCCCGCGGTGGCGTTCTCCACCGCCCGCTCCACGGGCTCGGCGTCGTCGCCGAAGAAGCGCACCTCACCGTCCTTCGCCCGGGCCCGGACCTTCAGAACCACCGCGCGGCCAGGTTCCAGCACGTCGCGGCACTTGCGCAGGGCCTCGGGCGGGAACAGCACCTCGTACTCGCCGGTGGGGTCGGAGAGCGTGACAAAGGCGAACTTCTCGCCGCTGGACTGGGAGGCGCGCTCCTGCTTGCGGCGCACGACACCCACCATGCGCAGCGCCTCGGCGCCGGCCTCGGCCTTGACGATGGCCTCGCTGAGCAGGTCGGTGCGCCGGCGGCGCAACGCCTCCACCATGTCGTCGAGGGGATGGCCGGAGAGATAGAAGCCCACCGCCGCCAGCTCCTCGTCCAGCCGCTGGACCGGCGTCCAGGGCTCCACCTTCGGCAGCCGCGGCCGAGCGGCCTCCGACTGGTCGGCGCCGAACAGGGAGCCCTGCGAGGAGGCGCGCTCGGCCGCCACGCTCTGGCCGTAGGCGGCGAGCTGTTCCGATGCGGCGACAATCTGCGCCCGGTTCGGATGGAAGGAATCGAAGGCGCCGGCCCGCGCCAGCGTCTCCAGCGCCCGGCGGTTGACCTGCTTGGGATCCACCCGCTCGACGAAGTCGAAGAGGTCGCGGAACGGACCGCCTTCGCGGCGCACGGCCGTCAGCTGCTCCATGGCCTGGAGCCCCAGATTGCGCACTCCGCCCAGGGCGTAGAGCACCTCGCCGTCGGCCACGTCGAAGTCGGCGCTGGACCGGTTGACGTCGGGGGCGCGGATCTTCACGCCGAGGCGCTTGGCGTCCTGGTAGAACACCGCCAGCTTGTCGGTGTTGGAGATGTCGAGGCTCATTGACGCCGCGTAGAACTCCACCGGCGTGTTCGCCTTCAGCCAGGCGGTCTGGTACGCGATGAGCGCGTAGGGCGCGGCGTGGGACTTGTTGAAGCCGTAGCCCGAGAACTTGGCCATCAGCTCGAACAGGGTGTCGGCCAGGTCCTTGTCGACCCCCCGTTCGGCCGCGCCCGCGTCGAAGCGCGCCTTCTGGAGGTCCATCTCCTCCTTCTTCTTCTTGCCCATGGCGCGGCGCAGCAGGTCGGCTTCGCCCAGGCTGTAGCCCGCCATGATGCGGGCGATGTCCATCACCTGCTCCTGGTAGACGATCACCCCGTAGGTGCCCTTCAGCACCGGCTCCAGCAGCGGGTGGTAGACGTTGAGCGGCTTGCGGCCGGCCTTGGTGTCCACATAGGCCGGGATGGAATCCATCGGGCCGGGCCGGTAGAGCGAGATGAGGGCGGTCACCTCCTCCAGGGAGCCGGGGCGCAGCTGGCGTAGGATGTCGCGCATCCCCTGGCCTTCCAGCTGGAACACGCCGACCGTCTGGCCCGCGGCCATCAGCTCGTAGGCGGGGATGTCGTCGAGGGCGAGCCCTTCCAGAGAAAAGCCCGCGCCGCGCTTCTCCAGGAAGGTCATGGCCCGGCGGACCACGGTGAGGGTCTTCAGGCCCAGGAAGTCGAACTTCACCAGGCCGGCGCTTTCCACCCACTTCATGTTGAACTGGGTGGCCGGCAGGTCCGAACGCGGGTCCCGGTAGAGGGGCGACAGTTCGGTGAGCGGCCGGTCGGCGATCACCACGCCGGCGGCGTGGGTGGAGGCGTTGCGGTAGAGGCCCTCGAGCTGCAGGGCGATGTCGAGGAGCTGGGCCACCGTCTCGTCGTCGGCCTTGGCCTGGCGCAGCCGCGGCTCGATCTCGATGGCCTTGGCCAGGGTCACCGGATTGGCGGGGTTCGCCGGCACCATCTTGGCCAGGCGGTCCACCAGGCCCAGCGGAAGTTGCAGCACCCGGCCGACGTCGCGGAGGACGGCGCGGGCCTGCAGGGTGCCGAAGGTGATGATCTGGGCCACGCGGTCGCGGCCGTAGCGCTGCTGGACGTAGGTGATCACCTCGTCGCGCCGCTCCTGGCAAAAGTCGATGTCGAAGTCGGGCATCGACACCCGCTCGGGGTTCAGGAAGCGCTCGAAGATCAGGCCGTACTTCAGCGGATCGAGGCCGGTGATCAGCAGCGACCAGGCTGTCAGCGAGCCCGCGCCCGACCCCCGGCCCGGCCCCACCGGCACGCCGTGGGCCACCGCCCACTTCATGAAGTCGGAGACGATCAGGAAGTAGCCGGAGAAGCCCATGTGCTGGATGACGCCGATCTCCCGGTCGAGCCGGGCCCAATAGTCGGCCTCGGGCCTGGCGGCGCCGGCGCTGGCCAGCCGCGCGCGTAGACCCTCGCGGGCCTGCTCGGCCAGCTCCTCGTCCTCGCTGCGGCCGCCGACGGTGGGAAAGCGGGGCAGGATCGGGTCGCGCTTGACCACCATGAAGGCGCAGCGCCGGGCGATGTCGAGGGTGTTGTCGCAGGCCTCCGGCAGGTCGGCGAACAGGGCGCGCATATCCGCCGCAGGCTTGAACCAGTGCTCGGCGGTGACGCGGCGGCGCTCCTCCTGGCCGATGAAGGCGCCGTCGGCGATGCAGAGCAGGGCGTCATGCGCCGCATGCATCTCGGGCTTGGCGAAATAGACGTCGTTGGTGGCGACCAGGGGAACGTCCTGGTCATAGGCGAAGGCCACCAACTCCGGCTCGGCGGCGGCCTGGCTGGCGAGCCCATGGCGCTGCAGCTCCACATAGAAGCGGTCGCCGAACACCCTGTGCATCTCGGCCAGTACCGCGCGGCCCTCCGCCCGCTTGCCGGCGGCGAACAGCGGGTCAGCCGGCCCGTCGGTCCCGCCCGACAGCAGGATCAGCCCTTCGGCGTGCGCGCAGACCCTCTCCCAGGGCACGCCGGGGTCCTCGCTGGCGTCGATCTCCAGATAGGCCGCGGAGGAGAGCTCCGAGAGGTTGCGGTAGCCCGCCTCGCTCTGGGCCAGCAGCACGACGGTGGGGATCTTCGCCCAGCGCTCCGGCGTCCGCTCGCCGATGCCGGTGACCGGGAGCGCCACGCCCACGATCGGCTGCACCCCTTCCCCCTGGGTGATCACCGAGAACTCCAGCGCGCCGAACAGGTTGGCCCGGTCGGTGAGCGCCACGGCCGGCATTTCCGCGGCCGCCGCCAGCTTGCCCAGTTTGTCGGCCTTGATCGCCCCTTCCAACAGCGAATAGGCCGAGCGGGTCCGCAGATGAACAAAACCGCCAGCGCTCTCGCTCACTCGCATCCTCCTGGTCCGTCAGCCGAGGTGACTCGTCACCACGCAGACCATCCAGACAAAGCTCGCCACCGAGGCGAACGCCAGCGATTCTCGCGCCAATCGAACCATGATCCTGAAACCCCTTGTGGATGTTCGTGGTTCGTTCTATTCCGGTTTTGTTCTCATGGTCAAGCCCCGCGCCTTTCCCTTCGAACGGTTCGAAGGGAAAGGCTCCAAATCAAAAGTTTGGAGCGTGATGGCCGCCGGAACCGGCTTCCACTTCCGGCTATCACGCTCTTGTTCGACGGAGGATCTTTTCGATGGACCAGCGGCTCAGCCTGATCACCCTGGCGGTAGGCGACCTGCCGCGCAGCCGCGGCTTCTTCGAGGCCGGCCTGGGCTGGACGCCGCTGTCGGTGATGGACGGGATCTGCTTCTACCAGCTCAACGGCTTGGGCCTTGCGCTCTTCCGGCGGGCGGACCTGGAAGCGGATGCGGCCCGGCCGATCGACGGCGGGTTCTCCGGGATCACGCTCGCCGTCAACCAGCGATCGCGCGAGGAGGTGGACGCGGTCTACGCCCGGGCGCTGTCGTCGGGGGCCGCGGCGCTGAAGCCGCCGGAGCCGACGCCCTGGGGCGGCTACTCCGGCTATTTCGCCGACCTCGACGGCCATGTCTGGGAACTGGCGCACAATCCCAGCTGCACGATCGATGCGGAGGGGCGCACCCTGTTCTCGGCCGCCTAGCCCAGGCGGCGCGCCTCAGGGACACCGGCTGTTGATCCAGGTCGCCGCCACGGGCCGGTCGCTTACCCGATGCGGGGTGTCACCACCTGAGTTGGTCGCAAAAATGGCGAATAGAACTTCGTGTGGTCATATTTGGACAAACCATTGACGATTACGTCAAGCAATTCGCATCCGTGAATATCTGAAGGCGGCGGGTAATCATGCAGAGTGTCCCATAATTTCTTCGCCTCTTCGTCGATATTTTGCTCTCTAGGTCCCATAAGGTCCGTCTCCTCTGAGGCGACAACCAGATGCAGCCGAGGAATGTTCCGTAATGCGCCCGGTAATCGTGCGGAAAGAGTTCCAGGGATGTCGCCGGCGGCCTTGTCGGTGCGGCTTGGCCTGAAGGAAGCCGCCCCGCTCGCGTTCGAGGCGACGTCGCGGAAGGCCGGGCGGGGAATTAACGTCGCTATGTCGCCTCCCGGATAGATCCGGCGGTGGAGCTGTCGATAAACTCAGCGCCCGAAAAGGCGCTCCCCATGGCCAAGACCTTTACCTGCTATCTTCACAAGCCCGGTGTTCTGACGCCTGAATTGCGCGTCATCGCCTGCCGCTCCGAAAATGAGCTTCCCGACGCGATCCTCGCCGAATTGGAGGCCTGGGGCGCGTTCGAGAAGATCGACGTCTATGACGAGGCCGACAAGCCGATGTTCAGCTTCACGGCAGGTCCGAACCCAGCGCACTAGGCGGACGCGGACCCGGAGAGCCTCGCGCTCTGGGGTGACGTCGCCGGCGTCCGCCGGTTTCGCGACTCCCCTATCCCTGGTCCGAGGCGTCGCGGGCGACCGTGTCGCCGGGCGTATCGGGAGACTTCGCCTCCACCGGCCGAAGGTAGTTCATGCAGCCCTGCATGAAGGCGGCCGTGCGCTGCTGCGCGGCGCGGCAATAGCGCTGGACCTTGATCTTGTTCTGCTGCGCCCAGCGGTAGCCTTCCGCCCGCTCCCGGGCGTCATAGACGTCGCGAGCGCGGTCATAGTCGCGTTGCTGGCGCTCCCATTGGTCCTTCGGCGTCGCCGGCTGGAGAACCGGATAGTTCGGCAGCTTCCCCTTTTGCGAGGCCCGGGCCGGCGCTCGCGCCTTCACCTTGACGATCGGGGGAGGCGAGGCCTGCGGCTCAGGGCTGGCCTGCAGGGTCACGAGTTGCGGCGCCGCGGGTGGGAGATCCGCCGGGGGCGCAGGCTCGGCGGCGAAGGACGCGGGTTCATCGACCGGCGTGACGGCCTGGATCTGCTCGGGTGACGGGGCGAGCCCCCTGAACAGCGCCACGGCGCCCAGGGCGATCACGGCGGCGAGGCCTAGACCCAGAGGCGCGGTCGGAATCCGGCCGCCGCTCCGTTGGAGGGCCGGCTGGCTCCGAAAGCGATTCCTCGGCATGCAACTCACCAGAATGCGATCTCGACCCTAGAACCGCGCCGCACGCTCAAGGTTCCGTCGACTGGCCTTCCGCCAGTACGAGCCTCGGCCAATCGCCCGGATTGTCGGCGCCCCGGGCTGGCGCTCGTCCTTGAGAACTAACCCAGGAGCCGGCTCAGGAAACCCAGGTGAAGGTTCGAGCCGAGGAAGCCGGCCAGGCCCATGACAAGACCGCCCGCCCCGAAAGCCCAGGCGGCGAACAGGGCCCAGAAGCTCTCCGTGAGCGCGGCGACCGCCGAGATCGAGATGGCGATGGCGATCAGCGCGTCCGAGGCGTCGAACTGATCGTCGTGCACGTTCAGCGCGTCATAGCTCGCCTGCTCGTCCTGGGCCTTCTTGCGCAGATCCGGAGTTTCGCGCCGATATTTCGCGATCTCGGCTTCCAGCCGCTCGGCTTCCGCCTGCGTCGCCTTGGTCGCGCCGCTCCCGCCCAGGCCGGCCAGCGCCCGAAGCTGCCCGAGCGCGGCCTCGTCCACATGCAGCTTGGTGCGGGCGGCCTGATATTCGTTCCAGAAGTCGACGGCGTTCGACTGCGCCTGCTGCATCGCCTGGACGATGTTGCCGTCCTTCACCTGCGACAGGCCCATGAAGATCGACAGCGCCACGACCGTCAGCGCCACCATGCGGTTCAACCGCTTGTCCTTGATCTCCGCCTGCAGCTCGATCTCCACTGGGTCCTCCGCTGGACGGTTCGCCGCCAGGAATTTAGAACGCGCGCGGCCCTGGTCCTATGGTCTCCCGCAGCCTAGGCCGGCGTGAAGGGCTCGAGACGCCCGTCGCGCAGGGCCAGGACCCGGTCCATGTGCTTGGCGAGTTCGAGGTTGTGGGTGGCGACGACGGCGGCGACCCCCTGCCCTCGCGCCAGCCGGTAGAGGCTGTCGAAGACCGAGCCCGAGGTGGTCGGGTCAAGGTTGCCGGTGGGCTCGTCGGCCAGCAGCAGGCGTGGCGCGTTGGCCAGGGCCCGGGCGACGGCGACGCGCTGCTGCTCGCCGCCGGAGAGCTGCCCGGGCTGATGCTCGAGCCGTTCGGACAGGCCCATCTCGGACAGCAGCGCCCGGGCGCGGCGCCGGGCCTCGGCGCGGGAGGCGCCGGCGATCATCTGCGGCAGGGCGACATTGTCGAGGGCGCTGAACTCCGGCAGGAGGTGGTGAAACTGGTAGACGAAGCCGATGGTGGCCAGCCGCACACGTGTGCGCGGCCGGTCGCCCAGGTCGGAGCAATCGCGGCCCTCGATGACGATGCGGCCGGCGTTGGGGTGCTCCAGCAGGCCGGCGGCGTGCAGCAGGGACGACTTGCCCGAGCCGGACGGGCCCACGAGGCCGACGATCTCGCCCGCCGCCACGTCCAGGTCGACGCCGCGCAGCACCGTCAGCTTGCCGGCGGCGGTGACGTAGGTGCGCTCCAGCCCCCGGATGGACAGCACCGGGTTACTCATAGCGCAGCGCCTCCACCGGATCGATCCGCGAGGCGCGCCAGGCGGGCGGCAGGGTCCAGAGGAACGACATGCCCAGCGCCACGGCGGTGATCACCGCCACCTCCTGCCAGTCGACGCGGGCCGGGATGCGGCTGAGGAAATAGACGTCGGCGGCGAACACCTTGGCGCCGGTGGCCCATTCCACCGCCGCTTGGATCTGGTCGATGAACAGGCAGAAGAGGACGCCGACGCCCAGCCCGGCCAGGGTGCCCAGCACGCCGATCGCCGCGCCGGCCATGAAGAAGATCCGCAGGATCGAGCCCTGCCCCGCCCCCATGGTGCGCAGGATGGCGATGTCGCGGCCCTTGTTCTTCACCAGCATCACCAGGCCGGAGATGATGTTGGCCGCGGCGATGGCCACCACCAGCATCAGGATCAGGCGCATGACGTTGCGCTCCACCTTCAGCGCGCCCCAGAAGGAGGTGTCGCGCTGGGTCCAGTCGGTGACGATCGCGCCCGGGCCGACCGCGCGCTGCACGGCGGGCTTCATGGCGATCGCCTTGTCGGGGTTGGCGACCTTGGCCTCGATCCAGTCCACGGAGTCGTCGCGGCCGAAGAAGATCTGCGCCTGCTCCAGGGGCATGTAGATATAGGCTTGGTCGTACTGGCTCATGCCGACGGTGAAGGTGGCGCCCACGGTGTAGGTCTTGCGCTGGGGCGTGGCCCCGAAGGCGGTGGCGCCGCCCGAGGGCGAGATCAGGGTCAGGGCGTCGCCCGGCCGCACGCCCAGGGACTCGGCCAGGCGCGCGCCCACCACGATGAGGTCGCCGCCATACTCGCCTTCGCCGAACGCGTTCAACGAACCGGCGGTGATGTTCTTAGCGACGAGCGAAGTGGCGCGCAGGTCGGCCGGCGTGAGCCCGCGCACGATGGCGCCGCTGATCTGGGCGGGGCCCAGCGCCATGGCCTGCGCCTCGATCACCGGAACGGCCTGGACCACGCCGGGGACCTGCCTGAGGCGGGCCACGAGCGCCTGCCGCTCCGGGGAGACCATGGCCGCGCTGGTGACGTAGAGGTGGCCCTGAAAGCCCAGGATGCGGCTGAGCAGCTCGGTGCGGAAGCCGTTCATCACCGACATGACGATGATCAGCACCGCCACCGCCAAGGTGATGCCGACGAAGGAGATGATCGAAATCAGCGCCACGCCCCCCTGGCTGCGCTTGGCGCGCAGGTAGCGGGCGGCGACGGTCCGCTCCCAGCGGCCGAAGGGCGGCGCGCGGCCGCCGGGCGCGCTCACGCGGTGATCGCCTTGATCGCAGCCTCCAGGGGCAGGGTCTGGCGCTCGCCGGTGGCCCGGCGCTTCAGCTCGACCGTCCCGTCGGCCAGGCCCTTGGGCCCGACGATCAGCTGCCAGGGCAGGCCCACCAGGTCCATGGCGGCGAACTTGGCGCCCGGCCGCTCGTCGCGGTCGTCCAGCAGCGGCTCCTTGCCGGCGGCGGCGAGGGCCGCATAGGCCTGCTCGCAGGCGGCGTCCACGGCGGCGTCGCCGGGGCGCAGGTTGACGATGCCGACGCCGAAAGGGGCCACGGCGTCGGGCCAGATGACGCCGCCGTCGTCGTGGCTGGCCTCGATGATCGCCCCCACCAGCCGCGAGACGCCGACGCCGTAGGAGCCCATCTGCACGGGCCGCTCGGCGCCGTCGGGGCCGGCCACCACGGCCTTCATGGGCTTGGAGTACTTCTCGCCGAAATAGAAGATGTGGCCGACCTCGATGCCCCGGGCGGTCATCCGCTTGTCTTCCGGCGCCTCGGCCTCGAAGCGGGCCTGGTCATGCATCTCGTCGGAGGCGGCGTAGAGGCGGGTGCGCTGCTCGACCAGCGCCTGCAGGTCTCCGTCCCAGTCGAGGTCGGGGCCCGGCGCGCCCATCTCCACCAGATCCCTATGGGCGAACACCTGGCTCTCCCCGGTGTCGGCCAGGATGATGAACTCGTGGGAGAGGTCGCCGCCGATCGGGCCGGTGTCTGCGCGCACCGGGATCGCCTGCAGTCCCAGCCGCGCATAGATGTTGAGGTAGGCCAGGAACATCCGATTGTAGGACCGCCGCGCCGCCGCCTCGTCGATGTCGAAGGAATAGGCGTCCTTCATCAGGAACTCGCGGCCGCGCATCACCCCAAAGCGGGGCCGGCGCTCGTCGCGGAACTTCCACTGAATGTTGTAGAGGTTCTTCGGCAAGTCCTTGTAGGATCTGACATAACTACGGAATATGTCGGTGACGACCTCCTCCGCCGTTGGGCCGTACAACAGGTCGCGCTCGTGGCGGTCCTTGATGCGGAGCATCTCCTCGCCGTAGTCGTCGTAGCGGCCGCTCTCGCGCCACAGGTCGGCGAGTTGCAGGGTCGGCATCAGGATCTCGACGGCGCCCGCCCGGTCCATCTCCTCGCGCACGATCTGCTCGATCTTCTTCAGCACCTTCAGGCCCAGCGGCAGCCAGGCGTAGATGCCGGCCGCCACCTGCCGCACCAGGCCGGCGCGCAGCATCAGCCGGTGCGAGACGATCTGGGCGTCAGCCGGCGCATCGCGCAGCGTCGGCATGAAGTATCGCGAAAGGCGCATGCGGGGAGGTGATCCGTGGGGTGGAAGGAGCCGCTCAGATAGCCCCGCCGCGACGGGCTTGGCAACGCGTGGTCAGGTGTGCCCGGGAAAGTGCGGCAGGGAGAGCCAATGGAAGCGCAGGGTCAGCCACAGGAGCGCGAACAGGACCCCTGAGATCCAGGTGGTGGTGATGAACTTGCGCTTCAGCTTGGGGTCCACCGGCGCGCCCGGATCGCCGCCGTCGCCCTTGTCGATGCCGGCCTCGGCGTGGCTGACCACGCCTAGCGGCAGGACCGCGAACAGCACCGTCCACCAGATGGTCAGGTAGATGGCGACGCCGGTGAAGACGCTCATCAGTGGCCGCCCTTGGGCGTTTCCATCAGCTCGACCAGGACCCCGCCCATGTCCTTGGGATGGACGAAGATCACCGGCACGCCGTGGGCGCCGATGCGCGGCTTGCCGTCGTTGAGCACGGTGGCGCCCTTGGCCTGCATCTCGTCGCGCGTGGCGATGATGTCCTCGACCTCGAAACAGACGTGATGTTGGCCGCCCTTGGGGTTCTTGGCCAGGAAGGCGTGGATGGGGGACTTTTCGCCCCACGGCTCGATCAGCTCGATCTGGCTGTTGGGCAGGTTGACGAACTGGACCCAGACCCCCTGCTCCTCCATCACGAACTTCTCGGAGAAGGAGGTGGCGCCCAGCATCTCGCGATACATTTTCGCCGAGGCGTCGATGGAAGGGGTTGCGACCCCCACGTGGTTCAGTTTTCCGATCATGGCGGCGTGTATACGACGGGGCGGGGCGCAGGGCGAGATGGGTTTGCGGGCCTGACGCGCGGCCTCGCTGGGCGCCGCTCAGATCCGCAGCACCGTCGTCTCCACCACCGGCCGGCGGCCCCAGATGCGCTGGCTGGCCTTCTTGAGCGCGCGGGACAGCGCGGTCTCCACGGCCTCGTCCTGGCCGCGCTCGTCGTTGGACAGGCGCCCGAACGCCTTCTCGGCCTCCTCGGCGAGGTCGTCGAGCACCTCGTCGATGGGGTAGTCCTCGTCGGCCGGCAGGCCCAACGCGCGGACCTGGGGCCCGGAGGCCAGCCGGCCGCGGGCGTCCAGCACGATGGAGGCGGCCAGCACGCCGTTGAAGGCGGCGTGGCGGCGCTCGCGCAGGGCCTCGCCGTTTTCGGCGGTGACCACGCCGGCGTCCACATAGAGCCGGCCGGCCGGGACCTCGTCGATGATCTCCGCCCTGCCGGGGGCCAGCCGCACCATGTCGCCGTTGCGGGGCGCCACCTGCTGCTGCACCTGCAGGTCACGGGCGAAGGCCGCATGTTCCAAGAGGTGGCGGCGCTCGCCGTGGGTGGGCACGGCGATGGTGGGCCGGGCCCAGCGGTACATCTCGGCCAGCTCGTCGCGGCAGGGGTGTCCGGAGACGTGGATGCCCGGATGGTCGCGTTCGGTGTAGAGGCGCACCCCGCGGTCGGCCAGCCGGTTCTGCAGGTTGCGGATCGGGATCTCGTTGCCGGGGATGATCCGCGAGGAGAAGACGCAGGAATCGCCGGCGCCCAGCTTCACGTGCGGGTGCGAGCCGTCGGCGATGCGGGCCAGCGCCGCCCGCGGTTCGCCCTGGCTGCCGGTGCAGAGGTAGAGGACCTTGGTCTCCGGCAGGGCGCTGGCCTCGGATTCGCTGAGGAAAGGCTGGATGTCGGTCATCAGCCCGACGGAGCGGGCCGCGCCGGCCATGCGGATCATCGAGCGGCCCACCAGGCAGACCCGGCGGCCGGCGGTCTCGGCCGCTCGGATCACGCTGTCCATCCGCGCCACGTTGGAGGCGAAGCAGGCCACAGCCACCTTGCCCTTCAGGCCCCTGATCAGGGTCGACAGGGCCTTGCGCACGTCGGCCTCGGAGCCGGCGACGCCGTCCACGAAGACGTTGGTGGAATCGCAGACCATGGCCAGTACGCCCTCATCGCCCAGCCGGCGGATGGCGCCCTCGTCGGTGACGCCGCCCAGCAGCGGGTCGGGGTCGATCTTCCAGTCGCCGGTGTGCAGCACCACCCCCAGCGGCGTGCGGATGGCCAGGCCGTTGGGCTCGGGGATCGAGTGGGTGAGCGTGATCAGCTCGACGTCGAAGGGACCGAGCGAGATGGAGCCGCCCAGGGGGATCTCGGTGATCTCGGCCTCGTCCAGCAGATCCTTCTCGCGCAGCTTCTCGCGCAGCAGGAAGGCGGTGAACGGGGTGGCGTAGAGCGGGGCCCGCAGGCGCGGCCACAGCCAGGCCACGGCGCCGATGTGGTCCTCGTGGGCGTGGGTCAGCACGATGCCGATGATGTCGCCGGCGTGCTTCTCGATGAACTCCGGGTCGGGCAGGATGATCTCGACGCCCGGCGTCGTCTGGTCGCCGAAGGTGATCCCCAGGTCGACCACGATCCATTTGCGCGCGTGCGGCGGCCCGTAGCCGTAGAGGTTGAAGTTCATGCCGATCTCGTTCGACCCGCCGAGCGGCAGGAAGACGAGCTCGTCGTCGGGGCGGGGCGCGCGGGTCATTGCGGCTTCCGGGTGTTGCGCTCGTAGATTTCCAGCATCCCGCGAATGGTGAGGTCGGGGTCGAAGTGGTCGATGGCCATGGAGGCTCCATGGAAGAGCGAGGCCACGCCACCGGTCGCGATGACCGTCATTGGCTTCTCCCACTCGGCCTTGATGCGGGTGATCAAGCCTTCGATCAGGGCGATATAGCCCCAGAACACCCCGGTCTGCATGGCGCCAACGGTGTCCTTGCCGATCACGCGCTGCGGCTTCTGGATAGCGACGCGCGGCAGCTTCGCCGCGTGGGTGTGCAACGCCTCCATGGAAAGGTTGATCCCCGGCGCGATCGCGCAGCCCTCCAGGCCACCGTCGGCGGCGACCACGTCGAAGGTGGTTGCTGTGCCGCTGTCGATGACGATCAGGTCGCCGGGATAGGTCATGTGCGCGCCGATGGCGTTCACCAGCCGGTCGGCGCCGGCCTCGGAGGGTTTGTCGATGCGCACCTCGATGCCGAGGTCGACGTTCTCGCCGATCACCAGCGGCTCCACATGCAGGTAGCGGCGGGCCAGGTTGCGCAGGTTGAAGATCGACTGCGGCACCACGCTGGAGACGATGCAGGCGTCCAACGTGCTGAACTGCAGGCCGTTCATGGCCAGGAGCTGGGAGAGCCAGACCGCGTATTCGTCGGCCGTGCGGGTGGAATCGGTGGCCGCCCGCCACTGGGCGATCCACTGGGCGCCGTCGTGGACGGCGAAGAGGGTGTTGGTGTTGCCCTGTTCGATCGCGAGCAGCATCGCTTCACGCCTCTCCGAAAAAGACGTCGCCTGCGGTTATGCGCGCAAGCGAGCCGTCGTCCAATCTCAGCCTGAGCGCGCCGTCGGCGTCGAGCCCTTCGGCGACCCCTTCCAGGGTCTCGGCCGGCAGGCGCGCAGAACACCGCTGGCCGAGGCCGTGGGCGCGATCGGTCCAGGCCGCGGCGATGGGGGCGAAGCCGTCGACCTCCCAGGCCAGCCGCCGGCGTTCGAAGGCCCGGGCCAGGATCTCCAGGGCCTCGCCCGGCGCGGGCGGCCGGGCCATGTGCTCGGCGAAGGCGGTGGCCGGCAGGTCGGCGGGAGCGCTGGCGAGGTTGACGCCGATCCCCACGGCGAGCCAGAGGCCGCCCGCCCCGCGCGCGCCGGACTCCACCAGGATTCCGGCGGCCTTGCGCCCATGGACCATGAGGTCGTTGGGCCATTTGAGGGTCGCAGAGCCGGGGCCCAGGCAGGTCTCGGCCAGGTCGGCGGCGGCCAGGGCCGCGACGAAGGAGACCTGCGCCGCCTCGCCGGGGGGCTTGGCCGAACTCATCAGCAGGCTGGCCGCGAGGTTCCCCTCCCCCGTGCTCCAGCTTCGGCCCCGCCGGCCGCGGCCGGCGGTCTGGCGCCGCGCGGTGATCCAGACAGGACCCGCGTCCCCCGCCTCGGCGCGACGCCGGGCCTCGGCGTTGGTGGAATCCAGCGCGTCGTAGGCCTCGATCGGCGGGTGGGCCACTTCAGGCCAGGCCGAACGCGGCGGCGGCGGCGTGGGCCAGCGGGTCGAGGTAGGCGAGCGCCCCCATCACCACGGGGAAGGAAAACAGCGCCAGCACCAGCGCGATGGCCCTGGCCTCCATCGGCGGGGCGTCGGTGGGGCCCTTGGCGGGGTCGAACCACATGACCTTGATCAGCCGCAGGTAGTAGTAGGCGGCCACCACGCTGCCTACGAGGCCGATCACCGCGGGGATGGCGAGGCCGGCGTTCAGGGCGGCCTTGAAAACGTAGAACTTCGCCCAGAAGCCCGAGAACGGCGGCAGGCCCAGGGCCGAGAGCGAAAAGGCGGTCATGGCCAGCGCGATGGCCGGGCGCTCCTTGAAGAGGCCGGCCATGTCCTCGATCGTCTCCATATCCCGCCCGTCGCGCGACAGGGCGGCGAGGCAGGCGAAGAAGCCGGTGACGTCGATCATGTAGAGGACCATGAACACCAGCATGGCCTGGACGCCCTCCGCGCCGCCGGCCGCAAGGCCCAGGATCGCGTAACCGACGTTGGCGATGGAGGAATAGGCCCACAGGCGCTTCAGGTTCTTCTGGGCGAGGCCCGCGAACGCGCCCACGACCACGGAAGCCAGCGCGATCAGCACCAGCACCTGGCTCCATTGCGCCACGGCGCCGGCGAAGCCCTCGGTCAGGACCCGGGCGAACAGCACCATGGCGGCGAGCTTCGGCGCGGCGGCGAAGAAGGCCACCACTGGCGTCGGCGCGCCCTCATAGACGTCCGGCGTCCACATGTGGAACGGCGCCGCCGAGACTTTGAAGGCCAGGCCGCAGATCAGGAACACCAAGCCGAACAGCACGCCCGTGTCCGCCCCGCCGTGCACCGCCCCGGCGATGTCGGTGAACAGGGTCGAGCCCGCGAAGCCGTAGATCAGCGAGGCCCCGTAGAGCAGCAGGCCGGAGGACAGCGCGCCCAGCACGAAGTACTTCAGCCCCGCCTCGGACGCACGGGCGTTGTCGCGGTGCATGGCGGCCAGGACGTAGAGGGCCAGCGACTGCAGCTCGACGCCCACATAGAGCGAGATCAGGTCGCCGGCCGAGGTCATCATCCCCATGCCGAGGGCGGCCAGCAGGATGAGGATCGGGAACTCGAAATTGCGCACGCCCCGGCGTTCGAACCAGCGCTGGCCGAGCGGGATGCAGACGGCGCTGGCTGCGTAGATCGCCACCTTGGCGAAGGCCGAGGCCTGGTCGGCGACCATGCCGCCGGCGAAGCCGCGGCCGAGCGGCCCGTTGGCCGCCGCGATCGCCGCGGCGGCCAGAGCCAGGATGGAGGCCGCGGTGAAGGGCGCCCCGGCCTTGGGGGCGAACGCGCCCCAGACCAGCAGCAGCATGGCCGATCCGGCGAGAATCAGCTCCGGCAGGGCGAGGCCGAGGTCGTGGGAAAAACTCATCTGAAACGCCCCCTCACCGGCCGATGGCGGCGTTGTAGGCCGCGACCAGGTGGTCGACGGAGGACTGGGTGAGGTCGAAGACCAGGTTCGGCTGCACGCCGAGGATCAGGGTGGCGGCGACCAGGGGCGCGAAGATCGCCACCTCTCGCCAGTCGAGGTCGGTGATCCCGGCCAGGGCCGGGTTGACGAGCTCGCCGAACACCACGCGCCGGTAGAGGGTGAGCGCATAGACCGCCGAGAGGATCACGCCGGTGGCGGCGACCAGCGCCGTCCAGGTGGAGGCCTGGTAGGTCCCGGTCATGGTCAAGATCTCGCCCACGAAGCCGGAGGTGCCGGGCAGGCCCACATTGCCCATGGTGAACAGCATGAAGACCGCCGCGTACCACGGCATGCGGGTCACCAGCCCGCCGTAGAAGGCGATCTCGCGGGTGTGCATGCGGTCATAGACTACGCCGACGCAGAGGAAGAGCGCGCCCGAGATCACCCCGTGGCTGAGCATCTGGTAGATGGCGCCCTGCTCGCCCACCGCGTTGCCGGAGAAGATCCCCATGGTCACGAAGCCCATGTGGGCCACGGACGAATAGGCGATCAGCTTCTTGATGTCGGTCTGCCGGAACGCCACCAGCGAGGTGTAGACGATGGCGATCACCGACAGGGCGAAGACCAGCGGGGCGAACTGCGCCGAGGCGTCGGGGAACATGGGCAGGGAAAAGCGCATGAAGCCGTAGCCGCCGAGCTTCAGCAGGATGCCCGCCAGGATCACCGAGCCCGCGGTCGGCGCCTCCACGTGGGCGTCCGGCAACCAGGTGTGCACCGGCCACATGGGCATCTTCACCGCGAACGAGGCGAAGAAGGCCAGCCACAGCCAGGTCTGCAGGGCCGGGCTGAAGTTGAAGGTCATCAACTCGGGGATCGAGGAGGTGTGGGCGATCCCGATCATGGCCAGGATCGCGGCCAGCATCAGCACCGAACCCAAGAGGGTGTAGAGGAAGAACTTGTAGGCCGCATAGACCCGGTTCTTGCCGCCCCAGACGCCGATGATCAGGAACATCGGCACCAGGCCGAACTCGAAGAAGATGTAGAACAGCACCAGGTCCAGGGCGCAGAACACGCCGATCACCAGCGTCTCGAGCGCCAGGAAGGCGATCATGTACTCGAGGACGCGGTTCTCGATGGTCTTCCAGGAGGCCGCGATGCAGAGCGGCATCAGGAAGGCGGTGAGCGGCACGAAGAGTACGCTGATCCCGTCGACGCCCATCCGATAGTGCAGCCCGGCGAACCAGGGCATGTCCTCGACGAACTGGAATCCGGGGTTGTTCGGGTCGAACTTGACCACCAGCAGCACCGACAGGGCGAACACCGCCAGGGTGGTGGCGAGCGCGATCCAGCGCGCCGCGTCGTTCGCCTTGGCCTCGGCGCCGGCCGCGCGCGGGTTCACGGCGAAGCGCAGCAACAGGATCGCCGCGATCCCGATCAGCGGGGCGAAGGTGACGAGGGAAAGTAGGCCGCTCATGGTCCCGTCCCCCTCAAGCCCAGGCCCAGAGGGCGTAGGACAACAGGCCCGCCACCCCCAGCAGCATCACGAAGGCGTAGTGATAGACGTAGCCGCTCTGCACCCGGCTCGCGCCCCGGCCCACCAGGTATGAGACCGCAGCGACCCCGTTGGGGCCAAGGCCGTCGATGACCTTCTGGTCGCCGCCCTTCCAGAACAGGTCGCCGAGGAACTTGGCGCCGCGAACGAAGGTCGCCTGATAGAGCTCGTCGAAGAACCACTTGTTGTAGAAGAAGACGTAGAGCGGCCCCTGCCGTGCGGCCAGCCGCGCGCCCATGCCCTCGCGCCAGATGTACATGTAGGCCGCGACCAGCAGGCCCAGCACCGAGACCACCAGCGGGGCCCAGACCACCCAGACGGGCGCCGCATGCTCGCCGCCCGCGTGATGCGACGGGGCGTGGAAGATCGCGCCGCGCCAGAACTCGGCGTTGTGCTCGCCGATGAACTGGTGGTGGAAGGCGAAGCCCGCGGCGATGGCGCCCACCGCGAGCAGGATCAGCGGGATGCGCATGGTCCAGGGGCTCTCGTGCGGCAGGTGCTGGTGGTCGCCGTGGTCGGGCTCCGAATGGGTCTCGGCATGGCCTGAGTCCGCATGGCCATGCGCCTGCTCGTCATGCACCGGGTCATGCGCATGGTCGCGGTTGTGCCAGTGATGCTCGAGGTCTTCCGGCGTCCAGCGGGCGTGGCCGTTGAAGGTGAAGAAGGCCACCCGCCAGGAATAGAAGGCCGTCAGGCCGGCCACGAGGATCCCGGTCACGAAGGCGAAGTAGCCCATGGGATCGCCGGCGGCGCCCGCCTCATAGGCGGCGTGGATGATGGAGTCCTTGGAGTAGAAGCCGGCGAAGCCCAGCTCGACGCCGGGGATGCCCAGGCCGGTGATGGAGATGGTGCCGATGGTCATCACCGCGTAGGTGATCGGCAGGTATTTCATCAGCGCCCCATAGCGGCGCATGTCCTGCTCGTGCGCCATGCCGTGGATCACCGAGCCGGCGCCCAGGAACAGCAGCGCCTTGAAGAAGGCGTGGGTGAACAGGTGGAACATCGCCGCCTGGTAGGCGCCGACGCCCGCGGCGAAGAACATGTAGCCGAGTTGCGAGCAGGTCGAATAGGCGATCACCCGCTTGATGTCGTTCTGGGTCAGTCCGACGGTGGCCGCGAACAGCGCCGTCACCGCCCCGATCACCGTCACGATGTGCTTGGCCGTGGGGGCGTACTCGAACATCGGCGAGAGCAGGCAGACCATGTAGACGCCCGCCGTCACCATGGTGGCGGCATGGATCAGGGCCGAGACCGGGGTCGGGCCCTCCATGGCGTCGGGCAGCCAGGTGTGCAGGAAGAACTGCGCCGACTTGCCCATCGCCCCGATGAACAGCAGCACGCAGGCCAGGTCCATCAGGTCCCAGGTCTGGCCGGCGAACGCCCAGGTGCGCGCCGCGCCGGCGGCCGCCTGCGGGAAGATCTCGGCGAATTGGATCGAGCCGAAGGCCCAGAACACCGTCATGATGCCGAGCGCGAAGCCGAAGTCGCCCACCCGGTTGACCACGAAGGCCTTGATGGCGGCGGCGTTGGCGGAGGGCTTGTGGTGCCAGAAGCCGATCAGCAGGTAGCTGGCCAGGCCCACGCCTTCCCAGCCGAAGAACAGCTGCATGAAGTCCGCCGCGCTGATCAGCGACAGCATGGCGAAGGTGAACAGCGACAGGTAGGCGAAGAACCGCGGCTTCCCCGGGTCGTCCGCCATGTACCCCCACGAATAGAGGTGCACGAGCGAGGACACGGTGGTCACCACCACCAACATCACCGCCGAGAGGCCATCGAGCCGGAACGCCCAGTTGGAGACGAAATTCCCCACATGGATGAACGGGGCGTAGGTGATCGTGAACGGCTCCAGGCCACCCCAGGTCCACCGGCTGAACACCACCCAGGAGAGGACCGCCGACAGCATCAGGAAGCCGGTGGTGACCGCCATCGAGGCCTTGTCGCCGATGCGCCGGCCGAACAGGCCGGCGATGATCGCGCCGATCAGCGGGCCATAGAGGATGACTGTGACGAGGAGCTTCGGATCCATCCCTCAGCCCTTCATCATCGAGGCGTCGTCCACGGCGATGTCGCCGCGGTTGCGGAAGAAGGTGACGAGGATCGCCAGCCCCACGGCCGCCTCGGCGGCGGCGACGGTGAGCACGAACATGGCGAAGATCTGCCCGACCACGTTGTGCAGATAGACCGAGAACGCCACCAGATTGATGTTCACGGCCAGCAGGATCAGCTCGATCGACATCAGGATGACGATGACGTTCTTGCGGTTCACGAAGATGCCGAAGACGCCGATCGTGAACAGGATCGCGGCCACCGCCAGGTAGTGGTGCAGGCCGATGGTCATTCGCCGATCCCCTCGCCGGACTTGATGGCGACCACGCGCATGCCGGTGCGGGGATTGCGGGCCACCTGGTCGGCGATCACCTGGCGGCGGACGCCCGGCTTGTGGCGCAAGGTCAGCACGATGGCCCCGATCATCGCCACCAGAAGCACCAGGCCGGCGGCCTGGAAGAAGTAGACGTAGTCGGTGTAGAGCACCCGGCCGATGCTCTCGGCGTTGGTCACGTCGGTGGCCACGAACGCCGCGTCGTTGCGGCCCGCCGCGCCATGGGTGGCCACCGAGGCGGAGACCACGATCATCTCCACGGCCAGCACCCCGGCCACCAGGCCGCCCAGCGGCATGTAGCGGGCGAAGCCCTGGCGAAGCTGGGCGAAGTCCACGTCCAGCATCATCACCACGAAGAGGAACAGCACGGCGACCGCGCCCACGTAGACGACCACCAGCAGCATGGCCAGGAACTCGGCGCCCAACAGCACGAACAGCCCCGCCGCCGAGAAGAACGACAGGATCAGGAACAGCACCGAGTGCACCGGGTTGCGCGCCGAGACCACGGCGAAGGCCGAGGCCACGGTCACTGCCGCGAGCACGTAGAAGGCGATCGCCAGCAAGGCCATCAGCGGGTCGAAGCTCCCCTCAAATCACGTCTTCCCGCCGGTCCGGCTGCGGACGACGGCGGCCGCGGAATCGCGCCCATCCCCTTAGCGATAGGGCGCATCCAGTTCCAGATTCTTCGCGATCTCCCGCTCCCAACGGTCGCCGTTGTCGAGCAGTCGCGCCTTGTCATAATAGAGCTCTTCGCGGGTCTCCACGGCGAACTCCAGGTTCGGGCCCTCGACGATGGCGTCCACCGGGCAGGCCTCCTGGCACAGGCCGCAGTAGATGCACTTCACCATGTCGATGTCGTAGCGGGTGGTGCGGCGCGAGCCGTCGGCGCGCGGCTCGGCCTCGATGGTGATCGCCTGGGCCGGGCAGATCGCCTCGCACAGCTTGCAGGCGATGCAGCGCTCCTCCCCGTTCGGATAGCGGCGCAGGGCGTGCTCGCCGCGGAACCGCGGGCTCTGCGGGTTGCGCTCGTGCGGGTACTGCACCGTGGCCTTGGGCCGGGACATGTACTTCAGCCCCAGCATGAAGGCGCCGGCGAAGTCCATCAGGGCCGCGCCCTTCATCGCCTGTCCGATCCGTTGGAACATCAGCCGGTCACTTCTTCTGGCACGAGAAATTGGAGATCATCTGCGGGTCGCCGCCGGTCGAGAGCCTGAGCTCTCCGCCCTTGGCCGCGCAGTCGGAGGTGGCCTGGCGCAGGGCGTCGTAATTGGCCACGCCGCCCTCGTACGCCGAACTGGCGCAGGCCGCGAGCGCCAGGCAGGCCGCCAGGATCGCTGCGGCCCTCATGCTGTCGCCGGCCCGAACACGCGCCAGGCCGCCACCAGGGCCACCGCGACAAGGGACGTCGGCAGGAACACCTTCCACCCCAGCCGCATCAGCTGGTCGTAGCGGTAGCGGGGCACGATCGCCTTCACCATGGCGAACAGGAAGAAGAAGAAGATGACCTTCGCGAAGAACCACATGAAGCCGTAGAAGCTCTGCGCCGTGGGCGCCCAGTCGTGGACGAAGGCGAAGTCGATCGGCGCCTGCCATCCCCCGAAGAACAGGATGGCGATCATCGCGCACATCAGGACGATGTTGGCGTACTCGCCGATCATGAACAGCAGGTAGGGGGTGGAGGAGTACTCCACCTGGTAGCCGGCCACGAGCTCTGATTCGGCTTCCGGTAGGTCGAAGGGCGGCCGGTTGGTCTCGGCGAGCGCCGAGATGAAGAAGATCACCGTCATCGGGATCATCACCAGCGCCGCCGGCAGCTGCTTCAGGCCGCCGCCGCCGAGGAAATTCCAGTTCCAGAAGCCGCCGGCCTGTTTCTCAACGATCAGGCCCAGGTTCATGGTCCCGGCCAGCAGGATCACGGTGATGATCACGAAGCCGATGGAGACCTCGTAGCTGACCATCTGGGCCGCGGAGCGCAGGCCGCCGAGGAACGGGTACTTCGAGTTGGACGCCCAGCCGCCCATGATGATGCCGTAGACGCCCAGCGAGGAGATCGCGAACAGGTAGAGGACGCCCACGTTGAGGTCGGCGACCACCCATCCGGGCGCCAGCGGGATCACCGCCCAGGCCCCGAAGGCCAGGGTGAAGGAGATCAAGGGCGCGGCGATGAACACCACCTTGTCCGCCCCGTCGGGGATGACGATCTCCTTCAGCACGAACTTGAGGAAGTCGGCGAAGGACTGCAGCAGGCCGAACGGGCCCACCACGTTGGGCCCTTTGCGCATCTGCACGCCCGCCCAGATCTTGCGGTCGGCCAGCAGCAGGAAGGCCAGCGAGAGCAGGATCCAGACCGTCACGGCCAGGATCTGGCCCACGGTGATCAGGGTCCAGCCGCCGGGAGTGGTCCAGAAATCGGTGGCGGTTCCGGTCATGCCCTACTCCGCCGCGAGCTTGGCCGCGCCGGAGGCCAGCGCCTGGCACTCGGCCATGGTGACGCTCGCCCGGGCGATCGGGTTGGTGAGGTAGAAGTCGCGCACCGGGCTGGCGAAGGGCGCGTCGGACAACGCCCCCTCCCCGCCCAGGCCGCCGAGGTCGATCTGCGGCGCGCCGAGCGCGCCCGGCGCCAGGTCGATCTGGCCGAAGGTGGGATGCTCGGCGAACAGGCGCGCGCGCAGCTGGTCCAGGCTGTCGTAGGGCAGCTTGGCGCCCAGGCGTTCGGAGAGCGCCCGCAGGATCGACCAGTCCTCGCGGGCCTCGCCCTTCGGGAACACCGCGCGCAGGCCCTGCTGCACCCGGCCCTCGGTGTTGACGTAGAGCCCGTTCTTCTCGGTGTAGGCCGCGCCCGGCAGGACGACGTCGGCCGTGTGCGCTCCAGCGTCGCCGTGGGTGCCCAGGTAGACCTTGAAGGCGTCGGACCCGGCGGCGTCGATCTCGTCGGCGCCCAGCAGGAACAGCACGTCGAGCGCGCCCGGCCGCACCATCTCGGCGGCGGTCTTGCCACCCTCGCCGGGGACGAAGCCGAGGTCGAGGCCGCCGACCCGGGCGGCCGCGGAATGCAGCACGTTCCAACTCATGCCGAAGGCCTTGGCGACCTCCGCCGCGGCCCTCAGAGCCGCAGCGCCGTCCTCGCGGCCGATCGCCCCGGCGCCGACGACGATCGCCGGGGCCTTGGCGGCTTTCAGGGCCTTGACGAACTCGCCCTTGTCCTTGGCGAGGCCAGAGAGGGACTTCGGCCCGGCGCCCAGGTGGTCGTAGTCGTAGGTGAGATCCGCCGCCTCGCCGACCACGCCGACCCGCAGCGCCCCGGCCAGCCAGCGCTTGCGCAGGCGCGCGTTCAAGACCGGCGCCTCGACCCGGGGATTGGTCCCCACCAGCAGGATCACGTCCGCGGTCTCGATGCCGGCGATGGTGGAATTGAACAGCCAGCTCTCCCGCGGGCCGGCGCCCAGCGCCATGCCGTCCTGCCGGCAGTCGAGGTTGGCCGAGCCCAGCGTGCGGAACAGGTCCAGCGTCGCCTTCATCGACTCGGCGTCCTGCAGGTCGCCGCCGATCGCGCCGATGCGGTCCGGCGCGGCGGCCTTCAGCCTGCCGGCCACGAGGTCCAGCGCCTCGGCCCAGCTCGCCGGCCGCAGCTTGCCGGCCTCGCGGATGTAGGGCCGGTCCAGCCTCTGGCGGCTAAGGCCGTCAATGGCGTAGCGGGTCTTGTCGCTGATCCACTCCTCGTTGATGTCCTCGTTGACCCGCGGCAGCACGCGCAGCACCGCGGGGCCGCGGCTGTCGACGCGGATCGCCGAGCCCAGCGCATCCATCACGTCGACGCTCTCGGTCTTCTTCAGCTCCCACGGACGATAATTGAACGCCCAGGGCTTGTGGGTCAGCGCGCCCACCGGGCACAGGTCGATGACGTTGGCGGAGAGCTCGCTGGAGACGGCTTTGTCGAGATAGGTGGTGATCTCGACGTCCTCGCCGCGGGAGATCAGGCCGATGTCCGGCACGCCGGCCACCTCGGTGATGAAGCGGACGCAGCGGGTGCACTGGATGCAGCGGGTCATCACCGTCTTGATCAGCGGACCCATGTACTTTTCTTCGACGGCGCGCTTGTTCTCCAGATAGCGGCTGTCGTCGCGGCCATAGCCCATGGCCTGGTCCTGCAGGTCGCACTCCCCGCCCTGGTCGCAGATCGGGCAGTCCAGGGGGTGGTTGATGAGCAGGAATTCCATCACCCCGTGGCGCGCCTTCACCACCATCGGCGAGTTGGTGATGATCTCCATCCCCTCCCCGGCCGGCAGGGCGCACGAGGCCTGCGGCTTCGGCGGGCCGGGCTTCACCTCAACGAGGCACATGCGGCAGTTGCCGGCGATGCTGAGCCGCTCGTGGTAGCAGAACCGTGGGATCTCTTCCCCGGCCAGCTCAGCCACCTGCAGGACGTTCATCCCGGCCTCGAACTCGACCTCGACGCCGTTGACCTTGGCCTTGGGCATGCCGCTACTCCGCCGCCACGAGGGTTGCGCCCTGCACGTGGGGCTTGCCGGCGCGGTACTGGGTGATCCGGTCCTCCACCTCGTGGCGGAAGTGGCGGAACAGGCCCTGGATCGGCCAGGCGGCGGCGTCGCCCAGGCCGCAGATGGTGTGCCCTTCCACCTGGCTGGCGACGTCCAGCAGCATGTCGATCTCGGCCATCTCGGCTTCGCCGGTGACCATCCGCTCCATCACCCGCCACATCCAGCCGGTCCCCTCGCGGCAGGGCGTGCACTGGCCGCAGCTCTCGTGCTTGTAGAAGTAGGACGCCCGGGCGATGGCGCGGACCAGGTCGGCGTCCTTGTCCATGACGATCATGGTGCCGGTGCCGAGGCCGGAGCCGCGCGCCTGCAGGTCCTCGTAGGTCATGATCGCGACCTCGCACTCCTCGGCCGGGATCATCCGCACCGAGATGCCGCCGGGGATCACCGCCTTGAGGTTGCCCCAGCCGCCGCGGACGCCGCCGAAATGGTCCTCGATGAGCTGCTTCACCGAAATGCCGACGGCCTCTTCCACCACGCAGGGCTTGTTCAGGTGGCCGGACCCCGCGAACAGCTTCACGCCGGTGGACTTTTCGGTGCCGAAGCCGGCGAACCACTGCGCCCCGCGGCGCAGGATCGTGCCGACCACGGAGATGGTCTCGACGTTGTTCACCGTGGTGGGGCAGCCGTAGATGCCGGCCCCGGCCGGGAACGGCGGCTTCAGGCGCGGCTGGCCCTTCTTGCCCTCGAAGCTTTCCATCAGGGCGGTCTCGTCGCCGCAGATGTAGGCGCCGCCGCCGTGGGCCAGGCGCACGTCGCAGTCCCAGCCGAAGATGTTGCCCGGGCCGATCAGCCTGGCGTCATAGGCCTGGCGGATGGCGGCGGTCATCCGCTCGCGCTCGAAGACGTATTCGCCGCGGATGTAGATGTAGGCGGTGTGCGCCCGCATGGCGCGGCAGGCGATCAGGCAACCTTCGATCAAGAGGTGCGGGTCGTTGCGCAGGATCTCGCGGTCCTTGCAGGCCCCCGGCTCCGACTCGTCGGCGTTGACCAGCAGGTAATGCGGCCGCTCGCTTTCCTGCTTGGGCATGAAGGTCCATTTCAGCCCGGTGGCGAAACCCGCCCCGCCGCGGCCGCGCAGGCCCGAGTTCTTGATCTGGTCGCACAGCCATTCCGGCTCCTGCGCCAGCATCAGGTCGACGCCGTTCCAGCAGCCGCGCGCCTTGGCGCCCTCCAGTCCCCAGTCATGGAGGCCGTAGAGGTTGGTGAAGATGCGGTCCTTGTCTTCCAGGATCCCGACCACCCTAGACTCCCTTGCCCGCCCGCCGGAGGGCGGCGATGAACCAGATCTGGGCGCCGAAGCCCGCGATGACCGCCAGGCCGAACACCCATTGCAGCCAGGCCTGGCCAAAGGCGAAGGCGCCCACCGCCGCGGCGATGGCGATCAGCATGCAGACGCCGTCGATGGCGAGCATGGTCACGAGGCGCTTCTTGGCGGCGTCGACGTCCAGGGTCAAGCGGCCGGCTCCTTCTGCGGCGCCGGCGTCTTCGGCGGGAGATTCGGAAGGGTCTTCAAGGGCTTGCCGGCGGAACCGTCATAGAGCCCGGGGTCGACCAAGGTGAGCGGACCCCCCTCCGGCGCGGAGCCCTGGCGCTTGATGAACGAACCGGGCTCGGGCGTCCTGCCGGCGCCAAAGTCGTCGATCAGCTGCTCCAGGGCGGCGGCGGTCAGGTCCTCGTAATAGGCGTCGTTGATCGCGGCCATCGGCGCGTTCGAGCAGGCGCCCATGCACTCGACTTCCTGCCAGTAGAACTTGCCGTCGGCCGAACGGTGGTCCTTGGGCCCGATCTTCGATTTGCAGACCGCCATCAGTTCCCCGGCCCCGCGCAGGGCGCATGGCGTCGTACCGCAGACCTGCACCAGGGCGTGCGTACCCACCGGCTCCAGCATGAACATGGTGTAGAAGGTGGCGATCTCCAGCACGCGGATCTTGGCCATGCCCAGCAGCTCGGCGACCGCGCGGATCGCGGGCTCGGAAACCCAGCCCTCCTGCTTTTGCACCAGCCACAGGATGGCGATCACCGCCGACTGCTGGCGGCCCTCCGGGAAGTTGGCCATCCAGCCCTTCGCCGCTTCGAGCGTATCGGGCGAGAAGCCGAAGCTGTCCGGCTGGTCGAGTGCGAGGCGGCGAACGCTCAAGGGGCCCTCACTTGGCGAAGTCGACGCGGGCGATCTTGCCGCCGGCGAAGGTGTAGATGCAGGCGACCTCGAAGGTCGGCGCGTCGGTCCCGCGGTCCACGCGCTCGTGGTCGATCACGGTGTTTCCCACCACCATGCGCGCCAGCAGGTCGGCGCGGTTGTTCGGGAACTGGGCGAAGACGCCGGCGTAACGCTCCCGGTAGGCGGCCAGGCCTTGCGTGGTTACGGCGCCGTTGAAGTCGGCCACGACCACGTCGTCGGCGAAGAAGCCGCAGTAGGCGTCCAGGTCCTGGGCATTGTAGGCCTCGAACTGGGCCTGGACGATGTCCGCCAGGCTGGGCGTTGCGGGCGCGTTCACCGGTCGATCTCCCCGAAGACGATGTCGAGCGAGCCCAGGATTGCCGAGACGTCGGCCAGCATGTGGCCGCGGTTCATCCAGTCCATCGCCATCAGGTGCGGGAACCCCGGCGCGCGGATCTTGCAGCGGTAGGGCGTGTTGGTGCCGTCCGAGACCAAGTAGACGCCGAACTCGCCTTTGGGCGCCTCGACACAGGCGTAGACCTCGCCGGGCGGGGTGCGCACGCCTTCAGTGAACAGCTTGAAGTGATGGATCAGCGCTTCCATCGACTGCTTCATCTCGCCCCGGCGCGGCGGGGCGATCTTGTGGTCGTCGGTGATCACCAGGCCGGGGGTCTTCATGAGCCGGTCGCAGGCCTGTTTCATGATCTTGGTCGACTGGCGCATCTCCTCCATGCGGCAGAGGTAGCGGTCGTAGCAGTCGCCGTTCAGGCCCAGCGGAATGTCGAAGTCGAACTCGTCATAGCCCTCGTAGGGCTGGTTGCGGCGCAGGTCCCAGGCGACGTTGGAGCCACGCAGCATGACGCCGGTGAACCCCCAGGCGATCGCCTCTTCCTTGGTCACCTTGCCGATGTCGACGTTGCGCTGCTTGAAGATGCGGTTGCCGGTGATCAGGCCCTCGATGTCGTCGAGCACCTTGGGGAAGGCGTCGCACCAGTCGCTGATGTCGCGGACCAGCGCCTCCGGCAGGTCCTGGCGCACGCCGCCGACCCGGAAGTAATTGGCGTGCATGCGCGCGCCCGAGGCGCGCTCGTAGAACACCATCAGCTTCTCGCGCTGCTCGAAGCCCCACAGCGGCGGGGTGAGCGCGCCCACGTCCATCGCCTGAGTGGTGACGTTGAGCAGGTGGTTGAGGATCCGCCCGATCTCGGAATAGAGCACCCGGATCAGGCTGCCGCGGAGGGGAACCTCGACGCCGATCAGCTTCTCGATGGCGAGCACATAGGCGTGCTCCTGGTTCATCGGGGCCACATAGTCCAGGCGATCGAAATAGGGGATCGTCTGGGCGTAGGGCCGGGCCTCCATCAGCTTCTCGGTGCCGCGGTGCAGCAGGCCGATGTGCGGGTCCACCCGCTCGACGATCTCGCCGTCCAGCTCCAGCACCAGGCGCAGCACGCCGTGGGCGGCCGGGTGCTGCGGGCCGAAGTTGATGTTGAACTTGCGGACCGGGGTCTCGCCGGCCAGGCCCCCCTCGGGGACCAGGGCCACCTCGGTGGAGCTCTGCGGGGCCGCCTCGGAGGCGTGGGCGTCGTCGGGGCTCATTTGGCCTCCGCGGGCTTGGCCGGCGCCTTCTCGTCGCCGGGCGGCAGGGCGCGTTCGGCGCCTTCCCAGGGGGAGAGGAAGTCCCAGCTGCGCCATTCGACAGCCTTCACCGGCTCGTAGACCACCCGCTTCAGCTCATCGTCGTAGCGCAGCTCGACGTAGCCGGTCATCGGGAAGTCCTTGCGCAGCGGATGCCCATGGAAGCCGTAGTCGGTGAGGATGCGGCGCAGGTCCGGATGGCCCTCGAAGAACACCCCATACATGTCGAAGGCTTCGCGCTCGTACCAGTCGGCGTTGGGATAGACGCCGGTGACGGTGGGCACCGGGGTGTCCTCGTCGGTCTCGATCTTCACCCGCACCCGGGTGTTGCGGGTCAGCGACAGCAGCAGGTAGACGATGTCGAAGCGCCGCGCCCGCTGCGGGTAGTCGACGCCGGCCAGCTCGATGAGCTGCTGGAACTGGCAATCCGGATGGTCGCGCAGGAAGGTGAGCGCCCCCACGATCCGCGGCAGCGGCGCGGTCAGCGTCAGCTCCCGGAACGCCACGGAATAGCCGGTGAGCGCGCCGGCGCTGTTGGCGACGATCGCCTGGCCCAGGATTTCGAGGTCTTCGGATACGACCGGCCAGCTCATCGTTCGATGGTCCCGGTGCGGCGGATCTTCTTCTGCAGCTGCAGCACCCCGTAGACCAGGGCCTCGGCGGTGGGCGGGCAGCCGGGCACATAGATGTCGACCGGCACGATCCGGTCGCAGCCGCGCACCACCGAATAGCTGAAGTAGTAGTAGCCGCCGCCGTTGGCGCAGGAGCCCATGGAGATGACGTAGCGCGGCTCCGGCATCTGGTCGTAGACCTTGCGCAAGGCCGGGGCCATCTTGTTGCACAGGGTGCCGGCCACGATCATCACGTCGGACTGCCGCGGGCTGGCGCGGGGCGCGAACCCGTAGCGTTCCAGGTCGTAGCGCGGCATCGAGGCCTGCATCATCTCGACTGCGCAGCAGGCCAGGCCGAAGGTCATCCACATCAGCGAGCCGGTGCGCGCCCAGGTGATCACGTCGTCCAGGCCGGCGGTGACGAATCCCTTGTCCGCGAGCTGGCCGGAGACCCCGTCGAAGAACGGGTCGTGCAGGCGCGGATTGTAGCCCTCCACCGAGGACCGGGCCGCCGAGAGCGCCGGAGGATTGCCCCCGGACGAGACGATCACTCCCATTCCAGGGCTCCCTTCTTCCACTCGTAGATGAAGCCCACGGTGAGCACGCCCAGGAAGCTCATCATCGACCAGAAGGCGAACTGCGACGCTTCGGCCGGCAATTTCATCAGGCTGACCGCCCAGGGGAACAGGAACGCCACCTCCAGGTCGAAGATGATGAACAGGATCGAGACCAGGTAGAATCGGACGTCGAACTTCATGCGCGCATCGTCGAAGGCGTTGAAGCCGCATTCGTAGGTGGAGTTCTTCTCCGGGTCGGGCGTGTTCGGCGCGAGGACGGCCGCCGCCACCACAAAGATGACCCCCAGCGCCGCCGCGATCCCCAGGAAGATCACGATGGGCAGGTACTGCAGAAGGAAGGCGTTCATGGAGTCCTCGGGCGGAGTCGCGCGCCCTTCTAGACCACCCTTGCGCGGGGTTCAAACAGCGGTTTGTGCGACGCCGAACGCAGGCGCCGGCGGCCTTTGCGCACGCTTGCGCATTGACAACTCCGGGGGGGCGGACCTATCAGACGCGCCTCGCGTTTGCGGAAGCGATGCGGATGTAGCTCAGTTGGTTAGAGCGCCGGCCTGTCACGCCGGAGGTCGCGGGTTCAAGTCCCGTCATTCGCGCCACCGCATGCCCCAAATCTCCATCGTCAGCGGGCGCTCCAGCCGCCGCCGCGCCGCCCCCTCAAGGACGACGAGATCGTGGGCGCCCGCAAAATTTCGGCGCCTGCCGCAGCGAATCGTCTTGAACGCGTTCACTCAAGCGTAGGCGGCGGCGCGCCGTGCAAATATTTAGAACGTGTGCGTAAGCGCAAACAATACGTGGTATGGTCGACATACGCCGAAGCAACCCCTCTGAGTTGAGAGGGACGCGACGCTGCGTCCAATATCGTCGCCGGGCACGGCTTTCGCTGCGTCAGCCTCCGGTCCCTATGAAAGAGCCTGCTCTTGGCCGGCCAAGACACTCCCAATCCTGAAGTCGCGCTCAGCCTGGCGCTGGCCGTCGTCGCGTCTTCCAACGCGCCCGTCCTGCTCCTGGACGGCGACCTGACCGTGATTGCGGCCAGCCATTCGTTTGGCCGCGCGTTCGACATCGACCTCGCCAGCGTCCCGGGCCGCAAACTCCACGAGATCGGGGCGGGCGAATGGGATGTGCCGCAACTCCGCTCGCTGCTGAAGGCCACGGTCCTGGATCAGGCGGAAATCGAAGCCTACGAGATGGACCTCAGGCGCCCGGGACGGGACCCCCGCCGTCTGGTGCTCAACGCCCAAAAGCTCGACTATGGGAACAGCGACGCGGTCCGGTTGTTGCTGAGCGTGGTGGACGTCACCGACGCGCGGGTGAGCGAGAAGCTCAAGGACGACCTGCTGCGGGAAAAGGCCATCCTGCTGCAGGAGATCCAGCACCGGGTCGCCAACAGCCTGCAGATCATCGCCAGCGTCCTGCTGCAGAGCGCGCGCAGGGTCCGTTCGGAGGAAACGCGCAGCCATCTGCACGACGCGCACAACCGGGTGATGTCCATCGCCGCCGTGCAGCAGCAACTTTCCACGTCGCGGTTGGGTGATATCGAGCTTCGCGCTTACCTTACGCAACTCTGCGACAGTATCGGCGCATCCATGATCCGGGATCACAAACAGATATCCCTGACGGTCAGGTCCGATGACAGCAAGGTCCAGGCGGATGTCTCCGTAAGCCTCGGCCTTATGGTCACTGAACTGGTGATCAACGCCCTGAAGCATGCCTTCCCGGGTGGCCGTCATGGCGCGATAATCGTGGATTACCAGGCGGACGGCGCCGATTGGACGCTTTCGGTAAGCGACAACGGCATCGGGATGCCGTTGGACGCCGCAAGCGCCAAGCCGGGCCTCGGCACCAGCATCGTGGAGGCCCTGGCGAAACAACTGGAGGCCACCATCGAGGTCGCTGACGCCAAGCCGGGGACCGCCGTCTCCGTCCTGCATGCGCAGGCGCCGATCGCCTCCGCCAATGAGAACACCGAGCCGGAGAGCCGAGCGGTCTAGTGTGCTGGATCTGAAGTTCGCCTGCATTCTGGATCGCGCTCGGTGCGAACCTCAGATCCAAAAAGCACGCTAGAAACGTAGATTTGCTAGTGTCTTTATCGATTCCGAAGTTCGTCCCAGTCTGCCGTATGCGCTTGCGAACTTCGGAATCGGGACACTAGACCCAGTTCGTCAGGCGGCTTCGAGTCGGATCGCGAGGTTGATCGATTCCACGAGCCGTTGCGGATGGAAGGGTTTGGCGAGAAACCAGGACCCTTCGACGCCCTGCGCCGGAAACCGCATCTGGGCCGTCCCTGAAATGAAGACGACCGGCAGGCCCGGATAGAGGGCGCGCGCGCGGCGGGCGACCTCGAAGCCGTCCGGGCCCGGCCCCAGGTCGATGTCGGTCACCAGGGCCGACAACTGCTCACTATGCTTGGCGAGCACCTCGAACGCGGCCGCCGCGCAAAAGACGGCTTCGACGTGAAACCCGGCGGCCTGCAGGTATTCGCGCATATCCAGATTGCAGATGAAATTGTCATCGACAAACAGGACAAATATTCCACGCGTTTTCATGCCGGCTCCTGGTGCCTGTAACAACTCATAGGACCTCGATTGTATCCGTGCAACCGGGATTTATTATGAAGTTGAAAGCCGTCAGCCGTACGGCTCCAGAAGGTCTACGATCGCGGCGACAACGAATTCGCAAGCAGGCCAGGCCAAGCGCCCCAGACGTACTGCAGGAACTGGAACGTCAGGCCCGTGATCTGCTTCGGCGCGATGGTGGCGATTCGCGAGCCGGACGTGGTGAAGAGGAAGTGGGAGCGAACAAGCGCGGCGCCCCGTGTCCTACTTCAGGGTCGCATCGAGCGTGACCTCGGCGTTCAGCACCTTCGACACCGGGCAGCCGGTCTCCGCCGCCTTGGCCAGCCGGTCGAAGGTCTCGCGGTCCAGGCCGGGCACGTCGGCGGTGAGGGTCAGGGCCGATTTGGTGATCTTGAACCCCTGTCCTTCCGGCTCCAGCGAGACCGCCGCCTCGGTGAGCAGCTCGGTCGGCGTATAACCCGCGGTCTGGAGCTGAAAGGCGAGCGCCATGGTGAAGCAGCCGGCGTGGGCGGCGGCGATCAGCTCTTCCGGGTTCGTGCCCTTCTCGTTCTCGAACCGGGTCCGGAACGAATAGGGCGTCTCGGACAGCACGCCCGAATCGGTGGTCAGGTCGCCGTCGCCGTCGCGACCGGTTCCGCGCCATGCGGCGCGCGCCTTGCGGATCATCGGGATCTCCTTGCTGCTGGGGTCAGGTGCGGTCGTCGCGCAGGGTCACGGCCGGCGGATCGCTGGCGGGGAAACTGTCCTCCAGGGCCTCCTCCAGCTCCGCCTCGAGCGTGGCGCGGTCGTCCTTCCGGGAACGCAGCGGCTCGGCCACGTCGCGCCCAGCCAGCCAGAGCGCCAGGTTGCGGACATAGCGCTCCACGGCGCGCCGGCCCTCCGGTCCGTCGATGATGGCGTGGCCCGGCGGCTCGGAGACGAAGCTGGGCGCGCCCTGGCGCGGGTCCCAGTTGTAGTCGGCGAAGTGATGGAAGGTGGACTGGGCGATGGCCGGGCCGCCGGCGTCGGAAGGCTCGAAGGCCACGGCGATGTTGAAGACCACGCCGGTGACCTGGCTGGTCCCGGTGGCGATCACCCGGGCCGACGGATCGCCGGGCGGGGCGCCGACCGCACCCTCGTGCGGGTGGGCGGGCAGCAGGTGGACCGTCCCGCCCGGCGCCTCGGGATTGCGCAGCACGGGGTGGAGCCGCCCGACCGGCGTGATTCGTTGCACGTCGCCGTTGGCGCCGGAGTGATAGTTCGGCCAGGAGATGTAGGTGGTGAAGGGATCGTCGATCCGCCGCCGCGCCTCGTCGGGTTCGGGGTTCTTTGAGTGGAAGTGGTGGGCCTCGCCCACGCCGCCCAGGCTGCACACCGAGGAGCCCAGGTCCATGTGGTCGCGGGTGACCATCATCCCACCGCCGCGCTTGCGGAAGCGCGAGATCCCCGCGCAGTCCTCCGGCGTCAGGCCGTCGCCCACATCCACGGCGAACAGCCACAGCTCATCGAAGCCCGACTGGTCCAGGGTCGAGAGGATCGGGTCGGGCTCGCCTGCCCTTCCCCGGTCCCGCGCGGTCACCTCGAAGGCGGCCTCCCCGTCGGAGTCGCTCAGGCCGGCGAGGTGCTCTCGCAGCAGGCTGAAGCGCGCGATGCTCCAATCGTCCGCCGCCGGCCCGATGGTGGTCTGCAGCAGGATCTTCGACGGCTGGGCCATGCGGATCTCCGGGACTTGGGGACACCCACCCAGATAGGCTCTCCCCGTCCGGCCGCCAGCCCAGCGGCCGTTTCGGCGTCAGACCAGCGCGGTTTTGTACAGCGTCGTCATCTCGCCGAACGCCCGGTCGGCGGCCGCCTTGTTGTAGACCGCGCTGTCGGGCACGCACCAGCCGTGCTGGGCGTCGGCGTAGACCTCGATCTTGGCCGGGACCTTGGCGGCGTCGAAGGCCTGCTTGAGGGCGACCTTCGCCTGCGGTTCCTTCGCGTCGTCGTTGGCGGCGACGCCGAAGTAGTAGGCGGCCTTGATCCGCGGCGCGAGCAGGTGCGGGCTGTCCGGCTTGTCGGTCACCAGGGCGCCGCCGTGGAAGGAACAACCGGCGCCCACGCGGCCCGGAACCGCGGCCGCCGTCTGCATCGTCATGGCCCCGCCCATGCAGTAGCCGACCACGCCCGCCCTGGCGTTCCGGTTCACCACCTTCTGGGCGTCGAGCCAGGCCATGAAGGCGGTCGCGTCGCGCATCGCCGCCTCCTGCGTCAGGGGCGCCCGCAATTCGCCCAGCCGGCTGCGGACCGCAGGGTCCTGGAAGTTGACCGGGGCTTCGAACGGCGGGGCCTTCTTGGTGCGGTAGAACTGGTTGACGGTCAGCACGGTGTAACCCTGCGCCGCCAGCCTGGCGCCCATCTCCCGGAACGTCGGCCGCAGCCCGAAGGCGTCGGGCCACACCAGCACGGCCGGCCACGGTCCCGACCCTGGCGGGTGGATCAGCACGGCGTCGCAATCGCCGTCGGCGGTCTTGATCTGGACCTCCATGGACAGGGTGTCCTCAGCCCGCGCCCCACTCGCGCCGGCCGTGACGGCGACGGCCGTGGAGACAGCCGCGAATTCGCGCCGGGAGAGATTGTCCGCAGAAGGCTTGCTGTCGTCGTCCATCATTCAGCTCCCTTGCACGCTCCGCCGGCGTCTCGTGCGCCGGTTGAAACCAGTATTTCAGGGTGCGGGCGGCCCGTCACGCCGTCGTCTGCTCCGCCAGGTTCAGCTCGGCGATCATCGCGGCGCGGATCTCGAACTTCTGGATCTTGCCCGTCACCGTCATCGGAAAGGCTTCGACGAAGCGGATGTGGCGGGGGACTTTGTAGTGGGCGATGCGCCCCTTGCAGAAGCCGATGATCTCTTCGGCCGTCGCTTGCTCGCCGGTCCTGAGCTTGACCCAGGCGCAGATCTCCTCACCGTACCTGGCGTCGGGAACGCCCACCACCTGGACGTCCGCCACCTTCGGGTGGCCGAACAGATATTCCTCGATCTCGCGCGGATAGACGTTCTCGCCGCCGCGGATGATCAGGTCCTTGATCCGGCCGACGATGTTGCCGTAGCCCGCCTCGTCGATGACGCCCAGGTCGCCGGTGTGCATCCAGCCGTCGGCGTCCACCGCCTCGGCGGTGGGCCCGGGATCGCCCCAGTAGCCCAGCATGACCGAATAGCCCCGGGTGCAGATCTCGCCCGGCTGGCCGCGCGGGACGATGGCGCCATCGTCGCCGATGATCTTGACCTCCAGGTGCGGCTGGACGCGCCCGACGGTGCCGACGCGCCGCTCCAGCGGATCGTCACCGGCGCTCTGGAAGCTGACCGGGCTGGTCTCGGTCATGCCATAGGCGATGCCGACCTCCTTCATGTGCATCCGGTCGATGACCTTGCGCATCACCTCCACCGGGCAGGGCGAGCCGGCCATCAGGCCGGTGCGCAGGGCGGTGAGGTCGAAGCGGTCGAAGTCGGGGTGCTCGAGCTGGGCGATGAACATGGTGGGCACGCCGTGCAGGGCCGTGCAGCGCTCGGCCTCCAGAGTCCGCAGCACGGCGCCGGCCTCGAATCCCTCGGACGGGTAGACCATGGTCGCCCCATGCACGGCGCAGGAAAGGTTGCCCATCACCATGCCGAAGCAGTGGTAGAGCGGCACCGGCAAGCACAGGCGATCGCCCGGCCTCATGCCCATGCCGAGACCCACGAAATAGGCGTTGTTGAGGATGTTCCGGTGCGACAGGGTCGCGCCCTTGGGCCGGCCTGTGGTGCCCGAGGTGAACTGGATGTTGATCGCGTCGCGCGCCGTCAGGGCAGGCGCCAGGGCGGCCAGGGCGGCGCGCTCGCCCTCGCCCGCCAGGCCTGGGACGGCGTCCAGGTCCAGCCAGCCCGGCCGCGGGGTTCCCCCGATCTGGATCAGCACCTTCAGGTCCGGCAGGACCGCGGCGCTCAGCCGGCCGGGCGCGCAGGCCGCGACTTCCGGGGCCAGGCTCTCCACCATGGCGACATAGTCGCTGGTCTTGAAGCGCTCGGCGCAGACCAGCGCCTTCACCCCCACTTTCTGGAGCGTGTATTCCAGCTCCGACGTCCGGTAGGCCGGGTTGATGTTGACCTGGATGATCCCGGCCCGGGCGGTGGCGAACTGCGTCAAGGTCCACTCGGCGCAGTTGGGCGACCAGACCCCCAGCCGGTCGCCGGGCGCGAGGCCCAGGGCCAGCAAGCCGGCGGCGAGGGCGTCGACGCGACGGGCGAACTCGGCCCAGGTCCAGCGGATCCCCTGATGGACGCTGACCAGGGCCTCGGCGTCGGGCCAGAGCGCGGCGGCGCGGGCCAGCGCTTCGCCGATGGTGTGCTCCAGGAGCGGCGGCTCGGTGGCGCCGATGACCAGGCTGGGAGACGGCATGGCCGGATGCTGATCCTCCCGCCGGTCGGCGGCAAGGCCCGGTTTGCGGTCGCCGCTACCGCTTCGGCTTCGGGCGGTCGTTGGACGGCCGCTTGGGCTTGGAGCGCTTGAAGGGCGGCGGGCCCTTGCGGGCCGGGGGCGGGCCGTCCCGGCGGGGACGGCCTTCGCCGGCCTCCCGTGGTCCCGGCGGCGCGGCGGCCGGCTCGATGCGCACGTCGTCCGCGGCGGCGGCGACGATGGCGTCACGGAACTTCGCCTCCGCCTCCTTGGAGATGCCGAACTTGGTCTCGTGCTCGAAGATGCGGATCTGGCCGATGTCGCGCCGGGTCACATGGCCCAGCCGGCAGATCAGCGGCAACAGCCACTTGGGGTCGGCGTTGTTGCGTCGCCCGACCGTCAGCCGGAACCAGCTCACATCATCGGGGCCCAGCCGGTCGGGACGTCCGCCCTGCGGCCGGGCTGCGGTCGGGTCGTAGCCGTCGCGGCGCTCGGGCGGGCCGCCGTCCTCGAACACCTCCTCCGGCGCCGGCAGCCGCGAGCGCTGCAGCCGGACCAGCGCCGTGGCGATCTGCTCGGCGCTGCGCTCGGCCATCAGGGCCTGGACCAGGGACGCGTCCTCCTCGCCGAGCGGCTCGGTGAAGATGGGATCCTCCAGGAACCGCTTCTGGTCGCCGACGCGGATCGCCTCGGCGGTGGGCGGGCCGGACCAGGCGGCCTCGATGTCCGCCGAGGCCAGCAGCTGCTCCACCCGCCGGCGCTTGGTGTAGGGGGCCAGCAGCACCGAGACGCCCTTGCGCCCGGCTCTCCCCGTACGGCCGCTGCGATGAAGCAGGCCCTGGCGGTTGGCCGGCAGGTCGGCGTGGATGACGAGGCCGAGATCCGGCAGGTCGAGGCCGCGGGCCGCCACGTCGGTTGCCACGCAGACCCGCGCACTGCCGTCGCGGAGCGCCTGTAGAGCGTCGGTGCGCTCCTTCTGGCTGAGCTCGCCGGAAAGATGGACGGCGGCGAACCCGCGCTCGCGCAGGGCGGTGAACATGTGACGCACCGCCTCGCGCGTGGCGCAGAACACCAGGGCGCCGGAGGATTCGAAGAACCGCAGGATGTTGACGACGGCGTGCTCGGTCTCGCCGGGGGCGATGCGCATGACCCGGTATTCGATGTCGCCGTGGGGCACGTTGCGCTGCGTGGTGTCGATGCGCAGGGCGCCGGTCTGGTAGCGCCGCGCCAGGGCCGCGATCTCCTTGGCGATGGTGGCGGAGAACAGCAGCGTGCGCCGCTGCGGCGGCGTCGCCTCCAGCAGGAACTCCAGGTCCTCGCGGAAGCCGAGGTCCAGCATCTCGTCGGCCTCGTCCAGCACCGCCGCCTTCAGGGCCGAAAGGTCGAGGTTGCCCCGCTCCAGGTGGTCCCGCAGGCGCCCGGGCGTGCCCACCACCACGTGGGCGCCGGCCTCCAGGGCCCGCTGCTCGCGCCGGGCGTCCATGCCGCCGACGCAGGAGATCACCCGTCCGCCCGCCGGCGCGTACAGCCAGGCGAGTTCGCGCTGGACCTGCAGCGCGAGCTCGCGCGTGGGCGCGACCACCAGCGCCAGGGGCTCGGCGGCCGGCCCGAAGGCCTCGGCCTCGCCGAGCACCGTCGGGGCGAGCGCCAGCCCGTAGGCCACCGTCTTGCCCGAACCGGTCTGGGCGGAGACGAGGAGGTCCTGGTCGCCGGCGGCGGCCTCGAGGATCGCCGCCTGCACCGGGGTGGGCTCTTGATAGCCTTGGCCGTCCAGCGCGCGCTGGAGGGCGGGGTTCAGTCTGGGAAATGGCATCGGGCCCTCACATCCGGCCTAACGCGCGGAGCCGGCCAATGACGGCGCCTCGCGGCGGATCGCAAGAGTTTCCGGGCCGCGGGCCTAATCCATGGTGTCGTCGGTCTCCGCCTCCGGGCCGTTCTTCTTCATGGATTCGATGGCGTTCTTGGCCGAGGCCTTGGAGCTGTAGCCCTCGGTGGCGAACATCACCTCGCCGTTGGGGGACTTGAACTTGACGCGGAACTCGCCGGCCTTGTCCTTCGAAATCTCGAACTTGTAGGGCATCAGAATCTCCGGGCGCAGGTCCCCCGCCAGGACGATCCGGCGAAGCTCGTGCGCCGTCAACCCTGGGTCGGACAACCGACGTGTCGGCGAATTCAGGCGGCCTGAACCTCGCGGATGCGGGCCATCACCTCCGTCGGCAACGCCAGGCCCGAGGCGGCGAGGTTCTCGCGCAGGTGCGCCGGCCGCGTGGTGCCGGTCACCGCGCAGGCGACGTCGGAATTGGCCAGGACGTAGGCCAGCGCCGCCTGGGCGCCGGTCATGCCAGGCACGTCGCCCAGGAACCCGAAGCGCGCGCCCTGCAGCACCTCGGCCCGGTGGCGGATGAGGCCGCGGGCGGCGTACCAGACGTCCTGCGGCCCGCGCAACTTCAGCACCTGGCGGCCGGTGTGCCCCATGGCCAGGGGCATGCCCGCCAGCACCCCCTTCCCCGCCGTCGCGGCCCGCTGGATCAGCGGCTCGCGCTCCGGGCGCAGGACGTTGTAGTCGACCATGACCACGTCGAAGAGCGGCAGGCCGATGGCGTGGGCGACCACCGCGGGGTCGAAGCTGTTCACGCCGAACAACCGCACCAGCCCGCGCCGGCGCACGCCCTCCAGCCCGGCCAGGAATTCCTCGGTCAGCTCCGCGGCCGCAGGTCCATGGAGCTGCAGCAGCGGGAGGGCGTCGAGGCCAAGATTGCGCAAGGACCGCTCGACGCTGGCGGTGATGGCGGAAAGCCCGGCGTCGCGCACCACACGTCCGCCCCCGGCCGGCGCGGTGCCCGCTTTGGTGGCCACCAGCAGGCGCGATACGTCGCGTCCCTTCAGCGCCCGGCCCAGGCGCGGCTCCGCCTCGCCGCGCGCATAGCTCGAGCCGGTGTCGAAGACGGTGACGCCCAGGTCGATCGCCTCATGCACCAGGCGGATCGCCAGGGTCTCGTCGAAGGCCGGCTTGCCCCAGTAGCTGGCGCAGCCCAGGCCCACCTCCGAGACTGTCAGGCCGGTGCGGCCCAGCGGTCGATGGCGCACGCGCTCGCCTCAGACCCGGGCGGCGATATCGCCGACCAGGCCGCGCATCCGGGCGTCGAGCAGCAGGTTGAGGTCGGAGGCGGCGAAGGTCATGGCGTGGACCCAGGCCATACCATCGTTCGATCTCCCCTCGCCACGCCCCGCCGTCCGAAAGCGCTTGCGTCAGGACCTCGATACAAATGATACGACGCGCAACGTCCGGTCGCAGAGGTGTTCGATGTCGATCCTGCAGCTTCACTTCGGCGATCAGCTGGCCGCCATCGAGAAGCGGCTGGGCAAGGGCATGGACCCCGCCCAGGCCTTTCGCGGCGTCGACGACGACCTCTTCGCCCTGCTCTCCGCCAAGGCCTATCCGGGTTTCGAGGCCATCAAGGCGGCGCTGCCGGACTATCCAGCGGAATCCTGGGTGCAGGACTGCACCGGCAACCTGACCATCTTCGAGGCGGTGAAGGAGGCGACGCTCTTCTGGCGGCTGGCCAAGGAAGCCTTCCTCCAGCACGGGCGGCGCGGCCCGCTGGCCAAGGCCAAGGTGGTGGACTACGGGGCCGGCTGGGGCCGGATCACGCGGTTCTGCCCCAAGGACGTCGCCAAGGTCTATGCGGTCGAACCGAACCCCACGTTCCATGAGCTCTATCGCCAGACCCGGGTGGCGGCGGAACTGATCGAGTCGGACTTCCTGTCCGCTGCGCGCCTGCCGGTCTCGAACGTCGACCTGCTGTTCTGCTTCTCGATCCTCACCCACGCCTCGGACGAGCTCTGCCGGAACATCGCCGCGCGCTGGGCGGAGATGATGTCCCGGGGCGGCGTCGTGCTGTTCACCATCCGGCCAGGGTCCTACCTGGAGGCCGACGGCGGCGAAATCGACCGGCTGTCCCCCGAGGAGCTTGCCGCGGCGAAGACGGACTATGCGACCGGACGGCTGGCCTACTGGCCCTATCCCGGCTCGCCCGACTGGGGGATCACCATCGCGCCGATGGACTATGTCCGCGCGCTGTTCTCGAAGCACTTCGAGATCATCGGCCCGCGGTACTTCCTGCAGAACTTCACCCAGCTGCCGATCGTGATGGTGCGGCGCTAGGTTGGCGACGCCGGGCGCGCGGGCGTTTAATGCGGGCTCCGGCGCAACCGCAGTTCGGGGAATGACCATGTCCAACGAAGGCCCTGGCGCACGCGACCTGCGCAGCGTGCGCAACGCCCTCGTCATCCTGACCTTCAGCCTGGGGGCCGCCGGGAACGCCGCAGCGGCTCCGCTCGACGCCGGAAGCGCCAGGGCGTTCGTGGAGTCCGTCTATGGCCGCTACCAGGGCGCCGAGGCGGACACCTTCGCGCCGCTCTCTGAGGAGATGGCGCCCAAGCTATTCGAGGCTTCGACCGCGAAGCTGATCGCCGCCGGCAGCAAGCCCACCGACGAGGAGGAGGTTGGACCGCTCGACTTCGACCCGATCTGCACCTGTCAGGATCCGGCCGGCGTCCAGGCGAGCGTCACGGCGGAGATGGTCGACGCGAAGTCGGCGAAGGCGGTCGCGACCGTGCGCTTCCCCGGCCAGCCGGCCGGCATGGTCCGCCAGGTCCGGTTCGACCTGGTGGCGACGGGCGGCCAATGGCGCATTTGGGACCTGCACGAGGAGGACCTGCCCAGCCTGCGCGAGCTGATGGCGCGGACTGCGAAGGCGGCGAAGTGACCCGAAGGGCTTCCCGTCAGTGAAGACGTGGGCGGCGAGGGGTTCGAACCCCCGACCCCCTGGGTGTAAACCAGGTGCTCTGACCAGCTGAGCTAGCCGCCCGCGGTCGACCTTCTAGCCTCTCGGGATGGGAAACGAAAAGGGCGGCCGCCCGTCCACGGCCGCCGCCCTCGACCTGGGCGCCTCCGCGCCCTAGTTGAGGGCCCCCTTAAGGCCTTCGCCGACGCGGAAGCGGGCGGTCTTGGAGGCTGGCCGCTTGACGGTCTCGCCCGTGCGCGGATTGCGCGCCGTGCCGGCGGCGCGCTTGACGGGCACGAAGCTGCCGAACCCGACCAGGCGAACTTCGTTGCCCGCCTTCAGCGACGCCGTAACCGATGCAATGAAAGCTTCCAGCGCATCCCTCGATTGCGCTTTGTTGAGTCCCGCCTTTTCGGCGATCGCCGTTACGAGTTCCGCCTTCGTCATCTTCTTGTGTCTCCCAGCCCATTTCCTTTGAGCGCGGCGTCGACATTTCCCGCGTCGCCTTCGCGGCCGGGATTATGGCCGTCTAAGTCTTCCCGTCAAACGAGAGCGGCGCGAGAATCGATCTCGCGCCGCTCAATTTAACGATTGTGAACAGAAACCGGTCGGCCGGTCAGTGCGTGAGCACCGCCTCCAGGTCGGGGTCGTCCGCCGGAACGGCCACCGCTGGCTGGTCATCCTCGGACCATTCGATGGCCACGGGCGGCCGGGTGAGCGCGCGGGCCACCGCCTCGTCCACCGTGCCGATCGGAACGATCTCCAGCGCGGAGCGGACGTTCTCGGGCAGGTCGACGAGGTCTTTCTCGTTGTCCTGCGGGATCAGCACCGTCTTGACGCCGGACCGCAGGGCCGCGAGCAGCTTCTCCTTCAGCCCGCCGATGGGCAGCACCCGGCCGCGCAGTGTGACCTCGCCGGTCATGGCGATGTCCTTGCGGATCGGAATGCCGGTCAGCACCGAGATGATGGCGATGGCCATCGCCACCCCGGCCGAGGGACCGTCCTTGGGCGTGGCGCCTTCCGGCACGTGCACGTGGACGTCGGTCTTCTCGAACTTGGGCGGCTCGATCCCGAACTTGGCGGCCCGGGAACGGACGTAGGAGTTCGCCGCGGCGATGGACTCCTTCATCACGTCCTTCAGGTTGCCGGTGATCGACATGCGGCCGCGGCCGGGCATCTTGACCGCCTCGATGGTCAGGATCTCGCCGCCGAACTCGGTCCAGGCCAGCCCGGTGACGATGCCGACCTGGTCCTCCTCGTCTGTCTCGCCGTAGCGGTACTTCCGGACGCCCGCGTACTTGGCCAGCCGCTCGTCGTCGATGGTGATCGACAGCGTCTCGCCGCGCGCCAGGTCCCGCACCGCCTTCCGCGCCAGGTTGCCCAGCTCCCGCTCCAGCGAGCGCACGCCGGCTTCCCGGGTGTAGTAGCGGATCAGGTCGCGGATCGCGTTGTCGGGGACGATGAACTCCTCCGGCTTCAGTCCATGGTCCTTGGTCAGCCGCGCCAGGATGTGCCGCTTGGCGATCTCCAGCTTCTCATCCTCGGTGTAGCCGGCGATGCGGATGATCTCCATGCGGTCCAGCAGCGGCTGGGGCATGTTCAGGCTGTTGGCGGTGGTGACGAACATCACCGGCGACAGGTCGTAGTCGACCTCCAGGTAGTGGTCGCCGAAGGTGGAGTTCTGCGCCGGGTCCAGCACCTCCAGCAGGGCCGAGGACGGATCGCCCCGCCAGTCGGAGCCCATCTTGTCGATCTCGTCCAGCAGGAAGAAGGCGTTGGTCGACTTGGCCTTCTTCATGGACTGGATGATCTTGCCGGGCATGGAGCCGATGTAGGTCCGCCGGTGGCCGCGGATCTCCGCCTCGTCGCGCACGCCGCCCAGGGAGACGCGCACGAATTCGCGGGCCGTCGCCTTGGCGATCGAGCGGCCGAGCGAGGTCTTGCCGACCCCGGGCGGGCCCACCAGGCACAGGATCGGCCCCTTGAGGGCGCCGGTCCGGGCCTGCACGGCCAGGTACTCGATGATCCGCTCCTTGACCTTCTCCAGGCCGTAGTGGTCCTCCTCGAGGATCGCCTCGGCCTTGGCCACGTCGATGGGCTTGGACTTCGCCTTGCCCCAAGGGATCGACAGCAGCCAGTCGAGGTAGTTGCGCACGACGGTGGATTCCGCCGACATCGGGCTCATGTTGCGCAGCTTCTTCAGCTCGCCTTCCGCCTTGGTGCGGGCCTCCTTGGAGAGCTTGGTCTTCTTGATGCGCTTCTCGAGCTCGATCAGCTCGTCGCGGCTGTCATCCTGCTCGCCCAGCTCCCGCTGGATCGCCTTCATCTGCTCGTTCAGGTAGTACTCGCGCTGCGTCTTCTCCATCTGGCGCTTCACGCGGTTGCGGATCTTCTTCTCCGTCTGCATGACGCTGATCTCGCCCTCCATCAGGGCGTAGACCTTCTCCAGCCGCTTCACGACGTTGAAGACTTCCAGCAGGCTCTGCTTCTCGCTGATCTTCACGGACAGGTGCGAGGCGATGCGGTCGGCCAGTTCGCCGGCCGACTCGATCTGCGGCACCGCCGCCAGGACTTCCGGCGGGACCTTCTTGTTGAGCTTCACATAGTTTTCGAACTGCTCGACCACCGCGCGCGACAGGGCCTCGGCCTCGGGGGTGCCGGCGCCGTCCTCCTGAACGTAGGCGATCTCGGCCTCGTAGTACTCGGCCTGGTCGGTGAACCGTGCGATCCCGGCGCGGGCCTTACCCTCCACCAGGACTTTCACGGTGCCGTCCGGCAGCTTCAGGAGCTGCAGCACCGTGGCGACGACGCCCACGTCATAGATCGCGGCCGGCGACGGATCGTCGTCGTCCTTGTCCTTCTGAGTCGCGAGCAGGATCTGCTTGCCGTCGTTGCGCATGGCTTCTTCCAGGGCGCGCACGGACTTCTCGCGCCCCACGAACAAGGGCACGGGCTGGTGCGGGAAGACCACGATGTCCCGCAAGGGCAAGATCGGCAGAACTTGGTTCTCTGGCATGATGCATCCACTCCTGGCCGGTTCGTTCAAGTCGGACTCGGCCCCCGAACCGTGGTCACTCAGACGAGGCGTCTGAGTCGGACGGTTCGTCCGCCGGACTTCGACGGATTATCAGGCCATTTATGTGGACCGATTTGCCCGCTGTTCAAGCTGTGCTGGAAAGCAGCGCGACGAACGGCCCTATTCGCCTCAGATTACGCTGGCGACATGGTTAATGATCTCTTTCACATCTCGCCTTTGCGCTGGCGTATGCGTCGTGACAAGGCGCCGCGGCGTCAGGCGTGCGTCCGATCCTTGCGGATGGTCAAAAAGCCACAGAGTCCGGCGGCGGCCGCGCAGGCGGCGGCGGCGATCATCGCCGCGCGGTAACCGGCGCCGACGGCCTCCGGGTCTGCCCCCGGCGAGGGCAGGACGAAGCCCGCCAGGGCGACGGCCAGCAGACCTGCGATGCGCGCCACCGCACTGTTGACGCCCGCCGCCGCGCCCTCGTAGGCCGGCTCGACCGCGCCCAGCACCACGTCGGTGAGCGGCGCCACCGCCAGGCCCATGCCGAGCGCCAGCGTCGCCAGCCCAGGGAACAGGCCCGTCCAGTAGTGGCCGTTCGACGCCGTCGCCGCCAGCATCGCGAACCCGGCCGCCACCAGCAGCGGCCCGGCGGTCAGCAGCGGGCGCGGGCCGAGGTGGCTCGCCAGCCGGGCCGCGACCGGCGACACCGCCGCCAGGCCCACCGACAAAGGCAGCAGCGCCGCCCCGGCCGCCGTGGGCGCGTAGCGGAAGGCGCGGATCAGCTGGAACGGCAGCACGAACAGGGCGCCGCCGAACGCGGCGTACAGAAGCAGCGTGAGCGCGTTCGCGCCCGAGAAGGTCCCCGAGCGAAACAGCCCGAGCGGCAGCATGGGCGAGGCGGCGTGGCGCTCGATCCAAATGAAGGCGACGAGGCCGCCCGCGCCGAGCGCCAACCCCGCAATGACGCCGGGGTCCGCGAAGCCGCGCGCCGAGGACGCCGTCAAGGCCCAGGTGACGGCGGCGAGGCTGACGGTGGCGACCGCCGCGCCGGCCAGGTCCGGCGGCCCGCTCCGCTCCGAGCGGCTCTCCTTCGCGCCGGTGATCACGAGGGCGATCGCGGCGGCGGCGAGCGGCAGGTTGATCAGGAACACCGCCCGCCAGGTCACGGCCTGGGCGAGCCACCCGCCCAGCACCGGACCGATCGCGCTGGTCAAGCCGCTCGCCGCCGCCCACAGGCTGACGGCCCGGGCGCGGTCCTTGTCGTCGAACGCCGCGCCCAGCAGCGCGAGGCTGGCCGGCGTCAGCAGCGCCGCCCCGAATCCCTGGACGATCCGCGCGGCGACCAGCGCCGGGAGCGTGGGCGCCAGCCCGCAGGCCAGCGAGGCGATGCTGAAGATCGCGACGCCGATGACGAACACGCGCCGGCGGCCGTAGCGGTCGGCCGCGGCCCCGCCGGCCAGCACCAGCGCGCTCAGCGTCAGGAGATAGCCGGTGACGATCCACTGGGCGGCGCCGACGTCGGCGCCCAGCCCCTGCTGCACGATCGGCAGGATGAGGCCCACGGCGGAGCTGTCGACGAACGCCAGGCTCGAGCCGAGCACGGTCCCGGCCACCACCAGGGCGCCGCGGCCTCGGGCGCCCGGCAGGCGATCCCGGCCGGCGGCGACGGCCAGGGCGCGGTCGCACGGGGGTGCGATCTGGCTCATGAGCGTCCCATGCCACGGCCCATCAAACGGGGACATGCACCTTCAGTGCGTGTCCCCGCATTCGGCGTCTTGCTGGCTGGTCGGGGACACGCACGGAACGTGCATGCCCCCGGGGAGCTGTTTAGGCCGCGCCGCCCTTGTCGCGGCGTTCGGCGTAAATGATCAGCGGCTGGGCGCGGCCATCCACCACCTCGGCGTTGACCACCACCTCCTCGACCCCGTCGTAGGTGGGCAGCTCGTACATGGTGTCGAGCAGGATGCCCTCCAGGATCGAACGCAGACCCCGCGCGCCGGTCTTGCGCTGGATGGCCCTGCGGGCCACCGAGTTCAGGGCGTCGTCGGTGAAGGTCAGGCCGATGTTCTCCATGTCGAACAGACGCTGGTACTGTTTGACGAAGGCGTTCTTCGGCTCGGTGAGGATCTTCACCAGCGTCTTCTCGTCCAGGTCGTCCAAGGTGGCGATCACCGGCAGGCGGCCGATGAATTCCGGGATCAGGCCAAAGCGCAGCAGGTCGTCCGGCTCCACCTGGCGGAAGATCTCGCCGGTGCGGCGGTCGTCCGGATCCGAGACCTTGGCGCCGAAGCCGATCGAGGTGCCCTGGCCGCGGGCGGAGATGATCTTCTCCAGGCCCGCGAAGGCGCCGCCGCAGATGAACAGGATGTTGGTGGTGTCGACCTGCAGGAACTCCTGCTGCGGATGCTTGCGCCCGCCCTGCGGCGGCACGGAGGCGACGGTGCCTTCCATGATCTTCAGCAGCGCCTGCTGCACGCCCTCGCCCGACACGTCGCGGGTGATCGAGGGGTTGTCGGACTTGCGGCTGATCTTGTCGACCTCGTCGATGTAGACGATGCCGCGCTGCGCGCGCTCGACGTTGTAGTCGGCGGACTGCAGCAGCTTCAGGATGATGTTCTCGACGTCCTCGCCGACGTAGCCGGCTTCGGTGAGCGTCGTGGCGTCGGCGACCGTGAACGGCACGTCGATGATTCGCGCCAGGGTCTGGGCGAGCAGGGTCTTGCCGGTGCCCGTCGGGCCGATCAGCAGGATGTTGGCCTTGCCCAGTTCGACGTCGTTATTCTTCGAGGCGTGGTTCAGGCGCTTGTAGTGATTGTGCACCGCGACCGACAGCACCTTCTTGGCGTGGTCCTGCCCGATCACATAATCGTCGAGGACCTCGCGGATCTCTTTCGGCGTCGGCACGCCGTCCTTGGATTTCACGAAGGAGATCTTGTGTTCTTCGCGGATGATATCCATGCACAATTCGACGCATTCATCACAGATGAACACGGTCGGGCCGGCGATAAGCTTGCGGACCTCGTGCTGGCTCTTGCCGCAGAAAGAGCAATACAATGTGCTCTTGGAATCCCCGCTCGCGGCCTTGGTCATAGCAGTTTCTCACTCTTACGGCGGCGTCGGCGCTAGGCCGATCGTCACCCGCTTCGGAGGCGCATCTCACCCTGCCATGCAGGATACGCGCCGCGGGTTGTCTAATCCTTGACAATCCCCGATCCGCGAACGGATCACAAGCTTTCGCTCGCGGCAGCGACATTCTGCGGCGGGCCTCGCGAGCAGCGCCCACTGTCCCTGCATAGATGGGCGTGGCGCAAAACGGCACAAGGCCGGCCGCGGCGCGCCTCGGCCCAGGGAGATGTGAGCCCATGAACAGCGGCGCGCGCGACGTGCGGCCCATCGTCGCCTTCGACTTCGACGGGACGCTGACGGCGCGCGACAGCTTCACGGCGTTCCTCGCCTGGCGGGTCGGCCGTGGCCGCCACCTGGCGGGTCTCGCGCGCCTGGCGCCGGCGCTCGTGGGCTACCTCGGCGACCGCGACCGCGGCCGGTTGAAGGCCGCCGCCGTGGCCGAGTTCCTGGCAGGCCTGCCGCGCCAAGCCGTCGAGCAGGAGGCCCAGGCCTTCGCCCGGGCCACCTCGGCCGCCCTGCTGCGCCCCGACGCCCTGGAGACCTGGCGCCGGTGGGGCGCGCAAGGGGCGCTCAGGCTCATCGTCACCGCCTCGCCGGAGCTCACCGTCGGCCCCTTCGCCCGCGACCTGGGGGCCGATGCGCTGATCGGCACCCGCCTCGCCGTCGACGCCGAGGACCAGATCACCGGCGCGCTGGCGGGGGAGAACTGCCGCGCCGAGCAGAAGGTGATCCGCCTGCGCGAGATGTTCGGCCCGGACGTACGCCTGGCCGCCGCCTACGGCGACACCAGCGGCGATGTCGCCATGCTGGCGATCGCCGACGAGCGAGGCTACCGGGTGTTCAAGGAGAAGCCCTAGACCGCCTTGGGCGCCCTACCCCACCGCCTGCGCTTGTCGCATGGCGGCGATGTCGGCCGCGCCGTAGCCCAGCTCGCTCAGGATCGCGTCGGTGTGCTGGCCGGGGGACGGCGAGGCGCCCTTGCGGCCGGACTCCGCGCCCGGAAACCGCACCGGTCCGGCCGGGCTCAGCATCGTCCCGCCTTCCCCATCGTCCATCTCGACAAGATTGCCGGCCGCCAGGTGCGCCGGGTCGACCAGCACCTCGCCGGCCGTCAGCACCGGCGACCAGATGAGCCCCTCCGCCTCGAGGTCGCGACCGATATCCTCCAGCTCGCGCTTCGCGAACCCCGCCTCGAGCGCCGCCATCACCTCGGCGGCGCGGGCGTCACGCCCTTCCGGCGTCTGCATCCGCTCATCCTCGGCCAGGTCCGGTCGGCCGGCGGCCCGGAAGATGATCGGCCAATCCTTGGCCAGGTCATGCGCCCAGATGCTGAACCAGCGGCCGGCGGCGGCGCGGTAGTGCACGCTGATCCGCCCGTCGTGCCCACGGTGAGGCGCGGGTGTGGTCTCGCCGCGCCGGATCTGGTCGGAAAGGTCGTAGCCCAGGATGTGGGCGCCGGTCCGCAGCAGCGAGCTTTCCACCAGCTGGCCCTTGCCGGTGCGCGTGCGCGCGAAGAGGGCGGTCATCACGCCCAGCGCAGTCGACAGGCCGGTGATGTGGTCGCCCATGCCCGCCCGCCCGCTCGGCGGCGCGCCGGTCGCGGCCGTCATCTGGCCCGCGATGCCGCTGCGCGCCCAGAACGCGGTGATGTCGAAGGCCGGAGTGTCGGCGAAGGGGCCTGTCAGGCCGTAGCCGGTGACGCTGGCGTAGATCAGGTCAGGCTTCCAGGCGCGCACGCTTTCGTAATCGAAGCCCGCGCGGCTCAGAATCCGCGGGCGGAGGCTGGTGATGAAGACATCGGCGCCCTCGATCAGCTTGCGCAACACAGCCGCCCCCTCGGGCTTGCGCAGGTCCACCACGATCGAGCGTTTACCGCGGTTGTCCGCGTCGAACGTCGGGTTCCAGCCGCCCGGCTTCAGCGCCGGCCGGTTCCAGCGGATGGCGTCGCCGCCGGGCGCCTCCACCTTGATGACGTCGGCGCCCCAGTCGCACATCATCCCGGCCGCCACCGGCCCGGCGATATAGGCGGCCATCTCGACGACCTTCACCCCTTCCAGCATGACGACTTCCCTCTCAACGGCCGGCGAAGGCCGGCGGGCGCTTCTCCAGGAAGGCCTTGACGCCCTCGGCGTGGTCGGCGGTGCGACCGGCGTCGCGCTGGTTCTCCCGCTCCATCACCAGGGTCTCGGTGAAGGACTGCTCCAGGCCCGCCAACACCCCCTGGCGGATCAACCGGTAGGCGACGGTGGGGCCGCGCGCCAGCCGCCCGGCCATGGCCGCCACCGTGGCGGCGAGGTCCGCATCGTCCACCACCTGGTAGACCATGCCCCATTCCAGCGCCGTCTCGGCGGGAATGCGCTCGGCCAGCAGCATCATCGCCATGGCGCGCGCCTTGCCCACCAGCCGCGGCAGCATCCACGTGGAGCCCACGTCCGGAACCAGGCCGATGTTGGCGAAGGGCTGCAGGAAGTAGGCGGAGCGCGCGGCGATGACGATGTCGCCGGCCAGGGCGTAGGAACAGCCGCCGCCCGCCGCGCCGCCGTTCACGGCGCAGATCACCGGCACGTCGAGCCGGCGGATGCGCTCCATGATCGGGTGGAAGTGGCTCTCCAGCCGCGCGCCGGCGTCGGAGGCCTTCACCTCCTCGTTCGGACTGCCGGGGCTGGCGAGCTGGGCTCCGGAACAGAAGGCGCGGCCGGCGCCGGTCAGCACCAGCACGCGGGCCGTCTTCTCGTCGCGCACCCGGTCGAGGGCGTCGCGAAGTTCGTCCAGCGCCGCCGTGTTGAGCGCGTTCAGCACCTGCGGCCGGTTCAGCGTCAGCGTGGCGACGCCGTCCGCCTCGTCCAGCAGGATGTGTTCGTAGGCCAAGGGCTCCCTCCCACGGTCGGCGTTTGCGCGAGAAAGCCCGCCGGGCAGGCTCCTGTCCAGGGCTTACGCGGCGCGCGTCGCAACCCCTTGCCCTCCCCTAGGTCCTTCCCGCAGGTATGCGCCATGAGCCACCCGTTCTTCGACCTGCGCGCGACGCACAATCCGCACCGCTGGTACCTGCCGCTGACGATGGACATCTGCGTCGGACGCGATCCCCACATGTTCATGTACGGCGGCGTCGGGCTCGGCTCGGCAGTCGCCGCGTTGGAGCGCACTTGCGGCCGCCCGCTGCTTTGGGCGACCGCCCAGTATCTGTCCTACGCGCGCCCCGGCGAGGTCGTGGACCTCGATGTCTGGACGCCGGTCCACGGGCGCAACACCACGCAGGCGCGCGTGATCACCCATGTGGGGGACAAGGAAATCCTGACGGTCAACGCCGCCCTGGGCCGCAAGCCGGGTGACAAGGTGTCGCACCGCTGGCGCACGATGCCTACCGTCCCGCCGCCGCAGGACTGCCCCCCGCTGGTGCTCTGGGAAGACCAGCAGGACATGCTGCACGGGCGGCTGCAATGCCGGTCGGTTCCAGGATTCGCCAACACCAGCGGACAGCCTTCGGCCGACGGCCGCGAGATCCGCTGGTGCCGCACGTTGGGCGGCGAACCGGTGGACGCCGCCATCCTGGCGATCATGGCCGACTACGTGCCGTCGGCCTCCCGCGTCGCGCTCGGCCGCGAGCTCCACGCCAACAGCCTCGACAACACCCTGCGCATGCACCGCCTCGTCGACACCGAATGGGTGCTTTGCGACATGCATGTCACCAGCGTGCACGAGGGTTTTGGCTACGGCGCGATGGACCTCTACGCCGAGAACGGGGAGCTGATGGCGACCGCCAGCCAGTCCTTCGTCCTGCGGTGGCCGGAGCCGGAAGCGGCCGACTAGCTCTTCGCCGGCGTCCGCATCAGCGGCGCCCTCCCGCGGCCGAAATTCTTCTGGTGCGAGAGTGGATAGGGCGACGGCCGGGCGCTGGCTTCGTCGAGCCGCTTCACGTCCTCGTCGCTCATGGTCCAGGTCGCCGCGGCCAGGTTGTCCTTCAGCTGGCCTGCGTTGCGGGCGCCCAGGATGATCGAGCTCACCCCCGGCTTCTTCGCCAGCCAGTTCAGCGCCGCCTGCGAAATCGAGGCGCCGGAGTAGTTCTTCGCCACGTCATCGAGGACGTCGACGATCCGGCGGGCCCGCTCGTCGTCCGCGCCCTCCAACCGTCCGGACGCCTGCAGCCGGGTGGGCTCGGTGACCGAGGCGCGGAACTTGCCGGACAGATAGCCCTGCGCCAGCGGGCTCCAGAGCAGCGCCCCGACGCCCTGGTCGACCCCGGCCGGAAGCATCTCGTTCTCGGCCTCCCGGACCAGCAGCGAGTATTGGATCTGCTGGCTGATGAAGGGTTCGAGCAGATATTTCTCGGAAATCGCGGCGCCCTTCACGAGCTGCCAGGCGGTGTGGTTGGACGAACCGATGTAGCGGACCTTGCCGGCCTTCACGAGCGAATCCAGGGCGCGCAGCGTCTCCTCCAGCGGCACGCCGGAGTCCCAGTTGTGGACCTGGTAGAGGTCGATGTAGTCGGTCTTCAGGCGACGCAGGCTGGCCTCGCAGGCCTCGATGATGTGGCGGCGGGACAGGCCCATGCCATTCGGGCCCTCATGGGTCGGCGCGAAGACCTTGGTGGCGATCAGAAGCCTGTCGCGGCGCCCTTTGATCGCCTCGCCGAGGATCTCCTCCGAGCGGCCCGCCGAATAGCCGTCGGCGGTGTCGAAGAGGTTGACGCCTACGTCCAGGCAAAGGTCGACCAGGGCGCGCGCCTCGTCCTCCTGCGTCTTACCGACGCCGTCGAAGAACCCGCCGCCGCCGAAGGTCATGGCCCCGTAGCAGTAGACGGAAACATAAAGGCCCGAACGGCCGAGCGGACGATATTCCAAGGCGATCTCCTGGTTGCGGAGCGTGGCCGCGCCTGCAACGCGAACAGGCCGCGCCTCCCTCGCACGGACGAAGACGCGGCCTGGCTTCAACTCGTCCCGGGGCGCGTCGGGCGCCCCGGATCGCGGTCACGCCGGTTCGAAGCGGGGCACCACATAGGTGTCGCTGATCTTTTCGAACACGACCTTCACACGGTCCCCGATGCGGATCTTCTCCACGTCGCAGTTGATGATGTTGGCCTGGATGCGCGCGCCGGCGCCCTGGGTGCCGTCGAGCTCGATCATGCCGGCCGCGTAGGGCACCACCTGGTCCAGGCCGGGGCGCAAGGGATGGCGCACGACCGTATAGGTGTAGATGGTCCCGGTGCCGGGCAGCTCCACCCACGTGAACTTGTCGTTCTGGCAGACGAAACAGCGCGGCTGCGGCGGCAGCAGCATGGTGCCGCACTTGTTGCACTTGGACGCCGCCAGCTTGCCCTGCAGCGTGTAGTCCCAGAAGGGCTGGGTGGTGTCGTTGGAGTGCGGATCCTTCAGAGGGGGCGGATAGACCCCACGTTTCAGCTCGCTCATCGTCTTACCTCCGGAGCAGCGTGCCGCTGACCGGCAGGCCGGCGGGACCGCCGGTGACAAGCGCGATTTCAGCATCTTTGACTTGGTTGACGGCGACCCCGCGGAGCTGTTCGACCGCTTCGCGCACGTGGGTCATGCCGATGATATAGGCCTCCGACAGGTGGCCGCCGTGGGTGTTCACGGGGATCGAGCCGCCGTCGAAGTAGATGTTGCCGTCGTCGATGAACCGGCCGCCTTCCCCGATCGGGCAGAAGCCGTAGTCCTCGAGTTGCATCAGCACCATGGGCGAGAAGTGGTCGTAGAGCAGGGCCACGTCCACGTCCTTGGGGCCGACGCCGGCCATCTCGTACATCCGCCGGGCCACCGGCCGGTGGCCGGAGGAGGCGAAGTACTCGTCCGGCATCTGGAAGTAGGTGAAGATCGCCGAGCCCCAGCGGCCCATGCCGCCGTTGGCCGAGCCCATGATGTAGATGGGCTTCTGCTTCAGGTCCTTGGCGCGGGCGGCGGAGGTGGTGATCACCGCGATCGCCCCGTCGCTCTCCATCGTATAGTCGAGCAGGCACAGCGGGTCGGAAATGATCCGCGAATTGAAGTACTCGTCCATCGTCAGCGGCTCCTTGCGGATCGACGTCGGACGGGTGATGGCGTTCTTCCGCTGCGAGATGGCGATCTTGGCCAGGTGCTCGCGCTTGGTGCCGTAGAGGTGCATGTGCCGCTGCGTGAGCAGCGAGAAGCTGTGCCCCGGCGAGAGCAGGCCGGTGTGGGCCTGGAACGCCATGGTGGGCGGAATGCCGCCGGCGCCGTAGGGGCTGCCGCCGCCCGACGTGGGGGGCGAGTCGCCGACCTGGGTGCCGCCGAGCCGCCGCTGGGCCTGCTGCAAGGTCATCAGCGAGACGCAGACCTCCGACTGGCCGGAGGTGATCGCCGCCGCCGCCAGCCCGAGCGAGCCGGCCGAGCCGCCGCCGCCCGACGTCAGGGTCGCCGCGAAGCGGATCTCCTCCACCCCCAGCACCGAGCCCACGGTCGCCGGATCGCAGGAGCTGGAATAGATGGCGAAGCCGTCCAGGTCCTTGACGGTGAGCCCCGCGTCGTCGAGGGCCGCCAGGATAGCCGTGCAGGCCATGGAGAGCTCGGTTTCAGGGACCGACTGCCCCCGCTTGTAATATGGCGTCGACCCCACCCCGACGATGGCGGTCTGGTCTTTCAATGTCACCCGCGTCTCCTCTGGCGCCGGTCCAGGCCGAGACCCGGCCGCGCATGCTTGATTCTGGAATAGGAATTCAAAATATCGGCGGCGCGCCGGAACGGGACGCAATGGATCGCCCGCCGCCGGCGCCGCGCAGGCACAATGGCGCCAGCAAGCCGGGTCAGTCCATCGGCAAGTTTGCGCAGGCGCCGGGTCGATGACGTCACGGAAACCGCACGGTGCGGATCATTCCGGGCGAACTAACGACAGCTCCGCCCTAATAGATCACCACGCTGCGGATGCTCTCGCCCGCGTGCATCAGGTCGAAGGCGCGGTTGATGTCCTCCAGCGGCATGGTGTGGGTGATCATCGGGTCGATGGCGATCTTGCCGTCCATGTACCAGTCGACGATCTTCGGAACGTCGGTGCGGCCGCGGGCGCCGCCGAAAGCCGTGCCGCGCCAGACCCGGCCGGTGACGAGCTGGAAGGGCCGCGTGGCGATCTCGCGGCCGGCCTCGGCCACGCCGATGATGATGCTCTCGCCCCAGCCGCGGTGGCAGGCCTCCAGCGCCTGGCGCATCACCTGGACGTTGCCGGTGCAGTCGAAGGTGTAGTCCGCGCCGCCGCCGGTCAGCGCCACCAGATGGGCCACCAGGTCGCCCTCGACCTTCGACGGATTGACGAAGTGGGTCATGCCGAACTGCGCCCCCCAGGCCTCGCGGGCCGGGTTGAGGTCGACGCCGACGATCATCGAGGCGCCGACCATCTTCAGGCCCTGCAAGACGTTGAGGCCGATGCCCCCCAGGCCGAAGACGATACAGTTGGCGCCGGCCTCCACCTTGGCGGTGTTGGTCACCGCGCCCACCCCGGTGGTGACGCCGCAGCCGATGTAGCAGGCCTTGTCGAAGGGGGCGTCCTTGCGGATCTTCGCCACCGCGATCTCCGGCAGCACCGTGTAGTTGGAGAAGGTCGAGCAGCCCATGTAGTGGGCGATCACGGCGCCCTTGTAGGAGAACCGGCTGGTCCCGTCCGGCATCAGCCCCTGCCCCTGGGTGCCGCGGATCGCGGTGCAGAGGTTGGTCTTGCGCGACAGGCAGCTTTTGCACTGGCGGCATTCGGGCGTGTAGAGCGGGATCACGTGGTCGCCCACCGCCAGGGTGGTGACGCCCGCGCCCACCTCCACCACCACGCCGGCGCCCTCGTGGCCCAGGATCGACGGGAAGATCCCCTCGGAATCGAGGCCGTCCAGGGTGTAGGCGTCGGTGTGGCAGATCCCGGTGGCCTTGATCTCGATCAGCACCTCGCCGGCCTTGGGCCCCTCCAGGTCCAGTTCGACGATCTCCAGCGGCTTCTTGGCTTCGAAGGCGACGGCGGCGCGGGTCTTCATGGGTGGGTCTCGCGGGAGGTGTCGGGATGCGGGACCATTTCCCAGGTCGCGGCCAATGTGAAGCCCCCCGGGCCGACGCCCCGCCCTTCCCCCACCTGCCTCGAGCCGCTATCGAGCGCCCATGCCGCCCGCCGAGATCCTGGTCGACGCCCGCGGGCACCGCTGCCCGGTGCCGACGCTGCGGCTGCGCCGGGCGCTGGAGGCCGCGGCGCCGGGCGCACGGGTGCGGTTGCTGGCCGACGACCCGATGGCCCGCATCGACGTGCCGCACTTCGCCGCGGAGGCCGGGGCTGAGGTGCTGGCGCGGGATGAAGCGCCGGACGGGGCGTTCAGCTTTCTGATCGCGAAGCGACCGTAGGCTTCTCACCCCGCAGGTCGGGCAGGACGCCGGCGGGCGCGTTGTGCAGGGCGATCTCGATCTCGGTGGCCAACGCCCCCCCGAGGAACACCGCGTTGACGTTCCAGGACAGCCAGATGAGGAACACCACCACCGCCGCCACGGAGCCGTAGGTGGCGCCGAGCTGGGCGATCTGTTCGACATAGAATGCGCTGGCCCAGGACGCGCCCAGGCAGAGGAAGGCGGCGCTGATCCCGCCCATCACGGAAGCGCGCCAGGCCACCGGCTCGGACGACATGGCGTAGCGGTAGATCAGCGTCATGGCGACGACCAGGCCGGCGCTGGCCCAGGTCCACTCGCTGTAGAGCCAGGGCACGCCGGCCAGGGGCTTCAGGTGAAAGGTGGACCCGATCAGCCGCAGGAACAGGAACACCCCGGACAACAGGGCCATCAGCGCGAAGGCCGCGACCAGGACCACCAGGGCCATGACGTTGAAGCCGACGAAGCCGCGCGGCTGGTCCTCGTCGTGGATGAACGACAGGCCCGCCAGGAGCGCCTTGAATCCGCGGTGCGCCGCATAGCCGCCGATGACCAGCGCCAGCACGCTCTGCGCCGAAACCCGCAGCGGCGCCGCCGCCAGGCGCATCAGCTCGGACTGGAACAGCGCCCGGGAGGCGGCGGGCATGGTGTGGGCCAGCATCTCCACCTGCTTCTCGGCCTCCTGCGGGTCGGCCAGCAGGCCGTAGAGGCCGATCAGGATCGCCAGGGCCGGGAACACCGCCAGCAGCGCGAAGAAGGAGACCCCGCCCACGTAGAGCATCACGTCGCGGCCCCAGAGACGGGTGAGCGCCTTGCCGAAAACCCTCAGGCCCCGCCGCAGCCAGTGCAGCGGATCCCAGTCGAAGGCCCGCAAACGCGAGAGGGCGGTGTGGATCATCATCGCGGGGGAAGGTGCGCAGCGTCGCCTTGCGAGGCAAGCGGCGAAAACGGAACGACGCGCCGCCCTTTGGGAGCAGCGCGTCGCCGATGGGCGTGTCGTCCACCAAGTCGGTCGCCGCTTCGAGGGACGGGAGAGCGCGACGAACAACCTGACACGAGGTTTGAGCTCCGGCGGCTGAACCGCGCCTGAACGGCGCCGTCAGCTTTGCGTTCAGCTGGCGGCCTTGCGCCGCTTTCCGCAGCGGCCGACAAGGGCGCGACGCTCCACCGCGGCGATAACTTGCGGCGGCTGCGCTGGACTGGTGTATCAGCAGGATGGCTGGGTCTATTCTCGGGTCCCCTGATTCCTCTTCGCTGAGGCGTTGGGGCGTTGGGTTTGCGGGCGAGGTATTCCAATCATGAGCATGGGCGTCCAGGCGCGAGTGCTGATCGTCGCGCGGGACGACGCCCTGGCGGGGCCCTTGTCCGAAGGCCTCGACCGGCTTGGCTGGCGCACGATCACCGCGCGGGGGCCGTATGCGGCGCTGGCGGCGCTCGGCGACCTGCAGATCGAGGCGGCGGTGGTGGACCTGCGCAGCATGGGCGAGGAGGGCCTCACCCTGCCCCGCCGGCTGAAGGCGGCCTGCGCGCCGCGCCGGCTGCCGGTGATCGCCATCGGCGAGCCCGACCCCTCGCTGCAGGCCCACGCCTTCGACCTGACCCTGGCCCCGCCGCTGCACCCGGCCCAGGCGGTGCTGCGGCTGGAATCGCTGGTCCGCAACGCCGTGGCGGAGGAGGAGTTCGAGCTGCGGCTGGAGACCTTCGCCGACCGCGGCCGGCGGCTCGACATGCCGGACCTGGACGTGAGCCCCTTCCGGGTGCTGGCGATCGGCGAGCCCGCGCCGCAGTTCCTGGCGCTGTCCAACGCCCTCGCCCGTTCGGGCGCCGAGGTGGTGGGGGCGTTCACCGCCTACACCGCCTTCGACTACCTGCACGAGCGCCCCTTCGACGCCGTGGTGCTGTGGGCCGGCGACACCGCCGCCGAGGCGCTGTCGATCGCCGCGGGGATGCGCCGCAACACCCGCCTCTACCACACTCCCGCCCTGCTCTACATGCGCGAGGAGAGCTATGCGACCATGTCGGAGGCCTACCACCGGGGCGTCTCCGACGTGGCCTCGCCCGAGACCCCGGAGGTGGAGACCGCCAAGCGGGTGATCGAGCTGGCCCGCAGCTTCCGCCGCCAGAGCGCCATCCGCCGGGCCCTGGAGAAGGCCCGCTCGTCCGGGGTGATGGACGCGGCGACCGGCCTCTTCACCCGCGACCTGTTCGCCGCCCACCTGGGACGGCTGGCCCACGCCTCGCGGTTGCGCAACCGGCCGCTGTCGGTGTGCGTGCTGAAGGTGGCCGACCGGCCGGAGGTGATACAGGCGCGCACGGGCGGCTGGCTCGACCGGGCGATCCCGCAGATCGGCTCGATGATCGGACGGCTGGTGCGGGTGGAGGACACCGCCGCGCGGCTGGCCTCGGAGGTCTTCGCCCTCGCCCTGCCCGCCACGCCGCTGGGCTCGGCCCGGGCGGCCGGCGAGCGGATCGCCGCGGTGATCGGCTGCACGGCCTTCGACGCCGGCGAAGGCTCCAATCCCTTCGTCGTCGACTTCGACATCGGCGTGGCGCAGGTGGACGGGGCGGAGAGCGCCGGCCGGGCGCTGGAGGAAGCCGCCGCCCGGGCGCAAACGCTGCGGGCGAGCTGACGGCCCGCGGCGGCGCGGTGTTTACCGGCAGGGATCGAGCCTTTCGGAAGGAAGCCGTTTTCGGAGCGGTAAACAACGCCCTTGCAGGAGGGATCGGCGGGGGTCTGGAAGGCGAAAAAAAGCTATAAATCAATATCTTGTGATATCCTTCATAGGTTTAACGCCCCGGCTCGAGTGTTTACGGCTGGAATCACCCGCCGCTTCTTTGGGCGGTGACAACGGCTCCGCTGACGGACCGGCGAAGGATAGCACGACCGGAACATAACAGGAACTTTTTTCAACCACGTCTTCGCGGCGGAGGCCAGGGCGGACCCCGGCTCAGCAAGAGATGGTCCACGGACGGCACGGACGGCACGGACGCGCCTTTTCCCTGGGCGGCCCGAGCCGCCTTGCGAACGTCGCTTCAGGCGCCTCGCCCCTACCCCGCCGCCTCGGCCTTTCGCTCCACCGAGACGCCGGTGTCCAGGCGGCGATTGGCTTCGACCTCCTGGTCGATGATGCGCTGGACGTCCTGTTCGCCCGCCTTGGGCAGCGCGACGGCCTTGTCGCGGGTGGGCAACAGGACGGTCGCCTCGCCAGGGCTGGTGATCGTGCCCCACTGGTTCTGCACCCAGATCTCCAGCCGCACCTCAGCCCCGGCCTCGGTCATCGCCTTGTCCTTGACCCGGCCCTTCACCCAGTAGGTGTCGCCCTGGTAGACGAACTTGCGATGCTGGCACGACAGCTTCCACAGCCAGCCGTCGTCGCCCATCCAGTTGGTGGCCAGGTTGGTGAGGATGGCCTCGCGGATGGCGCCGTAGTCGTAGCTGATCGGGATGCCGAGCTGGTTGGCCCATTCCTTCTCCCAATGCAGCCGCTGGACGGTGTCGGGAACGTTGAGCGCGTTGGGGGTGAACAGGCCCGGCACCTTGGCGCGCACGTCGTAGGACAGCTTGAACGCGCCCGGCGGGGTGATCCCCATGCCGACGCCGGTGTGCCAGACCACGATGTCGGTGGTGCGCAAGGGCCCGCGCACGATGGTCGGCAGATCCTCGCCGGGCTGGACATCCTCCCAATAGCGGGTCGCCGCGCCGCGGATGGTCTCGGCGGCATAGGCGGCGTCGATCTCGGCCAGTTGCTCGGGGGTGTAGGGCTGCGGCAGCTCATAGGTCTTCTTGCGCTCGGCCGAGGCGTGCCGCTCGGCGCGGATCCAGGTGCCGCGGCGCAGGACGATGGGCTCACCCTTGGCGTTGCGCATCACCCAGGCGCGCATCTCGCCCACCGTGCTGCCCGAGAATGCGCTGTTGGCCTTGGGGACGACGCCGACCAGGGCGGCGCTCGACGTCAGGTGGTCGCCCTCGCGCACCGGCGCCCACCATTCGAACTCCTGCACCGCCTGGTATGACCCCAGCCCCGCCAGGGGATCGCCCCTGAGCGCCGCCTTCTGCTCCGGCGTCGGTTTGGGGGCGCCCTTCTCGCCCATGCTGGTGACGAACATCGGTGGCGCGATCAGGCCGCCCCAGCGGGTCTTCCGGGCGTAGTCCCGGTCGCTCCACAGGGGATTGCCGTCGCCATAGCCGTTGGCCATGTGCCGGAAGCCGTCCATGTGGGCCTCGTAGTTGTGAGGCGGCGTGGGGTCGTCGTACTGGATCCCCAGTTGCTGGCGCAGCCGATCCACGCCCGCGTCCGAGAGCACGCCATAGGTCGACGTCTGTTCCTGGGCTGCGGCCATCTTGTGTTCCTCCCGTTCGGCGCCGCACGGCGGCTTGATCCGATTGGATTTCAGATGGAGCCGCCCCGCAAGAGGCGCAAAGGCGCGGCCTCGTTGCTGCGCTACTCGAGAACGCTGGCCGCCTGGCCCTGGGCGGCGATCACGGTCACCGCCTTGCGGTCGAGGGAGACGAAGGTGTCCGCGCCGAGCCAGCCGCCCTCGTAGGCGATGAGGCCGTCGGCGAAATCGCCGCCCGCATTGAACACCGCCAGGCCGGCCTCCACGGCGGGGCGATCGACGGCCACGTTCCCGGCCGCCAGCAGGGCGTCCAGCGCCCGGGCGATGTCGGGCTTTGCAAAGCCATACACGCGGCGCAGCACCCAGACGAACTCGCACAGGCATGGCAGGGTCACGGCGATGATTTGCGCGCCCTTGAGGAGGTTCGCCGCAGCCTTGGCCTGTTGGACGTCGTCGCCGACCACTGCGCGAACGAGGATGTTGGTGTCGACCGTGACCTTCACGCCTCGCCGGCCCAACCGGCCTGCGCCGTCTCGGCGATCTCCTCGAGCGTCGCGACCTTGTCGCTCTTGCCGGCCAGCAGGCCCAAGAATCCGTCGATCGAGCCGGAGGGTCTCGCCGCCCGCAGCGCGACCCGCCCGCCCGGCAGCATGTCCAGTTCGATCTTCTCGCCAGGATGAACGCCCAGATGCCGCAGCACGTCCTTGCGGAAGGTGACCTGGCCGCGGGCGGTGACGGTGAGCTTGGTCATGGGCGGATCCCGGCTTCGACGCCGATTATAATGCAAAATGGCATTACCTCAATGCGAAGCTCTTCGGCCTCATGCCGGCAAGCTCCCTCAGCTTCTTCTCCGCCGCGCCGACAGCACGAGAGCACGGCTCAGCGCTTGGCCTTGCCGGCCCCGGAGAGAAACAGCACGACCATCAGGCCGATGAACGGCAGGGTCGACAGCAGGTCGGAACGGGAGCCGTCGAAGAACGGATTCATCGACTGCATGAGCTGGGTGATCCCGCGGTCGAAGTCGCCCAGCACCCCCGCCGAGAAGGCGATGGCGATCCCGGCGATGGCGCCGCCGGCGATATAGCCCGAGGCCATCAACACGCCCGGACTGCGGTCGGAGGCGGCCGAGAGCTCGGCCTCGGAGAGGGTTTCGGCGTGGGCCAGGCCGCGGCTGCGGCGATCCACCAGCCAGCGCACCGCGCCGCCGATGAAGATGGGCATGGACGAGGAAATCGGCAGGTAGACGCCGACCGCGAACGCCAGCGCCGGGATGGCGCACATCTCCAGCACCACGGCGATCATCACCCCCAGCAGCACCAGGGTCCAGGGGAGCTGCTGATTGAGGATGCCCTTGATGATATAGCTCATCAGGGTGGCCTTGGGCGCGTCGAACTTGGTGACGCTGGTGCCGTCGGGGCGGACGTGGACGTGGCCGTTGACGCCCGGGTCGACCAGATAGGCCAGCGTCCCGTCGGCGCGGACCAGATAGCGCGTGGCCGCGCCGCCGGCCGGATCGGGCTTGTGCCAGACGCGGTAGAGGCCCGGGTCCTGGGCGTGCTGCGGGCCCTGCAGCGCCTCGCTCGGCAGGACGGCGACCTGGGCGGCGCTGAGCGCGGCGGGCGCGGGCGCCACCGGCACATAGACCGTGGCCGCCTGGTTCAGGGCCAGCAGGATGGGGCCGAGCGCAAGCGCCGAGACCAGCGCGCCGACGATGATCGCCAGCTGCTGCGCGCGCGGAGTCGCGCCCACCAGGAAGCCGGTCTTGAGGTCCTGGGACGTCGTGCCGCCGTTGGAGGAGGCGATGCAGACGATGGCGCCCACCGACAGGGCGGTGACGTAATAGGACGGCCCCGTCCAGCCGAGCAGCAGGAAGATCAGGCAGGTCAGCAGCAGGGTCGCCACGGTCATGCCGGAGATGGGGTTGGACGAGGAGCCGAGCTCGCCGGTCAGGCGCGAGGAGACCGTCACGAACAGGAAGCCGAACAGCACGATCAGCAGGGCGCCTAGGATATTCATGTGCAGCGAGTGGGCCATCAGGATGCCGGCGACCAGCGCCACGACGCCCAGCGCCACCCATTTCAGCGAGATGTCGCGGTCGGTCCGCAGGGTTGCGGACGCCGGCGCCGCGGCGCCGCGGCGGGAGCCCATGTCGGCCAGGCCCGCCTTCAGGCCGCGCCAGATCGTCGGCAGGGCGCGGGCCAGGCTGATCAGCCCCCCGGCCGTCACCGCGCCGGCGCCGATGTAGAGGATGTAGGCGCTGCGGATGTCGTCCGGCGACATGGCGGCGATCGGCGTCTTGCCGGGCGGAATGACCGCGCCCGACGCTGCGCCGAAGAACTGGATGGCCGGGATCAGCACCAGATAGGCCAGCACCCCGCCGCCGGCCATGGCCGCGGCGATGCGCGGACCGATGATGTAGCCCACCCCGAGCAGCTCCGGCGAAATCTCGGCGGCGATGGAGGCCTTGGCGAGCGGCGCGCCGAACACGGCCTGCGGCGTATCCTTCCAGAGTTTGAACACGCCCTCGGCCAACTTGTAGATCAGGCCGAGGCCGAACCCCATCACGATGGTCCGCGCGCCATGGGCGACCTCGGTTTCGGTCTGCGCCTGGCTGGGCTCCGCGCCGAGCTGGTGCTCTTCCCGCGTCGCGCCGGCCTTCAGCACCTCGGCGCAGGCCGTGCCTTCCGGATATCTGAGGATCCCGTGCTGTTCGACGATCAGCGCCCGGCGCAGCGGGATCATCATCAGTATGCCCAGCAGGCCGCCCAGGACCGCCACCAGCATGACACGGGCGATCTCCATGTCGAAGCCGAGGATCATGATCGCCGGCATGGTGACGCCCAGGCCGAAGGCGATGGACTCGCCGGCCGAGCCCGCGGTCTGGACGATGTTGTTCTGCAGGATGCTGGCGCGGCCGATCCCGAGCCGGGCCAGCAGGCGGAAGAAGGTGATGGAGATCACCGCCACCGGGATCGAGGCGCTGACGGTCAGCCCGACCTTGAGCACCAGGTAGAGCGACGAGGCGCCGAACACCACGCCCAGCAGGGCGCCGACGAGCAGCGGGAAGAGGGTCAGCTCCGGCAGGACGACGCCCGCCGGGATGAAGGGCCGGAACGCCGGCTTGAGAGGTGTGTCCGTCACGCTGCGCTCCCGCCCGAACGCGGACTACACCACGGGTCCGGAGTCGCGCCTAGGCCGCCAGCCTGGCCAGTTCCGTGAGGATCTTCTCGGCCGCGCCGAGGCGTTGCTCCGGCGTCTCCCATTCGCCCTTGACCACCACCTTGTGGTCGGGGCGCAGGCGCCAGGCGACCTGGTTCTTCTGCAGGAAGCCGATCAGCGCCATGGGGTTCTTGAAGGCGTCGCCGCGGAAGCTGACCACGGCGCCCTTGGGGCCCACGTCGATCTTGGCCACCTCGGCCTCGCGGCAGAGACCCTTGATGGCCACCACCTTGAGGAGCTGGCCGGCTTCCGGCGGCAGCGGGCCGAAGCGGTCGATGAGCTCGGCGGCCAGGGCCTCGCGGTCGGCGGCCTTCTCGGCGTCGGAGAGGCGCCGGTAGAGCGACAGGCGCACATTGAGGTCGGGGACATAGTCCTCGGGGATCAGCACCGCCGCGCCGGTGTTGATCTGCGGCGACCAGCCCCGGTCGGCGACTTCTCCGCCCGTTCCGGCCAGCAGCTTGAGCTCGTTGACGGCGTCCTCGAGCATCTGCTGGTAGAGTTCGACGCCGATCTCGCGGATGTGGCCGGACTGTTCCTCGCCCAGCAGGTTGCCGCCGCCGCGGATGTCGAGGTCGTGGCTGGCGAGCTGGAAGCCGGCGCCCAGGCTGTCCAGCGACTGCAGCACCTTCAGGCGGCGCTCGGCCGAGAGCGTGATCGCCTTCTCGGCCGGGGTGGTCATGTAGGCGAAGGCCCGCGCCTTGGCCCGGCCCACCCGGCCGCGCAGCTGGTAGAGCTGGGAGAGGCCGAACATGTCGGCCCGGTGGATGATCAGGGTGTTGGCGGTGGGGATGTCGAGGCCGGACTCCACGATGGTGGTGGAGAGCAGCACGTCGTACTCGCCGTCGTAGAAGGCGCCCATGACCCTTTCCAGCTCGGTGGCGCCCATCTGGCCGTGGCCGACCGCGAACTTCACCTCCGGCACCTGCTCGCGCAGGAACCGCTGCAGGTCCGGCAGGTCGGAGACGCGCGGGGCGACGTAATAGGCCTGGCCGCCGCGGTATTTCTCGCGCAGCAGCGCCTCGCGGATCACCACCGGGTCGTGCGGGGTGACGTAGGTGCGCACCGCCAGGCGGTCCACCGGCGGGGTGGCGATGATCGACATCTCCCGGATGCCCGAGAGCGACATCTGCAGAGTCCGCGGGATCGGCGTCGCAGTCAGCGTCAACATGTGGACGTCGGCCCGCAGCTCCTTGAGCTTCTCCTTGGCCTTGACGCCGAAGTGCTGCTCCTCGTCGACGATGACCAGGCCCAGGTCGCGGAAACCCACCTGCTTGGAGAGCACGGCGTGGGTGCCGATGACGATCTCCATCTCGCCGTTGTTGAGCTGCTCGCGGGTGGCGGCGGCCTCCTTGGCGGGGGTCAGGCGAGAGAGGCGGCCGATGCGGACCGGCCAGCCCTGGAAGCGGTCCACGAAGGTCTTGTAGTGCTGGCGGGCGAGCAGCGTGGTCGGGCAGACCACCGCCACCTGCTGGCCGCTCATGGCGATGACGAAGGCGGCGCGCAGGGCGACCTCGGTCTTGCCGAAGCCCACATCGCCGCAGATCAGCCGGTCCATGGGCTTGCCGGCGGCCAGGTCCTCCAGGACGTCGCCGATGGCGGCCAGCTGGTCCTCGGTCTCCTCGTAGGGGAAGCGGGCGCAGAACTCGTCGAAGACCCCGTGCGGCGGGTCCACCTCGGGGGTGACGCGCAGGGCGCGCTCGGCGGCGATGCGGATCAAGCCCTCGGCCATCTGGCGCAGGCGGTCCTTGGCCTTGGCCTTGCGCGCCTGCCAGGCCGCGCCGCCCAGGCGGTCGAGCTGGACGCCCTCGTTCTCGGCCCCGTAGCGGGTCAGCAGGTCGATGTTCTCCACCGGCAGGTAGAGCTTGGACTCGCCGCCGTACTGCAGCTCCAGGCAGTCGTGGGGCGCGCCCTGGACGTCGAGGGTCTTCAAGCCCTCGTAGCGGCCGATGCCGTGGTCGATGTGGACGACGAGGTCGCCGGGCGTCAGCGCCGAGGCCTCGGCCAGGAAGTTGGAGGCGCGCCGGCGGCGGGTGGGCCGCGCCAGGCGATCACCCAGGATGTCGGTCTCGGCGATCACCGCCAGCTTGTCGGTCTCGAAGCCGGCGTCGAGGGGCAGGACCACCCGCTGCAGCACCTTGGGATCGGCCGCGCGGGCGGCGTCCCAGTAGGGGGCGAACTTCACGCCGGTCAGCCCATGGTCGGCCAGCATGCCGTTCAGGCGCTCGGACGAGCCCTCGGACCAGGAGGCGAACAGCACCCGCTTGCCGGCCGCGATCAGCGCACGGGCATGGTCGGCCGCGGCTTCGAAGAGGTTGACGCTGTCGCGCTGGCGTTCGGGGGCGAAGCTGCGGCCGGCGCGCGCGCCCATGTCGATGGCCGTCGCGCCCTCGGCCTCCTGGAAGGCGGAGAAGCGGCGGCTGGGCCGTTCGGCGAGACGCCTGTCCCACTCGTCCTTGGGCAGGTAGAGCCGGTCGGGCGGCAGCGGGTGGTAATGGGCCTTGCGGTCGGCCTGGCTGCGCGCATCGAAGGCGTCCTCGATCATGGCCAGGCGCTCGTCGCGGGCGTCGCGGGCCAGGTGGTCGATCCCCACCAGGGCGTCGGCCGGCAGGTAGTCGAACAGGGTCGCCAGCTTCGGATAGAACAGCGGCAGCCAGTGCTCCATGCCGGCCCGGCGGCCGCCGCCGCTGACGGTCTCGTAGAGCGGGTCCGCGCCCGGCGAGCCGAAGGCCTCCACATAGGCCTTGCGGAAGCGGGAGATCGACTCGGCGTCGAGGAGCGCCTCGCTGACCGGCAGCAGGCTGACGTCCTTGAGCTGCTTGGTGGAGCGCTGAGTTTCGGGATCGAAGGCGCGGATGGACTCCAGGGTGTCGCCGAACAGGTCCAGGCGCACCGGCTCCTCGGAGCCCGGCGGGAAGACGTCGATGACCCCGCCGCGGATGGCGAACTCGCCGCGGTCGGAGACGGTGGAGGCGCGGACGTAGCCGTTGACCGCGAAGTAGCGCTCCAGGGCCGCGATCTCGACCACGTGCCCCACCGTGGCCGCGTAGGAGGCGTCGGTCACCGCCGAGGTCGGCGGAACGCGCTGGAGCAGCGCGGCGGCGGTGGTGACCAGCAGGACGGGGGTCTTGGGATCGAAGCCCTGAGCGAGCCGCGCCAGCGTGGTCATCCGCTGGGCCGCCACGCCGGACGAGGGGCCGACCCGGTCGTAGGGCAGACAGTCCCAGGCGGGAAACCGCAGGATCTCCACGGAGCGCGCGAAGAACCGGAAGGCGTCGACGAAGGCCGAGAGGCGCGAGCCGTCGCGGGCCACGAACACCGACAGGCCGCCGCGGGCCCTGACGATGTCGGCCATGGCCAGGGCGTCGAAGCCCTCCGGCGCGCCGACGAGATCGAGGCGGCCGGGATCGCCCGCGACCCGGCGAAGCTGGGCGGCGCTGGCCGGCCCGGAACCGTCAGCTGCCACGGTCGTCGCCCCGAACACTGTTAAGCTTCAAGCAGAACGCCTTGATCATCGTCATGATTTCACTGTCGAATTCCGGTGGCGTGGGCCGCCGATCGACGATCCATTCGTAGAGGTCCTGGTCCGGGACCTCCAGCAGCAGCTCGAAAACATCGAGCTGCTCGGGGGTGAAGTCGCGGACGTGGTTGTCCGCGAACGGCCCCAGAATGAGGTCCGCCTCCCTGAATCCGCGGCGCCAGGCCCGGAACTTCAGCTTTTGCAGCCGTGTCTCGTCAATGTGCATGAAGGAGCGGGGGATATAGAGCGCGGAGGCCCGCGACGCCAGCCACGGTATAAGCCAAATCATGCGGCCTGAGATTCTGTTCCCCCTGTTCGCCCCGATCACCACGCTGAAAGGCGTGGGGCCGCGGGTGGCGCCGTTGCTGGAGAAGCTGGCGGGGCCGCTGGTGCGGGACGTGGCGTTCCTGAAGCCGCATTCGATCGTGCGGCGCCATCCGGCGCAGGCCGGGAGCGCGGTCGAGGGCGAGGTGCAGACCTTCACGGTGACCATCGAGGCCTACCAGCGGCCGCGGACCAGCGCCCAGCCCTGGAAGGTGCGCACCTTCGACGGCACCGGCTTCCTGACCCTGACCTTCTTCGGCGGCGTGGGCGGCGGGGTGGAGAAGCGCCATCCGGCAGGGTCGGCGCGGGTGGTCTCGGGCCGGGTGGAGCGCTACGGCGCGGAGCTGCAGATCGCCCACCCGGACTACATGGTGGAGCCGGAGCAGGCGCACGAGATCCCGGAGCTGGAGGCGATCTATCCGGCCACCGCCGGCCTGCCCGCCCGCACGGTGCGCCGCCTGGTGCTGGAGGCGCTGGCGCGGGCGCCCGACCTGCCGGAGTGGCAGGACGCGGCGTGGCGGGCGCGGGAGGGCTTTCCCACCTGGCGCGCGGCCCTGGAGCGGGCGCACGCCCCGCAGGGCGAGGCCGACCTGGAGCCGCAGGCGGCGCACCAGCGGCGGCTGGCCTATGACGAGCTCCTGGCCCACCAGCTGGCCATGGCCCGGCGCAAGGCCGAGCGACGGGCGGAACCGGCGCGGTCGATCGCACCCAGCGCGCTCGGGGACGCGGTGCGGGCCGCCCTGCCCTTCGCCTTCACGGGCGCTCAGGGTCGGGCGCTGGACGACATCCGCCGGGACCTGGCCGCCGGCGAGCGGATGAGCCGGCTGATCCAGGGCGACGTGGGATCCGGCAAGACGGTGGTGGCCATGGTCGCCATCGCCGACGTGGCCGCCGATGGCGGCCAGAGCGCGCTGATGGCCCCCACCGAGATCCTGGCGCGGCAACATTTCGAGACGATCTCGGGCCCGCTCTCCGACCAGGGGATCGCCGCGGTCCTGCTCACCGGACGCGACAAGGGCGCGGCGCGGGCCGAGAAGCTGCGGGCGTTGGCCAGCGGGGCGGTGAAGCTGGCGGTGGGCACCCACGCCCTGTTCCAGGACGAGGTGGCGTTCCAGCGCCTGGACCTGGCGGTGATCGACGAGCAGCACCGGTTCGGGGTGGCCGAGCGCCAGCGGCTGCAGGCCAAGGGCGAGGCTGTGCACCTGCTGGCCATGTCCGCCACGCCGATCCCGCGCACCCTGGAGCTGACCGTGTACGGCGACCTGGACGTCAGCCGCATCGACGAGAAGCCGCCGGGCCGCACGCCGGTGGCCACCCGCGCCGCGCCCATGACCCGGGCCTACGAGGTGGAGGCGCGGCTGCGGACGGCGGTGGCCAAGGGCGCGCAGGCGTTCTGGATCTGCCCGCTGGTGGCGGAGTCGGAGCTGGTCGACCTGAAGGCGGCCGAGGTCCGCGCGCAGGAGCTGCGTGAGCGGATCGGACCGAGCGTCGGCCTGATCCATGGCAAGTTGCCGCCAGCCGAGAAGGACGCGGTGATGGCCGACTTCGCCGAGGGCCGGCTCTCGGTGCTGGTGGCGACGACAGTGGTGGAGGTGGGCGTCAACGTGCCCAACGCCACCATCATGGTGATCGAGCAGGCCGAGCGGTTCGGCCTGGCGCAGCTGCACCAGCTGCGGGGGCGCGTCGGCCGGGGATCGCGGGAAAGCGCCTGCGTGCTGCTCTACGATCCGCCGCTGTCGGAGGTGGCGCAAAAGCGGCTGGATGTCCTGCGGCGCACCGACGACGGCTTCCTGATCGCCGAGACCGACCTGGAGCTGCGCGGCGGCGGCGACGCCCTGGGGCTGCGCCAGAGCGGCTTTCCCGACTATGTGTTCGCCGACCCCTTCGCCCACCGCGACCTGATCGCCGCCGCTGGCGACGATGCGCGGCTGATCCTGGCGCGCGACCCGGGACTGGTCAGCGAGCGGGGGAAGGCGCTGACGGTGCTGCAGGAGCTGTTCGACTGGCGGCCGGGGGCGAAGGACGCAGGCTGAGGTCGCCTCGCCCGGGCGGGGGCTCGGCCGGACACAGCTCCGGATGGTCGCGGCAGACGGCCTGCCGGACGATCGCCGCCGCCCACGCCTCCTCCCGCGCCGTCGCGTCAGCTTCAAGGTCGGCGTAGAAGTAATTGAATCCAGGAATCTTCTTGCGTTCCGCCCAGGCGCCGGACGGCTGCAGGGAAGCCGACCTGGGGCGAGAGACCATCAGGACGCCGCGGTCGCACTGGGTCTTGACCTGACGGGCCATGAAGGCCGGCCGGGCGCCCCATTCGAGGCCGGTGGCGTTGACGGAGCCGAGGTTGAGGCGGGCGGGCCCCGGCTGGTCCGTCACCGCGCCCAGGATCGGGTTGAAGCAGAGGGGCGTGCGGCCCCGCAGGTCCGCCAGCTGGCCGCCATCCCAGACCAGCGAGCGGGTGCGCAGGTCGCGGGGCCGGTCGAGGTCGCCGCTCACGGCGGTGGCCCAGGCGGCGAGGCAGCCCGCCTCGTCGCGGCGCCGGCAAGGCGGGACGGGCGTCCCGTCGGCCGGGACGACGGTCTCGATCAGATAGGCCGCCACGAGCCGCTCGCGCAGGGCGGGATCGGGGGCGATCGCCTCGGCCAGCAGATGGGCGGCGAGCGTGCCGCCCTGCTCCACCCCCACGAGGAAGAAGGGGCGGCCGCCGTTGGCGTGTTTCAGATACCAGCGGAACGCTTCGGCCACGTCGCCGTAGGCGAACCGGCGCGCTTCCCGGGCGTCCTCGCGCAGGGTGAGCAGGGTGTAGAGGCTGGCCTGCCGGTAGCGCGGGGCGAAGATGCGGCCGACCCGCACGAAGGGTCCGGCGTAGTTGGGCGCGACGGTGCGGCGGAAGAAGCGATCGGCCTCGGCGTCGTCGATCGGCGCGTTCCAGTCGTGGCCGCCGTCGTAGCCGGTGGCGGTGACGAAGAAGACGTCGGCGGGCAGGCCGCCAGGGACCCGGGGATTGGGCGTGGGCCGGAGCGCCCAGGCGCTCTCCTGGTCATAGTCCGGGGCCCGGGGCGGATCATAGGTCTGGAACGGCTCCTGCGGGTCCAGGGAGACCTGCATGATGTCGTCGCGCCACAGGAACGCCGCGAGCACGACGAGCACCGCCAGCCCGGCCAGGCCGACCGCCAGCCAGCGTTGCAATCCGAAGCGGCGAGATCGCGCCATGCCCTGACCTAAGCCGACGCGCCCGGCTCAGCGATACGGATCGGGCTGGGCGAGGTAGTTCTGGACGTAGTCGGTGATCCCCGCCTCCAGTGGCGTGAACGGCGCCGTGTAACCGGCGGCGCGCAGCCGGTCCATGCGGGCTTCGGTGAAGTACTGGTAGCGCTCCCGGATCGCCGGCGGCATCGGCGTGTAGTCGATGGCGGCGGGCTTGCCGGCGGCGGCGAAGACAGCCTTGGCCATGTCCTCGAAGGTGCGCGCCTCGCCGCTGCCCAGGTTGAAGATCCCGTTGACCTCGGGGGTGTTCAACACCCATTCGACCACGTCGGCGCAGTCGCGGACGTAGACGAAGTCGCGCTTCTGGCCGCCGTCCGGCACGTCGGCGCGGTAGGACTTGAAGAGCTGCACCGCGTGGCCGCCCTGGACATGCGGCCAGATCTGCGAGGCCACCGACTTCATCGAGTGCTTATGCTCCTCGTTGGGGCCGTAGACGTTGAAGAACTTCAGGCCGACCCACTGCGGCGGGGCGTAGTCGCGGGCGGCCTGGCGGGCGGCGAAGATGTCGAACATCGCCTTGGACCAGCCGTACGTGTTCAGCGGCCGCAGCGCCGCCAGGGCTTCGAAGCGGTTGTCGTCGTCGAACCCCTGGCCGCCACCGCCATAGGTCGCCGCCGAAGAGGCGTAGACGAACCGGCGCTGGCGGTCGGCGCACCAGCGGAACAGGTCGCGCGACAGGGTGAAGTTGGAGTGGACGATCTTGTCGGCGTCCGGCTCGGTGGTGGAGGAGACGGCGGCCATGTGGACGACGAGTTCGATCTCGCGCCAGCGCTTCTCCAGCCAGTCAAGCATGGCGTCCGGGGCCACGAAGTCGCCGATCGGATGCTTGGCGATGTTGCGCCACTTGCCGAGCTCGGCCTCGTGCAGGCGGTCGCAGACCACCACGTCGAGGGTGGGGTCCTCCGCCAGCCGCGCGGCGATATTGGAGCCGATGAAGCCGGCGCCGCCGGTGACGAAGGCGATCCTGCGGGTCATGACGCACCATCCTTTCCGCCAGCCATCCGCGCGATGGCCGCGGTGGTGGAGAAGCCCTCCACGAGCGGCGCGAGGCGGATCTCGCCGCCCCAGCTCCTGACCAGGTCGCCGCCGACGACTTCAGCCTCGGTGTAGTCGGCGCCCTTGACCAGCACGTCGGGGCGGGCGGCCTCGATGAGCTTCACGGGCGTGTCCTCGTCGAAGGGGACGACCAGGTCCACGGAGCCCAGGCCGGCCAGCACCAGGGCGCGGGACTCCAGGTCGTTCACCGGCCGGTCGGGGCCTTTCAGGGCGCGCACCGAGCGGTCGCTGTTGACGCCTACGATGAGGCGGTCGCACCAGCCCCTGGCCTGGGCCAGATAGGCCACGTGGCCGCGGTGCAGGATGTCGAAGCAGCCGTTGGTGAAGCCGATCCGCAGGCCCCGCTCGCGCCAGCGGGCGACCTCGGCGGCCATGCGCTGGGGCGTGGCGACCTTGGCCTCGGCCGGGGCGATGTGGGCGCTGAGGGCGGCCTCGATCAGCTCGTCAGGCGACACCGTGGCGGTGCCGACCTTGCTCACCGCGACGCCGGCGGCCAGCTGGGCGAAGGCCACGGCCGTGTCGAGGGCGGCGCCGGCGGCCAGCGCCAGGCCGAGGGCTGCCAGGGTGGTGTCGCCCGCCCCGGAGGCGTCGAACACTTCGCGCGGTGTGGAGTGGAAATGGCGCACGGGCCGGCCGCGCTCGGCGACGGAGATGCCCTTGGCGGCGCGGGTGACCAGGACCGAACGGGCCTCGCACAGGTCCAGCGCCCGGGCGAGCGCGGCCTCCACCTCCTCGTCCGTGCCGGTGGGCATGTCGGTGGCGTAGGCCAGTTCGGCGGCGTTCGGCTTGACGATATGGACCGCCCCGTAGCGGGCGAAGCTGCGGGCCTTGGAGTCGACGATCACCTGCGCCCCGCCTTCCGCCGCGTCCCGGCACGCGGCGATGACGGCGGGGGTGGCGACGCCCTTGCCGTAGTCGGAGAGCAGGATCACGCCGACGCCGGCGGCGACGTCGCGGATGGTGCGCACCAGGCGCTGCTCCACATCGCCGGCGACAGGGTGGTTCTCCTCCAGGTCGACGCGCAGCAGCTGCTGGCCGGAGGAGACGAAGCGGGTCTTAAGCGTGGTGGGGCGCGACGGGTCGGTAACCAGGAACCCTTCGATGCCCGGCTCGCTCTCGACCAGGCGCAGGGCCTCCAGCGCGTCGGCGTCCTTGCCCACCAATCCGACCAGGGCGACCTGGCCGCCCAGGGCGGCGACGTTGCGGGCGACGTTGCCCGAGCCGCCCAGCATGACCAGTTCGCGGGTGCGGGCCAGCACGGGGATCGGCGCCTCGGGCGAGACCCGCGCCACCTCGCCATAGACGAAGCGGTCGACCATCAGGTCACCGACGCAGGCCGTGCGCACCCCTGGGATGCGGGCGAGCAGCGGTTGCAGGACGGAAAGATCCATGGGCTAGCCTCTGCGGCGGGACGCGCGGGCGGTCAAGCCGGGCTCACGCGCGGACGGCCGCGTGGATCGCCTTCAGGGCGGCCAGCAGGCCCGGCGCATCGGCCAGCGGCAGGCAGCTGGGCGCATCGCACAGGGCGTTGTCCGGGTCGGGGTGGAACTCCAGGAAGACCCCGTCGGCCCCCGCGGCCACCGCCGCCTTGGCGATCACCGGCACGCCCTCGCGCCGACCACCGGTGGAAGCGCCGCCCGTGCGCGGGTCGGCGCCCGGGAGCTGCACCGCATGGGTGGCGTCGATGGTGACGGGTACGCCCAACCGCTGCATCTCGCCGATGCCCAGCATGTCGACCACCAGGTTGTTGTAGCCGAACGAGGCGCCGCGCTCGCAGAGCACCAGGAGGTCGCGGCTGGCGACCGCGCGGACCTTGGAGACGATGTTCCGGGCGTCCCAGGGCGCGAGGAACTGGCCCTTCTTCACATGCAGCCAGCCGCCGGCGTGGTCGACGGCGCGGGCCGCAGCGACCACGAGGTCGGTCTGGCGGCAGAGGAAGGCGGGAATCTGGACGACGTCGGCGACCGCGGCCACGGGCTCGGCCTGGGCGACCTCGTGGATATCGGTGGCGACGGGCACGCCGACCTCGGCCTTCACCGCCGCCAGCATCTCCAGGCCGGCGGCCAGGCCGGGACCGCGATAGCTCTTCACCGACGAACGGTTGGCCTTGTCGAAGCTCGCCTTGAAGACATACGGCAGCGAGAGCGCGTCGGCCGCGGCCTTGAGCGTTCGGGCGGTGGACAGGGCCAGGTCGAGGTCCTCCAGGACATTGAGCCCGGCGATCACCACCAGCGGGTTCCCCTCTCCGATCGAGAGGTTCCAGCGGGAAAGCGCGAGGGCGGCCATGAGCGCGGATCCTGGGTCGACAATGGCCCTAAGTGACGCCAGCGGAGCCGCGCGACAAGCCTGCCGAAGCATCCGAGGCCATTTGGAACCGCCTCCCAGGCCGCCCGCGTTCACGTTCCGGACGATCCTGTGTTAACCTTTGGCCCAGAGCCGGGGGAACGACGATGAGCCTCGCCGATGACACGTCACTGGCCGCCCTGACGTCGGGCGGCGCTCTCAAGCGGCTCCCCGAGCTGGCCGGCGCGCCGGCCGCCTTCCGCCGGGTGCTGCGCACGCTGGCGGGCAGCTGGGTGGTGGGGGCGATCACCTTCGTGCTGCCCTCGGGGCGCGAAGTGCGGCTGGCGGGATCGCGCGACGGTCCGGACGCGCAACTGGTGATCCACGACTTCCGCTGCATGCGCCGGGTGCTCACCGCCGCCGACATCGGTTTCGCCGAGGGCTACATGGCCGGCGAATGGGACACGCCGGACCTCTCCGCCCTGCTGACCAGCTTCAGCGCCAACTGGGACCGGCTGGCGCGCGCGCTCAGCGGTCACCCGGTCGTCCGGGCGATCAACATCGCGGGCCACCTCTTCCGGCCCAACACCCGCAAGGGGGCGCGGCGCAACATCCACGCCCACTACGACCTGGGCAACGCCTTCTACAGCCAGTGGCTGGACCGGACGATGACCTATTCCTCGGCGCGCTACGAGGCGCCGGGGCAGCCGCTGGAGCAGGCCCAGGCCCACAAGTACCGGACCCTGGCGCAGAGCATGGACCTTCGGCCCGGCATGCACGTGCTGGAGATCGGCTGCGGCTGGGGCGGATTCGCCGAGTTCGCGGCCAAGGAAGTGGGGGCCAAGGTCACGGGCATCACCATCAGCCAGGAACAGCACGCCTTCGCCCGCCAGCGGATGTTCGAGCAGGGGCTGGCGGACGCCGCGGACATCCGCCTGGTCGACTACCGCGACGTGGAGGGCAGCTTCGACCGCGTCGCCTCCATCGAGATGTTCGAGGCGGTGGGCGAGCGCTACTGGCCGGCCTATTTCGACAAGATCCGGCAGGTGCTGACCCCCGGCGGGCGCGCCGGCCTGCAGATCATCACCATCAAGGACGAGCTCTTCGAGCACTATCGGAGCCGGGCCGACTTCATCCAGAGATATGTCTTCCCGGGCGGGATGCTGCCGAGCGAGTCGCGGCTGCGGGCGGAGGCGGCGCGGGCCGGCCTGGCCTGGGACGAGCCGGCGCGGTTCGGCCAGCATTACGCCGACACCCTGGCCGAATGGTCGGTGCGGTTCGAACAGGCCTGGGACCGGATCCGGACCCTGGGCTTCGACGAACGGTTCCGGCGGCTGTGGCGATTCTACCTCAGCTATTGCGAGGCGGGCTTCCGCACCGAGCGCACCAATGTGGTCCAACTCAGCCTGGCGAAGGCCTGAGGCGCGATCGAAGCGTGACTTTACGCTCCGGCCGCTAGCCGTGGCGCGTCGGGCCGCTTAATTAGCGCCTCATGACTGTTGCGCTCAGCGTCCTGGACGCCATCGGAAACACGCCGCTGATCCGCCTTCGCCGCGCGAGCGAGGCCACCGGATGCGAGATCGTCGCCAAGGCGGAGTTCATGAACCCCGGCCAGTCGGTGAAGGACCGGGCGGCGCTCTACATCGTGCGCGACGCCGAGGCGAAGGGGCTGATCCGGCCGGGCGGGCGGATCGTGGAGGGCACCGCCGGCAACACCGGCATCGGCCTGGCCATGGTCGCCCAGGCGCTGGGCTATTCCTGCACGGTGGTGATCCCGCGCACCCAGAGCCAGGAGAAGAAGGACGCCATCCGGCTCTACGGCGCCGAACTGGTGGAGGTGGACGTCCATCCCTATTCCGACCCGCGCAACTACGTCCGCTATTCCGGCCAGCTGGCGGCCGAGCTGGCGGAGACCGAGCCCGCCGGGGCGCTCTGGGCCAACCAGTTCGACAACGTCGCCAACCGCCAGGCGCACCTGGAGACCACCGGCCCGGAGATCTGGGCGCAGACGGAGGGCAAGGTGGACGGCTTCATCTGCGCGGTGGGATCCGGCGGCACGCTGGCCGGCGTCGCCGAGGCGCTGCGGAAGGTGAAGCCGCAGGTGCAGATCGGCCTCGCCGACCCGTTCGGCGCCGCGCTCTACAGCTACTACGCCACCGGCGAGCTGAAGGCGGAGGGCAATTCCATCAGCGAGGGCATCGGCCAGGGACGGATCACCGCCAACCTGGAGGGGCTGAAGATCGACCGGCCCTACCGGATCGACGACGAGGCGATGATGCGGGCCATCTTCGACATGGTCGAGCACGAGGGCCTGGTGATGGGCGGCTCCACCGGCATCAATGTGGCGGGCGCCATCCGCATGGCCAAGGACATGGGTCCCGGCCACACCATCGTGACCATCCTCTGCGACCACGGCTCCCGCTACCAGAGCAAGATCTTCAATCCGGCCTTCCTCAAGGAGAAGGGCCTGCCCGTCCCGCCCTGGATCCCCGCATGAGCCCGCTGATCTCCACGGCGGAGCTGGCGGCGGCGCTGGGGACCGTCAGCGTGGTGGACGCCACCTGGTTCATGCCGGGCGACCCGCGCTCGGGGATCGAAGAGCACCGGAAGGCGCATATCCCCGGGGCCGTGTTCTTCGACATCGACGCCGTCGCCGACCGCGACACCGCCCTGCCCCACATGCTGCCGGCGCCGGACGCGTTCGCGGCGGCGGCGGGGCGGCTGGGCCTGTCGCCCGATCGGCGCACCGTGGTCTATGACGCCCAGGGAATCTTTTCGGCGCCCCGGGTCTGGTGGACGCTGCGGGTGATGGGCTTCGACGACGTCGCCGTGCTGAACGGCGGGCTGAGGACGTGGCTGGCCGAGGGCCGGCCGGTGGAAGCCGGAGAGACGGCGGCGGCGCCGACGACCGTCACGCCGCGCTTCGACGTTGAGCTCGTGCGCGACCTCCAGGCCGTGCGGGGCGTCGTGGACGGCGGCGGGGCGCAGATCCTCGACGCCCGGCCGGCGGCGCGCTTCCGCGGCGAGGCGCCGGAGCCGCGGCCGGGCCTGCGCGCCGGCCACATGCCGGGCGCCTGCAGCCTGCCGTTCGCCGGGCTGATCGCCGAGGACGGGACGATGAAGCCTCCGGCCGAACTGGCGCGGACGGTGGCGGCGGCGGGGATCGACCTGGCGCGGCCGGTGATCACCACCTGCGGCTCCGGCGTCAGCGCGGCGGTTCTGGCCCTGGCGCTGGCGGTGCTCGGCCACGACCGGGCGGCGGTCTACGACGGCTCCTGGGCCGAATGGGGCGGGCGCAGCGACACGCCCGTCGTCACCGGCTAACCCGCTCCGACGTCCAGGGTCCGCGCACGCAAGCCGCCGGCCAGCCGGGACGCAGGACCATCATCGGGTTGTCATCAAGCCTTTCTAGCGTGGTCGGACGTCCACGGCTGGAGAGACCGATATGACCACCGCCGCCGCAATCGACGCTCCATCGGGACGTCCGGATCTGGACAAGGGCCTTGGCCTGGCGGGCAAGGTCGGGATCGGGGCCGCGATCTTCGCCGCCCTGATCTATGCGGGCTACGGCATCTATGTCGACGCGTCGGCGGCCGGGGTCAAATCGACCACCTACCTGCCATTCGCCCTGCTATTCATCGCCCTGTTGATCGCACTCGGCTTCGAGTTCGTGAACGGGTTCCATGACACCGCCAACGCCGTGGCCACGGTGATCTACACCAACTCCCTGCCGGCCAACATCGCGGTGGTCTGGTCGGGGTTCTTCAACTTCCTGGGCGTGCTGCTCTCCACCGGCGTGGTGGCCTTCGGCATCGTCTCGCTGCTGCCGGTGGAGCTGATCCTGCAGGTCGGCTCGAGTTCCGGGTACGCCATGGTGTTCGCCCTGCTGCTGGCGGCGATCATCTGGAACCTGGCCACCTGGTACTTCGGCATTCCCTCGTCGAGCTCCCACACCCTGATCGGCTCGATCATCGGCGTGGGCGTCGCCAACGCCATGATGCATGGCCGCAGCGGCACCGCCGGCGTCGACTGGACCAAGGCGACCGACATCGGCAAGGCGCTGCTGTTCTCCCCGCTGATCGGCTTCTGCGTCGCCGCCCTGCTGTTTCTGGCGCTGAAGGTGCTGGTCCGCAACAAGGCGCTCTATGAGGAGCCCAAGCCCGGCGTCACCCCGCCCTGGTGGATCCGCGGCCTGCTGATCTTCACCTGCACCGGCGTGTCCTTCGCCCATGGCTCGAACGACGGGCAGAAGGGCATGGGGCTGATCATGCTGATCCTGATCGGCGTGGTGCCCACGGCCTACGCGCTGAACCGCGCGGTGCCGGCGGCCTACACCGCCGAGTTCCAGGCGGCTTCCACGGCCGCCGCCAGCGCGCTTGCGGCCCATGCGAGCGCGGCGGGTCCGACCGCGTCACCGGACGCCGCACGCGGGTCGGTGACCCGCTACATCGCCGAGAAGTCGCTGGCCCGGGACACGGTCCCGGCCCTCTCGGTCCTGGTCACCGACATCAATCGCCAAGTGCAGGAATATGGCTCGCTGGCGCGTATTCCCGCGGCCGCGGTCAGCAACGTGCGCAATGACATGTACCTCGCCTCGGAGGGCCTGAAGCGTCTCTCCAAGGAGAAGGCGCTGCACCTGGCCGAGCCGGAGCTGAAGACGATCAGCACCTATAGGAGCGCCCTGGACAAGGGCACCCGCTTCATCCCGACCTGGGTGAAGGTGGCGGTGGCTTTCGCCCTTGGCCTGGGCACCATGATCGGCTGGAAGCGGATCGTCGTCACCGTCGGCGAAAAGATCGGCAAGTCGCACATGACCTACGCCCAGGGCGCCTCGGCCGAACTGGTGGCCATGGGCACGATCTTCGCGGCCGACCACCTTGGCCTGCCGGTGTCCACAACGCACGTCCTGTCGTCGGGAGTGGCCGGCACCATGACGGCCAACAAGTCGGGGCTGCAGATGGCCACCCTGCGCAACCTGCTGGCCGCCTGGGTGCTCACGCTGCCGGTGTCGATCCTGCTCTCCGGCGGGCTCTACTTCGTCTTCTCGAACCTCTTCTAGGCCGCCCGCGCGCCCCCACCCGAAGTTCGCGCGCACCAGGAGGACTCGCATGCGCCTGTTGCTGTCGCGCTTCTTCGTCTTCCAGCTCGTGGTCGTGCTGACCCTTGTGTTCGGGGCGCTCGGCCTGTGGCTGGGCGCCTGGTGGGCTGCGCCGCTGGCGGTGCTGGTTCCGCTGCTGGTCCTGGGCGTCGTCGACCTGATCCAGCCTGGGCACGCGATCCTGCGGAACTATCCGATCATCGGCCACATCCGCTTCATGCTGGAGGCGATCCGCCCGGAGCTGCGGCAATACATTATCGAGGACGATCGTGACCCGGCGCCGTTCAGCCGCGAGCACCGCAGCCTGGTCTACCGAAGAGCCAAGGACGTCCATGACGCCCAGCCCTTCGGGACGATCAAGGACGTGAGCGCCGTGGGCTACGGCTGGATCTCCCACTCCATCCGCCCGGTGGCCCATCTCGACCATGACTTCCGCCTGCAGATCGGCGGGCCGGAATGCCGCCAGCCGTATTCGGCCTCGGTGCTGAACATCTCGGGCACCAGCTTCGGAGCCCTCAGCGCCAACGCGATCATGGCGCTGAACAAGGGCGCCAAGCTCGGCGGCTTCGCCCACAACACCGGTGAAGGCTCGATCAGCCCGCACCACCGCAGGCACGGCGGCGACATCGTCTGGCAGGTGGCCACCGGCTATTTCGGCTGCCGCACCCTGGACGGCCAGTTCGACGCCGAGGCGTTCCGCCGGCAGGCGGCCGACCCGCAGGTGAAGATGATCGAGCTTAAGCTGAGCCAGGGCGCCAAGCCGGGTCATGGCGGCGTGCTGCCGCGCGCCAAGATCAGTTCCGAGATCGCCGAGACCCGCGGGATCGCCCGCGACCGCGACTGCGTCTCGCCGGCCGCGCACGGCGCTTTCAGCACGCCGCTGGAGCTCGTGGGCTTCATCCGCCAGCTGCGCGAGCTCTCCGGCGGCAAGCCGGTCGGGCTGAAAATGGCGATCGGTCATCGCTACGAATTCCTGGCCGTCGTGAAGGCCATGCTGGAGCTGGAGACGACGCCCGACTTCATCGTCGTGGACGGCGGCGAGGGCGGCACTGGCGCCGCGCCCTCCGAACTCAGCAACCACGTCGGCCTGCCGCTGAACGAGGGTCTCAGCTTCGTGCACAACGCCCTGGTGGGCGCAGACCTGCGCGAGCGCGTGAAACTGGGCGCCAGCGGCAAGCTGGTGACGGCCTACGACCTCTGCCGCACCTTCGCCATCGGCGCCGACTACACCCTGTCGGCGCGGGCCTTCATGTTCGCGATCGGCTGCATCCAGTCGCGCAGCTGCCATTCCAACCATTGCCCGACCGGGGTGGCCACCCAGGACCCGCTGCGCCAGCGCGCGCTGGTGGTGGACGACAAGGCCGTGCGCGTCGCCAACTTCCACCGCAACACCCTGCGCGCCCTCGCCGAGCTGTTGGGCGCGGCCGGGCTGCACCATCCCGACGAGCTGAAGCCCTGGCACCTGCAGATCCGCCACCAGAGCGGCGCGGTGCTACGCGGCGACGACGTCTACCCGCACGTCGCACGCGGGGCGATCCTGGCCGGCCGCATGGCGCCGGACCTGCTGCGCGAATGGGAACGGGCCCGCGCCGACAGCTTCCAGCCGGTGTTCCTGCGCGAGCTGACCCTGACCTAGGCCCGGCCGCCGTCACCGCATCGGCGGCGCATAGAGCAGGCCAGGCTTGGGCGCGTTCCACAGGGCGTTGAGGCCGCGGTCGAGGTTCAACGGGGAATCCGCGCCCAGGTCGCGGCGGAAGATCTCGTGGTAGGCGCCCACCTGGCGGATGGCCTGGAAGGCCCAGTCGTCGGAGAGGCCCAGGAGCGCGCCCAGGTTCCCCTCGACGCCCAACAGCCGCCGCGCCTGGGGATCGACCGCCGTGTGGCGGGCCTGGTCCACGGTGCGGGCGGTGAGGCCCATCTCCTCGCCGAGGATCAGGGCGTAAACCGTCCAGCGGACGATGTCGGCCCAGGCGCGGTCGTCCTGGCGCACCACCGGGCCCAGCGGCTCCTTGGAGATCACGTCGGGGAGCAGCTCGTGGGCGCCGGGGTTGTCCAGCACGGAGCGCGAGGCGGCCAAGGCGGAGATGTCGGCGGTGTAGGCGTCGCAGCCGTCGTTCTGATAGAGGCGCCTGGCCTCGTCCTCGGAGGCCACGCGCACGGGCGTGACCTTCAGGCCGCGGGCGCGGAAGTAGTCGGCGAGGTTCGCCTCGCTGGCGGTTCCGGCCAGGACGCAGACGCGCGCCCCGGCCAGCTCCTCGGCGCTGGAGAGTTGCAGGGCGCGGGGCGCCAGGAACCCCTGGCCGTCGAAATAGGTGATGGCCGGGAAGTCGACGCCCAGGCTCACGTCGCGCGAATAGGTCCAGGAGGTGTTGCGCGAGAGGATGTCGATCTTGCCCTGCTGCAGGGCCGAGAAGCGGTCCTGGGCGGTGACGGTGACGAACTGCACCTTCTGGGCGTCGCCGAGCGTGGCGGCCGCCACCGCCCGGCAGATGTCCACGTCGAATCCGCGCCAGCGCCCGGTCACGTCGGGAAAGGCGAAGCCCGGCAGGCCGGGGTGGACGCCGCAGACCAGGCTCCCGCGCTTGCGGACGGCCTGCAGCGTCGGGCTCTTCGCCGGCCTGACGTCGAGCTTCACCGCATCGGGGGCCTTGGGCGCGGGCGCCGGCGCCTGGGGCGGGGGCGCGTCGCAGGCCGCCAGCGACAGCGACAGCCCCAGCATCGCCAACCGGCGCCTCAACATCCCGGCCCTCCTTGATCCCCTGCGCCCGGAAGGGTCTAAGTGCGCACTGCACTGTCGCCCCCGAGCCTCCCCTCCCGCAAGCCGCATGGCCGAAGAAACCCGTCTGATCCGCGCCGGCGCGCAGCCCGCCAAGCTGGCCAGGACCGTCGGCCCGCCGGTGCAGAAAGGCTCGACCGTCCTGCTGCCCAACGCTGCAGCGCTCTATGACGACGACAACTACCTGACCTATGGCCGGCAGGGCCTGGCCGCGCAGACGACGCTGGCCGACGCCCTGGCGACGCTGGAGGGCGCGGCCGACGTGGCGCTCTATCCTTCGGGCGTGGCCGCGCTCAGCGGGGCGATGCTGGCGCTCCTGAAGGCGGGCGACGCGGTGCAGGTGGTCGACACCATCTACAAGCCCACCCGCCGGTTCTGCGACCGGGTGCTGACGCGGTTCGGGGTGGAGGTCGCTTATTACGACCCGCGGACGCCGGCGGAAGCGCTGATGGCGCAGGCGCCGGCGAACCTGCGGCTGATCGTGATCGAAAGCCCCGGCTCACTCAGCATGGAGATGCAGGACGCGCCGGCCATCGCCGCCGCGGCGCGGGCGCGCGGGGTGCTGACCCTGATGGACAACACCTGGGGCGCCGGCTGGCTGTTCAAGCCGCTGGACCACGGCGTGGACGTGAGCGTCCAGGCGCTGACCAAGTACGTGGGCGGCCATTCCGACGCGTTCATGGGCTCGGCGGCGGCGAAGGACCCGGCGCTCGCCCGCAAGCTCGCCGACGGCGTGCTGCACATGGGCTGGGCGGTGCCGGGCGACGACGCTTACCTGATGCTGCGCGGCCTGCGCACCCTGCCCCTGCGGCTGGCGCGGCAGGGGCGGAGCGGGCTGCAGGCGGCCGCATGGCTGGCCGGGCACCCGCAGGTGGGCCAGGTGCTGCACCCAGGCCTACCCGGGGCGCCGGGGCACGAGATCTGGAAACGCGACTTCAGCGGCGCCTGCGGCCTCTTCGCCTTCACGCTGAAGCCGGCGCCGCAGGCCGCGACCGAGGCCTTCCTGGACGCCCTGACCCTGTTCGGCCTGGGTTTCTCCTGGGGCGGGTTCGAAAGCCTGGCCATCGCCTGCGACCCGCAGCTGGCCTGCCGCCAGCACGGCCATGACTACGGCGGCGCGCTGATCCGCCTGCACATCGGGCTCGAAGACCCCGACGACCTGATCGCCGACCTGGCGCAGGCGCTGGGGGCGTATGACCGGGCGGGGGGGTAGCGGTCTTCGATTGGCGCGCCCGGCAGGACTCGAACCTGCAACCGTCCGCTTAGAAGGCGGATGCTCTATCCGGTTGAGCTACGGGCGCGTGGGAGCCCTGGCCCGGTAAGGCCTTGCGGGGAGGCGTGCAAGCGAACATTGGGCGGGCGCCGGACTCGGCGCGCACGAATGCAGGACGCGCTTCGGAGAAATCAGGGATTCTGGGGCGGGATGGGGACGGGGATCGGGCGGCGGCGCTTGGCGAGCCACACTGCGAGCACCAGCGCCGAGAACGGCAGGACCAGCAGGACGAAGCCCAGGACTTCCATCACGACTGCCCGCCGCCCAGCGGGTTCGGAGCCTGCGCCAGCCTTCGTCCGTGCAGCCGTTCGCGCTCTTCGCGCAGGCGGGCGTTGTCCGCGGTGATGTCGACGACATCCGCCTGCAGCTGGGCCACCCGTCGCCGGAGGTAGTCGTTCTCGCGATCGAGCTCGAGCAAGGTGCGTTCGGCCATGGAGGGCTCCTTCAATCGGCCGCGCGACACGCCGTCGCGAGCCCTGTCGATCAGAGCGCCGGAACCGGCTCGGCCTTGGCCGAGGCGATCAACCGGTCGAGTTGGCGGACCAGCGATTTGCCGGAGATCTGACTGCTCACGGCGTCGTAGCGCTCCGCGACCAGGCAGGAACGGATCTCGGTCACGGTCGCGAACCGGCCGCTCTTCGCCAGCTCGAAGGCCCGTTCCAGCGCGGTCGGCCTCCAGCGACGATTTTCCGGGCCGGCGCGGGGCGCGGCCGCAGGCGCCTCGGCCGTCATCCGGGCCACATGCCGATGGCGACGACGATGGCGATGGTGAAGGTGGCCCAGAAGGGCACGTTGCGGAACAGGAAGAAGGACGGCTTCGGCAGTCGGGTCATGTGCGCTGCGCCAGCGGCCGGGAGGGACTGAGCTTCACGGCCGGGACCGGCGCCGTGCAACGGGGCGGCGGCGGGCGCACGTGCGCGCGCTTGGCGTCGCCAGCGGTGGCGTAGGGGGTGTTCATCGGGATCACGCGTGACGCCGAGCCGGCACACGATCGACCGCTTGGGTGGCGGTTCGCATCCGACGGCGCAGGTTCAACATAGGCCTCCGGGGGCCTGGGCGCCAGTGCGACCGGTTCCGCCCTGGAAAGTATGAGGCTCAGGTTCACGCGGCCCCGCCCTCCGGCGTCCGGCGGACCCAGCCGCTGGCCGTGTAGGTCCAGGCCTGGCCGTCGCGGAGCCAGACGTCGCCGGGCACCGGCGCGGACTGGCGATGCGGCGCGGTGGAGATCTCGGGCGCACGGGCGGGCGGAGGCGCAGGGCGTTGTGCGCCCACGGTGGCGGCGGCGGCGCTGGCCAGGAGCGCCCGGCGGCTGAGGCTCGGCATGACCTGCGCCTTACACCGGCCGATTCCGGCCCGGGTTGGGCGGACCCTGAAACGTTGCTGATACAGAGGGCCCGCCGAGGCGCGCTCAGTGGGTCCAGGGGACCTTGCGGCCGAAGGCGAAGTTGTCGGAGTAGGCCTTGATGATCCGCCTGGCGGGCTTGGAGTCGATGAGCTGGAAGGCGATCCCGTGGGTCTGGGCGTAGCGGACGGCGTCCTCGGAGGTGTCGAAGTGCAGCCGCACCTGGCCGTTCATGTCGGACGACTGGGTCCAGCCCATCAGCGGGTCGGAGCGCCGGGCCGAGGCCGGCTCGAACTCCAGCACCCATTCCTGGGCGTTCGCCTTGCCCGACTGCATGGCGGTCTTGGCGGGGCGGAAGATGCGCGCGAGCATGGACGCTTAGGACCCTCGAGTTGGCGGCGCCGCTGGTCGGGGCGAGAGGATTCGAACCTCCGACCCTCTGCTCCCAAAGCAGATGCGCTACCAGGCTGCGCTACGCCCCGATACCGGCGGTGCGGGTCACATAGAAGGGATTCCGCGCCCAGGCAAACGGAACGCCACGCTAGTGTCCCGATTCCGAAGTTCGCAAGCGCATATGGCGGGCTCCGACGAACTTCGGAATCGATGAGGACACTAGTTAGCCTATGTTTCTAGTGTGCTTTTGGATCTGAAGTTCGCACCATGCCCGCCCCAATATGCGGGCGAACTTCAGATCCAGCACACTAGTCGCGGTTGTGCATCAGCTTGAAGACCGCGGTGGCGCGGACCACGTCGCGGTCGCCGACGCTCACCCTGCCCTCCAGGAAGGCGAGCTCGCGGCTGGCGCGGACCACCTTGGCCTCGGCGATGATCCATTCGCCGGGCCGGGCCATGTGCAGGTAGCTGAGTGAGAGCTGGACGGTCACGCCGCTCATGCCGGTGGCGCGGCGGACCGCCTGCGACATGGTCCCGTCCAGGAAGGCCGACATCATGCCGCCGTGCACCAGGCCGTAGCCGTTGGTGTGACGCGCCTCGGCGAAGAAGGCCTGGCGGGCGCCCTCCCCCAGGTTCGGCTCGTAATAGAAGGGCCCGTTGTGGGTGGCGAAGGGGCCGCGGTTCTCGGCCAGGACGAAGCCTTCGGGCGGTTGGGTGGGAACGCTCTGGGTCACTTGGGGAAGATCCTATGCCGCACCACGTCGCCCGGCAGCACGCCGAGCTGCGCCGCCCGGCCGCCGGCGATCTCCAGCACCGCGCGCACCGGCCCGCCGGACGGGCGCGGGGTGTCGGTCCGGGGCGCCGCGTTGCTGGCGATCGAATAGACCCGGCCGTGGGCGTCGATGAACACCATGTCGAGCGGGATGAGGGTGTTGTGCATCCAGAACGCCACCTCCCGCGCCGTCTTGAAGTCGAAGAGCATGCCGCGGTCGGGCGCGAGCGCCGTGCGGCACATCATGCCGATCTCCTGGCGCTTGGGCGTATCGGCCAGCTCGACGGTGAACTTCACGACGCCGCGGTCGGTGACGATTTCCAGGGGCTCCTGCTTCAGGGTCGGCTGCGGCGTGCAGGCGCCGGCGGCCGGCTTGGCCAGCGCGCAGCCGGCCAGGACGGGCGACAGCGCCAGGGCGAAGGCGAGCGCGGCGACCCCGCGCCGGCGAAGACTGGACATGGACACGATACGGATGCTCCGAGGACCGCGACCCGGATAGCGCGAAGACCGCGTCCTACGCCAGACCGATCGCACCCACCTCGGCCACCACGAGCCCCTTCGGGCCCTCGGCGAAGCGCACCATCACGTCGTCGCCCGGCTGCAGATCCTCGATGCCGCAGCGCCGCAGGGTCTCGATGTGGATGAAGATGTCGCCGGGCTCGCCGTCGCGGACCACGAAGCCGTAGCCCTTGGAGCGATTGAACCACTTGACCTTGGCCCGCTCCAGCGGACCGTGCGCGGCCGGCGGCGGTCGCCGCTGCGCCCGGGGGGCGTGGGCGGCCGCGCCGCCCGGGCCGCCGCTGCGGTCGAAGCCGTCGCGGCGGAACCCGTGACCGGGGACCTCGCCGTCCTGGCGCCGCCGCTCGACCGGCGGCGGGGCGCAGCTCTCGTCGAGCTCCACCACCTCGGCCACCTGCCAGCCCTTCGGCCGGCGAATCACGTCGCAGACGATCGTCGAGCCCTCGAGCGCGCTTTCGCGGCCCGAATTGCGCAACGACGTCACATGCAACAGCACATCCTTGAGGTCTGTCTTGGCCGGGTCGTCCGGCACGATGAACCCGTACCCCTTACCCGTATCGAACCACTTGACGCGCCCACTAATCCGCACCGCTTCGGCGTGCGAATCCATCCCATCGAATTCGTAACCAGCCATCTGCCCCTGAGCCCGGTCTCCCCCGCCCGTAATCGGAATAGGGCCGACTCTAACACTGTTCGCGGAATGCTCATTCCGTCAATCAAGATTTACGTTTGAGTCGGGGCCTCAGGTGGTTTCGCAAGTGTTGGCCCGCTGGTGCGGCGGCGCGACTCGCCCAACGGAGCAAACGGCCGCGCCGACAACCCGGAGCGCAACGCGTTGAAGCGTCAAATATTGCCACGGGTGCGCATTACTCCCGCCGAGGAGCGGCGGGCGCCGTTTTGGCACGGAATTGCCGTCATAGGGCCGCCGGCGATCCGTGGATCGCCTTGCAGCGGACGTGTAGTGCGCCGATGGGCGCGAGACGTGCGGTCGTCCAGGGATTTGCCGAAGGCGAGAACACCATCAGCGACCGCCAACTCGAGCGCGCATAACGGCCGCGCCCATCTTGCCGGTTGCGAGGAATGGGAGCCTTCTGGAGCACACGCAGGCGCAATCCTGCGCGCTCCGTTCTCACGCCGTGCGCAACATCGCTTTCGACGCGGCTCTATCCTTGGTTTCTTTGCGGCGGCCTGGCTGCCGCGGCGGCGGTTCGATCAGTTCTGAGGATTGGATCAGATGTACCGGATCGACGAGATCGGAAAATCGTCCGGATGGGCCGATATATGGCCCACGGCGATCAACAATCTGGGCCATGTGGTGGGCCGCGGCGGCAGTCCTTCTGGTCAAGGTCGCGCGTTTCGATGGCGCCCAAGTGGAATGGTGGAGTTGCCGCCGCTTGCGGGCGAGAACAGCTGCGAAGCCACGGGGATCAACGATTCAAACACGGTCTGCGGTAACTCTGGAAGCCGCGCGTGCAGCTGGTCAGCCAACACCGTGCAGGAGTTGGGGCCGGGCCTTGAACGGGCGAACGCCATCAACAACGCCGGTCATATCGTCGGCACCAGTGGCGGGAGGCCAACGCCGTGGCTGTTCGCCAACGGCCAGGCTACGGACCTCGACATCGGCGCAGGATTGTTCTCTCCGGTCCACGCGGGCGCCGCCATGGGGATCAACAATTTCGATCGCACGGTTGGCACGCTGAGCTCTCTCGGCGGCGATATCCCGGTGATGTGGGACCCCAGCGCAGGCGTGGTGGGCCTGAAACCCTGGACCACGCCGAGCTTCGAGGCCATTTCAATGGCCGTCAACGACGCCGGATTGATCGTCGGCTACGCCAGAACCTCCGGATCAAACAGGGCCATCGTGTGGGAGAACCTCGACGGCAGAATTCTGCCGACCTTGAACGCCGGCGCCGATGCAAACGAGATCGCTTTTGACGTCAACGCCGGCGGCGAGATCGTCGGTCTCAGCGGGGGCGTCGCGGCGCGGTGGACGGGGGACGCCGTCGAGGATCTGAACACGCGCCTTGCGCCCGGAACGGGATGGGTTCTCACGGCGGCGTTCGCGAACAACGATCGCGGCCAGATCGTCGGACTGGGAGGGCTGAACGGTCGGCGCGCGGCGTGGGTGCTTTCGCCCAAGCTGGACGTGTTGGACTGGAGGCGACTGCCCGCCTACGTCGTGCACATCGTCTATGGCGTCGTCCTGGGACAGGCGGGCGTGATCATAAACGCCAAGGGCGAAGTGGTTCCCGTTCCGCCGGTGAATCCCGCCTGGACAATGCTTTCACCCCGCGAACGAAGTGAGCTCGCCAGCATCGCCATGACGCAACTGGCGAAGGATGCGGCTGGGAAGCAACCTGGCGAGGCGAGCTTTCAGTCGACCTACAAGGCGCTCGCCGAGAAGATCGCCGAGATGCGGCGTGCGCGCCGTGGCGAATGAAGCCCCAAGGCGATCCTGGGGCCCGGACATGCGGCCGTGCTCGCCGTCGTCGTCGGGCTCCTGCGCGGGCAGCTTCGCCTTTGAGGGGCGCGATGATGGGTGAGATCTGGGCCGATACGGAAACCGCGACGGTCTCCAAACCCACGTGGCAGTCCCTAGGGGAGTCGAACCCCTCTCTCCAGGTTGAAAACCTGGCGTCCTAACCGATAGACGAAGGGACCGCAGCGCGAGGGCGGCTCTATATCCGCCTTCCCAGGGCCGTGCAATGCCCCAGAGCGTGACAGCTTCAGGCGGATACAGGTTGAAGCGCCCGTCACGCTCTAACCCTTGGAAGATAGACCCTTTTCGTCCGGTTCAGATGAGTCCATCTGAACCGGAAAGGGTCTAGGGCGGCGGCTTTGCGCCCAGTTCCATGATCAGCTTGACGAGCAGGTAGAGGCGGGGCGTGAGCGTGGTCAGGTCCAGGTATTCGCCGTCCGTGTGGGTCCCGCCGCCCACCGGGCCGAGGCCGTCCAGGGCCGGCGTTCCGGCCTCTGCGGCCAGAGCCGATTCGGAGGCGCCCCCGTTGCCGCCGGTGGTGAGCTTGCGGCCCAGGCCCGCGTAGATCGCCTGCGCGCGGGCGGCCAGGGCCTGCGTCTGCGGATTGTCGGGCAGCGGCGGAAAAGCCGACTGGCGGGTGACGGTGACCGTGGTGTCGGGAATGGAAGGCGTGGCGGCGCGGGCCTTCAGCGCGCTTTCCACCGTCTCGAAGTCGGCCTTGTCGAGGACGCGGACGTTGATCTGCGCCAGTCCGTCCTCGGGGATGATGTTGTGGCGCACGCCGGCCTTCAGGACGGTCAGGTTGACGGTGAGGCCGGGGCCGGAGGTCGGGAAGGTCTGCAACGCGCCCATCTGGTGGATCAGCTCGACAGCGGCGTTGCGGCCGTCCTGGGGGGCGACGCCGGCGTGGGCGGCCCGGCCCTTCACGGCGACGCTGAAGGTGGCGCTGCCCTTGCGCCAGACGGTGACCACGTCCGGCGAATCGCCCGGCTCGAGATTCAGCTCGACGTCGTGCTCGCGCACCAGCCGGTCGATCAGCTTGCGGGTCCCGGGCGAGCCGCGCTCCTCGCTGGTCTCGATCAGGTAGGTGATCGTGGCGAAGTCCTTGAAGCCCAGGTCGGCGAGGATCTGCAGGGCGTAGAGTCCCTCCACCACGCCCCCCTTCTCGTCGACGATGCCGGGGCCCAGGGCGCGGTCGCCGTCGATGCGGAACGGGCGCCTGGCGGCGGTTCCTGCCTCGAAGACGGTGTCCAGGTGGCCGATCATCAGGATGCGGCCCTTGCCGGTCCCCTTCAGCGTGGCGACCAGGTTCTCCGGCAGGCCCGGAGCCTCGGCCGGGATCATCTCGACGCTCATGCCGAGCGCCTTCAGGCGGGGCGCGAGCAGGGCCGCCACCTTGCGACCGCCCTCCACGTCGCCGGTCCCGGAATCGATATTGACCGCGTCCTTCAAGAGGTCGAGCTGGCCCGGGCGGGCGGCCTGGGCGGCGGCCCACACCTTGGCGTCGCGGGGCACGGGCTTTGGGGCGGCGTGGGCCGGGATGACCAGGACAAGACTAGCGAAACCCAATCCGCAGACTATCCAACTCGTTGATCCGCCCATCGCGTTCCCGTTTTCCGCTCATTCCCGCGAAAGCGGGAACCCAGGTGTTTTTGGCCGAAAACACCGACTCGAACTAAAAAAGCCTGGGTCCCCGCTTCCGCGGGAATGAGCGGGTGAGATGTAATCTCCCCTCACCCTTCGCGGCGCAGGTCGGCGGCGTCGTCGATCTCCAGCTCCACGCTCTGGCGGCCCTGCCAGTCGTCGGCCTTGAGGCGGCCGACCACGTGGATGGCGCCGCCCTCGCGCAGCAGGCGGCGGCCGAGCTCGGTGTCCTCGCAGCGCCAGGCGACGGCCTTGAGGCGCCCGCCGGTGCGGTCGGTCAGGGTCACCCGCACATGGCCGCCGCGCAGGGCCATCGGCCGCTCCGCCCGCACGTCGGCCAGGGCGAACACCGGCTCGGGGTTGCCCGGGCCGAACGGCGCGAGCGCCTGGAAGTCGGCCAGCAGCGCGCGGTCGGCGCCAGCGGTGGTGATCAGCGCGTCCACGTCGAGGGCGTCCTCGGCGGCGGCCTCCGCCGCCTCGTGGGCCATGCGCTCGCAGAGGAAGGCGCGCAGCTCGGGAATGGTGTCGGGGCGCACGGACAGGCCCGCGGCCATGGCGTGGCCGCCGCCAGCCAGCAGCAGGCCCTGGTCGAAGGCGGCCTGCACCGCCCGGCCAAGGTTGACGCCGGGCTGCGAGCGGCCGGAGCCCTTGCCGACGTTGGCGGCGCGGTCGATCCCGACCACGATCACCGGCTTGCGGTAGCGCTCGCGCAGGCGGCCGGCGACGATGCCGATGACCCCCGGGTGCCAGTCGTCGGCGGCGATCAGCAGCATCGGCGCGTCGGCCTGGTTGCTCTCGTGCTCGATGAGGCGGACGGCGGCCTCCTGCACGGCCTGCTCGACCTGCTTGCGCGAGGCGTTGAGTGCGTCGAGCTCTGTGGCCAGGCTGTGGGCTTCCTGGGGATCGTCTGTGGACAACAGCCGCGCGCCGAGGTCCGAGCGGCCGATCCGGCCGCCGGCGTTGATGCGCGGACCGAGGATGAAGCCGGCGTGGAAGGTCGAGGCCGCGCCCGTGCTCTTGGCGACCTCCATCAGCGCCTTGAGGCCGGGGTTCTCCCAGGCGGACATCACCTTCAGCCCCTGGGAGGTCAGGGCGCGGTTGAAGCCCGTGAGCTGGGTGACGTCGCAGACCGCGCCCAGGGCGGCCAGGTCGAGCCAGCGGCGGACGTCGGGCTCGGGCCGGTCGTCGAACAGGCCGCGGCGGCGGGCCTCGCGGTTGAGGGCGGCCAGGAGGACGAAGGTGACGCCGGCGGCGGCCAGCACCCCCTGCCCCGAGCCGCAGCCCGGCCGGTTGGGATTGACCAGGGCCGCGCAGGCCGGCGGGTCCTCGCGCATCAGGTGATGGTCGATCACCACCACCTCCAGGCCGATCTCGCCGGCGCAGGCGATGGCGTCATAGGCGGCCGCGCCGCAATCCACCGTAACCACCAACTCGGCCCCGTCGGCCCGCAGCCGGCGGAAGGCGGCGGGCGATGGGCCGTAGCCCTCGGTGACGCGGTCGGGGACGTAGATCGGCAGGTCCTTGCCCATGGCGCGGAACCAGCGGACCAGCTGGGCGGCGCTGGCCGCGCCGTCCACGTCGTAGTCGGCGAACACCACCATCGGCCGGTCACGGGTCAGGGCGTCCAGCAGGATCGCCGCGGCCCGGTCCATGTCGAGGAAGCTCGAGGGGTCCGGGAAGGACGCCTTCAGCGTCGGGCGCAGGTAGTCCGCGCCGGCGTCGACGGCCACGCCCCGGGCGGCCAGCGCCCGGGCCAGCGGCTCGGACAGGCCGAGGCCCATCTGGTGGCGCCGGACGATCTCCGGGTCCGCCGCCCGCTCGCGCCAGCGCCGCCCGCTGAGGGAGCGCGTGACGCCGAGATAGCCGGTGGGGGCAGAGCCGTCAGGCATCAGGCGGCCATCACACAGGGCGCTTCATGCGCACCTCGCGGACGGTGCGGGTGGCGGAGTTCATCACCAGCGTGTGGGTGTGGACAAAGCCGTCGGCGACGCGGACGCCGTCCAGCAGCGCGCCGTTGGTGACGCCGGTGGCGGCGAAGATGGCGTCGGCGCGGACCATCTCGTGCAGGTCGTACTTCTTGTCGAAGTCCTTGATGCCGACCCGGGCGGCCCTGGCCTTCTCGTCAGCGTTGCGGAACACCAGCCGGCCCTGGAACTGGCCGCCCACGCACTTCAGCGCCGCGCAGGCCAGCACGCCCTCGGGCGCGCCGCCCTGGCCGATGTAGAGGTCGACCCCGGTCTCCGGATCGGCGGTGTTCATCACCCCGGCCACGTCGCCGTCAGTGATCAGGTGCACGCGCGCGCCCACCGCCCGCAGGCTGGACATGATCTCGGCGTGGCGCGGGCGGTCGAGCACGCAGACGGTGATCTCGCTGGGCTCTACGCCCTTGGCCCTGGCCATGGCCCTGACGTTATCGGCGGGCGTCGCGTCCAGGTCGATGACCCCCTGCGGATAGCCCGGCCCGCAGGCGATCTTGTCCATGTAGGTGTCGGGGGCGTTCAGCAGCGTGCCCTTCGGCGCCCAGGCCATCACCGCCAGCGCGTTCGCCATCGCCTTCGCGGTAAGGGTGGTGCCTTCCAGCGGATCGAGCGCGATGTCGATCTTCGGTCCCTTCCCGCGGCCGACCTTCTCGCCGATGTAGAGCATGGGGGCCTCGTCACGCTCGCCCTCGCCGATGACGATCTCGCCGTCGATGTCGAGGTCGTTGAGGGCCGTGCGCATGGCGTCCACGGCCGCCTGGTCGGCGGCCTTCTCGTCGCCGCGGCCGGCCAGTTTCCAGGCGGCGATAGCGGCGATCTCCGTCACGCGGACCGCGTCCAGCACCAGCCCGCGGTCGAGGACTTCGGAACTCATTCTTGGTTCTCCTTGGGGTGCAGCATCCCCGGATTCTCAAATGCGCGCGATGCGCAACAGCCTGGGCTTGTCTATCACCGCCGGCAGGCCGGCGATGCGCGCGATGGCTGTGGTGAGCACGGATTCGGCCACTGCATGGGTGGTGAGCACGATCGGCACGCCCGCCGCGTCCTTCACGGGCTTCTGAAGGAAGCTTTCGATGGAGACGCCGGCCTCCGCCAGGGTCTCGGAGACCGCCGCGATGACGCCGGGCTCGTCCTTGACCAGGAAGCGCAGGTAGGCGCGGCCCAGGCTGCGGGCGGGATCCACCGGCGTGAACGGCTTCAGGTCTCCGGCCGGGCGCTGGAACACCGGCCGGACCGGGCCGGTCATCACGTCGGCGATGTCGGCCGAGACGGCCGCGGCGGTGGGGCTGGAGCCCGCGCCCGGGCCCTGGATGAAGATCCGGCCGATCCGGGCGCCCTCGATGAAGAGGGCGTTCAGCGCCCCGCCGGTCTGGGCCAGGGGATGATCGACGGGCACGAGCGACGGATGCACCCGCACCAGCACCCCGTCCTCGGTGCGGTCGGCGGACGCGATCAGCTTGATGTTGTAGCCCAGGTCCTTGGCCATCTGGATGTCCAGCAGCTCGATCTGGTCGATCCCCTCGATCTCGGCGGCGGCGTAGCTGGGGGCGCAGCCGAAAGCCAGCGCGGCCAGGATGGTGATCTTGTGGGCCGCGTCGAACCCGCCCACGTCCATGGTCGGATCGGCCTCGGCGTAGCCCAGGCGCTGGGCCTCGGCCAGGACGTCGGCGAAGGCCCGGCCGGTGGACTGCATCTCGGTCAGGATGAAGTTGCAGGTGCCGTTGAGGATGCCGGCGACCGAGCGGACGTCGTCGCCGACCAGGGCCTCGCGCAGCATCTTCACGGCGGGCGTCCCGCCCATCACCGCCGCCTCGAACAGCAGCGGCGCCCCTTGGGCCTCGGCGAGGGCGGCGAGTTCCGCCCCGTGCTCGGCGATCAGCGCCTTGTTGGCGGTGACCACCGGCTTGCCGGCCTTGAGCGCGGCCTCGACCGCGGCCTTGGCCGGTCCGTCCGAACCCCCGATCAGCTCGACGAAGATGTCCACCTCCGGCGAAGCGGCCAGGGCCACGGGGTCGTCGACCCAGGGCAGGTCCGAGATGTCGAATTCCCGTGGGCGCGAGCGCGAGCGGGCGCTGACGCCCACGATCCGCACGCGCCCGCCGGCCGGGGCGAAGTCCGGCCGTTCGGAGAGGAACTTCAGCACCCCGGTCCCGACGTTGCCGAGGCCGGCGACGCCGACGCGCCATTCGGATCTGCTCATTGGGCGGCCAGGGCGTTGTGGTGACGGGCGAGGATTTCCGGCGCACGGGCCAGGAACCGCTTCACGTTGCGGGCCGCCTGGCGGATGCGCTGTTCGTTTTCGACGAGGCCGATGCGGACAAAGCCCTCGCCGTATTCGCCGAAGGCGACGCCGGCGGAGACGGCCACGCCCGCCTCCTCCACCAGCAGCTTGGTGAACAGCATGGAGCCGGCGTCCTTGAACTGTTCGGGCAGCGGCGCCCAGGCGAACATGGAGGCGGGGGGCGACGGGATCGCCCAGCCGGCGCGGGCCATGGAGGAAACCAGGGTGTCCCGGCGCGACTTGTAGATGGCGCGGATCTCGGCGACGCAGTCCTGCGGCCCGTTCAGCGCCGCGGCGGCGGCCACCTGGATGGGGGTGAAGGCGCCATAGTCGAGATAGGACTTCACCCGCGCCAGCGCCGAGCACATGCGCTCGTTGCCCACCACCATGCCGACCCGCCAGCCGGCCATGGCATAGGTCTTGGAGAGCGAGTTGACCTCGACCGCGATGTCGCGGGCGCCGTCCACCTGCAGGATCGAGGGCGGCGGGTTGTCGTCGAAGTAGATCTCCGAATAGGCGATGTCGGAGAGCACGAGCAGGTTGTGCTTCTTCGCCAGCGCCACGGCGTCCTTGTAGAAGTCCAGGTCCACCCACTGGGCCGTGGGGTTCGACGGATAGGACAGGATCAGCACGCTGGGCGCGGGGCTGGAGTGGCGCATGGCCGCGCTGACGCCCGAGAGGTACTCCTCCGGCGTGGGCGCCGGCACATGGCGGATCACCCCGCCGGCCATGATGAAGCCATAGGCGTGGATCGGGTAGGCCGGGTTCGGGCACAGGATCACGTCGCCGGGTGCGGTGAGCGCCTGGGCGAGGTTGGCGAAGCCCTCCTTCGACCCCAGGGTGGAGATCACCTCGGTGTCGGGGTTCAGGGTGACGCCGAAGCGGCGCTTGTAATAGCCGGCCATGGCCCTGCGCAGGCCGATGATGCCCTTGGAAGCGGAGTAGCGGCCGGACTTGGGGTCGCGGGCGGTCTCGATCAGCTTGTCGACGATGTGCTTGGGCGTCGGCATGTCGGGGTTGCCCATGCCGAAGTCGATGATGTCCACGCCCTGGGCGCGGAGCCGCGCCTTGATGCGGTTCACTTCCTCGAAGACGTACGGGGGAAGGCGTTTGATGCGGTGGAATTCAGGGGTCATGTGAAGCTCGGGCCGCGATCCCTGCGGCGAATGGGAGCTGAGGTCGCGCATGGATAGACTCCGCGCCGGAGTCAGCCAAGCAGGTTCAAGGATGTGACGCCCCCGCCGACCGCCTATCTGGGCGGCGGGGGCGGTGTAGCTCGCTCGCGCAGCTTGCGCGCGAAGTCCTCGGTGTCCTCGCCCGACGCCGGGTCGGGCTCGGCGCCGGCCTGACGCTGGGCTGCGCCGGCGAACCGGTCGGTGCCCGTGAGCGTCCAGGTCCCGGGAGCGGTCTCGCGCTCGAGCTTGTCGGCGGCGGCCTGGGTGTCGGCCGCCGCTGCGGCGTAGGCCCGGGCCGGGCGCACGTCCTTGGGCGCCGGCGGGATCTGGGAGAAGGTGGGATAGGGCCGTTTGGCGGCCAGCACCTTGGCGGCCTCGGGCGCGATCGGCGAGGCCGGATCGATTCGCGCCCGCGTCAGGGGCGCGCCCACGCAGGCGGTCAAAAGACCGGCCACGCCGGCGCACGCCAGCAGGCCCGCAGCGCGCCGCGCCGGGCGTCCGTTCAACAAAAGGTCAAGCCCGCCATTCATTTGTCCCGGTCTTATGCGATGATTGACAAAGACGGAAGGGCGACGACGATTTCCCCTGGGAGGAGTTGAGGCCAATGAGCGAACAGACCTTCGGGGCGACCAGGGGCTCCGGCAAGAAGTCGGGCAAGTCCAAGGACAGGAAGGCCAAGGTCGCATCCGTCGCTCCCCCCGAACCGCGCGTCGTGGCCGAACCCGAGTCGCAGGCGGCGCCTCCGCCACGAGGTGAAGCCGGGCCCCCGCCCCGGGGCGAGGCCGGGCCCGCGCCCGGCGCCGGCCGGGCGGACATGGGCCCCCTGAACCTGCAGATGCTCAGCCCCGAACAGCGCGAGATGATGGAGAAGCTCTCCATGAATCTGGCGCGGGCCGCGTTGACCGCCCAGGGCGCCATCGCCGAGCAGGCCCTGCGCCAGGCCGAGCGGCCGGCGGCGCTGTCGCACGACCCGTTCCACGTGGCGCCTTCGTTGAACGCGGTGATGGGCCGGCTGGCGGCCCAGCCCGACCGGCTGGTGCGCGCCCAGGCCGACCTGTTCTCGCAGTACCTCGACCTGTGGCAGACGACCAGCAAGCGGATGAGCGGCCTGCCCACCGAGCCGGCGGCCCGGCCGGCCAAGGGCGACAAGCGCTTCGCCGACCCCGACTGGAGCGACCATCCGGTCTTCGACGTGATCAAGCAGTCCTACCTTGTCACCTCCAACTGGCTGAATGGCCTGGTGGCCGAGGTGCAGGACGTCGATCCCCTGGCCAAGCGCCGGGTCGAATTCTTCATGAAGATGCTGACCGACGCCTTCTCGCCGTCGAACTTCATGATCTCCAACCCGGCGGCTCTGCGTGAGATCATGGCGACGAGCGGCGAGAGCCTGGTGCGCGGCATCGAGAACTTCGCCCACGACCTGGAGCGCGGCCACGGCAGCCTGTCCATCGCCCAGACCGACTACGGCAAGTTCGAGATCGGCCGCAACGTCGCCACCGCCCCGGGAAAGGTGATCTTCCGCAACGAGCTCTTCGAGCTGCTGCAATTCGACCCCGTCACCGAGACGGTATGCGAGACGCCCCTGCTGATCTTCCCGCCGTGGATCAACAAATACTACATCCTCGACCTGCGGCCCGAGAACTCGATGATCCGCTGGCTGACCGCCCAGGGGATCACCGTGTTCGTCACCTCCTGGGTGAACCCGGATGCGCACCTCGCGAACAAGACCTTCGAGGACTACATGGTCGAGGGCGTCTACGCCGCGACCGAGGTGGTCACGCGCCAGTGCGGCGTCGAGACCATCAACGCGGTGGGCTACTGCATCGGCGGCACCCTGCTTTCGGCGACCCTGGCCCACATGGCCGCGATCGGCGATACGCGGATCGGCTCGGCCACCTTCTTCGCCACCCAGCAGGACTTCTCCGAGGCCGGGGACCTGCTGCTGTTCGCGAACGAGGACTGGCTGAAGGACCTGGAACAGCAGATGGACGCCGGCGGCGGCGTGCTGTCGGGCAAGACCATGGCCGACACCTTCAACATGCTGCGGGCCAACGACCTGATCTGGTCGTTCTTCGTGAACAACTACCTCCTGGGCCGCGAGCCGAAGCCATTCGACCTGCTGTTCTGGAACTCCGACCAGACGCGGATGCCCAAGACGCTGCACCTGTCGTACCTGCGCAGCTTCTACGGGGACAATGCGCTCGCCCAGGGCCAGCTCACCTTGGGCGGGGTGAAGCTCGACCTCTCCAAGGTCAAGGCGCCGGTCTATATCCAGTCCTCGAAGGAAGACCACATCGCCCCGGCCCGCTCGGTCTACAAGGGCGCGCGGCTGTTCGGCGGGCCGGTGACCTTCACCATGGCCGGTTCCGGCCACATCGCCGGCGTGATCAACGCCCCGGCCGCGCAGAAGTACCAGCACTGGACCCGCGACGGCCTGCCGCCCTCCCTGGAGGAATGGCAGGCGGGCGGGGTGGAGCATCCCGGCTCCTGGTGGCCGCACTGGATCGAATGGCTGATGGCCCGCTCGGGCGGCCAGGTCCCCGCCCGCGACCCGGCGAACGGCAGGTTCCAGCCGCTGGGCGACGCGCCCGGCGAATATGTGAAGGTCAGGTCGGACGCCTGACCGACGCGGTCAGGCCGCGACGAACTTCAGGGCCGCGCCGTTGTTGCAGTAGCGCAGGCCGGTGGGCTTGGGGCCGTCGTCGAAGACGTGGCCCTGGTGGCCCAGGCAGCGGGCGCAGTGGTACTCGTTGCGCGGAATGCCGATCTTCAGGTCGACCTTCTTGGCCAGGGCCCCCTTGATCCCGGTGTAGAAGCTGGGCCAGCCGGTGCCGGACTCGAACTTCCAGTCGGACCTGAACAGCGGCAGGGCGCAGCCGGCGCAGGCGAAGACGCCCTTGCGATGCTCGGCCAGGAGAGGACTGGTTCCGGGGCGCTCGGTGTCCTCGTGGCGCAGTATCGCGAAGGCGTCCGGCGCAAGGCGCTTCTTCCAGTCGGCCTCGGTGAGCTTGCGGAACGGCGAGCCGGCGTAGGGGTCGGCGGCGGCCAGGGCGAGGCCCGGCAGGCTCGCCACGGCGGCCGTGAAGACGGTGGCGGCGAGGAACCGGCGGCGGTCGAAGGCGATGTGGGTCATGGGCATGAAAATAGTACGGCTTCGCGCCCGCGAAAGATGCGGCCGCGTTTGGTGAGACTTTGCCGACCCCGGCGAGACGGTGCAGCTAGGGTGGCCCCCTACAGCCCCGTCCCCTCGTCCAGGCCCAGCACCAGGTTCAGGTTCTGCACCGCCGCGCCCGAGGCGCCCTTGCCGAGGTTGTCGAGGAGCGCCACCAGCCGGGCGTGGCCGCGGTCCTCGTTGGCGAACACGAACAGCCGCATGCGGTTGGTTCCGTTCAGGGATTCCGGATCCAGCTCGGCGTTGAAGCCGGCCGCCCCGGCGCGGCCCTGCTGCAGGGCGTCGCTCTCGCCGGCCGTCGCCACGCTGACGAACCGCTCGCCGGCGTAGGCGTCGGCCAGGGCGGCGCGCAAGTCGCCTGCCTTCAGCCGGCCGGGCAAGGCCCAGAGCGGCAGCGGAACCTCAACGATCATGCCCTGGGCGTAGCGGCCCACCGCGGGCGCGAACACCGGCTCGTGGTCGAGGCCGCCGTGCACCCGCATCTCCGGCAGGTGCTTGTGCGAAAGGTTGAGGCCGTAGATGCGGAAGGCGTCCTTCGTGCCCTCCGGAACCGGGCCCTCGTACTCCTCGATCAGCGAGCGCCCGCCCCCGGAATAGCCGGAGACGGCGTTGACGGTGACCGGCCAGTCCGACGGTATCAGCCCTGCCGAGGCCAGCGGCCGCACCAGGCCGATGAAGCCGGTGGCGTAGCAGCCCGGGTTGCTGATCAGCCGCGCGGCGCGGATGGCGCTGCGCTGGTCCGCATCCATCTCCGGGAACCCGTAGGTCCAGCCGGCCGCCACGCGGTGCGCCGTCGAGGCGTCGATCACCCGGACGCTGTTCGACGAAATCAGGCTCACAGCCTCCTTCGCGCCGGCGTCGGGCAGGCAGAGGATGGCCACGTCGACGCCATTCAGCAGTTCGGCTCGGGCGGCCGGGTCCTTGCGGCGCGCCGGGTCGATGGAGACCAGCTCCAGGTCGGCGCGCTTCTCCAACCGCTGGCGGATCTGCAGGCCCGTGGTGCCCGCCTCGCCGTCGATGAAAACCTTGTGGGCCATGCTCGTGATCCCGAATTCAGAAGCCGAATAGCAGAAGGGGCGCTCCGGTCACCCGAAGCGCCCCCTCGCAAACGCGAATGCTCGCGCGCGATCTAGCGCTTCGAGAACTGGAAGCTGCGTCGGGCCTTGGCCTTGCCGTACTTCTTGCGCTCGACCACGCGGCTGTCGCGGGTGAGGAAGCCGTGCGGCTTGAGGACGGCCCGCAGGCCGGGCTCATAATAGGTCAGCGCCTTGGAGATTCCGTGACGGACCGCGCCGGCCTGGCCGGAGAGGCCGGAGCCTTGCACCGAGACGTCCACGTCGAACTGGCCGAGGCGATCGGCGATCTGCAGCGGCTGGGCGATCATCATCCGCAGCACGGGCCGCGCGAAATAGACCTCCTGATCGCGACCGTTGATGGTGATCTTGCCCTTGCCGGGCTTGATCCACACCCGGGCGATGGCGTTCTTCCGCTTGCCGGTGGCGTAGGAGCGGCCTTGCGCGTCGACCTTGCGCTCGTGCACGACCGTGTCGGCGGAGGGGGTGGCGATGGCCGCCAGGGCCTCGAGACCTTGGGGTTCGGACATTACTGGCTCCGCACGTTCTTGGCGTTCATCTGGGCGAACGCGATGGTCTCAGGGCTCTGCGCCTCGTGCGGGTGCTCGGGCGAATTGTAGATGCGCAGGTGGGTGAGCTGCTTGCGCGCCAGCGGGCTCTCCTTAGGGAGCATGCGCTCGACGGCCTTTTCCAGGATCCGCTCGGGGAAGCGGCCCCCCAGGATCTTGCCGGCGGTGCGGCCCTTGATGCCGCCCGGGTGGCCGGTGTGGTGGTAGTAGACCTTCTGCTCGAGCTTGCGGCCGGTGAACTTCACCTTGTTCGCGTTGACCACCACGACGAAGTCGCCGCAGTCCACGTGGGGGGTGTAGTCGGGCCGGTGCTTGCCGCGAAGACGCATGGCGATGAACGAGGCGAGGCGGCCGACCACGGCGTTCTCGGCGTCGATCACGATCCACTTCTTCTCGACCTCGGCGGGCTTCAGCGAAGCCGTGGTGCTCTTCAGCATGAGGGAGGATTCCGTTGAACTGTGCGGAGGCGCGCCCCCGATGTGAGGCGCGGCATATGACGGAACTTCCAACGCCTGTCAACACCGGCGCCCACCACACATGCAGCTCATCGCTTTGATTATGCTAGCAAATCTTTACACGGTACTATGATACCCAACGATTCTTCCGACTTTCCGGTGACGGCCTCGCCGAGAGGGAGAGCTCAGACCCGCCGCACCCGCCAGGCGAAGGCGACCGCGATGGCGAGGGTCAGGGCGGCCATGAGCTGGTGCAGCAGGCCGAGGGCCAGGGGCACGACGGTCATCAGGGTGGCGATCCCCAGCGCGGCCTGCAGAACGACGGCGACGGCCAGCGCGACGGCGAGCAGCTTCGCGGCCGGCGCCATGTAGGCGGACCGCGCCGCGCCGACGGCGCAGGCGACGGCGGCGACCAGCACCAGATAGGCTCCCAGGCGGTGGTGGAACTGCACGGCCGCCTGGCTGTGGGCCAGCGTCGCCCAGAGGCCGGGGCCGGCGTAGTCCTGCGGGAACAGCCGGCCGTTCATCAGCGGCCAGTCGTTGTAGACCAGCCCCGCGTCGTTGCCGGCCACCAGGGCGCCCAGCAGGATCTGCAGGTAGATCAGGCCGAGCAGGCCGAGGGCGATCCGGCCCCAGGGGCTGGGCAGGGTCTGGCGCGCGCCGCCGGCGTCGGCGTCGAGCGAGGTCCAGATGAGGCCCGCGAACAGAGCGAAGGCCAGGCCCAGGTGAACCGCCAGCCGCTCGGGCGCCACCGAGATCCGATGGTCGAGCCCGCTGGCCACCATCCACCAGCCGATGGCGCCCTGCAGGCCGCCGAGCACGAAGAGGCCGGCGCAGCGCCAGATCAACCGTCTCGGCACCTCGCGCTGGAACAGGAAAACCACGAACGGGATCAGGAAGGCCGCGCCCACCAGGCGGCCCAGCAGCCGGTGCGCCCACTCCCACCAGTAGATCGTCTGGAACTGCGCCAGGCTCATGCCCGCGTTGAGCTGGCTGTACTGGGGGATGGTCCTGTAGGCGGCGAAGGCCTTCTCCCAGTCCGCCGGGGACAGGGGCGGCACGGCGCCGGTGACGGGTTTCCACTCGGTGATGGACAGGCCCGACCCGGTGAGGCGGGTCGCGCCGCCGACCACCACCATGGCCAGAACCAGAAAGGCGACGACAAGAAGCCAGATCGCCACCGGCCGCGAGCGGTCGGAACGCAAAAATGAAGTCATAAGCGGGTGTCGCGCGCCATCTCGGCTTAACTTGGGCCACCCGCTAGCCGAGATCGGCTGCGGCGTCCACGTGGCGCAGCCGGCGCTGGCGACCTATAAGCCCCCTGCCCCGACCCAGCGGGCCGCTGGAGAACCCCGTTGAACGCCCGCGTCCGCAAGCTGATCGGCCTCGTGGGCCTCTTGGTGTTCATCCTGCTCTACGTCGGGGCGGTCGTACGGATCGGCGACCACCTCCCCGACCACTGGGCCGCGCACCTGGCCTTCTACGGCCTGGCGGGGATCGCCTGGGGCGTGCCGGTGCTGCCGCTGATCGCCTGGATGAACCGGGGGCGGTGAGCTGCAGGCGCGGGAACCCGCCGGCCCTGGCGGCGCTGTTGAGGAGGGGCGACGGAGGCCTCCATGGCGACGATTTCGGCGGACGCCAAGCTGATGACGCTGATCAACACCTTCGAGGTGGAGCCGTATGACGCAGACCGGCTGATCGCGCTGCTCGTGGAGGCGACGGAGGCGGTGATGCGGCGCCAGCCGGGGTTCATCTCCGCGAACATCCACAAGAGCGAGGACGGCGCGCGGGTGGTCAACTATGCGCAATGGGCGACCAAGGACGCCTTTGCGGCCATGCGCGCTAACCCGGAAGCGCAGGCGCACATGAAGGCGTGCGCCGCGCTCGCCAAGCGGTTCGACCCCGTCATCTACAACGTGGTGTTCACTTGAGCGCCGGCGGACCCCGGGCCAGCGCCGCCCTGGACCAGGACCTTGAGGCCATGGACCGGACGGCCCTGATCGCCGAAGCGCGGCGGATCGGGCATCCGCGCCCATCGCGACAGCACGATGCACGCGCTGTGCTGGCGTCATCCGCAGCTCTGGGGGCTGCTGCCGGAGCGCACCGATCCGCAGCCGGAGGTTCCGGACTGGCCGCAATTCCTGCGCGGCTGCGTGAGCTATCGCGAATCCCTCGACCGGCAGGCCCCGGACGCGCCGCTCCGGACGACGGAGTTCGGGGATTAGCGTTCAACGCGCCTGGCGATAGTCCGGGGCGCGCTTTTCGATGAACGCCCGCGCCCCCTCGGCGACCTCACGGCCGGTCAGCGCGACGGCCATGGCGGCCGCCTCGTACTCCAGCACCGCCTCCATGGCGATGGCGGTGAGCAGGATGCCCCGCTTGATGCCGGCCAGCGCATTGGGCGGCGCAGCGGCGAACTCGGCGGCGATCTCCAGCGCCCGGCCCTGCACGGCGCCGGCCGCGACCAGCTCGTCCAGGAGGCCGATCCGCAGCGCCTCCTCCGCCCCCACGGTCTCGGCGCGCAGCAGCATGCGGCGGGCGCGGGCGACGCCCACGCGATGGCTGAGCGTCTGGTGCAGGCCGAGATCCGGCGTCATCCCGATCTTGGCGAAGGAGACCACGAAGCGGGTGCTGGGATCGCCGATGATCAGGTCGCACAGGCAGGCCGCGCCCACGCCCGCGCCGGCGGCGTAGCCTTCCACCGCGGCGATGAACGGCTTGTCGGCGTGCAGGATGCGGCGGGCCATGGTCTGGGCGGCGCGCACATTGCCCAGCTGCTCGACCACCTCGAAGGTCCCGAACTCCTTGATGTCGCCGCCCGCGGTGAAGTGGCCGCCGGCGCCGGTGAGGATCACGGCGCGCACATCCGGATCGGCCAGTGCGCGGGTGACGAATTCGTCGGTCATCTCCCGCTGGGCCCGGCCCCAGCGGTTGCGCTCGGCGGGGCTGTTGAAGGTGATGCGGGCGACGCCGGGGACCGGCGCGTCGTAGAGGACCTGATCGTCGGCCATGGACGTTGCGCGCTCCCTGTCACGGGCCGGCCTTGGGTCGGCGGCCTCTCAGCCCGGCGATCATAGACGCAGCTTCGGCGAATTGAGGCGCCTGTCGCGAACGGCGCGCGCAACAGGACGGCGCCCGCGCATCCGAACCGCCGCCGCGTCCGTATCCCTCCTGGTCGCGCGCCGAATCGCCCCCGAACGGCGTGCGGCCGCCCCGGTCGCCGCAGGGCGGCCGGGGCTTTCCCCGGACCGGCCGAGCCCGGCTGGACGGGCAGGACGAGGACCCGATGCGTCTGTTGCTCGTGAGCTTGGCGGCGGCCCTGGCGGGATGCCAGACCTACTATCCGACCGCGCAGGCGCACCGGGAGGTGACCATCATCTCCGAACGTCAGGTGGCCGGCGCGTGCCTGTACCTCGGCCAGGAGACCGTCCGCGCCAAGGGCCTGCGGGTCGGCGACAGCGCCATCGCGGCCATGAAGAACCGGGCCGCCCAGCGCCGGGGCAATCTCGTCGTCTCGGACGGGCCGAAGTTCATCATGCCGGGGCCGACGGCGACCATGACCGGCGCAGTCTACTCCTGCTGACGCCCCGGCGCGCAGGCGCACCCGCTCAGTGCGACATGTTCTCGTTCAGCGCGAAGCGGTAGACCGGCTTGTCCGCCTCATCGAAGACCTCGACGAGCTCGAACTGCGGCCACGTCCGCATCTGCAACAGGATCGTGTCCTTGAGGCTGTCTTCCGAGGCGCAGGCGACGACGCGCAGATCCGGCGTCAGCACGCCCGGCTTGTGGATATAGCAGGTGAAGGTCTTGGACATCGGCGCCGCTCCGCAGCCATCAGGCGGGAGTGTGCGGGCTGCCAAGCCGTATCTCTCAGCCGCCGGCGCCCGGAGGGTCCTTGCCAGCGATGGGAGAGGTTAACACATGTGGCTGAGGCGGGGAATCCCACGCGCGGCCTCAGGCCTGCCAATCGAAGCTCGACCGCGCCCCGAGCTACGTAGTTCATCGTTTCCGTTGATCCGCCGATGGTCGGAGCGACAGGATTTGAACCTGCGACCCCTTGACCCCCAGTCAAGTGCGCTACCAGGCTGCGCCACGCTCCGACATCGGCGAGGCGCCCTTCTAGAGCGTGAGCCTGGAAAGTGGAAGCCGGTTTCGAGGCCGGCGCTTCGAGGCCGGCCGCGGCCGCTCAGGCGCGGCTGAGGAGCGCGTCCAGGCGGCCTCGGGCGGCCTCGAGGTCGGCGAGGGCGGCCAGCAGGCGGTCGCGGCGCTCGGGCGCGAGGCCGGCGGGCGCCGGCGCGGGGGCCAGCGGCGGCGCGGCCGGCTCGGGCTCGAGGACGGCGGGCGACCGCTCGCCCTGGCCGGCGGCGACCAGGCGCTTGATCCCCTCGTCCTTGTGCAGGCGCTGGACGCCCTTGATGGTGTAGCCCTCGTCGTGCAGCAGCCGGCGCACGCCCTTCAGCACCGCCAGGTCCTGCGGCCGGTAGAAGCGCCGGCCGCCGGCCCGCTTCATCGGGCGGATGAAAGAGAACCTGGTCTCCCAGAATCGCAGCACGTGCTGCGGCACGTTGAGCTCCGCGGCCGCCTCGGAAATTGTCCGGAAGGCTTCCGGGCCCTTGGCCACGGGCTAGTCCCCCGCCCTCATTTGAGAAGCGCGCGGTCGACCCGCGCCTTCATGACCTGGGAGGCGCGGAAACCGATCACCCGGCGCGGCTCGATGGCGGCGGGCTCCCCGGTCTTGGGATTGCGGCCCATGCGCGCCCGCTTGGCGCGGACCTGGAAGACGCCGAAACCGGACAGCTTGACCTGCTCGCCCTTTTCCAGCGCCTGGGCCATCAGCTCCAGCACGCGCTCGACCAGCTCGCCGCAATCCTGGCGCGTAAGGCCCACCTCCTCGTGGACCGCCTCGCACAGGTCGGCCCGAGTCAAAGTTGCGCCCTTCATGATCGCCCTGCCCCGGACTAGAGTCGGATAAAGTGATGACCTGATTGTCTCATCCGGTCAAAGACTTCAAGGCCTTGATTGCGGGCGCTCAGAGTCGAATCACGCAGGCGCCCCAGGTGAGGCCGCCGCCCATCGCCTCGAGCAGCAGCAGTTGCCCGGGCCGGATGCGGCCGTCTCGCAACCCCTGGTCCAGGGCGAGAGGGATCGAGGCGGCCGAGGTGTTGGCGTGTTCGGCCACGGTGGAGATCACCTTGGTCTCGTCGATGCCCAGCCGTTTCGCGACGCCATCGAGGATGCGCTGGTTGGCCTGGTGGGGGATGAACCAGTCGACCTCGGCCATGTCGACGCCCGCGTCCTCCGCCGCCGCGCGCACGGCCTCGGAGATGTTCACCACCGCGTGGCGGAACACCTGGTTGCCCTGCATGCGCAGGTGGCCGATCCGGCCGTCGGTGGAGACGCCGCCGTCCACGTAGAGCAGGTCCTGCTTGGTGCCGTCGGCGCGCAGGGCGAAGCCCAGCAGGCCGCGGTCGGCGGTGGTCCCCTGCCCCTCCTGCGGCTCGATCACCACGGCCCCGGCGCCGTCGCCGAACAGGACGCAGGTGCCGCGGTCGGTCCAGTCCATCAGCCGGGTCATGGTCTCGGCGCCGATCACCAGGGCGCAGCGCGAGCGCCCCCGGGCGACGAAACCGTCGGCCACCGACAGCGCATAGACGAAGCCGGAGCAGACCGCCTGGATGTCGAAGGCGATCCCCACCGGCGCGCCCAGCTTGCGCTGGACGATGGTGGCTACGGCGGGAAAGGTCAGGTCCGGCGTCGTGGTGGCCACGATGATCAGGTCGATGTCGGCGGCGGTGCGGCCGGCGGCGGCGAGCGCCCGCTCGGCGGCGATGGTGGCGAGGTCGGAGACCGGTTGGTCCGGCGCGGCGCGGTGGCGTTGGCGGATGCCGGTGCGCTCGACGATCCACTCGTCGGAGGTGTCGACGACCTTCGCGAGGTCGGTGTTGGTGACCACCTCCTCGGGAAGGTAGGCGCCGACACCGATCACGACGCTACGCAGATTACTCATGGCGCTCCTTCGGCGGCCGGCGGAACGGACTCGGCCAAGGCGGCCGGGAGCTTCCTCATATTGCGTTCGATCTCGGCGGCGAAGTCGCTTCGCGCCAGATCCGCGGCGGCGCGGACCGCCTGGGCGAAGTCCCGGCCGCTGGCCCCGCCATGGCATTTCAGGACCAGACCGTTCAAGCCCAGGAGCGGGGCGGCCGGCGGAGAACTCAGCCGTTCGCGGAAACGCCGCAGGCCGCCGCTGGCCAGCAGCGCGCCCAGCCGCGCCAGCGGACTGCTGGTGAGAGCGACCCTCAGTTCGTCGCGGATGAACCGCACCGCGCCCTCCGCGGTCTTCAGCGCCACGTTGCCGGTGAAGCCGTCGGTGACGATGACGTCGACCACGCCGCGGGTGAGGTCGTCGCCTTCCACGAAGCCGCGGTACTCCAGGTCGAGATGGCCGTCGCGCAGGATGCGGTGGGCCTCGCGCACCTCCTGGTGGCCCTTCACGTCCTCGGAGCCCACGTTGAGCAAGCCGACGCTGGGCTTGGCCACGCCGTGGGCGGCGCGGTGGAAGGCCTCGCCCAGGATGGCGAACTCCACCAGGCGGGCCGCGTCGCAGTCGACGTTGGCGCCCACGTCCAGGAAGGTGGTGACCCCCTTGTCGTTGGGCAGGCTGGCCACCAGCGGCGGGCGGTCGAGGTCGGCGCCCATGCGCAGGATCAGCTTGGAGATCGCCATCAGGGCGCCGGTGTTGCCGGCCGAGACCGCGACGCCCGCCTCCCCGGTCTTCACCGCCTCCACCGCGCCCCACATGGAGGTGCCCTTGCCCCGGCGCAGCGCCTGGGCGGGCTTCTCGTCCATGGCGATCACCCGCTCGGCGTGGCGCACCTCCACCCGGCCGGCGAGGACCGGGCAGCGCGCCAGTTCCTTCACCAGCACGTCCTGGTCGCCGTGCAGCTGGAAGCGGACGCCGTCCAACGCCTGCGCCGCACGCGCCACCCCCGGGACCAACTCGGAGGGTCCGTGGTCGCCGCTCATGGCGTCGATGGAGATCACCAGCGGTTGGGTCAAGTCGTCGCCTAAAGCCCCCTTGCAGCGACAGCGCCCGTATCGTCGGGGGACGATACAGTCCGGTCGCCGGGATGCAAACCGGTCAGGGTTCCCGCCGCTTGAGAGCCCCGAGCGCCGCGAACGGCGAATCGGCCGGCGGCTCCGGAACATAGTCGAACTCGGCGTCGGGCTTCTTTGGGAACGGGTCGATTTCCAGGGCCAGATGCTCCAGCACATAGGCCGCCACGTCGATCTCGTCGCCCTCCAGTTCGTCCGGCGGATCGGGGGCGTCGAGGTCGAGGGCGAGTTCCCCGCCCTCGGCGTCGGCCTGTGCGTTGGGGCTGCCGGCGGGCAGCATGCGGACGTCGATCTCGCCGGCGGCGGGCTGCTCGAAGGAATCGAGGGAGACGCCGCAGATCTGCATCACCCGGCCCTCGAACCGGCCACGCAGCTCCGCCCCGTCCAGCCAGGGCCGCACCTGCACCTCGGCGGTGAAGGCCGGCAGGCCTTCCAGGCCCAGTTCGGCGGCGATCTTGGCGCGCTGCTCGGCGTCGGGGCGCAGCGACAGCTCGACCGGGCCCCGGGCCAGGTCCGCGAGCCGGACCTTGCGGCCCCAGCCGGTCACGGGCTCGCCCATGTGACCCGTCCTTCCAGCAGCCGCGCCAGGGGCTGGGCGGCCAGGCCGTCGCGTTCGGCCAGCACATAGCGCGACAGCCGCGGCGCCTGGGTAATGTCGTAGCCGGCGTAGACCGTGCGGCCGAGCAGCGCCTGCAGGCCCTCGGCGTCCGGCAGGGTCTCGAAGGCCGCCTCGTAGGACTTCACCCGGCCGTAGAAGGCCTCGCCCAGCTTGCGCATCTTCTTGCCCACCGACAGGTCGCCGACGCCCATCTCGCGCAGGGCGTCGTCGAGCGCCTTGACGTAGGTGTCGAAGAGCGCCTGGGCGGTCTCCGCCGCCTGCGGGCCCTGGCGGCGCAGGCGGTCAAGGAGCAGCACCACGTGCAAGGTGTAGAGTTCGAATCGGCCCTCCACGGTGTCGGGCGCGCCCAGATCCTCGTAGAGCACCGGGCGGCGGGCCCGGCCCACCACGGCCGCGTAGAGCGCCTTGCCCGCGGCCTGGGCGGGCTTTTCAGAACGGAACAGGCGGTCCAGAATCATCGGGGCCTCGATTTCGCCTGATGCGGCGCGTAGACGCGCGGCCCAGTGCGGCCCGCGGTCGGCATTGAACTAAGCGGCCCCGGGCGATAGGTCAAAGTCTCAACCGTTCAAACGGAACCCCGGTCTCCATGGTACGACGCCTCGCCTTCGCCGCCCTCGCCGCATCCCTCCTGGGAACCGCCGCCTGCGCGCCCATCACCTCGCACCATGGATTCCAGGCGATCGACGCCAACCCGAAGGACGTGAAGGCCGGCGTGGACACCAAGTCCACGGTGCGCGGCAAGCTGGGCTCGCCTTCGGCCACCTCCACCTTCGACGCCAACACCTGGTACTATGTGAACTCGGTGAAGGCGCGGGTGGCCTTCCGCCGGCCAGCCACCATTTCACGCAGCGTCACCGCCATCGTGTTCAACAAGGACACCGAACAGGTGGAAACCGTGCGCAACTACTCGCTGAAGGACGGCAAGGTGATCGCCTACAACGGCCGCGAGACGCCCACCCGCGGCCGCGAACTGACCGTCCTCGAACAGCTCCTGGGCACCGTCGGCCGCGGCAGCATGCTGCCCAACAACGACGAAGGCCTGCCCGGCAACCGCCCCGGCGACCGGCCGTAGGGCTCTCTTTCCGTCCCGGTCCCGTGAAGGACCGGAGAGGAATGGCCGCACAACGAAAAACGCCCCGCAGATCGCTCTGCGGGGCGTTCGTCGTTTCAGGTCGGGGTCGGACCTAGCCGATCACGCCCCGGGCCAGGATCGCCAGCAGCAGCAGGGCCACGATGTTGGTGATCTTGATCATCGGGTTCACGGCCGGGCCGGCCGTGTCCTTGTAGGGGTCGCCGACGGTGTCGCCGGTCACGGCCGCCTTGTGGGCGTCCGAACCCTTGCCGCCGTAGTGGCCTTCCTCGATCAGCTTCTTGGCGTTGTCCCAGGCGCCGCCGCCCGAGGTCATCGAGATGGCCACGAAGAGGCCGGTCACGATCACGCCCATCAGCATGGCGCCGAGGCAGGCGAAGCCGTTCACCTTGCCGGCGATCGCCGTGATGACGAAGAACAGCACGATCGGCGAGCCCACCGGCAGCAGCGAGGGGACGATCATCTCCTTGATCGCCGCCTTGGTGAGGATGTCCACAGCCCGGCCGTATTCGGGCTTCACCTCGCCGGTCATGATGCCGGGGTTCTCGCGGAACTGGCGGCGGACCTCTTCCACCACCGATTCGGCCGCGCGGCCGACGGCGGTCATCGACAGGCCGCCGAACAGGAACGGCAGCAGGCCGCCGAACAGCAGGCCGACCACCACGTAGGGGTTGGACAGGTCGAAGGCCACCGCGCCCAGGTTATAGAAGTAGGAGGTCGGGTCGGTGGTGGTGGAGAAGTGCTTCAGGTCCTCGGTGTAGGCCGCGAACAGCACCAGTGCGCCCAGGCCCGCCGAGCCGATGGCGTAGCCCTTGGTGACCGCCTTGGTGGTGTTGCCCACGGCGTCCAGGGCGTCGGTGGCGACGCGCACTTCCGGCGGAAGGCCGGCCATCTCGGCGATGCCGCCGGCGTTGTCGGTGACCGGGCCGAAGGCGTCGAGGGCGACGATGAAGCCCGCCAGCGACAGCATGGCGGTGGTGGCGATGGCGATCCCGAACAGGCCCGCCAGGTTATAGGTGACGATGATGCCGATGATGATGGTCAGCGCCGGCAGGGCGGTGGATTCCAGGGACATGGCGAGGCCCTGGATGACGTTGGTGCCGTGGCCGGAGACCGAGGCCTTGGCCACCGACTTCACCGGGCGGAAGCCGGTGCCGGTGTAGTATTCGGTGATCACCACGATGGCCGCGGTGACCAGCAGGCCGGTGACGCCGCACCAGAACAGGCTCTGGGCGTCGAAGGTCTTGCCGGCCACGGTGAGCGGGCCGGTCACCAGCTTGTGGACCACCCAGTAGATCGCCCCCACCGACAGCACGCCGGTGAGGATCAGGCCCTGGTAGAGGGCGCCCATGATGTTGCGGGACTTGCCCAGGCGCACCGCGAAGGTGCCGACGATCGAGGTGATGATGCAGACGCCGCAGATGGCCAGCGGCAGCAGCATCATGTCGCCCACCACGGGCATGCCGCGGAAGAAGATCGCCGCCAGCACCATGGTGGCGACGGTGGTGACCGCATAGGTCTCGAACAGGTCGGCGGCCATGCCGGCGCAGTCGCCGACGTTGTCGCCCACGTTGTCGGCGATGGTCGCGGCGTTGCGGGGATCGTCCTCCGGGATGCCGGCCTCGACCTTGCCCACCATGTCGCCGCCCACGTCGGCGCCCTTGGTGAAGATGCCCCCGCCCAGCCGGGCGAAGATCGAGATCAGCGAGGCGCCGAAGCCCAGGGCGACGAGCGAATCGACCACGTCGCGGCTGGTGGTCTCCAGGCCGAGCGGGCCGGTGAGCACCGCATAGTAGCCGGCCACGCCGATCAGCGCGAAGCCCGCCACCAGCATGCCGGTCACCGCGCCGGAGCGGAAGGCCATGGAGAGGCCCTTCTCGAGGCTCTCGGAGGCCGCTTGCGCGGTGCGCACGTTGGCGCGCACCGAGATCAGCATGCCCGCGAAGCCTGCAAGGCCCGACAGCACCGAGCCGATCAGGAAGCCCACGCCGGCCAGCGGCCCGATCAGGACGCCCACGGCGATCAGGATGACCACCCCCACCACGGCGATGGCGGTGTATTGCCGCTTCAGGTAGGCCTGCGCCCCTTCCTGAATGGCGGCGGCGATCTCCTGCATCCGGGCGTTGCCCGGCGAGGCTCGCAGCAGCGAGGCAGTCTGTACGACGCCGTACAGAACTGCGAGCAAGCCGGCGACAATTACCAGCATAAGCACAGAACTCATGATTAAAGCGCCCCTTTGCGATTGCGCGGAGGGTTCGGCCGCCGTCCAGCCACGGCCGCCAGCATCGCCGATCCCTCGAATTTTTCCCCAGAACCGGGACGCCCGATTGTGGCGCCCCTGAAAAGACGCCGGAAATTGCCGTAGTTGCGCGGCGGAAGCAACGCTTTGTCTCAGATCGGGGCGGGCCGCCCGGTCAGGCGCCGGCGCGGGGGGTCGGCAGGCCCTGGCGCTTCTTGGGCGATTGCGAGGTGATCACCACGGATTTCACCATCCCCGGCCCGGCGATCAGCGTCGCCTCGCGGGTGAGCGAGGCGGTGAGCTTGGCGGCGTCCAGCACCGTATAGTCGCGCGGATTGGTGAACGGCGTCCGGTGGCCGGCGCGCACCAGGGCGTCGCGGAAGAAGGGTTCCTTCTCGCGCAGCTTCACCGAGTTGGCGTTCGGGGTCAGGACGATGCGGACATAGGCGAAGACGTAGTTCACCAGCCGCCCATCGACGACGATCGGCAGGCCCACCGGCGAGAGGTCGACGTACTGGCCGACGGCCACCTTGTCGTCCTTCTTGTCGGACGCAAGGGCCGGTGCGGCGAGGAGCGCCAGGGGCGCGGCGGCGATCAGGGTTCGGCGGAGCATGGCCAAGGGTTAGCGCCAGGGGGTTTCAAACCCGTTCATCGCCCTGAAGAATGGCGTCAGTCGAAAATGTGCGCCACGTCGCCCTCGTCGCCGCCACGCAGCCGATAGGCGGCTGCGGGCACGGCGATGATCGCCAGGGAGAAGGCGGCCGAGGCCAGGGCGTCGATCGCCACCGTCGCCGATCGGATCAGCACCCCGTCCTTCCCCGCGACCACGGCGTCCAGGACGATGTCGACCACCTGGTTGGGCAGTATGCCCAGGACGACGCTGGCGGCGAACACCGCGAACCCCGTCCCGCGCATGCGTCGCCAGGATTCGCGCAGGGTCGTCGGTTCGCGCAGGCCGGCGCCGAGGATCCACAGGGTGCTGCGGATGAACACCCACCAGACCATCAGGCCGGCGCAGACCCAGGCCGCCCGGTGCAGGAGAACCGGGATCGGCCCGCCGGCGCCCGCGAAGACGTCCTCGGCCCGGTACCAGAGCCAGAGCAGCACGGAGCTGGCGAAGTCCATGCCCGCCAGCACCAGGCCGCCGCGGTCCAGCCGCCAGACGCCTGGCGCGCCGAACATCGTGCGCACCGACGCCAGCGACAGGACGGCGATCAGGGCGGCCTGGACGAAATTGCTGGTGATCAGGCCCGGCTGGCCCAGCCCTGCGCGGCTCGTCGCCAGGTCGGCCACCGATCCTGCGAGGTTGAGGGTCACCATCGCCGCGAAGACCACCCACAGGCGCGGCCACGCGGACCCGACCAGGCTCAACGTCACCTGGATCACGCGGCCGACCCGCAGTCGTCCGGAGGCGTCACCCGATCCGAGATCCCGCATCGCCATCAACGCTAGCCGTGCCGCCAGCCGCCGGGGCCGGGCTCCAGGGTCCGGCCCCCGGCGAGGACCTGGGTCCCCTGCCCGGCCGTCACCTCGCCGATCACGGTGAAGCCGGCGAGGGGCGCGGGCGCCGCGCAGACCACCTCATAGTCGTCGCCCCCGGTGGCCAGGCGCAGCAGCCCTGTGGCGCGGTCGGGCTGGCCATCCAGCCATCGCGCGGCGGGCGGCGACAGCGGCAGGCCGTCGAGGCGCAGCACCAGGCCCACGCCGCTGGCGCGGGCGATGTGGCCGGCGTCGGCGACGAGTCCGTCGGAGACGTCGCAGGCGGCGTGCGCGCCGGCGCGCAGCGCCTCACGCAGATCGAGGCGGGGTTGCGGCGAATCGTAGCGGTCGGCCAGGAAGCCGTCCGGGTCGGCGAGCTCGCCGCGGGCGGCGGCGAGGCCCAGGGCGCCGTCGCCGATGGTTCCGGAGACCATCAGCAGGTCACCGGGCCTTGCGCCGGCGCGGCGGACCATGCGGCCGGCCGGGACCCAGCCCAGCAGGGTCAGCGACAGGGTGAGCGCGCCCGGGGTCGAGGTGGTGTCGCCGCCCAGCAGGACGAGGTCGAAGGCCTCGCCGTCCTGGCGAAGGCCCTCGGCGAAGGCCTGGCGCTCCGGCCAGCCGTAGGCGGCGGGCCAGGCGGCGGCCAGGAGGTAGGCGTAGGGCTCGGCGGCCTTGGCCGCCAGGTCCGAGAGATTCACCCGCAGCAGCTTGCGCGCGATCAGGCCCGGCGGCGTTCCAGTCAGGAAGTGGACCCCTTCGACGACGGCGTCCTTGGTGAGGACGAGGTCCATGCCGGGGCGAGACGCCACCACCGCGGCGTCGTCCAGCAGGTCGAAGGCTCCTGCCGCGCCGCGGGTCAGCGGACGGTAGAGCCTGGCGATCTGTTCGAATTCATCCGGCGCGGACATCCTGGGCCACGGCGTCCAGCGCCCCATTGACGAAGCCCGGCTCGGGCCCCTCGAAGAAGGACTTGGCGAGCTCGACATACTCGTCGATCACCACCTCGGTCGGCACGTCGGCGCGATGGGCCAGCTCGAAGGCGCCGGCGCGCAGGATCGCCCGCACCGTGGCGTCCAGCCGCTCCAGCCGCCAGTTCTGGGCCAGGCGCTTCACTACCGCCCGGTCGATCTCCGCCTGGCTCGCCACCACGCCGCGCACCAGTTCGGCGAAGAAGGATTCGTCGGCGGAGGCGAGCGTCGATCCCTCGATGTCCCGGTCGAAGCGGTGCTCGGTGAACTCGCGGATCACCGCCTCGACGCCGGCGCCGGCGGCCTCCATCTGGTAGAGCGCCTGGACGGCCGCGAGCCGGGCCACCGATCGCGCCTGGCGGGGCGCGGCGCTCATGACGCGCCCACGCCCAGGCGGCGCTTGAGGGCCACCAGGTCCAGGCAGGCGCGCGCGGCGCCGCCGCCCTTGTCGCCCTCGCTGGCCCGGGCCCGCGCCCAGGCCTGGTCGTCGTCCTCGCAGGTGAGGACGCCGTTGCCGATGGCCACCCGCTGCCGCACGGCCAGGTCCATCAGGCCGCGGGCGGACTCGTTGGAGACGATCTCGAAGTGGTAGGTCTCGCCGCGGATCACCGTCCCCAGGGCCACATAGCCGTCGTAGCGCGCGCGGGGATCGGCGGCCGCCTCGGCGATGGCGATGGCGGCGGGAATCTCCAGGGCGCCCGGCACGCTGATCACGTCGTAACCGGCGCCGAACGCCTCCAGGGCCCCGGTGGCGCCGGCCAGCAGGGCGTCGGCCAGATCGGAATAGAATCGCGCCTCCACGATCAGGATGCGGATCTTGTCGTCGGCCATGGGTCTGGTCCTCGCGTGTGGCCGCCCTTTAGGCGGTTTCTCGCCAGCGGGCGAGATAGCGCGCGAGCATGTCGATCTCGAGGTTGACCCGCGAGCCCGCTCGAAGCTCGCCCAATGTGGTCACATCCCAGGTGTGGGGGATGAGGTTGACGCCGAAGATGTCGTCCTCGACCTCGTTGACGGTGAGCGAGACGCCCTCGACCGTGATCGAGCCCTTGGGGGCGATGAAGCGGTGCAGCGGCCTGGGCGCTCGGAAGCGCACGCGGTGCGAGCCGCCCTCGGCCTCGACGGAGATCACCTCCCCCACCCCGTCCACATGGCCGGAGACGATGTGGCCGCCCAGCTCGTCGCCGACCCTGGCGGCGCGCTCCAGGTTGACGCGCCGGCCTTCGCGCCAGTCGGCGAGCGTCGACATCGCCAGGGTCTCGCCGGAGACCTCGACCGCGAACCAGCCGGGGCCCTTGTCCACCACCGTCAGGCAGCAGCCCGCGTGGCTGACCGAGGCCCCCAGGTCGAGGGCGGCGGTGTCGTAGGCCGTCTCGATCTCGAATCTACGGTCGCGGTTGGTGTCGCGCACGGCGCGGACGCGCCCCACGTCGGTGACGATGCCGGTGAACATTCAGATCCTCTCGTAGCGCTCCCAGAGGTCGGGGCCCAGGGCGCTCACGTCAATCCGCCGGAAGCGCGGGGCGGCGGAAAGCGCGGCCAGGGCCAGGGCGCCGACGGCAGGGCGTCCCTCCCCGCCGATGACCACGGGCGCCCGGAACCATTCCAGGCGGTCCACCAGCCCGCAGCGCAGGAAGCTGCCCGCGACCTGGCCGCCGCCCTCGACGAACAGCGTGGAAAGCCCCTCGGCGGCGAGGGCCGCGACCACGGTCTTCAGCTCCGGCCGTTCCTCAGCGACGCCGGGCACCAACAGGACGCGGACGCCGGCGTCCAGCAGCCGCGGCTCCGGGACGGTGGTGGCGACCACATAGGTGGGGACCTCGCGGGCCGTGGCGACCAGCCTGCAGCCGTCGGCCAGCCGCTGGCGGGAGTCCAGGACCACCCGGGCGGGCTGCGGGCCGGCGTAGCCCGCAGTCCGGACCGTAAGTTCCGGATCGTCCGCCAGCGCCGTCTCGACGCCGACCACCACGGCGTCGTGGGCGGCGCGCAGGGTGTGGACGGCGGCGCGGGCCTCCTCGCCGGTGATCCAGCGGCTCTCGCCAGTGGCGGTGGCGATGCGCCCGTCCAGGGAGGTGGCGAGCTTGAGGGTGATCATCAAAACCCCTCCCCTTCATGGGAAGGGGGGATGCGACGAAGTCGTGGACGGGTGGGGAAACCTGCGCCGCCGCATTCCCCACCCTTCGCCGGCCAAAGGCCGGCTCTTCCCTCCCCATGAAGGGGAGGGAAAGGAGGGCTAGCGCTCTTCCTCGAGCACATCGCTGAGGCCTTCTTCGCCCAGGAACGTCGCGAACTCTCCCGCCTCGCGGAAGTCGCGGTAGACCGAGGCGTAGCGGACGTAGGCGACGTCATCGAGCGCCTTGAGCTGCTTCATGACCATCTCGCCCACCACCGAGGAGGGGACCTCGGTCTCGCCCAGGCTCTCGAGCTGGCGGACGATGAGCGAGATCATCCGCTCCGCCCGCTCCGGTTCGACCGGACGCTTGCGCATGGCGATGGCGATGGAGCGGGCCAGCTTCTCGCGGTCGAAGGGCGCGCGCCGGCCCGAGCGCTTGACGATGGTCAGTTCGCGCAGCTGAACCCGCTCGAAGGTGGTGAATCGGCCGCCGCAATCGGGACACAGGCGCCGGCGCCGGATGGCCGCGTTGTCTTCCGACGGGCGGCTATCCTTCACCTGGCTCTCGGCATGTCCGCAGAATGGGCAGCGCATCATCTAGTCCTTCGCCGCCCACCATCCCCTATTAGCTGTAGATGGGGAAGCGTTTCGTCAGGGCCAGGACTTCGCTGCGCACCCGCTGCTGCACCGCGCCGGACTCATCGCCCGCCGCCACGGCGTCGAGGACTTCTCCGATCCATTGGCCCACCTGGCGGAATTCGGCGGGGCCGAAGCCGCGGGTGGTGCCGGCCGGCGAGCCCACCCGCAGGCCCGAGGTCTGCATGGCCGGCAGCGGGTCGCCCGGGATCGAGTTCTTGTTGGTGGTGATGCCGGCGGCCTCCAGCGCCACTTCGGCCACGGCCCCGCTGACGCCCTTGGGCGTCAGGTCCACCAGCATCAGGTGGCTGTCGGTGCCGTTGGAGACGATCTTGAACCCGGCGGACTGCAGGCTGTCGGCCAGCGCCCGGGCGTTCTCGATGACCTGGCGGGCGTAGAGCTTGAATTCCGGCCTCAGCGCCTCGCCGAAGGCCACCGCCTTGGCGGCGATCACATGCATCAGCGGCCCGCCCTGCAGGCCGGGGAAGACCGCCGAATCGATCTTCTTCGCCAGCTTCTTGTCGTTGGTCAGGATCATGCCGCCGCGCGGGCCGCGCAGGGTCTTGTGCGTGGTGGTGGTGACGATCTGGGCGTGCGGGAACGGGTTCGGATATTCGCCGGCTACGATCAGGCCCGCATAGTGGGCGACGTCGCACATCAGGATCGCTCCCACCTCGTCGGCGATCTCCCGGAAGCGCTTGAAGTCGATGGCCCGCGAATAGGCCGAGCCGCCGGCGATGATCACCTTGGGTTTCTCGGCGCGGGCGACTTCGGCGGCCTCGTCATAGTCGATCAGGTGGTCCTGGGCGCGCACGCCATAGGCCACCGGGCGGAACCACTTGCCGGACTGGTTGACGCTCTTGCCGTGGGTCAGGTGGCCGCCGTGGTCCAGGTTCATGCCCATGAAGGTGTCGCCGGGCGTCATGGTGGCCATGAACACCGCCTGGTTCGCCTGGCTGCCCGAGTGCGGCTGGACGTTGGCGAACTCGCAGCCGAACAGCTGCCTGGCGCGGTCGATGGCCAGCCGCTCGGCCTCGTCCACCACCTCGCAGCCGCCATAGTAGCGCTTGCCCGGATAGCCCTCGGCGTACTTGTTGGTGAGCACCGAACCCTGCGCGTCGAGGACGGCGCGGGAGACGATGTTCTCCGAGGCGATCAGCTCGACCTGGTCCTGCTGGCGGCGCAGTTCGCCGGAGAGCACCGCGGCCAGTTCGGGATCGGCGTCGCCGACGCCGCGCGTGAAGAAGGCGTCAGACGATGGGGCTTGGACGTGGACGGTCACGGGAGCGGCCTTTTCTCAGCACCGGGAGCGGTTCGCGCGCTTAGTACCCGAGACCGGCGTCCGATCCAACCGCGCCCTTATGTGGCGCGATTTGGGCGGGAACCATCCGGCGACCCGGCTCGTTCTGCACTCCAATGGCCACGCGCAGGCGCGCGCCATCGCCAATGCGTCGTCCAGTAATGGGGGAGTCAGTATGAGCGTGGGACCCGATCCTGAGGTTGTCTCGGGAGACGACCTGATGCGGCTCGGAGCCGATATCGTCGCCGCCTACGTCAGCCGGAACGCCGTTTCGGTGGACTCCGTCCCCGAAATCATCCGTTCCGTGCACCACGCGCTGGAAGGTCTGGCGCGCGGCGCGCCGCCGGCGCCCGAAGAACGGGCGAAGCCTGCGGTGCCGATCGGCAGGTCCGTGCAACACGACTACATCGTCTGCCTGGAGGACGGGAAGAAGCTCAAGATGCTCAAGCGCTACCTGCGCTCGCGCTACGACCTGAGCCCCGAAGACTATCGCCGCCGCTGGGGCCTGCCGGCCGACTATCCGATGGTGGCGCCGGCCTACGCCGCCCGCCGGTCGGACTTCGCCAAGAAGATCGGGCTGGGCCGCGGCGTGCGGCGGGGCAGCTGAGCTTCACGCCAGCTTCGCCATGAGGCCGCCGCGATCCTGCGGCGCCATGGGGCATGATCCTTCGCAGGACCCTGCTCGGCGCCGCGGCGACCGCCCTCGCCGGCCCGGCGCGCGCCGAAACGTCGGGCGAGCGGCTGGCGCGCGCGGCGCGGGCGCAGGTGGGCGTCACCCAGGGCTATGACCCGGCCTATGTGCGCCTGGCCTATCCGGGCGGGGACGTGGCGCGGGCGACCGGCGTCTGCGCCGACGTGGTGATCCGCGCGGCCCGCGACGGGCTGGGGCTCGACCTGCAGAAACTGGTGCACGAGGACATGGCGCGAGCCTTCGGGGCCTATCCGTCGAAGCGGGCCTGGGGCCTGGCCGCGCCGGACCGCAACATCGACCACCGCCGGGTGCTGAACCTGGAGACCTACTGGCGCCGGCAGGGCGCGGAGGTCTGGCGGGCGCGAGGCGCCGTAGCCGGGCACGCCTTCCCCGGACCGCTCGCGACGGGCGACCAGCTCACCTGGCTGGTGGCCAGCGGGCGGCCGCATGTCGGGATCGTCTCGGCCGCAGGGCGTGAGCCGCGCGTGGTCCACAACATCGGCTGGGGCGCGCAGGAAATCCCACTCGCGGCCTTCGCGCCGCATCGGGCGGTGGCGCAGTTCCGGTGGCCGAGGGGTCAAGCATAGCGTGTAGCATGGGTCGGCGCGATTCCGGGTTGATTTGGAGGAGCGTCGACCGCTTGCCCCGCTGCGCAGGAGGCCCATGGTCAAGGCTGGCCTTATGCGCGGCCATCGGTGTGGCCGACGAGGCGTATTTACTTCGCCGGGGTCCAGAATTTCGACGGCGGCCAGGCGATTCCGCCTGACCCATCGTGCTCTACGCCGCCACGCCGCCGATGCGCTTGATGTTGCAGTGGGTCCACAGCGTCTCCAGCGCCTGGACGAGATGGTCCATCATGGCGTCGGTGTGGGCTGGGCTGGGGGTGAAGCGCAGTCGCTCGGTCCCGCGCGGCACCGTCGGGTAGTTGATCGGCTGTACGTAGATCCCGTAGTCCGAGAGCAGGATGTCGGAGATCATCTTGCAGTGGACGGGATCGCCCACGGCCACCGGCACGATGTGGCTGACGGACGATTCCATTACCGGCAGGCCGGCCTTGGCCAGCCGGGCCTTGAGGGTGGCGGCGCGCTCCTGGTGGACCTGGCGCACCTCGTCGTGCGCTTTCAGCCAGCGGATCGAGGCCGCCGCGCCCGCGGCCAGGGCCGGCGGAATCGAGGTGGTGAAGATGAAGCCGTCGGCGTAGCAGCGGATGGCGTCGACGATCACCGCGTCGGCGGCGATGTAGCCGCCCATCACCCCGAAGGCCTTGGCCAGCGTGCCCTCGACGATGTCGATCTCGGCCATCACCCCGTCGCGCTCGGCGACGCCGCCGCCGCGCGGGCCGTACATGCCCACCGCGTGGACCTCGTCGAGATAGGTCATGGCGCCGTAGCGCTTGGCCAGCGCCACGACGGCCGGCAGGTCGGCCATGTCGCCGTCCATCGAGTAGACGCTTTCCAGCGCGATCAGCTTGGGCGCGGCCGGATCGACCTCCGCCAGCAGTTCCTCCAGGTGCGCCAGGTCGTTGTGGCGGAACACCCGGCGCTGCTCGCGGCCGCCGGCGCGGATGCCGGAGATCATCGAATTGTGGTTGAGCGCGTCGGAGAAGACGATCAGGCCCGGCAGCATCCGGTACAGCGTCGACAGCGACGCCTCGTTGGACACATAGCCGGAGGTGAACAGCAGCGCCGCCTCCTTGCCGTGCAGGTCGGCGAGCTCACGCTCCAGCTCCACGTGATAGTGCGTCGTGCCGGAGATGTTGCGGGTCCCGCCGGAGCCGGCGCCGGCCTCGTCGATCGCCTGGTGCATGGCGTCCAGCACCACGGGGTTCTGGCCCTGGCCCAGGTAGTCGTTGGAGCACCAGACCACCACGTCGTGCTCGGCCCCGTCGTCGCGCGTCCAGGTGGCGCGCGGAAACGCCCCGCGGTGGCGCTTCAGATCGGCGAAGACCCGGTATCGGCCCTCGGCGTGGATCTGATCCAGAGCGGTGCGAAAGGCGTTCCTGTAATCCATCGACTTGACTTCCAGCCGCGCGTCCGAAGCGGTCGCGCGCGCCCCTGGCTCCCCAATTCGGCCGCGGGCGCTTTTCGCACCCACAGCCGCCCTTGTCCACCGACGCCCCGTCGCGCCGCACCTCGACTATGACGACGGCCCGACCACATCTACGAACCGTCGTCCTCAATGTCGGATCATGAAACCATGATTTCAACCGAAGACATTGATCTGGCGCAATGAAGCCGTCGCAGATTGCGGGCTGATTTCACGATTGCGGCCGCCAGGCGGGGACGGGGCTTGCGACCTCTTGCCTCGAAGCGGGGGATGGGCCACCACCGCGCCATGAGCAAAGCCCCCCTCGCCGCCTATCCGGCGCTCCGCCTGCGCCGCCTGCGCCAGGCCGACTGGGTCCGCCGCCTAGTGCGCGAGAGCGTGCTGACGCCGGCCGACCTGATCTGGTCGATGGTGGTGCACGAAGGCGAGGGCCAGGTCCCGGTGGCGGCCATGCCCGGCGTCTCGCGCCTGTCGGTGAAGGACGCCGCCGCCGCGGCGAAGGAGGCCCGCGCGCTGGGGATCCCGGCCATCGCGGTCTTTCCGCACATCGACGGGGCCGGCAAGGACGCGGCGGGGAGCAAGGCCGCCGATCCCGACGGGCTGATCGCCCGGGCCGTCAAGGCGATGAAGGACGCCGCCCCCGAGGTCGGAATCATGTGCGACGTGGCGTTGGACCCCTTCACCGACCACGGGCACGACGGGCTCATCGAAAAGGGCCGGATCCTCAACGATCCCACCATCGAGGCGCTGGTCGCCCAGGGACTGATGCAAGCCGAGGCCGGCTGCGACATCCTCGCCCCCTCGGACATGATGGACGGGCGCTGCGGGGCGCTGCGCCGGGCGCTGGAGACGGCGGGCCATCAGGACGTGATGATCATGTCCTATGCGGCCAAATACGCCTCGGCCTTCTACGGCCCCTACCGCGAAGCGATCGGCTCGGGGAAGCTCGGGACCGGCTCGGTGGACAATCCGGGCGACAAGAAGACCTACCAGATGGACTCGGCCAACACCGAGGAGGCGCTGCGGGAGGTGGCGCTCGACATCGCCGAGGGCGCCGACATGGTGATGGTCAAGCCCGGCATGCCCTACCTCGACATCGTCCGCCGCGTGGTGGACGCCTTTTCCATGCCGACCTTCGCGTTCCAGGTCTCCGGCGAATACGCCATGCTGATGGCGGCGGCGCAGAACGGCTGGATCGAGGAGGAGCGCGCCATCATGGAAAGCCTGGGGGCCTTCAAGCGCGCCGGTTGTGCGGGCGTCATCACCTATTTCGCGCCCCGCGCCGCCCGGTCGCTGGGCGCCTGACCCCTGCGACCTGTGCGGCCCGGCGCCGCACCTGAGTCCGGTAAAGAATCTGTTTGCAATCGGCGCCTTAGCGTAGGGCGTCCGCAACCCCGATCGTTCGAGTCCCCCATGACGTCCGTACTGCCTTCCATGCTCGTCGTGCTCGCCCTGGTCTGCTCGCCGCTGGCGATCGGCGCCCTCGTGCTGTGGCGCGCGCACCGCGGCTACATGGCTGGGGACCCCCGCCAGGACGGCTAGCCCGCCGCCCCGCAGTCACCTCCGGTTCATACCTGGTGGCATCCATTGCACGTCCCGCGCGTTTGAGCCGCCTGAGCTGGACGACGCACGGGACCAGTGACCTGGAGGGTGACATGCGACGTATCCTGATGATTTCCGGCCTGATCGCCGCCATCGCGGCGCCGAGCCTGGCCGAGGCCCGCACTGCGTGCCAGCAACGCAATCACGAACGCAAGGTCACCGGCACGCTGCTGGGCGCAGCCGGCGGCGCCCTGGTCGGCAGCGCGATCGGCGACAGCAAGGGGGCCATCATCGGCGGCCTGGGCGGGGCGGCGGTCGGCCACGAGGTCGGTCGCATCAACTGCGACCGCGGCCGCGCCTACTATCGTGAGCCGACCCGAAGCCGTCAGCGCGCCAGCGCGCCGCGGCAATATCGCCAGGCTGCGGCCCAGTGCCACTATGAGGACCGCGCCTATTACGACGAGCGCGGGCGCCTGGTGCATCACGACGTCCGCGTCTGCCGCTAGCCCCATGCGCTCCGCGACCCTGTTGATGCTGGCCGCGGTGGCGGCCGGCCTCGGCGCCTGTGAGGCGCGTGACCAGAAGACCGCCGCCAACCCGGGCCTGTGCACCCCCTTCCCCGCGGCCCCCGCCGCCTCGGGCGCAGCCGCCCCGGCCGTCGCCGCCGCCGATCCGGCAGGACCGCTGGACGACTGCCTGCATCGCTGGGGCTATGCGCTGGCCGCGTCGCACGACGATCCGGCGGAGACGGCGGCCCAGGCCGCCGTGGCGGCCTGCCACCCGGCGCTGACCCGTTGGAACCAGGACTCCCTGGCCTCTACGGACGCGGAATCGCGAGCGCCGGCCGAGGCGCCGAGCATGACCACTGGCGATCCGATGAACCCCTTCGCCGCGCATCACGCCTTCGCCCAGGCCCGGGCGCTGTTCTATGTGGTGCAGGCCCGGGCCGGCCGTTGCGCTGCGCCCGCGTTCAAGGACGGCTCGCCGGCGGCCGCGGCTAGCTAGCCGGGTCTTCGGGCGTCTCGAGCCGCGCGATGAGGCTGGAGGTGTCCCAGCGGCGGCCGCCCATCTGCTGGATCTCGGCGTAGAAGCCGTCGACCAGGCGGGTCATGTCCAGAGCCGCGCCGTTGCGGGCGGCCTCGTCCAGCACGAGGCCCAGGTCCTTGCGCATCCAGTCCACCGCGAAGCCGAAGTCGAACTTTCCCTGCATCATCGTCGCCCAGCGGTTGTCCATCTGCCAGGACTGCGCCGCGCCCTTGGAGATGGCGGCGTAGACCTCGGCCGGATCGAGGCCGGCGCGCTTGGCGAAATGCAGCGCCTCCGCCAGGCCCTGCACGACGCCTGCGATGCAGATCTGGTTGACCATCTTGGCGAGCTGGCCAGAGCCCGGGCCGCCGATTCGCCGCACCGCCTTGGCGAAGGCGGCGATGACCGGCTCGGCGCGCGCGAAGGCCTGCGGCGCAGCGCCGCACATGACGGTGAGCTGGCCGCTTTCCGCGCCCGCCTGGCCGCCGGACACCGGCGCGTCCACGAACGCCCGGCCTGAGGCTTCCGCCAGGGCCGCCATCTCGTGGGCCAGGACGGCGGAGGTGGTGGTGTGGTCGACGATGATCCCGCCCGCGGCCATGGCGGGCAGCGCCCCCATGGCCGCAGCGCGGACGTCGGCGTCATTGCCGACGCAGAGGAAGACGATCTCCGCCCCGGCGGCGGCGTCCCCGGCGCTGGCGGCGGCCCGCCCACCGTGGGCCTGGGCCCAGGCCTGCGCCTTGGCCGGTGAGCGATTGAACACCGTCATCGCATGCCCCGCCCGGGCCAGATGCCCCGCCATCGGAAACCCCATCACGCCCAGGCCGATGAACGCCGCCTTCATGTCCAACTCCCAAGCTGCAACCGCATCTTAACGCCCGCCCGGCACCGTGCCCTCGTAACAGCCTTAATCGGGATCAACCATGTCGAGCGGCGAACAGCCGATCATCATCAAGCGGATCAAGAGGGTCGCCGCCGGTCACCACGGGGGCGCCTGGAAGGTGGCCTACGCCGACTTCGTGACCGCGATGATGGCCTTCTTCCTGCTGATGTGGCTGATCAACACCACCAGCCCCGAGCAGAAGCGCGGCATCGCCGACTACTTCGCGCCTGCCAGCGTCTCGGAGACCACCTCGGGCTCCGGCGGCATCCTGAGCGGCACCGCCCTGGGCGACGACGGCGCCAAAGGCTCGGGCTCGGCCGAGATCATCGAGGCGAAGGCGCCGGAATCCCCGAACCCCGCCGACGGCAAGAGCGATGCGGCCGCACACAGCGAGACCACCGCCGCCGCCTCCGAGGCCGCGCGCGAGGCGCTGCAGAAGCGCGAGGAGGCCGCCTTCGCCTCCGCCGCCCAGTCGCTGCGCCAGGCGTTGCAGGACATGCCGGAGCTGGCCGAGCTGTCCAAGAACATCATCGTCGACGAGACGCCCGAGGGCCTGCGCATCCAGCTCGTGGACCAGGAGGGCCGCTCGATGTTCAACGAAGGCCAGACCCAGCCGAACGACCGCGCCAAGTTGCTGCTGCGGGCGGTCTCCAAGGTGATCAACCAGCTCCCCAACCGCATCAGCGTCTACGGCCACACCTCCACCAGCGCCAACGGCCAGAAGGCCGACAGCGACTGGCAGTTGTCGGCGTCCCGCGCCGACGCCTCCCGGCGGGTCCTGCAGGGCTCAGGCGTCGACGCCGATCGGGTCTACCAGGTCTCCGGCAAGGCCAATTCCGAGCCGCTGTACCCGGACGACCCCACCCTGCCCGGCAACCGGCGGATCGCCATTGTGCTGCTTCGTGAAGCTCCGGTGCTGCCCGCCGACGCCGGGCTCTGACGGACACCCTTGCGCAGGGGCCAAGCATGACGCCTAATCAAGCCAAGGCTCTTTGGTTCGAGAGCGAACGCAGGTCCGTGACGCAGCATTTTCCGACCCGACAGCTCAGGTTCTTCCTGACCGCTCCCTCGCCGTGCCCGTACCTGCCGGACCGGTTCGAGCGGAAGGTGTTTGCGCACCTGCCGCTGTCGGATGGGGCGGTGGTCAACGATTCCCTGACCCAGGTAGGCTTTCGCCGCTCGCAGAACATCGCCTACCGGCCGGCGTGCGAATCCTGCACGGCCTGCGTCTCGGCGCGGATCCCGGCGGCGGACTATGTCTTCTCGCGCTCGGAGCGCAAGACGCTGGCCCGCAACGAGGACCTGGAGCGTCACCTGGTCGAGGCCGAGGCGACCATGGAGCAGTTCGACCTGCTGCGCCGCTACCTTTTGGCCCGGCACGCCGACGGCGGGATGGCGGAGATGACCTGGCCCGACTACGTGGCCATGGTCGAGGACACCGCGGTCCGCACCCACGTGATCGAGTATCGCCGGCGCTCGCGTGACGGCGGCCCGGGAGACCTGGTGGCCTGCGCCCTGGTGGACCTGATGAACGATGGCCTGTCGCTGGTCTATTCGTTCTACGACCCGTCGCTGACCCGGCGCAGCCTGGGCTCGTTCATGATCCTCGACCACGTGATCCAGGCCGGGCTCACCAGCCAGCCCTACGTCTACCTGGGCTACTGGGTCCGCGGCAGCCTCAAGATGGACTACAAGGTCCGCTTCTCGCCTGTGGAGCTGCTCAAGCCCGAAGGCTGGGTGCTGATGGCCTCGCGCGACAAGGCCGGGCCGAAGGGCTAGCCGGCCCGATAGGCTAGGCGCCCTCCCCGGCGGCGGGCGAATCCCACGGGCCCGCGGGGTGGTCCAGGGCCGGCGCAGGCTGCGTCGCCTCCACGCGGCCTCCGGCGAATTTCACCAGGGCTTCGATCCGCTTATCGATCGGCGGGTGGGTGGCGAACAGCGACATGAGGCCGGTCTCGACGTTGTCGACGAACAGGCCCTGCACCGCTTCCGGCGACGGCAGGGCGGAATGGCCGGAGATCTTCTGCAGCGCCGCGATCATGGCGTCGGGATTGTGGGTCAGCTCCACCGAGCCGGCGTCGGCCACGAACTCGCGGCTGCGCGACAGCGACATGCGGATGACCAGGGAGAGCACATAGCCCACCGCCGCAATGACCAGGGCGAGGATGATGAAGAGGCCGCCGCCGCCCTTGCGGTCGCTGCGCGACCGGCCGCTCCCGCCCCACTGCACAGCCCGGAAGATGATCTGCGCGATCAGGCTGATGATCCCGGCGAACACCGAGGCGATCACCATGGTGCGCACGTCGCGGTTGATGACGTGGGTGAGCTCGTGGGCCAGCACCGCCTCCAGCTCCGGCGGGTCCAGCGTCGCCATGAGGCCGCGGGTGACGGTGATGGTGTACTGGCTGGCGTTCACGCCGCTGGCGAAGGCGTTCAGCGCGTCCGATTCGACGATCTGCAGCCGGGGCGTCTTCAGGCCGCGGGAGATGCAGAGGTTTTCCAGTAGGTTGTAGAGTTCAGGCTCCTGGGCGCGGGTGACCGGCTTGGCGTGCGTCGCGGCGCTGATGATCTTGGTGTTGGCGAAGTAGGCGACCGCGAACCAGGCCAGGGCCACGGCCAGCGAGACCGGGATCGCGCCCGCCAGCATCCGCATCGCGAACATGAAGTCGCCGCCGATCGAGCCAGTGGACGGCAGGAACCCCGCGCCCAGCAGCAGCAGTTCGAAGGCGAAGACGATGCCGATCAGCAGCACGGGAAACCCGGCCAGCAGGAAGGCCGATCGCAGGTTGTTGTTCCAGATGTGGGTCTTCAGGCCAACGGCTTGCATCGCGGCTCAGCTGTAGCGCACCGGCGCGCAAGGCCGGAATTGATTTTCACGACCGCCGACCCAAGTCTGGGTGGGAAGAGCGACTGCAGGAGGACCCGCCATGGGCGTCCAGTTGAACCATACCATCGTGCACAGCCGCGACCAGCAGGCCGGCGCCGAGTTCCTGGCGCAGATCCTGGGGCGGCCGGCGCCCACCCGGTTCGGGCCGTTCCATGTGGTCGAGCTGGACAACGGCGTCTCGCTCGACTTCCTGCACCACGATGCGCCGGAGCCGCAGCATTACGCCTTCCTGATCAGCGAGGCCGAGTTCGACACGATCTTCGACCGCATCCGCGAGCGCGGGCTCGACTATTGGGCCGATCCGGGCCGCACCCAGCCTGGCCGGATCAACCGCCACGACGGCGGCCGCGGCGTCTATTTCCCCGATCCCAGCGGGCATTACCTGGAGATCATCACCCAGCCGTATGGAAGCGGGGGCTAGCCAGGGTCGCCACACACACGAAGATCAACGAGAGTGCGGCGCGCATGGATATGGTGTGGAGGAAAACGCGTGGGACAATCCAAGGGGCATCGCCAAAGCCGGCTCCGCACTCTCTCGGAGAGCGAACTCGACGCCGAACAGACCGCCTGGGCCGGGCCGATGCTGAAGCGTTCCCGCGGCGGCCTGCAGGGCCCGATGAACGTCCTGGTCCGCAGCCCGGCGTTCGCCAATGCGATGAACGGGGTCGGCGACTTCCTGCGGCTGGAGACCGGCGGCATCCCCCCGAAGCTGCAGGAACTGGCGATTCTGGTCACCGCCCGCTTCTGGTCGGCGGATTATGAGTGGTGGGTGCACGTCCCCAAGGCGATCGCAGCGGGGATCGCGGAAGGCGCCATCGAGGATATCCGCGCGCGCCGCGCGCCCCGCGGCCTGATGCCGGACGAGCAAGCGGTGTTCGATGTCCTCGACGTCCTGCTCCGCGACAAGCAGGTGGATGACGCGACCTACGACCGGGCCCTGGCGGTCCTGGGGGAGGTCCCGCTGATCCACCTGGTCGCCTTCAGCGGCTTCTACGGCCTCCTCGCCCTGCTCCTCAACGCCACGGAGACCCACACCCCCGTGGTCCCCGAAAACCCACTGGAGGCGCTCGACGGCTAGGGGTGTCAGACGCTGGCGGATTCTCATCAGGCACGGCGCTGCACCCCTCATCCGTCCGCTTTGCGGCCACCTTCTCCCGCAACGGGAGAAGGAGGTTCTAGAACTTCACCGCGGGCGCGGTCTCCAGGGCGGGGCGGGCCTCGCCCAGGTCGAAGAATTCGCGGGGCTGGAAGCCCAGGGCGCCGGCGAACAGGACGGCCGGGAACTGCTGGATAGCGGCGTTGAACTCGCCCACGGCGTTGTTGAAGAACCGGCGGGCGGCGGCGAGCTTGTTCTCCACGTCGGAGAGCTCGGACTGCAAGGCGGCGAAGTTGGCGCTGGCCTTCAGGTCCGGATAGGCCTCGGAGAGCGCGAAGAGCCCGCGCAGGGCGCCGGACAGGGCGTTCTCGGCCTGGACCTTGTCGTTGACGCTGGTCGCGGCCATGGCGCTGTTGCGGGCGGCGATCACCGCCTCCAGCGTGCCGCGCTCATGGGTGGCGTAGCCCTTCACCGTCTCCACCAGGTTGGGGATCAGGTCGTGGCGCTGCTTGAGCTGCACATCGATGTCGGCGAAGGCCTGGTTGGACGCCTGGCGCAGCGCCACCAGGCGGTTATAGACGCCGATCGCCATGAAGATCAGCACGACGACGACGACCAGAATGATGATCGTGACCAGCATTGGTTTGCGGCTCCCGCCTTTCGCCCGCCCCCATGGCGGCGGCACAAGCTAACAGACAAGGCGGCATGATCCAGGCTCCTGCGCATCGACCCGGAGTCTGCGGCTTGCTAGATTCGCCGGCGTGACCCCCTCCCCGAGACTTTCCTCATGGCGCGACAGCTCCGGCTGAGGCTGCGACGCCCGGCCACCTACAGCCGCGCCGAGTTCGCCCAGGGCCCCTCCAACGCTGCGGCGGTGGCGGCGCTGGACGCCTGGCCGGCCTGGCACGGCGGGGCGCTGGTGCTGGTCGGCCCCGAGGGGGCCGGCAAGACGCACCTGGCCCAGGCCTGGGCGCACGGCGCCGGCGCGGTCGTGCTCGACCGGGACCGGCCCGAGGTGACCGCCGCTGAGGGCCGGCCGGCGCTGATGGAAGACGTGGACCGCGGCGCGCCCGACGAGGCGCTGTTCCACCTGATCAACATGGCCGGGCGCGCGGGCGGCGGCCTGCTGCTCACCGCGCGCGCCCCGCCGGCGGCCTGGCCCGCCGCCCTGCCCGACCTGCGCTCGCGCCTGAACGCCCTGCCGACGGCGATCATCGAGCCGCCCTGCGACGTCGTGCTGGAGGCTGTGCTGAGGAAACTCTTCCGCGAGCGGAGCATTCGCCCGAAGGATGAGGTCTATCCGTACCTGCTGCGGCGAATGGAGAGGTCTATTCCCCGTGCACGCGAAATCGTCAGGCGCCTGGACGAGGCCGCCGACGAGGCGGGACGGCCCGTTTCGCGCGCGCTCGCCCGGCAGATTCTCGAAGACGATAGTGAGAATCTTGACCTTTTCGGCTGAAGACTTAGGTCCATAAGATGGCCGCCCGTACGCGGGCCCGCCGCCCCTGGAGCCACCCGGAATGAACGACGCCACGCCCCTCTCCGCCGCGACGCTGGCGGCGACCGTGCGTCCGGGGCTCCATTGGGACGCGGCCCTGGCGCGCTCGCCGAACCGGTTCTTCAACCGTGAGATTTCGTGGCTGGCCTTCAACCGCCGGGTGCTGGCCGAGAGCAAGAACCCGCGCCATCCGCTGCTGGAACGCCTGAAGTTCCTGGCGATTTCAGCGAACAACCTCGACGAGTTCTACATGGTCCGGGTGGCGGGCCTGAAGGCGCAGGTGCGCGAAGGCGTGCAGACGCTGAGCCAGGACGGCTTGTCGCCAGCCGAGCAGCTCGCCAAGGTCAACGCCGAGGCGGCCGACGTCATGGCCGACCAGCAGGTGCGCTGGCGCGAGCTGTGCGTGGAGCTGGCCGCCGAGGGCCTGCGGGTGGTCTCGCCGCAGGAGGTGACCGCCGACGAGCACGCGGCGCTCGACGAAGAGTTCATGGCGCAGCTGTTCCCGGTGCTGACGCCGCTGGCCATCGATCCGGCCCACCCCTTCCCGTTCATACCCAACCTGGCCTTCTGCCTGGTGCTGAAGCTGAAGCAGGTGTCCGACGGACGGGTGCTCTACGCCCTGGCGCCGCTGCCCGCGCAGGTGGCGCGGTTCTGGGAGCTGCCGGCCCAGGGCATGCGGCGCAAGGCCCAGCGGAGGTTCCTGTCGCTCGAGAACGTCGTCAGCCTCTGCTTCGACCGGCTGTTCCCCGGCTGCGAGGTCCTGGGCCAGGGCGTCTTCCGGCTGATTCGCGATTCCGACGTGGAGATGGAGGAAGAGGCCGAAGATCTCGTGCGTGAATTCGAGGCGCTGCTGAAGCAGCGGCGCATGGGCTCGGTGGTCCGCGTCGAGCTCGAGGCGACCATGCCGGATGACCTGCGCGCCTTCATCACCACTAGCCTGAAGGCCAATCCCGAGGACGAGATCCTGATCGACGGGCTGCTGGGCCTGGACGAGCTGTCGCAGCTGATCCCCGCCGACCGCTCCGACCTGAAGTTCAAGCCGTTCGACCCGCGGTTCCCGGAACGGATCCGCGACCACGCGGGCGACTGCTTCGCCGCCATCCGCGAGAAGGACATCCTGGTCCACCACCCGTTCGAGAGCTTCGACGTGGTGGTGCAGTTCCTGCGCCAGGCGGCGCGCGACCCCAATGTGCTGGCGATCAAGCAGACGCTCTACCGCACCTCCTCGGACAGCCCCATCGTGGCGGCGCTGATCGAGGCGGCCGAGAACGGCAAGAACGTCACCGCCCTCGTGGAGATCAAGGCCCGCTTCGACGAGGCGGCGAACCTGAAGTGGGCGCGCGACCTGGAACGCGCCGGCGTCCACGTCGTGTTCGGCTTCGTGGAGTACAAGACCCACGGCAAGCTCTCGATGGTGGTGCGCCGTGAGGGCGACACCCTGCGCACCTACTGCCACTTCGGCACCGGCAACTACCACCCGGTGACGGCGCGGATCTATACGGACCTGTCGCTGTTCACCACCGACGCGGCCCTGGGGCAGGATTCGGCGCGGCTGTTCAACTACATCACCGGCTACGCCCTGCCCGAGAAGATGGAGAAGCTCTCCTTTTCGCCGGTCACCATGAAGCGCGACCTCCTGCGGCTGATCGCCCATGAGGCGGAGAACAAGGCCGCGGGCCTGCCGGCCGGGATCTGGGCCAAGCTGAACTCCCTGGTGGACCCGGTGCTGATCGACGCCCTGTATGCGGCGAGCCAGGCCGGCGTGCCCATCGACCTGGTGATCCGCGGGATCTGTTGCCTGCGGCCGGGCGTTCCGGGGCTTTCGGAGAACATCCGCGTGAAGTCGATCGTCGGCCGCTTCCTGGAGCACGCTCGCATCGTGGCCTTCGCCAACGGCGCGCCGATGCCCTCGGGCGAGAACCGGGTGTTCATCTCCTCGGCCGACTGGATGCCCCGCAATCTCGACCGCCGGGTCGAGGTGCTCACCCCCATCGAGATCCCGACCGTGCACCAGCAGGTGCTGCAGCAGATCATGGTCGCGAACCTGAAAGACGAGGCGCAAAGCTGGACGCTGGACGGCGAGGGCCGCTATACGCGGGACCCGTCCTGGGACCACCCGAGCGCCTTTTCCGCGCACGAGTACTTCATGACCAACCCCAGCCTCTCGGGACGGGGGCAGAAGGTGAAGGACATGCCGCGCGCGATCGATCATGTGGCCACGCGCGGATAGCCCGGCTCCGTCCATCGTGAGCGAGGTCGCCGACGGCCGCCAGGCCGCGGTGATCGACGTCGGCTCCAATTCCGTGCGCCTCGTGGTCTACCGCCTGGAGGGCCGGGCGATCTGGACCGTCTTCAACGAAAAGGCCCTGGCGGGGCTGGGACGCGACCTCCCGGAGACCGGCCGGCTGTCGCCGCAGGGCGTGGAGACTGCGCTCACCGCCCTGCGCCGTTTCCGCGTGGTGCTGGAGGGCTGGCCCGACGCCGACGTCTACACGGCGGGTACGGCCGCCGTGCGCGAGGCCGCCGACGGCCGCGCCTTCCTGCGTCGGGTCGAGGACGAAATCGGGCTGAAGATCCGCGTGCTCTCGGGCGAGGAGGAAGCTCGCTACGGCGCGCTGGGGGTGATCGCGGGCGAGCCCGGCGCGGAGGGGGTGGTGGGCGACCTGGGCGGCTCCAGCCTGGAACTGGTGCAGGTCCACGCCGGCCAGCCCGGCGACGGCGTCAGCTTGCCCCTGGGCCCCTTCGCCCTGGGCGCGCCGCGAGCGATGAACATCGAGCAGACCCGCAAGCTCATCGAGGCGCAGCTGCGGCCCGTCGCCGGTCGATTCGCCAGCCGCGAGTTCCACGCCGTCGGCGGCGCCTGGCGCAACCTGGCTCTGTTGCACATGGAGATGTCGGCCTACCCGCTGCACGTCACCCACCAGTACGAGATGACGCGCAGGGAGGCCCTCGACGTGGCCCGCTTCGCCGCACGCCAGTCCAAACAATCGCTGGAACGGATCGAAGGCCTCTCCAAGAAGCGCTTCGACACCCTGCCCTACGCGGCCCTGGTGCTGGAGGCGCTGATCGAGCGGCTGGAGGTGCAGCGGATCGTGATCTCCGCGTACGGGGTGCGCGAGGGCCTGCTGCTGGAGTCGATGCCGGCGCAGGACCGCACGCGCGATCCGCTGATCGCAGGCTGCGAGGCCCTGACCAACGTGCGGGGCCTCACCCAGCCGCTGGGCATGGCGCTGGAGGCGTGGCTGGGGCCGGCGTTCGGCGTGTTGGAGCCGCTTTTCGGGGCGCGAGATCCCGTCCTTACCGCCGCGGCCTGCCGGCTGGCCGATCTCGGCGCGCGGCTGCACCCCGACCACCGGGCCGACGTGGTGTTCGAACAGGTGCTGCGCGCCCCGCTGGCGGGCATGAACCACGCCGAGCGGGCGTTCCTGGCCTGCACCCTGTTTTCGCGGCACACGACGGCTGTCACCACGCCGGAACCCCAGGCCGTGGCCCGCCTGCTCACCGCCGAGCGCCGGCAGCGGGCCCGGGCGCTGGGCGCGGCGATCCGGCTGGGCTGCGACCTCTCGGGCCGCAACCCGCGCCTGCTGCCGAAGGCGGCGCTGGCGATCCACGGCGAGCGGCTGCTGCTGTCGGCGGCGCCCGGCTGGCACGACATGCTGCTGGGCGAACAGACCGCTAAGCGGGCGGCGACGCTGGCCGGCGTGCTGAAGCTCAAGCTGCAGGTCGGGTGAGGCGCCGCGGCCTCAGAAATCGACGATCAGCGCCATCCGGCTGTGCGTCCCCGCACCGCCCGCCACGGCCCGACCAATCAGTCCGTGCAGGCCGACGCCGTCTCGCAACCTCCAGACGCCGCCGAGGTTGACCTCGGCCTCGCGCCCGCCCCCGCGCTGCAGGGAGGCGTCGGCGGCGACCTCTGCGCCGAGCCACCAGCGATCGCCGAGCGCGCGCTCCGCCAGGATGCTCATCGGCGCGTGGTCCTCGCGGCCTGACCTGGCGTAGGCGAGCTGCGCCGTAAGTCGATAGCGGCCGATGACCTTGCTCGCGGCCAGCGGCAGCACGAACTGGACGACGCCCTCGCCTGCGCCGCTCAGCCCGGCCGGAAGGATCAGGGTCGGCTCCAGACCCAGCGCCGCGCCGGCCTCCGTCTCCGCAAGCACCACCACCTTGACCGCGACTTCGGTGTCGCCAAGGGCGCTGTGGCGAGGCCCATGCCCGCGCGAGGCGATCGACGAGGCGACGGCCGCCTCCCAGCGCTCGCCCAACGGAAACACCAGTTCAAAGCCGTCCGAGCGGCGGTCGTCGGCGCCGTCGTGCTCGCGGCTGCCCACCCAGGCGAGCTCAACGTCGTCGGCGAGCGTCAGGTCGGTGACCTCGTAGAGCGGGGAATCGCAGCGGGCCGGGGGCGCGGCGACTCCCAGACAGAAGCCTGCCGCCAACGCAGCCAGCACGCGCATGATCAGGCCGCCTCCGACTCGGACGCGGACCCGCTCATAGCGGCCTGCGCCAGGACCTCGTAGAGTCCCTCGACGGTGATCGGCTTGGCGAGATGCGCGTCAAGGCCTGCCGCCAGGTACTCCGCCACCTGGTGCGGCATGGCGTTGGCGGTGACCGCCACGATCGGCGTGTGCGGCTGGCGCCGTTCCGCCTCGATCCGACGGATCTCGCGGGTGGCCAGCACGCCGTCCAGCACCGGCATCTGAATGTCCATCAGGACGAGGTCGTACGCGCCCGCCTGCCAGGCCTCCACCGCTTGACGGCCGTCCTCGACAATCACCGCGTCCACGCCCAGCACCTGCAGCAGCACCTGGATGACCAGCCGGTTGGTCGGATTGTCGTCAGCGGCCAGGACGCGGAGGCATGCGAAGTCAAGGCGGGCGTCCGCCTCCTCCGGCTCCGAATGGGCCTCGGCCAGCGCCTCCCCCAGCCATGGCAGCGGAAGGCGGACGTCGAAGGTCGTACCGACGCCGACCGTGCTGCGCACCGCGATGGCGCCGCCCATCTGACCGACGATGTGGCGGCAGATGGCGAGCCCCAGGCCCGTGCCGCCAAATCGGCGCATGGTCGAACTGTCCGCCTGCACGAACTTCTCGAACAGCCTGGGCAGCACGTCAGGGGCGATGCCGATGCCGGTGTCGGAAACCGAGATCGCCAGTTCCTTGCCCGCCACGCCCGGCGCGGCGTCGATCTGCACGCGCGCGCCGCCCTCCTGGGTGAATTTCAGCGCATTGGAGACCAGATTGTAGATCAGCTGCCGGGTGCGCACCGCATCGCCGCGCCAGCGGCCCTTGGCGTCGTCGCCGATTTCCAGCACGCACGCCACGCCCTTGGCCTCCGCTACCGCGGCGAACGTGGCGCAGGCCTCGCGGGCCACCTCCTCCAGGTCGAAGGGCTCCGACTCCAGCTCCATGTGGCCGGCTTCGATCTTCGAGATGTCCAGGATGTCGTTCAGGACCGTCAGGAGGTCGCCCCCGGATTTCGAGATCACCAGCAGTTGCTTGCGCTGGGCGCGCGTCAGGCGGCTCATGGACAAGGCCTGGGCCATGCCGAGGACGCCGTTCAGCGGGGTGCGGATCTCGTGGCTCATATTGGCCAGGAATTGCGACTTCAGGACGCTGGCTTCCTCGGCGGCGTCACGCGCTGCGGTCAGCGCCTGCAGGCTCTGGCGCAGCCGCACGTCGTGGGCCTCGAGGTCCGCGAGCAGGCTGTTGAAGGTCTCCGTCAGGCGTCCGAACTCGTCCCGCGTGGTCACCTTGATCCGGGCGCTGAAGTCGTGCGAACCGCGCGCCGACTCCATGCTGCGACCGAGCGTGTGCAGCGGGCGCAGAGACCGGCGCGCCAGGCCCTTGGCGAGAATGGCGGAGACCAGGATCCCGAACAGCGACAGCGCCACGGCCATCCAGGCGTTGCGCTTCGCCGATTCGGTGATCTCGGCCCCATGCGCCCGCACGACGAGCGTGCTCGCGCGTCCGTCGGCGGCGCGGTGTGGCACGCGGATCAGCAGGTGGTCGCCGCGGAATTCGGCGACGGGCTCGGAGCCGTTCGGCCGCTGCAGCGGCGCTGCGTCGGGGTCACGCGGGGCCTTCAGCACAATGCGTTCGCCGGAGGCGGCGAACCAGACGGCGTCCTCGGCGTGCTCGTTGCCCTGCGCCACCGCGCTGGCCGCCTCCAGCAGCCGCGGGTCGTCGCGTTCGACCGCTGCAGCCGCCATCGGGGCGATCAACCGGGCCAGTTGCGTCTGGTCGTGGACAAGATCTGCCCGGTCGTTCCTGTAGTCCTGCCATTGGAAAAGCGGAAACGCCAGCGCCAGCGCGCTGATCGTCGAGATGAGGCTAAGCACGACCACCTTGGTCTCGAATGACGCTCGCGGCGTCACCTGCGCCGCCGCGGAATACTGTCGCCACCCGACATGCTTCATACGTTTCGCTTTCGTCAGAACATGTCGACCCTTGGTGTTCAGCGTTAAGTTGCGGACAAATTGGACCAAATCGCGCGCGTGCCGAATCGTCGCACTTGTGGCGCTGATGGGGATCGAGCGCCCGGTCTCGGCGCCGAAACGGCAAGAGGGCGGCGCTCCGGTCGCCCGGAACGCCGCCCTCTCATGCAGATCCGTTGGGGTGATCTGCGCCGCTCGGTGTCCTCGAGACGATAAGCTCGGGGTCGCCCCTTCGCCCTCGGTTGCTCCCGGATCGCCTGCCCGCTCGGCCTCCCGGTTCCCCGGTCCGCCCGCGCCGCAGTCCCGCTCGGTGATTGCAGGCTGCGCCCCGCGGCGGCGGCGGGCAAGGGGATGCTCCGCACACGCTGTTCATGAGACCGCGCGAAGGCCGTGGGAAAATTGTGGATGGCTTGTGGAGCGAGCGCCTCGGGCCAAGCCAGCGCACGGATCTCCGACTATCCACCGCACATTCTCAGGATCGTCCTCGCGGGGCTTGGCGCGACTCCGGCCCTCCCGGGCGCCCGACGGCAAATTGTCGCGGCCCGCCAAAACGTGGCTTCCGGGGCAACAACCAACGCGAATATTACTTAGGGGTTAACTACTTCTGGTTACGCCGGATCAGCGGAGGCGCGATCCGACTCGCGCCCGAATCCGCAGATTTTTCTTTTAATTTCCAATAATTTATTCACCCCCAGGGCACCCACCTATGTCAGCGCGACGCACCGAACTCCTGTTCCTCGATCCGAAGGTGGCGAACTTCCCGGCGCTGGGGGCCGATCAGGCGCCGGGCGTCGAGATCCACCGGCTCGACGGGAACCGGGACGGGCTGGCGCAGATCGCCGGCGTGCTCGCGGAGCGCACGGACATCGACGCGCTGCACGTCATCTCCCACGGCGCCGAGGCCTCTATCCAGCTTGGTGCGGGGCACGTCACCGCCGACATCCTGAGCGCCCGCTCGGGCGAACTGGCGCGCATCGGCGCCGCGCTGAAGCCGGGCGGCGACATCCTGATCTACGGGTGCGAGGTGGGCGCGGGCGACGCCGGCGCGGCCTTCGTCGCGGCGCTCAGCGCCGCCACCGGCGCCAACGTGGCGGCCTCCACCGGCCTGACCGGCGCCGCGCGCCTGGGCGGCGACTGGGCGCTGGAACGGGCCGCAGGCGTGGTGGCGACGCGCGCGCTGCAGTTCTCGGACTATGACGGCGTGCTGCCGTCGATCGCCGGCACGGTCAGCGCCAGCGGTCAGGCCAACGGCACTAACTTGGGATCAACCTTCACCGATGGCGAAGGTGGGTCGGCTGACATCCTTGGCATCGACTACAGCATGTTCTTTGCGAACGGCGCAAACACCCCGGTCGATTCCGTGTTCTACGTCGCAACAGCCCCTAACCCTACGTTAGTAGGCACCTATGAGGGAACTTACGACAAATTCATTATATCCAGTGTTGGCGGGGAAGAGTTTGACCTTAATAGTTATTATTATCAAGACGGTTACGGACGCAACGCAAACTGGACCGCAACAGGATATAGAGACGGCATACAGATCGGAACTCAAGATTATACAGTAGTTCAGGCTGGAAATTCCGATAAGACCGTCGCTCTGTCCAGTGACTTCGACAATGTGGACACGGTCATCATTACTGCGGCAGGCGGGCTCTCTGGCGGCCATGTCTGGGGTGGTTTCAACAATTTCGTCTTCGGCGACCCTGTGGTGGTTCCGGACGTCACGCCGCCCACCGTGGGTGTCGTGGTCGCCGACAACGCCCTGAAGGTCGGCGAGACCTCGCTGGTCACCTTCACCTTCTCGGAGGCGGTCACCGGTTTCACCAACGCCGACCTGACCATCGCCAACGGCACGCTCACGGCGGTGAGCTCTTCGGACGGCGGGACCACGTGGACGGCGACGTTGACGCCCACCGCCAGCGTCACCGACGCCACCAACCTGATCACGGTCGACATGACCGGCGTCATCGACGGCGCCGCCAACCCCGGCGTCGGCACGACCAATTCCAACAACTACGCCGTCGACACCGTCCGCCCGACCGCCACCCTCGTGGTGGCCGACAACGCGCTGAAGATCGGCGAGACCTCGCTGGTCACCATCACCTTTTCCGAGGCGGTGAGCGGCTTCACCAACGCCGACCTGACCGTCGCCAACGGCACGCTGACGGCCGTGTCCTCCAGCGACGGCGGGATCACCTGGACATCGACGTTCACGCCCACCGCCAGCATCACCGACGCCACCAACCTCATCACCCTCGCAAACACCGGCGTCAGCGACCTGAGCGGAAACGCCGGCTCCGGCACCACTGATTCCAACAACTACGCCATCGACACCGCCCGGCCCACGGCCACCATCGTCATGGCCGACACCGCCCTGAAGATCGGCGAGACCTCGCTGACGACCATCACCTTCTCGGAGGCGGTCAGCGGGTTCACCAACGCCGACCTGACCATCGTCAACGGCACGCTGACGTCCGTGTCCTCCAGCGACGGCGGGATCACCTGGACGGCGACCTTCACGCCCAGCGCCAGCATCAACGACACCACCAACCTCATCACGCTGGACAACACCGGGCTTAGCGACCTGAGCGGAAACGCCGGCTCAGGGACCACCGATTCCAACAACTACGCCGTCGACACCGTGCGACCGACGGCCACCATCGTCGTGGCCGACCCGACCCTGACGGCCGGCGAGACCTCGCTGACGACCATCACCTTCTCCGAGGCGGTGAGCGGCTTCACCAACGCCGACCTGACCATCGCCAACGGCACACTCACGGCGGTGAGTTCCAGCGACGGCGGGATCACCTGGACGGCGACGTTCACGCCGACAGCCAGCATCACCGACGCCAGCAACCTCATCACCCTCGCCAACACCGGCGTGGCCGACTTGGCCGGCAATACCGGCTCCGGAACCACGGACTCCAACAACTACGCCATCGACACGGTGCGCCCGACCGCCACCATCGTCGTCGCCGACAATTCGCTGGCGGTCGGCGAGACCTCGCTGGTCACCATCACCTTCTCCGAGGCGGTCACCGGCTTCACCAACGCCGACCTGACCATCGCCAACGGCACGCTGACGTCCGTGTCCTCCAGCGACGGCGGGATCACCTGGACATCGACGTTCACCCCCACCGCCAGCATCGCCGACACCACCAACCTGATCACGCTGGACAACACCGGGGTGATGGCCGCGTCCGGCAATGTCGGCTCCGGGACCACTGATTCCAACAACTACGCCATCGACACCGCCCAGCCCACGGCCACCATCGTGATGGCGGACACCGCCCTGAAGGTCGGCGAGACCTCGCTGACGACCATCACCTTCTCCGAGGCGGTCACCGGCTTCACCAACGCCGACCTGACCATCGCTAACGGCACGCTCACGGCCGTGTCCTCCAGCGACGGCGGAATCACCTGGACGGCGACGTTCACCCCCACCGCCAGCATCGCCGACACCACCAACCTGATCACGCTGGACAACACCGGGGTGAGCGACGTGAGCGGAAACGCCGGCTCAGGGACCACCGATTCCAACAACTACGCCGTCGACACGTTGCGCCCGACCGCCACCATCGTCATGGCCGACACTGCCCTGAGCGCGGGCGAGACCTCGCTGACGACCATCACCTTCTCCGAGGCGGTCAGCGGCTTCACCAACGCCGACCTGACCATCGCCAACGGCACGCTCACGGCCGTGTCCTCCAGCGACGGCGGAATCACCTGGACGGCGACGTTCACCCCCACCGCCAGCATCGCCGACACCACCAACCTGATCACGCTGGACAACACCGGGGTGAGCGACGTGAGCGGAAACGCCGGCTCAGGGACCACCGATTCCAACAACTACGCCGTCGACACCGTCCGCCCGACCGCCACCATCGTCGTGGCCGATGCGGCCCTCACAGCCGGTGAAACCTCGCTGGTCACCGTCACCTTCTCCGAGGCGGTCACCGGATTCTCGAACGCCGACCTGACCATCGCCAACGCAACCCTGTCGGCGGTGTCCTCCAGCGATGGCGGCGTCACCTGGACCGCGACCCTGACCCCGACGGCCAGCATCACCGACGCCACAAACCTGGTCACCCTCGACAACACCGGCGTGGCCGCGGTCGCCTCCGGCAACGCCGGGACCGGGACCACCGACTCCAACAACTACGCCATCGCCTCCGTTCGCCCGACGGCTTCCATCGTCGTGACGGACAACGCCTTGAAGGTGGGCGAGACCTCGCTGGTGACGGTGACCTTCTCCGAGGCGGTCAGCGGCTTCACCAACGCCGACCTGACCATCGCCAACGCCACCCTGTCGGCGGTCTCCTCCGCCGACGGCGGCGTCACCTGGACCGCGACCCTGACCCCGACGGCCAGCGTCACCGACGCCACAAACCTGGTCACCCTGGACAACATCGGGGTGGCCAACGCCGCCGGCAACGCCGGAACCGGTGTGACAGACTCCAACAACTATGCCGTCGACACCACCCGGCCTACGGCGACCATCGTGCTCGCCACGCCGAACCTGACGCAGGGCCACACCTCGGCGGTGACCATCAGCTTCAACGAGGCGGTCACCGGCTTCACCAACGCCGACCTGACCATCGACAACGGCACGTTGAGCGCTGTGGCGTCCAGCGACGGCGGAACCACCTGGACCGCCACGCTGACCCCCACCGACGCCCTTTCCGACGCCACCAACGTCATCACTCTCGACAGAGCCGGGGTGAGCGACCTGGCGGGCAATGCGGGTGTCGGCGTCGCCTCGTCGAGCAACTATACCATCGACACGACCACCCCGACGCCGACCCCAACACCGACGCCGACCCCGACACCGACCCCGACACAGGCGGGCACGGTCGGCGACGACAGCATCACCGGCGACAGCCAGAGCAACACCATCGCCGGAGGCGAGGGCGCCGACATCGTCTCGGCGGGCGGGGGTGACGACTCCGTCTCCGGCGGCGAGGGCGACGACGTGCTGCAAGGCAACATCGGCGCCGACAACATCGCCGGCGGCGTCGGCGCGGACGTCATCTACGGCGGCCAGGACAACGATGTCCTGCAGGGCAACACCGGCCAGGACCACCTGTACGGCGACAAGGGCTCCGACACCCTGGCCGGCGGCCAGGATGAAGACATGGTGCAGGGCGGCCTCGATGACGACTATGTCTCCGGCGACAAGGGCGACGACGTCGTCCGCGGCGGCCAGGGCGACGACATCGTGCTCGGCGGCGACGGCAACGACTATGTGTCCGGCGACCTGGGCTCCGACACCATGACCGGCGGCCTGGGCGCCGACATCTTCCACAGCTTCGGCGCGGCGGGTCTCGACCGGATCACCGACTTCAACCTGGCCCAGGGCGACCGGCTGATGCTCGATCCCGGCACGACCTACACCCTGGTCCAACTGGGCGCCGACGCCGTCATCAACATGGGCGGCGGCGGCCAGGTGATCCTCGCCAACGTGCAGCTCTCCAGCCTCTCCGGCGACTGGATCTTCGGCGCCTAGGCTGCAAGCCGGAAGGCGTCCAGGGAGGCCGGTGCTCTAACCGGCCTCCGCGGCGCGGGGGGCGCGGCGGACCTCGACGACCCGCACCCGGGTGCCGTCGAGCACCAGGCCGAGTTCGCCGCGCTTCAGCTTCAGCGCATCGGCGCCGAAGGCTTCGCGCCGCCAGCCGGTGAGCGCCGGGGTGTCGGCGTTGTCGTCGTTGGCGATCAGTTCCAGGTCGGAGACGGTGGCGATCAGCTTGGAGGCGACGCCGGCGTCCTCGGCCCGGGCCTTCAGCAACACCTTCAGGAGCTCCACCACCGCGCCGGCCGCGGGCGACGTGGGCGCGCGGGTCTTGGCGATGACCGGGGCGTAGGCCTCCGGGTCCTTCAGCGACTCGCGGATCGCCGCCAGCAGTTCCGGCCCGAACCGCGATCCGGAAAAGCCCTTGGGCACCGAGCGCAGCCGCTCCAGCGCATCCGGGTCCGTCGGGGCCTGGGTGGCGATTTCGTCGATGGCCTCGTCCTTGAGGATCCGGCCGCGCGGCTGGTCGCGCAGCTGGGCGGTGCGCTCGCGCCAGGCGGCGACGCCGCGGAAGATCGCCAGGTACTTGGCCGTGTGCCGGCGCGGCTTCAGCCGCTTCCAGGCGTTTTCCGGCTCCACGTCGTAGTTGGCCGGGTCGGTCAGCCCCTTCATGTCGTCGGCCACCCAGGCGTAGCGCCCCTCCTTCTCGAGGCGGGCGTGCAGCATCGGATAGAGGCGGGCCAGATGGGTGACGTCGGCGAGCGCATAGGTGAGCTGGGCCTCCGACAGCGGGCGGCGCGCCCAGTCGGTGAACCGGCTGCTCTTGTCGAGCTCGATCTTCAGCATCTGGCGCACCAGGGCGTCATAGGCGATCTGCTCGCCGAATCCGGCCGCCATCCCGGCCACCTGGGTGTCGAACAAAGGCTCCGGCATCCCCTTGAGATTGTAGAAGATCTCGACGTCCTGGCGCGCGGCGTGGAACACCTTCAGGATCGAGCGATCACGCATGATCTCCAGGAACGGCTCCAGGTCGATCCCCTCGGCCAGGGGATCGATCACCGCCTCGGCGGTGGGGGTCGCCGCCTGGATCAGGCAGAGCTTCGGCCAATAGGTCGTCTCGCGCATGAACTCGGTGTCCACGGCGACGAATTCCTGGCCTTTCAGTTGTTTGCAGAACGCCTCGAGGTCTGCGGTGGTGGTGATGGGCGTCATCCGCTAGCTATAGCCCCGCGCCCGCCCGAGTCTGCAAGCCCGCGATGCGCATGACGGTGATTTTAGCAAGGCGATGCGTTCCATGACCGACCGGCCGAACGGGCTCACCTACGCGCAAGCCGGCGTCGACATCGAGGCCGGGAACGCCCTGGTGGAGCGGATCAAGCCCCTGGCCAAGGCCACCCGCCGGCCGGGCGCCGAGGCGTCGCTGGGCGGGTTCGGCGCCCTCTTCGACCTGAAGGCCGCGGGCTATTCCGATCCGCTGCTGGTGACCACCACCGACGGCGTCGGCACCAAGCTGAAGCTGGCCATCGAGACCGGCCGGCACGGGACAGTGGGGATCGACCTGGTCGCCATGTGCGTCAACGACCTGTTGGCGCAGGGCGCCGAGCCGCTGATGTTCCTGGACTATTTCGCCACCGGCAAGCTGGACGTCGAGGCCGCGGCGACCGTGGTGGCGGGCATCGCCGAAGGCTGCCGGCTGGCCGGGGCGGCGCTGGTCGGCGGCGAGACCGCCGAGATGCCGGGCATGTACGCCGAGGGGGACTACGACCTCGCGGGCTTCTCGGTGGGCGCGGTCGACCGCGACAAGGTGCTGCCCAGGCTGGGCGACCAGAGGCCCGGGGACCTGATGATCGGCCTGGCCTCGTCCGGCCCGCATTCCAACGGCTATTCCCTGGTGCGCCGGATCGTCGAGCGCTCGGGCCTGGCCTGGGACGCTCCGGCGCCCTTCGCGCCTGGCCAGGGGCTGGCCGAAGCCCTGCTCGCGCCCACCCGCATCTATGTGAAGAGCGTGCTGCCGCAGATCCACGCCGGTCGGCTCAAGGGCCTGGCGCACATCACGGGGGGCGGCCTGATCGAGAACCCGCCGCGGGCGATCGCCGACGGGCTGGTCCCGCGGTTCGACTGGGACGCCTGGGCGCTGCCGGCGGTGTTCGCCTGGCTGCAGCAAGCCGGCGGCGTCGCCGAGCACGAGTTGCGCCGGACCTTCAACTGCGGCGTGGGGCTGCTGCTGATCGCCGGGCCGCAGGCGGCGTCGGCGGTGCTGGCGGACCTGCTCGCCGCCGGCGAGGACGCCTTCGTCTGCGGGGAGCTGGCGGCCGCCTGAATCAAAAAGAAAAGCCCTTCCCCATCGACGGGGGAAGGGCTGGGTCGGCTGGTGATCGCTGAGCGATCGATCGAAGCGTAAGCCTAGTGCTTGTGCTTCTTCGCCTTCTTGGCCGCAGCGTCGTCCGTGGAGGTCGAGCCGGCCGTGGTCGCGCCGCCGGAAGAGGTCGTCGAGTCCTTGGCGGCTTCCGCCGGCGGAGCCGTATCGGTCGACGTGGAGCTGGCCGAGGTGTCTGTAGTGGTCGAACTGGCCGACGGGGCGCTCGTGTCCGCGGGCGCGCTCGTGTCCGCCGGGGGGGCGGTCGACGAGGTGGCGCCGGCCGGCGTGCTCGTGCTGGCGGCAGGCGCCTGACCGGCCTTGTCGGTGGAGGTCGCGGAGCTTTGCGCCAGGGCCGGAACAGCGGCGAACAGAGCGGCGGCGGCGACGCCCGCGGACAGGATTTTAAGGATCATCTGGAGTCTCCCGTGCGGCCCGACCCATGTCGAACCAATCTTGAAGCCGGGCACAGCACTGTTATTTCGTGGCGTTACAAGGGCGACAAACGGAAGATATGGCCACCACAGTCCTAATTGTCGCCTTGATGACGCCCGAATCCATTCGAGCCCCAGGTCTTGGGTCAGGTCCGGGATTGAATCGCCGGGCGAATATTTTGATCTAGGCGTACAGAAACGCGTTTACAGCCAAGCTTTGCGATTGTTACCTGGACGTTGCTGGAAATTGGCGCTCCTGACACGAAACCGCGCCCTCGCGGGCAGGGTGATTGCATATTGTTCGCGGACGAACTTTTCGTCCCCTTCTCCCGCAAAGGGAGAAGGATCGCGCGTCCAACGCCGCCCGCCTGTCCCTGCCGCCGCAGGGACAGGCGGTCCGCGGACAGGAATTACGGCGGCGAGGTCCCCGCGCCGGCCTTAGCCGACGATTTCGTCGTCGGTGAAGAACTGGGCGATTTCGATCTTGGCGTTCTCCAGGCTGTCGGAGCCGTGGACCGAGTTCTCGCCGACGTTCTTGGCGTAGAGCTTGCGGATGGTGCCCGCCGCGGCGTCGGCCGGGTTGGTGGCGCCCATCACTTCGCGGTAGCGGGCGACGGCGTTGTCGCCCTCCAGCACCTGCACCACCACCGGCTGGGCGGTCATCTGGGCCACCAGTTCGCCGTAGAACGGGCGTTCCTTGTGGACCTCGTAGAACTTCTTCGCCTGGGCCTCGCTGAGCCGGATGCGGCGTTGAGCGACGATGCGCAGACCGGCCTCTTCGATCAGCGCGTTGATCTTGCCGGTCAGATTACGCTCGGTGGCGTCCGGCTTCAGGATCGAGAAGGTGCGTTCGGTCATGGGGCGTTTGGCCTGATTGTGCGTTGCGAGAGGCGCGGCTTATAGACGAAAGGCCGCCGCGGCCTCAAGCCACGCTGGCGAGCCCGGACCGGTTCTGTTAGGAACCGCGCCTTGGATGTGGAGACGGCGGATGCGGCCCTAGGTCGGACGCGACTTGCGCCCTGGAACTCGCGGGCCTCGGCCCGCGCCCATTCACCCGCCTGCGATTCCACCATGCTCCAGATCAATGACCTCGTGTTCGACGCCTGGGGCCGCCGCTTTTTCGACGGCGCCTCGGTCACCCTGCCCAAGGACTCCAAGGTCGGCCTGGTGGGTCGCAACGGCGTCGGCAAGACCACCCTCTTCAAGCTGATCCGGGGCGAGCTGGTCCTTGGCTCGGGCGAGATCAACCTGCCCAAGGCCGCCCGGATGGGCTCGGTCGACCAGGAGCACCCGGCCACGCCGGTCTCGCTGCTGGACACCATATTGGTCGCCGACGAGCGTCGCGCCGGCCTGATGGCCGACCTGGAGATCGCCGAACCGGAGCACCTGGGCGAGATCTACGCCCAGCTCAACGAGATCGACGCCGACCGGGCGCCCTCGCGGGCCGCCGAGATCCTGTCGGGCCTGGGCTTCTCCAACGCCGACCTGGCCCGGCCGATGGCGGAGTTCTCCGGCGGCTGGCGGATGCGGGTGGCCCTGGCCGCGGCGCTGTTCGCCGAGCCCGACCTGCTGCTGCTCGACGAGCCCACCAACTACCTCGACCTGGAAGGGGCGCTGTGGCTGGAGGCGCGGCTGCGCAAATACCCCTACACCGCGATGATCATCAGCCACGACCGCGAGCTCTTGAACAACTCCGTCGACCACATCCTGCACCTGGCGGACGGCAAGCTGGAGCTCTACGCCGGCGGCTACGACGACTTCGAGCACCAGCGGGCCGAGAAGATGCGTCTGCAGGAAGCCATGCGCGGCAAGATCGAAGCCAAGCGCGCGCACATGCAGGCCTTCGTCGACCGCTTCCGCGCCAAGGCGTCGAAGGCGACCCAGGCCCAATCGCGCCTGAAGATGCTGGCCAAGCTGCCGCCGGTGGAAGCGACCATCGAGGAGCGCGTGGTCCCCTTCACCCTGCCCTCGCCCGAGCGGCCGCTGGCGCCGCCGCTGATCCGGGTCGAGGGCGTCAGCGTCGGCTACGGCGGCGGCCCGCCGATCCTGCGCGGCATGAACCTGCGCCTCGACGTGGACGACCGCATCGGGCTGCTGGGCGTCAACGGCGCCGGCAAGTCGACCTTCGCCAAGATGGTCGCCGGCGCCCTGCCGGTCTCGCACGGCGACATGCACCGCGACCGCCGCATGCGGGTGGGCTGGTTCCACCAGCATCAGATCGAGGCCATGGACCCGACGGACACGCCCCTGGAGATCATCCGCCGCGCCCTGCCGCACGAGACCGAGGCCAAGCGGCGCTCGCGGCTGGCGCAGTTCGGCCTGCCGGCGCTGAAGGTGGAGACCACCGTCGCCAACCTCTCCGGCGGCGAGCGGGCGCGACTGCTGCTCAACATGGTGGCCATGGAGCGGCCGCACCTGCTGATCCTCGACGAGCCCACCAACCACCTGGACATCGATTCGCGCCGCGCCCTGCTGGACGCGCTGAACGACTACGAGGGCGCGGTGATCCTGATCACCCACGACCGCTCGCTGATGGAGCTGGTGGCCGACCGGCTGTGGCTGGCCGCCGACGGAACCATCAAGCCGTTCGACGGCGACATGGAGGACTACGCCCGCTTCGTCCTCGACCGCGCCCGCGTGGCGTCCCGCGCGCCCTCGCAGGTCGCCGCGCCCGAGCCCGTCGCCGCCCCGCCGCCGGCGCCGCGGAAGGGCAAGGTCCCCACGGGAACCGCCCGCCGCCGCGCCGAGGCGGCGGAAGCCGCCCTGGCCCGCGCCGCTGACGCGCTCGCCCAGATCGACCGGGCGTTGGCCGACCCGGCGATCTTCACCGCCCAGCCCGCCAAGGCCGCCGATCTCGGGCGCCGCCGTCTCGCCGCCCAGGCCGGCATGGAAGCCGCCGAGGCCGAGTGGGTCGAGGCGCACGAAGCCTATGAGGCGCTTAAGAGCGACGCGTGAGCGGCGAGCCTTCCGGGGACATGCACGCCCCGTGCGTGTCCCGAGCCTAACACGCGGAAGATGTTCCCCGCATGTTCCGGCGATGCTAAACTTGAGCCGTTGCGCCGCGCCCTGTCTCACCCGTCGCTCCACCCTGACCTGCCGCGTTGAGGGTGCTGTTTAGAGGTCTGGGAATCCGCTTGTCGTGCACGGACCTCTAAACACATTCGTCAGGCTACAACATTGATTGTAGATGCTTAAATCGCCCGCCACGCGCCCGAACCGGGCCCAGGAACCGCCATGCCCGATGTGATCGCTCCGCAGAACGCCGCCCAGGCCGCCAATTGGAACGGACCACAGGGTCAGGTCTGGGTGGATATGCAGGACGCCCTCGACCGGGAGCTGGCGCCCCTGGGCGCCGCCGGCCTGCAGGCGCTGGACGCCCGCCCCGGCGAACGGATCCTCGACATCGGCTGCGGCTGCGGGACGACCACGCTGGAACTGGCCCGGGCGGTGGGGCCCTCCGGCGAGGCCTTGGGCCTGGACATCTCCCGGCCGATGCTGGAGGTCGCCCGCCGCCGCGCTGCCGAGGCCGGCCTGTCCCAGGCGCGGTTCGTCGAGGCCGATATCCAGGTTCACCCTCTCGATCCGGCTGGCCACGACGCCGCCTTTTCCCGTTTCGGGGTGATGCTCGTCGCCGATCCCGTAGCAGCCTTCGCCAACATCGCGGGGGCGCTCCGGCCAGGCGGTCGGATCACCTTGGTCGTGTGGCGCGGCCCCGAGCTGAATCCGGCCATGAGCCTGCCGCTCGCCGCGGCGAAACATCTGCTGCCGCCCATGCCGCCGGCCGATCCGCTGGCGCCGGGGCCGTTCGCCTTCGCCGACCGCGAGCGGATCCTGAACATCCTGGACGGGGCGAAGTTGGAGGACGCCCGGGTGCGGCCCTTCGACGGCACAACCAGCGCGGGGGACCTGGACGCGAGCGTCGCCCTCTACACGCGCATTGGCCCCCTCGGCCGGGCACTGCGCGAGAACCCGCACCTGGCGGACGCCGCCGCCACCGCCGTGAGGGACGCCCTCGTCCCCTTCGACACCACGGACGGCGTGCAGCTCGACGCCGCCGCCTGGATCGTCCAGGCCCGAAAAGCCTGACCCGACGAAGAAATCCGGAGCCTTCCCGCCCGGAAGGCGTTCCGCGGCGAGCCCGGGACGCTCACCCCATGCTCCGCCTGCTCGCGCGCAACACCGCCGACGTTCTGAATCCTGCGGGACTCGTCGCCTGACATGGCGGCCGACTCGACGCGCGTGGTGCTGGCGGCGCTGGCCGGGAACCTGGCGATCGCGGTGGCCAAGTTCGTCGCCTTCGCCTTCACCCGATCCACGGTGATGCTCACCGAGGCGATCCATTCCCTGGTGGATTCCGGCAACCAGCTCCTGTTGCTGGTGGGGCAGAAGCGCTCTGGGCGGCCAGCCGACGCCAGCCATCCGTTCGGCTACGGCATGGAGATGTACTTCTGGGCCTTCGTGGTCGCCCTGATGATCTTTCTGGTGGGCGGCGCGGTGTCGATCTGGGAGGGCGTGGAGCGGCTGCGCAATCCTTCGGCCATCGACCGCCCGTGGATCAATCTCGTGGTGCTCGCGGTCGCCGCGGTGTTCGAATCCTCGTCCTTCACTGTCGCCTATCGCGCGTATCGGCGCGTCGTGTGCGGGCGTGACGTGCGACTGTTCCGGTATCTGCGGCTGAGCAAGGATCCCAGCGTCTTCGCCACGCTGCTGGAGGACGGCGCCGCGCTCACGGGCCTCGCCCTGGCGGCGCTGGGGGTGATCGGCGCAGCCTGGCTGCATCTGGCCTGGGCCGACGGGGCGGCGTCGATCCTCGTGGGCGTGCTGCTCGCCGGCATCGCGATGTTCCTGGCCAACGAGACCCGCAGCCTGATCGCCGGCGAGGCCGCGGCGCCGGACATCGTCGAACGGGCCCGCGCCGCGGTCGCCGAAGACCCGCGGGTCGAAACGGTTCTGGACCTCGCCAGCCTCCACCTGGGCCCGCAGACGATCCTCGTGGCGCTGACCCTCGACTTCCGCGACGGACTGAGCGGCGATGAGCTGCACGACGCCGCCGAAGGCCTGACGGCCCGTGTCCGGGCCGCCGATCCGCGCATCTGCCAGGTGTTCCTGCGGCCCGGACGGGCGCGCGCCGTTCAGCCGCCCCAGAAGGTGACGATGATGTAGGCGGCCAGCAGCAGGCCCAGAATCACGATGACCACCCGGCCCACCAGGCGGTTGCGGCGTGCGCGGTCGGCCGGATCCTCGCTCATCCGCACTTCACCTCGCGGATCAGGCCGGTTTCGGCGTCGAACAGGAAGTTCAGCCGGCGCGGGTTGAAGTCCATGGTCACCGGGCAGGTGGTGCAGGCCACCCGCTGCAGGGCCGGGTTCACCGGCACCGGGATCTTGCTGCGCGGCTGGCCGACCAGGTTCTGATTCTCCCGCGCGCCGCACTCATCGCTCGTCGGCCTCGGCGGCGGGGGTGGGGGCGCGGGCGGCGCAGGCGGGGGCGGCGGCGGCGCGGGCTCGGCACAGGCGGACAGCAGCAGCAGGGCGGCGCCGAGCGCGATGGCGATCCTGGTCATTGCTTCTCCCACCCGCGCGCCTGTTGCTTCCAGTAGGACATATCCCCCCCCGCGGCCTTGATGGCGCTCCATTGCGCCCGGGCGACGGCCAACGCCGCCTCGTCGCGCCCGTCGAACAGCACCATGCACCGGGCGAAGCCTGCAAGGTCTCCCGCCTCGGCGCCATCCACCAGGAACAGGGCCTGCGCGCCGTTCGGGTTGTCGAAACCCGTCGTCAGCAGGATCGGCTGGCGCGCGGCGTTCGGCTCGTCGGCGGTCCCGTGCGGCAGGAAGCTGTCGTCGCGCCAGGTCCACAGCCAGCCGTCCAGGTGCTCCACCCGCTGCGGATCGCGGGCGCGCACCAGCGCCTTCCAGCCCCGCGCCAGGGTCCGCTCCAGCAGCTCCGGCAACGCCTGCTCCACGCCCGTGCGCTCGAGGTGATAGAACCAGACGTCGGTCACGGTCCTCGCGTCAGCCCTCATACCTGTCCGCCACCAGGCGGTTGAGGAGGCGCACGCCGAAGCCGGTGGCGCCTTCGGGGATGGTGGGGGCGCCCGAGGGCTTCTTCCAGGCGGTGGAGGCGATGTCGAGGTGGGCCCAGGGCACGCCGTTCACGAACTTCTGGATGAACAGGGCCGCGGTGATCGAGCCAGCGGGCCGGCCGCCGACGTTCTTCATGTCGGCCGCCAGGCTCTCGAGGCCCTTCTCGTACTTGGCGGGCAGCGGCATGCGCCAGAGCAGCTCGTCCTCGGCCGTCGAGGCGGCCAGCAGGCCCGCGGCCAGGTCCTCGTCGTTGGCGAACAGGCCGCCGTAGTCGTTGCCCAGCGCCACGATGATCGCGCCCGTGAGCGTCGCCAGGTCGATCATGAACTTCGGCTTGAACCGATCCTGGCAGTACCAGAGGGCGTCGGCCAGCACGAGGCGCCCCTCGGCGTCGGTGTTGATCACCTCGATGGTCTGGCCGGACATGGAGGTGACGATGTCGCCGGGCCGCTGGGCGTTGGCGTCGGGCATGTTCTCGACCAGGCCCAGGATCCCCACGGCGTTGACCTTGGCCTTGCGACCCGCCAGCACATGCATCAGCCCGGCCACGGCGGCCGCGCCGCCCATGTCCCACTTCATGTCCTCCATGCCCTCTGCGGGCTTGATGGAGATGCCGCCGGTGTCGAAGCAGACGCCCTTGCCGACGAAGGCGATCGGCTGGACCTCGCCCCCGCCCTTCCACTGGATCACCGCGAGCTGGCTCTCGCGCACGCTGCCCTGGCCGACGCCCAGCAGCGCGCCCATGCCGAGCTTGTGCATCTCCGGCTCGCCGAGGATCTCCACCTCCAGGCCCAGGGCTTCGAGGATCTTCACCCGGCGGGCGAACTCGGCGGGATAGAGGATGTTGGCGGGCTCGGAGACCAGGTCGCGGCTGAAGGCCACCGCGTCGGCCAGGGCGGCCAGGGGCGAGAACGCCGCCAGGGCGCCGTCCACGTCGTCCACCACCACCTGCGTGAGGATCACCGACGGTTTCCGCTCCGGCGGCTCCTTGGTCTTGTAGCGGTCGAACCGGTAGGCTGCGAGGCGCACGCCCAGCGCCGCCCGCGGTTCGCGGCCCGGCGCGGGGAGCTCCAGGCGCAGGCTGGTCAGGCCCGAGGTCTTGACGGCGTTGTAGGCTTGGGCGGCGGTGTGCTCGGCGGTGATGTCGCTGAAGGCGTCGCTCTTGCCCGCACCCACCAGCAGCACCCGGGCGGCGGCCACGCCGGGCGGCGCCGGCAGGTCGAGAAGCTGGTCCTTGGCGCCGGTGAAGCGGCTGGCGGACAGGGCGCGGGAGATGGCGCCGCCGCTGGCCTGGTCCACGGCCGCCGCGCGGCCGGACAGCGCCTGGCCCTCGAAGACGATCAGGGCGTGCGCGGCCTTGTCGGGGAATGCGGCGCTCGCCGCGACAAATTCGATGTCCATCCACACTCTCTCGAGGCCAAGCCGAACTGCGCCGCCGGCTGTTGTGCGGCGCCGCGGCGCATGATTTAGAACAGCTTCGCGGCCGGGGCGCGTCGAATTTCCCGAAGCGCCCTTTTTTGACAGGCTCGGGCTCGAGTGGACGGATCCGCCCGACGGCCGCCGTCGGCGCCCGCCTGGATCAGGGGCGCGCCGACGGCGTGGATCGGAGTGTGTGGAAGATGCTGAGCCGATGCGCCTGATCGACCGCTATCTCCTGCGCCAGCTCCTGGGACCCACATTGTTCGCCACCCTGGCGCTGACCCTGGTGGCGCTGCTGTCGCAGAGCCTCTCGGCGCTCGACCTGATCGTCAACCAGCGCCAGAGCGCGCTGGTGTTCGCCAAGATCACGCTCTTGGCCATGCCGCAGCTCATCAACATGGTGCTGCCGATCGCGCTGTTCGTGGCCGCTCTGGTGGCGCTGAACCGGTTGCACACGGAGCAGGAGATCGTCGTCTGCTTCGCCGGCGGCATGAGCCGATCCCGGGTGATCTCGCCGCCCATGCGGCTGGCCTGCACCATCGCCTTCCTGGCGCTGATCCTGAACCTGTTTGTCCAGCCGCTGGCGTTGCGGGCCATGCGGCAGAGCTATTTCGCGGTGAACGCGGACCTCGCTGCGACCCTGGTGCGCGAGGGACAGTTCACCGAGCCGATCCCAGGCCTGACGGTCTATGCGCAGTCGGTGGACAACGGTGGGCTGATCCACAATCTCTTCATCCACCACATCAAGGACGACGGGTCGTCCACCACCTTCACCGCCGACGAGGGCCGGCTGGTGAAGCGCGCCGGCGTGCCGGTGCTGATCATGCGCAAGGGCACCACGCAGGAGTTCAGCAAGGCGGGCGTGCTGAACTACTTGACCTTCGACGACTATCCGTTCGACCTGACGCCGCTCACCGAGACGGACGAGCTGATCCACTACAAGCCGTCCGACCGCTTCCTGCACGAGCTCCTGTTCCCCGACCTCCAGCAGGACTGGGAGCGGCGGAACAAGGACCGGCTGCTGGCCGAGGGCGTCGCCCGCATCGCCTCGCCGCTCTACAACATCGCCTTCATGGCGATGGCGCTTTCCGCGATCATCGGCGGGGTGTTCAGCCGGCTGGGTTATGGGCGGCGGATCGCAATCACCTCGGCCGTGGCCGCCGGCGTACGCATCCTGGGGTTCGTGGTGCAGGCCGGCTGCGAGAGCGAGCCGTGGCTCAACATCCTGCAGTTCGTGATCCCGGTGGCCGCCACCGTCGTGGCGCTGCGCCTGGTGTTCCGTCAGAAGGTCTCGCGCACCATCGACATCAGCCAAAGGCCTCACCGCCTGGCCCGGACGGCCGCGGCATGATCGGGATCGGCCGCATCGAGCGCTATGTCCTGGGCCGCACCCTCGCCGCCGTCGGCATGGCCCTGGCGGTGATCGCCGCGGTGATCGCGCTGGTGCAGTTCGTCGACCTGTCGCGGACGGTGGGCGTGCGCGCCGACACCGGCGTGGCGCAGCTCTTCTGGCTGACCCTGTTGCGGTGCCCCGCGATCATCCTGGTGCTGGCCCCGTTCGTGTTCCTGTTCGGAGGCATCGGCGCCTTCGTGGGCCTGAACCGATCCAGCGAGTTGGTGGCGATGCGCGCCGCCGGCGTCTCGGCGTGGCGGTTCATCCTGCCGTCCGCGGCGGCCGCGTTCCTGATCGGCGTGCTGACGGTGACCGTGCTCAATCCGGTCGCCTCGTTCCTCAACGCCCGCTACGAGGCCGAGCGCGGGCGACTGATGGACAGCGCCATGGCCAACACGCCGCGCGACGTGTGGCTGCGGCAGGGCGACGACCGGAACCAGATCGTCATCCACGCCAAGGGCCGGGCGGTGATCAACGGCGTCGTGCGGCTGCGCGGGGTGTCCCTGTTCATCTACCAGAAGAACGCGCAGGGCACGCCGGAATTCAAACGTCGGCTGGAGGCGGGCGAGGCCACGCTGATGCCGGGCTTCTGGCGCCTGACCGACGTGCGCGAAGCCGCCGCCGGCGAGAACTCGGTGCGCTCTGACACCTTGTCGATTCTTTCCACCCTGGACGCGGAGGCGGCCATGGAGCGGTTCGCCTCGCCCGAGGCGATCGCCTTCTGGCGGCTGCCCGCGGCGATCCACCAGACCGAACTGGCGGGCTTCAGCGCGGCGGGATATCGCCTGCGTTATGCGCAGTTGTTGGCCTCGCCGCTGCTGTTCGCGGCGATGTCGATCCTGGCGGCGGCCTTCTCGCTGCGGCTCTCGCGCCTCGGAGGCCTGGCGGGGCTGGCGGGCGCGGGCGTGGCGCTCGGTTTCGTGTTCTTCTTCTTCAACGAATTCTCCGGCGCGCTGGCCGACGGCGGCATCATACCGCTATACGCCGCAGCCTGGGCGCCGCCCCTGGTGGCCCTGCTGTCGGGGCTCACCCTGCTCTGCTACACCGAAGACGGTTGAATCCTTGACGGTCCCGGCTATCCATCGGCGCACAGACGCCGCGAGAGGGGAACTACGGCACATGAGTTCTGGTCGGCGCTCGCGCTCCGCCTCGGCCCGACGCGGCCTGCTCGCCGGCGCGGCGCTCGCTGTGCTGTGGTCCGCCACGGCCCAGGCGCAGGCGCCGCAGGCGGCTGCGCCGCCCCGGCCGGCCGACGCGCCGGGTCCCGACGGGCTCACCCGCGACGAGGTCTATCTGGAAGCCGACCTGATCGTCGGCGACAACGACAACAACATCATCACCGCCAAGGGGTCGGTGGAGATGCGCACCGGCGGGCGAACGATTCGCGCCGACGAGCTGGTCTACGACCAGAACCGCGGGATCATGCGCGCCAACGGCCACATCCAGGTGATCGAGGCCGACGGCACGGTTGAGACCGCCGAGACGCTGGTCCTGGATGACAAGACCAAGGCCTCCGTGGCCACAGCGGTCACCGCGCGCCTGCAGAAGAACATCAAGATCGCCGCCGCCAGCGCGGTGCGTCCGGACGAAAACGTCCAGGAGCTCAACCAGGCGATCTACACCCCCTGCCCGATCTGCGTCGACAACAAGCCCAAGCGGCCGACCTGGTCGATCAAGGCCGACCATGTGGTCCGCGACAAGAAAAAGCGCATCGTCTACTACCGCAACGCGGTGATGAAGATGTTCGGCGTCCCGGTGCTCTTCCTGCCGGTGTTCTGGCACGCCGACCCGACCGCGGAGCGCAAGTCGGGCCTGTTGCCGCCCAAGGCCGGGCTCTCCGACCGCCGCGGCCTCTCCTACGAACAGCCGTACCTGATCCTGCTGTCGCCCTATTCCGACCTGGTGGTGAGCCCGCAGTTCAACTCCAAGGTCGCCCCGTTCCTCAACGGGCGGGTGCGGAAGCGCTTCTACTCGGGCATGGTCGACGCGCGCTTCGGCTATACCTACGAGCGCGACTTCGACGGCAACGGCAGTCCGTTCGGCGACCGTACCTCGCGAAGCTACATCCTGGCCAACGGCGCCTTCCAGATCACCGACAAGTGGCGCTGGGGGTTCACTGCCGAGCGGGCGTCCGACAAGCTGATCTTCGACAAATACGAGGTGGGCGGCGTGTTCGTGGGCCGCGGCCCCTACATCGCCGACGACCGCCGGTTGATCTCGCAGGCCTATGTGGCCCGCCAGGATGAGCGCTCCTACTTCTCCGCGGCGGCGATGACCGTCCAGGGCCTGCGCCCGGGCGACAACGACCGCGCCTTCCCGATCATCGGGCCCCTGGTGGAGGGGCATTGGGAACCGTCGCAAGGCGTGGCCGGCGGCCGGCTACGGTTGAACGCCAGCGCGGTGGCCCTGAGCCGCGAACAGTCGCCCTCCGACGTCATAGGCCAGCGCACGCCCGGGCTCGACAGCCGGCGTGTGACCGCCGAGGCCGACTGGCGGACCGCCTGGATCAGCGGCGGGGGCCTGCGGGTGGACCCGTTCGTCAACGTGCGCGGCGACGCCTACACCCTCGACGACCTGCCGACAGGGTCGACCAGCAAGCATCACGACACCCGCGGCCTGGCCGTCGCCGGCGCCGACATCTCCTTCCCGTTCATCCGCCGCGGCAAGGATTCGACGGTGGTGCTGGAGCCGCTCCTGCAGGCGGCCGTGTCGCCCAATTCCGAACCCGTCGTCATCGGCCGCACCGCCACGGGCGAGCCGATCTACCTGAACGAGGACAGCGTCGCCTTCGAGTTCGACGAGACGAACCTGATGCGCGCGAACAAGTTCCCGGGCTTCGACCTGTACGAAACCGGCGCGCGGCTCAACGTGGCGGGGCGAGCCTCGGTGCTGTGGGACGACGGGCGCCGGGCGAGCCTGCTGGTGGGCCGCAGCTTCCGCAACCAGCGCGACGACGTCTTCGCCGCCCGCTCGGGCCTGCAGTCACGGGCGTCCGACTGGATCGTGGCCGCCGACGCCCAGCCCCTGCCCGGCCTGTCGCTGTTCACCCGCGCGCGGCTGGATTCCGAGGACCTGGGCGTTCATCGGGCGGAAGTGGGCGCCAACGTCTCCCACAAGTGGGGTTCGGGCTATGTGCGCTATCTGCGCGACGACCTCGACATCAACGGCAACAAGCAGGAGAACCTCGACGTCGGCGGCGAGGTCTTCCTGACCAAGAACTGGGGCGTGTCGACCTACGGCAACCGCGACATGGTGCAGAAGGCCTGGGTGATCCGCGATGTCGGCCTGATCTACAAGGACGACTGCACCCGCATCGACATCATCTACCGGCACGAGGAGGCGGTCATCGGCCGGCTCGGGCCGTCCGACTCGGTCACGCTCCGCCTAACGCTCGCCACATTGGGCGATCCAATCAATGCGCAATAGACGAGGCCCTTCGGGCCGCACCCAAGGAACGAAACCATCCATGATGCGCGTGCGTAAGGTCACGGGCAGGGCGGCGCATGGCGCGGCCCTGGCCGCGTTCGTGCTTACCAGCTTCCCGCCGCTGGCCGCGACCGCCCAGGCGCCCGCTGCGCCGGTCCCAGCGCCGCCCGCTCAGGCGGCCGAACCGCAAGGCCTGTCGGAATCCGTCGCGGCCGTGGTCAACGACCAGATCATCTCCACCTACGACCTGACCCAGCGGATGCGGCTGCTGATCGTAACGTCCGGGGTGCAGCCCAACGAGCAGACGCTGCCGCAGTTCCAGCGCGAGGCCCTGGTCTCCCTGGTCGACGAGCGCCTTCAGCTGCACGAGCTGCGCCGCGTGGAGAAGGAACAGAAGATCGACATCATCGCCACCCGCGAAGAGGTGGACGAGGAACTGGCCGACATGGCCAAGTCGAACAACATGACCCGCGAGCAGTTCCTGAGCGCCCTGCAGACTCAGGGCGTGGGCGCCGACACCCTGCGCGAGCAGGTGCGGGCCAGCGTCAGCTGGCAGCGCTGGATCCGCGGCCGCTACGGCTCGCGCCTGCGGATCGGCGAGGACCAGATCAAGGCGGTGCAGCAGCGCGCCGCGACGGCGGCTTCCAAGGCGCAGTACGAGATCAGCGAGATCCTGCTCGACCCGAACCGCGTGGGCGGCGCGGACGCGGCGGTTCAGGGGGCCAATCAGCTCGTCGCCCAGATGCAGCAGGGCGCCCCCTTCCCTTCCGTGGCCCGGCAGTTCTCGGCCTCGGCCACCGCGGCCAACGGCGGCGACGCCGGCTGGGTCTCCACCGCCGACGTGCCCGCGGAGGTCGCCACGGCCCTGGAGCAGATGCGCCCGGGCCAGCTCTCCCGGCCGATCCCGGCGCGGGACGGCGTCTACATCATCTACCTGCGTGACAAGCGCGCCGGCGCGGGCGTGACCATGGTCAGCATGAAGCAGGCCGCTATCCCGCTGTCTCCCCAGGCGAGCGACGAGCAGGTGCAGGCCGCCCGGACGAAGCTCGAGGCCCTTCGCCCCAGCATCACTGGTTGCGCGGATCTCGAGGCCGCCGCCGCCAAGGCGCCGGGCGTGGTGGCGGGCGACCTCGGCGAGGCCGAGATCAAGGACCTCGCCGGACCGTTCAAGGAAGCAGCCGAGACGCTCCAGCCCGGGCAGGTTTCCCAGCCGATCCGCACCAATGCGGGCCTCCACCTCGTGGCCATCTGCGCCAAGCGGGCGACCGCCGGCGAGGAGATGTCGCATGATGAAATCGAGAATCGGCTCTATGGTCAGCAACTCAGCATGATCTCTCGGCGCTATATGAGAGATTTGAGGAACTCGGCCACAATCGAGACGCGGTGAAGAACGGACCCCTCGCCCTAACACTTGGAGACCCCGCGGGGATCGGCCCTGAAATCATCGTCAAGGCCTGGATGGAGCTGCGCCACAGCGGCCCGGCTTTCTTGGTGGTCGGCGACTACCAGTCCCTGGCCTCGGCGTCCGCCGCCGGCGCCTCGATCCTGCGGCGGGTCACCGCGCCGGACGCCGTCGCAAAGATCTTTTCGGACGCCTTGCCGGTCCTCGACATTCCGTTGCGCGCGCCGGTGGTCGCCGGCCAGCCCTCCAGCGCCGCCGCGCCCGCCATCATCCGCTGGATCGAGACGGCCGTAGGCCTGGCGTTGTCACAGGCCGTCTCGGGGGTGGTGACGGCGCCGATCGCCAAGGCGCCGCTGTATGAAGCCGGCTTCCGCTTCCCCGGCCACACCGAGTTCCTGGGCGAGCTGACCGCCTCGGAGAGCTTCAAGGGCGCCCGCGGACCGGTGATGATGCTGGTCGCCAGCGACCTGCGCGCCAGCCTCGTCACCGTGCACGAGCCCCTGTCGCGGGTCTCCTCGGCGCTCACTGTCGAAAAGATCGTCAACGCCGGCCTGGTGACCGCCCAGGCGCTGCGCAACGACTTCGGCGTCGAGGCGCCGCGGGTGGCGCTGGCCGCCCTCAACCCGCACGCCGGCGAATCCGGCAAGCTCGGCCGCGAAGAGGTCGACATCATCGAGCCGGCGGCGCGCGCCATGCGGTCGCTGGGCGTCGACCTCCTGGGACCGTGGCCGGCGGACACGATGTTTCCCGCCGAGATGCGCCGCCGTTACGACGCGGCCCTGTGCCTCTATCATGACCAGGCCCTGATCCCGGTGAAGATGCTGGACTTCTGGGGCGGGGTGAACGTCACGCTGGGCCTGCCCATCGTGCGCACCTCGCCGGACCACGGGGTCGCCTTCGACATCGCCGGCCGCGGCCAGGCCCGTGCCGATAGCCTGGTGGCGGCCCTGCGCGCGGCCGACAAGATCGCCCTGCGCCGCAGCGCATGACGCTGGACGGCCTGCCGCCGCTTCGCGACGCCCTCGACGCCCACGGCCTGCTGGCCCGCAAGAGCCTGGGCCAGCACTTCCTCCTGGACCTTAACGTCACCCGCAAGATCGCGCGCCTGGCCGGGCCATTGGAGGGCGCCCGCGTCATCGAGGTCGGCCCGGGCCCCGGCGGCCTGACGCGGGCCCTGCTGGAGGCCGGCGCGCGGGTGACCGCGGTGGAGAAGGACGCCCGCTTCCTGCCGCTGCTGGAAGAGTTGTCCGGGGCGGCGGGCGGCGCGTTGCAGGTGCTCCTCGCCGACGCCCTGGGCGTGGACGAGTCGGCCCTCGTTGGCGGCGAGCCGGCCGCGGTGGTGTCCAACCTCCCCTACAACGTCGGCACGCCGCTGCTGCTGAAGTGGCTGACGGGCGCCTTTCGGCCGATCTCCATGACGCTCATGTTCCAGAAGGAGGTGGCGCTGCGGATCACCGCCCCTCCGGGCGGCGAGGCCTATGGCCGGCTGGCGGTGATCGCCCAGACCTGCGCCCGGGCCGAACGGGTGATGGACGTCCCGGCCCGGGCGTTCACGCCGCCGCCCAGGGTGGATTCCGCGGTCGTCCGCCTGGATCCGCGGCCGGATGCGCCGGACGACCGGCGCCTGGCGGCCCTGCAGGCCGTGACCGCCGCCGCATTCGGCCAGCGGCGCAAGATGCTGCGCCAGAGCCTCAAGCCCCTGGGCGGCGAGGCGCTCTGCGCGGCGGCCGGCCTCTCCCCACAGGCGCGGGCCGAAACCATCTCGGCGCCGGGCTTCCTCGATCTGGCGGACGCGTGGCTCGCGAGACGTGGCTGAGGCGCCCCGCAACGCAAACCGCCGCCGCGCGGGTGCGCGGCGGCGGCTGACAACGCTGAACTTGGCGAGACGCCTTACGGCATGTTGCTCGACACGCTGTTGAACGTACCGGCGACCTTCGGTCCGAGAACGGTCAGAGCCGCCACCAGCACCAGGGCGATGAGCGCCGCGATCAGACCGTACTCGATCGCCGTAGCGCCCGACTCGTCCTTAGAGAATCGGGAAATGAACCCAGCCACATTTGACTCCTTCTGAGATCGGTATCCACCGAACTACAGGGCGTCTATTTGTCGCATGAAGTTTAACTGTCGATGAACTGCGTCGGATAACCGACATATCATCTATGGTTACCTGGCGTTATTGATACAAACGGGCAACCCCCGCCCATCAGTGCTCGTCAGTAGGGATTCGCCGCCACCACAGCCGCGATCGCATAGCCGGCGACGCCCATCGTCAGGCTCGCGGCCCAGAAGAACCAGGCAGGCACCTTCACCCCGCCGTCGCCGAACAGGGACCGCCCGCGGGCATCTCGTCGCAGGAACAACCGTTCCAGGCGCAGTCGAAGCTGGTTTCGATCGGATGTCGGACGTGAATGCATGGCATGTATGACATGGACATACATCGTCGGAACCCGCATAAGTAGTGATGTTTGCTGCTTGCGTCGTTATGGCGCGGCCATGCTGGTCTGCCGTCGGACAGTTCCCTGCGTCAACTTGTCTGCTCAACACAAGCTATTCCCTTCGGCTGTCCGATGACGGCCATTCCGAATACCAGCGTTCACTCATTATCGCACCCGTGGCGTGTGCATCCGACCTGAGCGGCGATGGCCGATCTCCTGCGCCGGCGGTGGGCGCACATGCCACGGATGCGAGCGGACATCTAAAAACACTGATCTTCCAACCAGAGATTGTGCAAAAGGCTTGGCGCCATTTCAAATTTGAGGTTCCACTACGTTAGCGAATCCGTTCGGCCGCGCCCGCCTGTGAAAGTTTCCATGGGACGACACGCCCTGATTATTGAAGACGAGGTGCTCATCGCCTTCGAGGTGCAGGGAGTGCTTGAGGAACTGGGATTCGACACCTTCGATCTCGCCGACAGCCCCCGCGAAGCCCTGGAATGCGCCAGGGCGCACAAGCCCGACCTGATCACCGCAGACCTGCGGATCGTGGGCGGAACGGGCCTTGAGGCCGTGCAGGCCATCACTGCGGCGCTGGGCCAGATCCCGGTCGTCTATGTGACCGCCAACGCCGACATGTTGTGCGGGGAAAGCGTCCCGGCAATCGTGGAGAAACCCATCGCATGGCCTGCGCTGGTGGCCGCCTGCCATCGCGTCTGCGGGCAGGCGCCCCCGACCCCTTCCCTTCGACTGGAACCGTTCTGAGGAAGACGGCTCTAGATCATGAGCTTGGAGCGTGACGGGCGCCGAACCCGCGGCCGCCTTCGGCCATCGTGCTCCGAGGCCCCTTCAGCGCGTCAATAGCTTGCGCATCGTCGGCGCCCAGCCGAACCGGGTCTTCGCCTGGCCCACCGGGTCGAAACCGCACCTGCGATAGAACGCCTCGGCGTTCGCGCTGGCGATCACGAACAGCGATAGCGCCCCGTCCGAGCGGGCGAACGCCTCGGCCTGGGCGACCAACCGGGCTCCAAGGCCGGCGCGCATGGCGCAAGGCTCCACGAACAGGCCATCGAGCTCCGCTTCCACGGGTGTTCGTCGCAGCACCACGCAGAATCCCTGGATCTCCCCGCCTCGCTCGGCCACGAAGGCGCGGCCGTCGAGGATTTGCGTCATCGGCAGTTCGATCGCATCGGGATGGGCGAGCAGATGCGGGCGGTCGTCCTCCCAGATCAGGGAGGCCCGCCATTGCAGGGCTTCGAGCGCCGCATGCTCGCTGGGGCGCGCCTGACGGATGACGAGATCGTCGGCCATGCCGAACCATGGCCAGACCGGCGGCGCGGGATCAACCGGCCGCGGACCAGGGATCAGCTCTGGGCGGGCTGGGGCGCGGCCTCGGCCATGGCGGACCGGTCGGCGCGCCGTTCCCCGCGACGCTCGCCGCGGCGGCGGCGCAGCGCGGCCATGGCCTGGGCCGCGGCGGCGACCACCAGGAAGCTCTCCGCGGCGACCCGGTTCACGGGCGCTCCGACCAGGGTTCCCACCCGAAGGTCGAACGACAGCAACACCAGGGCCAGCACCGTCGAGATCAACCCGACGATCTGGAGCCAGCGCCCGCCGATCGGTTTCCAGATGAAGGCGTAGATGTAGGCGCCCAGGCAGACCGCCGCCGCCGTCAATCCCACCGCACCGAGTTCAAGCGCTCCACTCATACTGAGTGTCTCCAATTGTTCGCGCTTAGGTTAGCGCGGCATGTTTTACGTTCCGTCACCGCAGAACTAATTTTTTCCGAGCGCGCGGCTTCGGATTTCCCGCGCCGCGGTCAGCGCGTGAGCCGCAGCGAACGCTCCACGAGGCCCTTGAAGGCGTCCTTCACGCCCGCCGCGCTGGTGAAGATGGCGTGGTCGGGATCGCCGCCGGCGCAGGCCAAGGCGCGCGTGCGGGCGGCCGGATCGGTGACGTCGACCAGCATCACATAGAGCTCGACCCCGTAGGTGTCGCGGATCCGGTCGCACGCTGACTGCATCAGGTTGTTGACCGTCGTGTCGTCCAGCTTGGCGACGTTGGGTGACTTCCAGCAGTTCTTGGCCGCCCCGCCGCGGCCAGTGTCCGTGCAGCCGTAGTAGCCCTCGTACTGCGTGGGCGCGAGATTGGCGCCATCGGTGAGCAGCACCGCCATCTTGGTGACCTTCTTGTCCTTCCAGGGCGCGGGGGTGTCGGCCAGGCCCCAGAACTTCGGCCAGTAGGCGCCGGGCGCGAGGGTGCGCAGGCCCCACAGCAGGCCCACGTCGGCCATCGTGCCGCCCGGCACGGGATACATCTCATTGAGCTTGTCGAGGACCTGCTTGCGATTGGAGGTCAGCGGCAGCATCCCGACCGGGCAGTTGATGTTCGGACCCGAAATCGGAACCTGCGCCGTCCAGCTCGACGTGGCGGTCCATTTGGCGTCGTTCCAGCCCGTGAAGGCGTTCTGCTCCCACTTGCAGATCCGCCCGCCGCCGGCCTGGTAGGCCAACTCGTTGGGGTCCGCCAGGCAGGGAAGGTTCATCTTGCCCTTGTAGACCACGGGGGAGCCGAGGGCCGGGGCGTCGGCGCATTGCTCCGTGAAGGTGTAGTAGGCGTTCCGCGTGCCATTGGCGTGCCAGCCGGAGCTGCCGTTGTTGATGCACTGGCGATAGGCGCTCGGCAAGGTATGGCCCGCCGCGCAGCGCGTCGCGGCCTTGATCAGCAGCTCGCTCTCCAGGAACGGGCGGCCCGGGGCGTGATCCGTCCAGCTGGCGCGGATCACCTCGCCGCCGAAGGGACTGTTGAGCCGCCCCTGCATCTGGGGCCCGCCGCCACCACCGCCGCCGCCGCCCCCGCCGCCGGACGAGGGCGTGTAGGTCTCCGTCAGGTCGCACCAGGTTTGGTAGCCACGCTGGCTGAGCGACGAGGCCAGGATGGCCGCCGGCCAGCGGGTCGTCGGCGGCGCATCGGAGATCGGCTGGGTCACCCCGCCGCTGGCGTTGGTCTTCACCTCGCCGTTGGCCGAACGGATGCAGCCACGCCACTTGGTGGGCGCCGCCAGGGCGTCCAGGTCGACCTGGGTGACAGCGGCGTTCGCGTCCGTGGGCTGGGCGACCAGGGCCACGCGGGCCGCGCTGACCACCGGGGGCGTGACCCGGCTGCCGGCGGCCGCAGGCACGACGTCGGCCACCGCCTTGGGGTCCGCCGCGGCCGGCGCAGCGGAATTGATGTTGACCACGGTGGTCCAGGGCACCACGGAGATCCGCACCCGATCGCCGCCGATGTCATAGAGGGTGTTGACGTACTCCTTGGCCGCCGCGCGCATGGCGTCGAAACGGCTGATGGTGAACATCGAGCTGGTGTTGTCGAGGATCAGCGCCAACTCCATCGACTGGCCGCCGGCCACCGCCGAGCTCTTCACCATGAAGTTCATCACCGGATAGCCCAGGACGCCGGCGAAATTGTTCTGGCTGCCGCCGTCGACCGTCATGGCGATCTCGCCGGTCGTCTCGTCGATGATCAGCTTCTTGCTGCGGATCAGGATGGTTTTCGGGCCGAGGGCGACCTGGTGGTCGAAGCTGGCGTCGGCCGCTTTCGTGGCGGCGTCCTTACGCTCAGCCACGGTCAGGCCGACGCCGCCGAAGTAGGCCTTCGCCGCGGCCAGCACGGCTGCGTCCTCGGCGTCCTGCACATAGGCCCGGTTGTTGGCGAACTGCCGCACGTCGACGGCGCCGCCGACCAGCAGGATCAGCACCGGTATGGCCAGGGCGAAGATCATCGCCACATTGCCGCGCTCGGCTTTCCGGAAGCCCCAGATCATCGCACCGCCCCGTTCCATCCCGTCCCGCGCCGGCGCGGCAAGGGTTCGCCGCCGGCGGCAGGCGCCAGAATCCATTGCGGAATTAACCAGAGGCAGTTGAACAAGACGTCAACGCGAGGCGCCGGGCCGGGACGGACCGGTCGTTTGACGCCGCCCCGCCCGAGGCCTAGCTTCGCGCAAAACCGCGAGGAAACGCGCGTGATCGGCTCAACGCCCTCGCGCCGACAGATCACCGGGCTGATCGCCGCGGCCGGCGCCTTCGCCGCTGTTCCGGCCTTCGCCCAGGGCTTTCCCGACGCCCCGCCCGACGACGCCGGCTCCGGCGAGCCGCCGGCCCAGGTCCCGACCGGCTCGGACCGTTCCTCGCACGTCACGGCGCCGGTCGTCATCAACGGCCAAGGCCCGTACCAGTTCGTGGTGGACACCGGCGCCAACCGCTCGTGCCTGTCCCAGGGGCTGGCGCAGAAACTGGAGCTCCCGCCCGGCCCCGTCGCGGCGGTGAACACCCTGGCCGGCCGGCGGCTGAGGCCCACGGTGGCCATCGAGCGGCTTCAGGTGGGGCCGCGCAGCCAGAAGCGCATCCATGCGCCGCTGCTGCCGCTGGATGACGACGTGGACGGCATCCTCGCCGTCGACTGGCTGAAGGGCCAGCGCCTCGTGCTTGGCTTCCAGGGCCGGCGGCTGGAGATCACCGCCTCGCAGCATGAGGCGGCGCGGCCGAACCGGGTCGTGGCGCCCGCACGCCGGCGTCACGGCCAGCTCACGATCGTCGACGCCGACCTGGGCGGGGCGCGCATCAACGCCATGGTGGACTCCGGGGCGCAGGTGTCCCTCGGCAATGCGGCGTTGCGCGCGGCGCTCCCCCGGTCCGGCCTGGAACGGGTGCGCAGCGAGCGGGTGATGCTGGAATCCATCGCCGGCGAGCGGTTCTCCGGCGACCTGCTCTACCTGCCCTTCCTGCGCCTCGGCGGGCTGCGGCTCGGCAACGTGCCGGTGGTGTTCGCCCAGACGCATGTGTTCGCGCTCTGGGGCCTCGCCGACGCGCCGACGCTGATCCTGGGCCTGGACCTGCTGACCCAGTTCACCGAGGTGGCGGTGGACTTCGGCCGCTCCACGGTCCGCTTCGATTTCGCCGGAGGACAAGTGTCGGAATCAATGCAACCTTAGCATTGGGCCGGCGTTGTCCGTCCCGGGGTCCCGCGCGCCTTCAGCTAGCTTGCGCCCGCGACGTCCTCGCTTGACCATCCAAGCAACCAACAGGGAGACTACACCAATGCGCATTCTCACTCTTGCGGCGATCACCGCCCTTGCCCTGACCGGCGTGGCCTGCAGCAAGAAGGAAGCCGCCGCCGACGCGACCACTGCGGCGACGGAAGCCAACGCTGCGGCCACGACCGCCACCGACGCCGCGGCCGCCGCCAACACGGCCGCCGCTGACGCCGCCGCCGCTCCGGCTGGCGCGCCTGCCGCTGACGCCATGGCCGCCGCCGGTTCGGCCGCGGAATCTGCCGGCGACGCCGCCGCCAAGGCCGGTGAAAAGGCCGAAGAAGCTGGCGACAAGGCCAAGGAAGCCACCAGCAAATAACGTATCGCTATGGGAAGGGCCCCCGCGCTGTGCGCCGGGGCCCTTTTCATGCCCGGACTACAGCTTCTCGGCCAGCAGGCGGCCGGCGAAGTCCTTCACCCAGGGGTTCCGCGGCCGGCGCAGCCGCTCGCCGTGGTAGATGTGGGCGAGGTCGGCGTAGGCGCGGTCGAAATCCTCATTGACGATGACGTAGTCGAAGGTCTCGGCCTGTTCGATCTCGCCATAGGCCCGCGCCAGCCGGCTCTCGATGACGTCGGCCCGGTCCTGCGCCCGGGCGTGCAGCCGCCGGGCCAGGTCGGCCATGGACGGCGGCAGGATGAAGACGCGGACGCTGTCGTCCGGGGCGGAGGAGGCGATCTGCTTGGCCCCCTGCCAGTCGATGTCGAACATCACGTCCTTGCCCGCCTCCAGAGCCGCGAAGATCGGACCTTTGGGGCTGCCGTAGCGGTGGCCGTGGACATCAGCCCATTCGAGGAACTCGCCGCGCTCGATCATCGCGTCGAAGGCGGCGCGATCCACGAAATGGTATTCCCGCCCGTCCACCTCGCCGGGGCGGGGCGGCCGGGTGGTCGCGGAGATGGAAAGCGCCAGGTCGGCGTGGTCGGCCACCAAGCGTCGTGAAAGCGAAGTCTTGCCCGCCCCGGACGGCGAGCAGATCAACAGCAGCAGGCCGCGGCGCTTCTGCGGTCCGTCATTCGACATTCTGCACCTGTTCGCGGAACTGCTCGATGGTCGCCTTCAGCTCCAGGCCGACGCTGGTCAGCGCGCCCAGGGCCGACTTCGAACACAGGGTGTTGGCCTCGCGCATGAACTCCTGGGTCAGGAAGTCCAGCCGGCGGCCCGCCGCGCCGTCGCCGGCGATCAGGGCGCGGGCGGCGTCCACGTGGCCGGCCAGGCGATCCAACTCCTCGCGCACGTCGGCCTTCACGGCCATGGCGGCGGCCTCGGTGACGATCCGGTCCTCGAGCCCCGCGGCCTCGCCAACCAGCTCGGTCATCCGCCGAGCGAAACGCTCCTTGATGACGGCCGGCTGTTCCACGGCCAGGCCTTCGGCGGCGGTCACCTGCCCGGCGATCTTCTCCAGCAGGCCGGAGAGCACGACACCCAGGGCGGCGCCTTCCTGGTCGCGGGCGGCGGCCAGGGCGTCCAGGGCCGCGCCGATGGAGCCGGCGACGGCGGCCTCCAGGGCGGCCTGGGCTTCGGGATCGACGACCGCGTCGCCAGCCTCCACGACGCCACGCAGGGCGAGGAGCCCGTCGAGGCTCGGCGGGGCGGCCTTGCCGGCGGCGATCAGCGGCGCGCCGAGCTGCAGGTAGCGCTCCAGCACCTCCGCGTTCACCCGCACGCCGCCGGCCGATTCGGCCCGGCGGGCCTGCAGGCCGATGTTGAGCTGGCCGCGCTGGAAGCGCGCCTGGGCGCCGTCCCGGGCCGCCCGCTCCAGGGCTTCGAAGCCTGGCGGGCCACGGAAGCGGGCCTCCAGGTTGCGGCCGTTCACCGAGCGGGCCTCCACCGCCCAGCTCCAGTCGCCCAGGGCGCCTTCGGCCCGGCCGAACCCGGTCATTCCGGACAGCGGCATCAGCGCGCCCCGCCCGCGGCTGTCTTGACCGGCGCGGAGACCGCCATGGCGGCGCGGCTCTTCTCCACGGCGCGCCACTTCTCGACGTTCTTGCGGTGCTCGGCGAAGGTGGAGGCGAAGACGTGGCCGCCGGTCCCGTCCGCGACGAAGAACAGCTCGGTGGTCTTCGGCGGGTCGAGCACGGCGGCGAGCGCCGCGCGGCCCGGATTGCAGATCGGCGTCGGGGGCAGGCCCATGATCTGATAGGTGTTGTACGGCGTCGTCGCGCTGAGCTCGGACAGGCGGATGCCGCGTCCCAGGGGCCGGCCGCGCGAGACGCCGTAGATGATGGTCGGGTCGCTCTCCAGGCGCATGCCGGCGCGCAGCCGGTTGACGAACACCGCGGCGATTCGCGGCCTCTCAGCGGGGACGCCGGTCTCCTTCTCGACGATGGAGGCCAGGGTCACCGCCTCCTCCGGCGTCGCGAACGGCAGGCCCGCCTGGCGCCTCGCCCACAGCGTGGCCAAGATCTGGTCGCGGGCGTCCATCATCCGCTTCAGCACCGCCGCCCGGTCGTCTCCGCGCTCGAACTGGTAGGTGTCGGGCAGGATCGCCCCCTCAGGAGCCTGCGGCGCGTCGCCGCTGAGCGCCGACGTCCGCTGCAGCACCTCGGCCGCCATCTCCGAGGTGAAGCCCTCAGGAATGGTCAGCAGGCGGCGCACCACCTGGCCGGTGCGGATTTCCTCCAGCACCTTGGCCATCGGCGCGCGGGATTCGAAAGCGTACTCGCCGGCCTTCAGCTGGCGCGCCGCGCCGGTGATCTGTGCGGCGGCCATGAACAGCGACGAGGAGCGCACGACGCCGGCGCGTTCGAGGCTGGAGGCGATCTCGGTCAGGCTGGCGCCCTGGCGCAGGAGCACCGTGGTCCCCGCGCCCTCACGCGCCCTTGGCCCCGCCCCCTGGAACGACCAGAGCGCCCAGGCGAGCGCCACGACGGCGATCACCGCCAGGGTCGCCCCGGCGCTGATCAGGCCCACCGCCCAGCTGCGGCCCCGGGTGAGGCCGCCCGGCGCGCCGGGCCGGGGGGCCGCGCTCACGCGAGTTTCTTGAAGACCACGGAGGCGTTGGTGCCGCCGAAGCCGAAGCTGTTGGAGAGCGCGATCTCGATCGACATCGGCTTGGCCTTGTTCGGCGTCAGGTCGATCGCCGTCACAACCGAAGGATTGTCCAGGTTGATGGTGGGCGGTGCGATCTGATCGCGGATCGCCAGGCAGGTGAAGGCGGCCTCGATGGCCCCGGCCGCGCCCAGCAGGTGGCCGGTGGCCGACTTGGTGGAGCTCATGGTCACCTTGCCGGCGGCCGCGCCCAGCAGGCGCTCCACCGCGCCCAGTTCGATCTCGTCGCCCAGGGGCGTCGAGGTGCCGTGAGCGTTGATGTAGTCGATGTCGGCGGGATCGATGCCGGCGTCCTTCACGGCCGCCTTCATGGCCCGGAAGCCGCCGTCGCCGTCCTCGGCCGGGGCCGTGATGTGATAGGCGTCGCCGGCCAGTCCATAGCCGATCACCTCGGCGTAGATCTTGGCCCCGCGGGCCTTGGCGTGCTCCAGCTCCTCCAGGACCAGCACCCCGGCGCCCTCGCCCATCACGAACCCGTCCCGGTCCCTGTCATACGGGCGGCTGGCGCGCTGCGGGCTGTCGTTGAAATGCGTCGACATGGCGCGGCAGGCGATGAAGCCCGCGACGCCGACGGGGCAGATGGCCGCTTCGGCGCCGCCGGCGATCATCACGTCGGCGTCGCCGTACTTGATCAGACGGGTGGCGTCGCCCACGGCGTGCGCGCCGGTGGCGCAGGCGGTGACCACCGCGTGGTTCGGGCCTTTGAAGCCGTAGCGGATGGAGACCTGGCCTGCGGCCAGGTTGATCAGCGCCGAGGGAATGAAGAACGGGCTGACCCGGCGCGGCCCCTTCTCGTACAGCTCGATCGAGGTCTTCTCGATGGTGGCCAGGCCCCCGATGCCGGAGCCGATGATGACGCCGGTGCGCTCACGCTCGGCCTCGTCCTGCGGCATCCAGTCGGCGTCGCGCACCGCCTCGTCGGCGGCCGCCACGGCGTAGAGGATGAAGTCGTCGACCCGGCGCTGGTCCTTGGGCGCCATGGTCTTGTCGGGGTCGAAGGAGCCCTCCACGTCCGGCCCGCCGCCGCCGCGACCGTCCACCCGCGGCACTTCGCAGGCGACCTGGCAGGCGTAATCGGCAGGATCGAAGGTGGTGATGCGGCCCGCGCCGGACTTGCCGGCCAGGATGGCCTTCCAGGTCAGTTCAGCGCCCTGCCCCAGCGGGGTGAGCATCCCGATGCCTGTGACGACGACTCGACGCATGGAATCTCTCAATTACACCAGCCCCATACGAAGACCGCCGCGGCTTCCGGGCGCAAGGGCCTTTCAGCACGCGGCGGCGTGAACTCGATAGCGATGGACGGAGCGTCAGGCGCCCAGGCGTTCTCCAATGAACTTCACCGCATCGCCGACAGTCTGGATGTGCTCGGCCGCATCGTCGGGGATCTCGATGTCGAACTCCTCCTCGAAGGCCATCACCAGCTCGACGTTGTCGAGGCTGTCGGCGCCCAGATCGTCGATGAAGCTGGCCTTCTCGGTCACCTTCTCCGGATCGGCGTCGAGGTGCTCGATGACGATCTTGCGCACGCGCTCAAGGATATCGGACATTCGATGTCGTCCCTTTTCGTTCAAGTTTTGCATCGGCGACAGCAGACGTCATGTCAACTGTCGGGAAATGGGCGGCGGCGACCTGCCGGACCGGATTCGGCGCCGACGTAGCATGTTCATTTCAGCGCGACTAGCAGCGGTTCAGATCATGGCCATGCCGCCGTTCACGTGCAGGGTCTGGCCAGTCACGTAAGCCGCCTCGGCGCTGGCCAGGTAGACGCAGGCCGCCGCCACCTCCGCCCCCCGCCCCAGCCGCGCGGCGGGGATGGTGGCGAGGATCTGGACCTTCTGCGCCTCGTTGAGGGCGTCGGTCATCGGACTTTCGATGAAACCCGGCGCCACGCAGTTGACGGTTATTCCCCGGGTGGCGATCTCCTGCGCCAGGGACTTGGAAAAACCGATCATTCCGGCCTTGGACGCCGCATAGTTCACTTGGCCCGGGTTGCCGGTGACGCCGACCACCGAGGTGATGCCGATGATCCGGCCCGAGCGGCGGCGCATCATCCCCTTCAGGGCGGCGCGCGAGAGGCGGAAGTAGGACTCCAGGTTCACTCGCAGCACGGTGTCCCAGTCGGCGTCCTTCATGCGCAGCAGCAAGCCGTCGCGGGTGACGCCGGCGTTGGCGACCAGGATGTCCAGCGGCTGGCCGGCGGCGGCCTCGGCGGCCTCCACCAGGCCGTCCACGGCCGCAGGGTCCGAGAGGTCGGCCAAAGCGACCGCGGCGCGCTCGCCCAGTTGGGCGGCGAGGTCCTTCAGCACCGGCTCGCGGGTGCCGGAGAGCACCACCGCCGCGCCCCGGGCGTGGAACGCGCGGGCGATCTCGGCGCCGATGCCGCCGCTGGCGCCGGTGATCAGCGCCGTCTTGCCGGTCAGGTCGAACATCGCGGGCTCCCTAGAGGCTCTTGGCGAAGGCTTCGAGATCGGCGGGCGCATTCAGCGCCACCGCCTCGGCGTCCGGCGCGATGCGCTTGACCATGCCCGAGAGCACCTTGCCGGCGCCGGCCTCGGCGAAGCGGGTGACGCCGCCGGTCTCGGCCAGCCAGGCGACGCTCTCGCGCCAGCGCACACGGCCGGTGACCTGCTCCACCAGCAGCCGGCGGATCTCGCCGGGATCGTGCGTCGGGCGGGCGGTGACGTTGGGCACCAGGGGCGCGCGCGGCGCCTGGATGCGCGCCTCGGCGAGGGCCCGCGCCATCTCCTCGGCGGCGGGCTGCATCAGCGGGCAGTGGAAGGGCGCGGAGACGTTCAGGAGGATCGCCCGGGCGCCCAGTTCCTTGGCCTTGACGATGGCGGCGTCCACCGCGGCCTTGTCGCCGGAGATCACCACATTGCCCTGGTTGTTGTCGTTGGCGACGACGCACACGCCGACTTCCGCGCCGGCCGCGGCGGCCTGCTCGGCCAGGGCCACGTCCGCCTTGGGCCCGATCAGCGAGGCCATCGCGCCGGCGCCCACGGGCACGGCCCGCTGCATCGCCTGGCCGCGCAGCTTCAGCAGCCTGGCCGCGTCCCCCAGGCCGATCGCGCCGGCGGCGGCCAGGGCGGCGTATTCACCCAGGCTGTGGCCGGCCACGAAGGCCGCCTTCTCCACCCCGACCCCGAACTCCTGCTCCAGGGCGCGCATGACGGCCAGGCTCGTGGCCATCAGCGCCGGCTGGGCGTTCTCGGTCAGGGTGAGCTCGTCCTCCGGCCCGTCCCGCATCAGGCGCGAGAGGTGCTGGCCGAGCGCGTCGTCCACCTCCTGCAACACCTCGCGGGCGGCAGGAAACGCCTCCGCCAGGTCCGCGCCCATGCCGATCGCCTGGCTGCCCTGCCCTGGAAAGATGAATGCGAGGCTCATGAGAGGCTCCTTCGCCGGCCCGATTCCGCGGCGCGAGGGTTAGGGGATCGCACCGGCGCCCGCAAGGGAGCGCGGCTTCGTCTCCGAGCGCACGCCGTTCGTCATCGCGCCGAACAGCCAGGCGCCCAACGCCTGCACGGCGACGGCGCCGGATACGCATGTGGACGAGACCATGGGCCCGGTGAAGGCCTGGCGCGCCAAGCCCCCGAAGTAGGTCGGATAGCCCGCCCCTCAGGACGGGTTCTGCGGCGCGCTGGCGGACTTGGTGACGCAGGCCACCTTGGCGCAGAGCCGCGTCTGCATGTCGGCCATCATCTCCGGCATCAGCTGGTTGAGCGTCGGGTTCATCCTGGCGGCGAAGGCGGGGGTCTTGGCGACCAGGGCCTGGCCGGTCGGGCTCTCGTAGAAGGCCACCAGGTCCTGCAGCTCCTTCTCGCTGAAGCTCTGGGCGAAGACCGGCGCCATCTTGTCCAGCATCCTGGCGATCATCACCTGGCTGGACTGGGCGGCGGCGTCGATGATCGCCTGGCGTTCGGCCTCGGTCATGTTCGGGTTGTTGCGGGCGAACCGCTGCATCATCTGCGGCATCACCGCCCTGACCGTGGCCGTCATGGTGGTCTCCATGCGCATGGCGGCGAAGTAGCGGCGGGTGAGCTCCAGCGCCCGGGGCGTGGCGGCCGGCGCGGCCTGGTCGGCGGCGGGCGGGGAAGCGGGAGGGTCGGCGAGAGCGGGTGCGGCGGCGAGGACAAGCACCGCACCGAGGGGCGCAAACGGCCATCCGCTGAATCGCATTACGCATCCCCGTCCGATTTTGGCACAACCTGCATCCGCGCCCACGCCGCTGGCAAGCCGAAAAGCCTTGCCGGGAAAGCGCTTTTCCCCTATCTGCCCCGCTCTTCGACAGAAGGCGGTCTCACGCGGATCCCGAATGGGCCGGGAAACTCCCGGCCGCCGCGCTTGAGAGCCATCGCTTCCGGCGGTCCTTCCACCACCGGCCGCGCCGCCCTCGCAATGGAAGAAGGAAACATGGCGCTCTACGAGCACATCGTCATTTCGCGGCAGGACATCTCGCCGCAACAGGCCGAAGCCCTCAACGACCAGCTGAAGTCGCTCATCGAGCAAGGCGGCGGCACGGTCGGCAAGATCGAGTACTGGGGCCTTCGCAACCTCACCTACCGCATCAAGAAGAACCGCAAGGGCCACTATTCCCTGCTGGCCATCGACGCCCCGCCCGCCGCGGTGAAGGAGATGGAACGCCAGCTGTCCCTCAACGAGGACATCCTGCGCTACCTGACCGTCCGCGTCGAAGAGCTCGACCTGGAGCTCTCGCCGGTGCTGGCGCGCCGAGATCGCGACCGCGAACGTCGCGGCGACGATGGCCCGCCGCGCGAAGGCGGCTTCCCGCCACGCGAGGGTGGTTTCCCGCCCCGTGAACGTGAGGGTGGCTTCACGCCCCGTGAAGGAGGCTTCCAATGAGCGACGAGACCGCAACCGCCCCGGCCGCGGGCGCCTCGGCCGCCCGCCGCCCGTTCTTCCGCCGCCGCAAGGTGTGCCCGTTCTCCGGCGCCAACGCCCCGAAGATCGACTACAAGGACGTCAAGCTCCTGCAGCGCTACGTCTCCGAGCGGGGCAAGATCGTGCCCTCGCGGATCACCGCAGTGTCGGCCAAGAAGCAGCGTGAACTGGCCAAGGCCATCAAGCGCGCCCGCTTCCTGGCCCTGCTGCCCTACGTCGTGAAATAAGGGGGCCGGCCATGAAACTCATCCTGCTCGAACGCGTGGAAGGCTGGGGCGCTCTGGGCGACGTCGTCACCGTGAAGGACGGCTACGCCCGCAACTACCTCTTGCCGCGCAACAAGGCGCTGCGCGCCACCAAGGCCAACGAAAAGGTCTTCGAGGCCCAGCGCGCCGAGATCGAAGCCCGCAACGCCAAGGCCAAGGACGTCGCGGCCAAGGCCGGCGAGAAGCTCGACGGCGGGTCCTACATCCTGATCCGTCAGGCCGGCGAGAGCGGCCAGCTCTACGGTTCGGTCTCCGGCCGCGACGTGGCCGACGCCATCCAGGCCGAAGGCGGCAAGGTGGAGCGCTCGCTCGTCGTCCTCGACAAGCCGATCAAGACCCTCGGCCTGCACGAGGTGAAGATCCGCCTGCACCCGGAGGTGACGGTCACCGTGACGCTGAACATCGCCCGCAGCCAGGACGAAGCCGAGCGCCAGGCTCGCGGCGAGAACATCATCGCATCGCAGTTCGAGGAAGACCGGGTCTCCGCCGAGGAAGCCCAGGCCGACCTCCTGGAAGGCGGCGCGGGTTCGATCCAGGGCGACTACGTCGAGGCGTAGGCGTCAGATCAAACGACGATCTTGCGGCGCGGAGCTTCGGTTCCGCGCCGTTTTCGCTTCTGCGGACGGGTTGGCCGCATCGGCGAAATGGGCTCATCCTCTCCCGCGGAGGAAACACCCATGACTGAGACGCTTGAAGCGCAGGTCGCTGCGCTGACCGCCAAGGTGCGCCGGCTCGAAGAGGAGCGCGCCATCCTGCAAACGCTGCACCGATACGGCCATTCGATCGACTATGGCCATGAGGCCAACTGGCTCGACTGTTTCACCGAGGACGGCGCCTTCGATCTGCACATCCGGCAAGACGGCGAGACCGCCGGCCGACTCCGCGGCTTCGGCGAGCCGCACGCCAAAGGGGTGCGCTTCGCAGGCCGGGCGGTGCTGAACCAGTTCATCCGCCAGCACACCCGCGCGCCGGACGCCTGGCACAAGCACTTCATGGTGGAGCCCGTCATCGAGATCGCCCAGGACGGCGAACACGCCAAGGTGCGCAGCTATTTCGTCAGGCTAGACGATCAGGCGGGCGAGCGCATCATGAGCGCCTTCGGCCGCTACATCGACGACATGGTGCGCGCTCCGGACGGCCGCTGGCGCTTTCGCGAGCGCATCGCCGAAATCGAGTCGATGTGGAATTAGCCGGCATCGGCGCGGCCACTTTGCATCACACCGTTGCAGGAATGTCATATTGCGCCGCGGCGTAACACTCTAGGTCTAGAGTTACAGGTCGGCGACGTGCTGCCGGGCCGGGACTCTGGGGATTGTTACATGCGACATCGCAAACTGCTGTTCGCGGCCGCCTCGGTCGCGGGCCTTTGGGCTGGCGCGGCGGCCGCGCAGCCAGGCGCGGGCGCGGAGGGCAACGTGGAGGAGCTGGTCGTCACCGGCACCCGCACCGTCGGCCGTTCGCGCCTGGAAACGCTCGCGCCGGTCGATGTGCTGACCAGCGAAGCCCTCGCGCGCCAGGGTAACGGCGCGGAACTCGCCCAGGCGATGGCCAACCTGACGCCCTCCCTCGACTTCCCCCGCCCGGCCATCGCCGACGGCACCGACAGCGTCCGCCCGGCGGTGCTACGCGGCCTGCAGCCCGACCAGACCCTGGTGCTGCTCAACGGCATGCGCGGCCACACCTCGGCGCTGATCAACGTCAACACCTCGGTCGGCCGCGGCGCGGCGGCCTTCGACCTCAACACCATCCCGACCATCGCCATCTCACAGGTGGAAGTCCTGCGCGACGGCGCGGCCGCCCAGTACGGCTCGGACGCCATCGCTGGGGTGATCAACCTGCGCCTGCGCGAAGCCCGCAGCGGCGGCGGGGCGATCGTCAGCTACGGTCTCTACGACACCACGGTGAAGACCTCGCGCGGCAAGCGCGACGCCAACGACGGGCTCACCGAGTCCGTCTCGATCTGGCAGGGTCTGCCCATCGGCGCCGAGGGCTTCCTGACCGTCTCGGGCGAGTGGCTGCTGCGTCACCCCACCAATCGGTCGGACTTCGCCAACGCCGCCGCCCTGCCAAACTACGGCCGCCCGATCGTGCTGGGACGCTACGGCGACCCCAAGGTGGACAGCTACACCGGCTATGTGAACGCGGGCGTGCCGCTGAACGAGTCCTGGGCGCTCTACGGCTACGGCGGCTACCAGAAGCGAGACTCGGTCTCGGCGGCGACGGCGCGGGCCTACAACAACGCCAACAACGTGCCGGCGGTCTATCCGGGCGGCTTCCTGCCGAAGATCAGCGCGGACATCCGCGACTACAACGTCCAGGGCGGGATCCGGGGCGACGCGGCCGGGTTCCACACCGACCTGGGCGTGAGCTACGGCAAGAACACCCTCGCCTACCACACCATCGACACCATCAACGCCTCGTTCGGCGCGGCCTCGCCCACCAGCTTCTACTCGGGCAAGCTGTCGTACGACCAATGGCTGGTGAACCTCAACGTCAGCCGGCCCTTCGAGATCGGCCTTGCCGCCCCACTCAACGCCGCCTTCGGCCTGGAGTACCGGCGCGAGGCCTTTCAGATCGAGGCTGGCGAACCAGGCTCCTACACCCTCGGTCCGGACACGACCAAGGCCGGCAACTCGCAGGGCTTCCCGGGCTTCCGGCCCTCCAACGAGGTCGACGTCAACCGGCACAACTGGAGCGCCTACCTCGACATCGAAGGCAAGCTCACCGAGAGCTTCGGCTTCGACATCGCCGGGCGCTATGAGGACTATTCGGACTTCGGCACCAAGGCCACCGGCAAGCTCTCCGCCCGCTACGACTTTAACCCGGCCCTCGCCTTGCGCGGCTCGGTCTCGACGGGCTTCAAGGCCCCCGCGCTTCAGCAGCAGTTCTTCACCTACACCTCCACGAACAACACCCTGGTGGGAACCTCATTCCAGCTCATCGAGTCGGGCACCTTCCCGGTGAGCAGCACCGTGGCGCGCTCGCTCGGGGCCCAGCCGCTGGAGCCGGAGACCTCGACCAACTATTCGGTCGGCGGCGTCTTCCGCCACGGCGCGTTCGAACTGACCATCGACGCCTACCAGATCGACCTGAAGAACCGGATCGTGCTGTCGGAGAACCTGCCCAACGCCTCGACGCCCGCGGCCACGGCCGCGCAGATCTCCACGATCATCGCCCCGTTCGGGATCAGCGCGGCGCGGTTCTTCATCAACGGCGTGGACTCCACGACCAAGGGGGTGGACGTCGTCGCGCGCTACAAGCTGGACCTGGGCTCGAGCAGGCTGGACCTGACGGCGGCGGCGAACTTCAACGACACCAACATCACCAAGACGCCGGGCCTGCCTACGCTCTCCAGCCTGGCCCAGCCTGCGTTCCTGTTCGACCGGCAGGCGCGGCTGACGTTCGAGAAGGGCACTCCGGAGCGGAAGTACGTGATCAGCGGCGACTGGACGATGGGTGGGTTCGGCCTCAGTTCGAAGATCACCTTCTATGACAGCGTGCTGTTGCCGCAGAACGCCCTCGGCTTCGACGTGGCGACCGGCGATGCGGCCCTGCTCGACCTGGAAGCGCGCTACACCTTCCCGAACAAGCTGGGGGTCGCCCTGGGCGCGAACAACGTCCTGGACGAGTACCCGAACTTCACCCCCGGCGCGGTCAATTCGCCGACCGGCTCGATCGGTTTCCCGGCCTATTCGCATTCGGATTCAACGGCCGGTTCCTCTACGGGCGGCTGAGCTACAACTGGTAGGCCGCGGGGCGCGGGACCCCAGGTCTCGCGCCCGTCCCGACCCTGTCCACAGGCGCACGAAGACTCGTGTGGACGACCGCATTTGTCACACTGCGCAGTCAGGCTGGCTTCAGTAAATCGTAAACCATGAGCATCGTCCCCGCCCTCGACCTGCGGCCCGCGCATAATGACGCGGCGATCCCCCACGCACCGGCCAACATCGAGGCCGAGCAGGCGCTGCTGGGCGTCGTCCTGTACGATAACGCCGCCTTCGAACGGATCGGCGACCACCTGCAGGCCCGCCACTTCTACGAGCCGTTCCACCAGCGCCTGTACGCCGCGATGGAAAGCCACATCCGCAAGGGCCAGCTCGCCGAACCGATCCTGCTGGCCGAGCAGTTCAGCCGCGATCCGGCGTTCGAGGAGCTGGGCGGCGTGCGCTACCTGGCCGACCTGGTGGACCGCGCTCCGCCCTCGGCCAACGCGCCCGACTACGCCCGGGCGGTCTATGACCTGGCGCTGCGGCGCGACCTGATCCGCATCGGCGGGGACATCGCCACCGGCGCGGCCGACAGCAGCGCCGACCTCTCCGCCCGCGAGCAGATCGAATCGGCCGAGCTGCAGCTGTTCGCCCTGGCCGAGACGGGCGGCGTCTCCCAGGGGTTCGTGCCCTTCGCCGACGCCCTGCGCGGGGCGGTCACCCTGGCGGCGGAGGCGCACAGCCGCGACGGGGGGTTGGCGGGGCTGTCCACCGGCTTGATCGAGCTCGACCGCAAGCTGGGCGGCCTGCACCCGTCCGACCTGATCATCCTGGCGGCGCGGCCCTCCATGGGCAAGTCGGCGCTGGCCACCAACATCGCCTTCAGCGTGGCCCGCCACTACGCCTGGGAGCCGCAGCCGGACGGCGGGCGCAAGACCGTCAGCGGCGGGGTCGTCGCCTTCTTCCAGCTGGAAATGTCGGCCGAACAGCTGGCCATGCGGATGCTGGCCGACGTGTCGGGCGTCTCCGGCGACCGGCTGCGCAAGGGCGAGATCGACGCGGCGGAGTTCGGCCGGGTCCGCGACGCGGCGCTGGAGATCCAGGACGCGCCGCTCTACATCGACGCCACCGGCGGCATCTCCATGGCCAAGCTGGCCGCCCGCGCCCGGCGGCTGAAGCGTACCGTGGGCCTCGACCTGATCGTCGTCGACTACCTGCAGCTGGTGACCATGGGCGACTCCAACCGGGTCGAGAACCGGGTGCAGGAAGTGAGCCAGGTGACCATGGGCCTGAAAGCCCTGGCCAAGGAACTGTCGGTGCCGGTGCTAGCGCTGGCCCAGCTCTCGCGCCAGGTGGAGAACCGCGAGGACAAGAAGCCCCAGCTCGCCGACCTGCGGGAATCCGGCTCCATCGAGCAGGACTCCGACGTGGTGATGTTCATCTACCGGGAGTCCTACTACATCAGCCGGCTCGAACCGCGCGAAAACACCCCGGAACATTTCACCTGGCAGGAGGAGATGGACAAGGTGAAGGGCCTCGCCGAAGTAATCATCGGCAAGGCGCGTCACGGTCCGATCGGCACCGTGAAGCTCTCCTTCAACGAGGATCTGACCAAGTTCGGCGACTTGGCCCGCGACGACCGCTACGACCCGCACTAGGCGCGGAAGCGCGGCGCAGCTAAGGCGAGCCATGTCTTTTCCCGCCGCCGTGCGCCTCACCGTCGACCTCGACGCGCTCGCCTGGAACTTCGCTGTGCTGCGCCAGGCCGCGGGCGCGGCGGAGGTGGCTCCGGTGGTCAAGGCCGACGGTTACGGCCTGGGCGCGGGGCCGGTGGCGCGACGGCTATGGCGCGAGGGCGCGCGCAGCTTTTTCGTGGCGCGGCTGGACGAAGGCGAGGCCCTGCGCGCGGCGCTGGGGCCGGAGCGCCCCGCGGACATCACCGTGCTCGACGGCCTGACGCCGGGGTGCGCCGACCGGCTGGCCGCGGCCCGCCTGGCGCCGGCGCTGATGAGCCTGGCGCAGGCGCACAGGGCGGCCGACCTCGGCGCAGCGTCGGGCCGCCCGCTCTCGGTGGGGCTGCATGTGGACACCGGGATGAACCGCCAGGGCCTGGATCCCGCAGAAGCCGCAGCCCTGGCGGCGAGCCCGCAACACCTGCGCCACCTCGACGTCAATCTGGTCATGAGCCACCTGGGCGGCGCCGCGGTTCCGGACGATCCGCGCAATGCGCGGCAGCTCGAGGCGTTTCGAGCCGTGCGGGCGCTGTTCCCGCAGGCGCGGGCGAGTTTCGCCGCATCGGCCGGCGTCTTCCTGGGCGAGGCCTACCGTTTCGACCAGGTGCGGCCGGGCGTCAGCCTCTATGGGGGCGGACCGCAGGAGCGGCCGGACCCCCGCCTGCGCGCGGTGGCCACCCTGGAGGCGCCGCTGCTCGACGTGCGGCGTGTCGCAGCCGGCGAGACCATCGGTTACGGCCCATCCGCCAGGGCCGAGCGGGACATGATGCTGGGGATCGTCGCGGCGGGCTACGCCGACGGGATCATCCGCGCCGCCGCAGGCCGCGGCTACGCCTGGGCCGGCGGGTCGCGCCGGCGGCTGGTGATCGTCACCATGAACATGATCGGCATTGACGCCGGCGACGGCGGCCTTGCGGCCGGTGATGCGGTGGAGCTGCTGGGCGCGAACGTCGCCGTCGACGACCTCGCCACGGCGGCCGGCAGCGTGGCGCATGAATGCCTGACGCGGTTGAGCGCCGTGGGCGACCGGCGCTACCTGGGCGGAGAGTAAGCTCTAGCCGTTCTTCGCAAGCCGCTCCATGCGGCCGGGATTGACCGCGGCCACGGCGGCCTTGAGCTCGTCCATGGAGACGTTGTCGCCCTGGGCCTGGATCATGAAGCGGTCGCCGGCCAGCACGCTGTACTCCCCGTGCTTGGCCGCTTTGTCGTAGGACTCCTGGGTCATCCGCCCGTCGACCTTGCCCATCTTCTCATAGCGGTCGCCGGTCTCGCTGGACGAGCGCACGTTGAAGGCGTTGGCCATCGCCCCGAACGCGCCCGCCGCGCCCAGGTCGGTGATGGTGAGCGTCAGGCGCGAATCGCCGCGGGCGTACTGGGCCTCTACGTTGGAGCCGGTCATGCCGCCCACGCCGCCGCTGGCCGCGGAGACCTCGCCGCGGGCGAAGCCGGCGATTCCGGCCGGCAGGTAGGCCTTCAGCACCTCGGGATCGGTCGGCGTGATCGCCTTGCCGTCCGCGCCGGTCCCGCTCTCCATCTGCTTGGCCGCGGCCTCCATCTGCTTGGAGGCCGCCTCCAGCTTGCCCAGGTCCATCGAGCCGCCGCCCGGCAGGCTTACCTTACCGGAGACCTTGCCGCCATCGCTCAGCGCGCCCATGGCGCCCAGGCCGCCGGTGGCCATGCCGACGGCGCCGACGATGGCGCCGATGATGATATAGACGACGAGCGCAACCACGATCGCGACAGCGGTGTAGGGCAGCGCCTTCTCTTCGGGCGCCTTCATCAACCGCGGCAGGCCCGTGTAGAGCAGGTAGAGGCTGTAGAGCCCGCCCAAGGCCGCCAGCAGGCTGAGCGCCGGCAGCAGGGTCAGGATGCCGGCCACCCACGCGGCCGTGTAGGAATAGGCGACGACCTTGAACGCCTGGACCTGGTTCTTCGTCCCCCCGAAGTTGGGCGCCAGGGCGTCGATGATCAGCGCCATGACATAGACGCCCACGAGCGCCATCACATAGGACAACACCCCGCCGACCAGCCCCTGGACGATGCCGACCTTGTAGTGGATGCCGAACGCGCCGTGGCCGATCAGCATGCCGCCCAGCGTGCTGCAGACCGCAGGAATCGCCGCGAGCGGGATCACGTAGCTTCGATAGATTCCCCCCACCGTCGCCGGCTCGTCGTCGATGACCTCCCAGGTCGCCTTCGGCTGCAACAGGATCGACTTTATCCGCGCGACGAGCCCCGACGCGGCCGCCCCTGGCTCCACAACGCTCATGACTTTCGCTCCCTCGCTGCGAAAAGATGGTCTCCCGAACGGGGAGCCTACGCGAAGCTCGGGGATGGGCAACGGCGATCTGGCCGCACAGACCTTGCGCTGGCGACGGACTAGACTAGGTGTCCGCCGAATCAGGAGTGTTCCTTGGCCCGCGACGGCGCCGTCTACATCTGCCAGTCCTGCGGCTCGGCGCACGCCAAATGGGCGGGTCAGTGCGGCGCCTGCGGCGCCTGGAACACCTTGGTGGAAGAGGTCCAGTCCCGCCCGCCGGGGGCGCTGGCGCCCACACGCGCCACGCGCGCCCGCGGCATGGCCTTCGAGACCCTGGAGCAGCACACGCCGGCCCCGCCGCGAATCTCCACCGGCGTCGAGGAGTTCGACCGCGTCTGCGGCGGCGGGGTGGTGCCGGGCTCGGCGATCCTGCTGGGCGGCGATCCCGGGGTGGGCAAGTCGACGCTGCTGCTGCAGGTGGCCGGCAGCGCGGCGCGGCGCGGCGCCAGGTGCGCCTACATTTCCGGCGAGGAGGCCGTGGAGCAGATCCGCGCCCGCGCCCACCGCATGGGCCTGGGGGACGCGCCGGTGCGGCTCGCCGCCGAGACGGCGCTGCGCGACATCGTCGATGCGCTGAAGCGCGAGACCTTCGATCTGGTGGTGATCGATTCCATCCAGACCATGTGGAGCGATGCGCACGAGGCGGCGCCCGGCTCCGTCACCCAGGTGCGCGCCGCCGCGGGCGAGCTGGTGCGGCTGGCCAAGAAGCGCGGGCTCGCCGTGATCCTGGTGGGCCATGTCACCAAGGAAGGCACGATCGCCGGCCCACGGGTGATCGAGCACATGGTGGACGCCGTGCTGTCCTTCGAGGGCGAGCGAGGCTATCCGTTCCGGGTGCTGCGCGGAGCCAAGAACCGCTTCGGCGCCACGGACGAGATCGGCGTCTTCGAAATGGGCGAGACAGGCCTGATCGAGGTGCCCAACCCCTCGGCCCTGTTCCTCAACACCTCCGGCGAGCGGGCGGCCGGCGCGGCGGTGTTCGCCGGGATCGAGGGCTCGCGCCCGGTGCTGGTGGAAGTCCAGGCGCTGGTGGCCCCATCCGCCTACGGAACGCCCAGGCGGGCGGTGGTGGGCTGGGACGCCGGGCGCCTGGCGATGGTGCTGGCGGTGCTCGAGTCCCGCTGCGGGCTTGGCTTTGGGACCCGGGACGTCTATCTGAACGTCGCCGGCGGCCTGCGGATCAGCGAACCGGCGGCCGACCTCGCGGCGGCGGCGGCGCTGGCTTCGTCCGCCCTCGACCAGGCCTTGCCGCAGGACTGCGTGGTGTTCGGAGAAATCAGCCTGTCTGGCGACGTACGGCCCGTGAGCCGAATGGAAGCGCGCATGAAGGAGGCCGCCAAGCTGGGCTTCCGCCGCGTGCTGGGCCCCGCCGACCTCGACGGCGGCGGCCAGATGCGGGTGACCGGCGCCGCGCGCCTGGCCGACGCGGTCGCGCGCATCGGCGAAGGCGGCTGGGACCAAGGCCGTTGACCCAGTTCGACTACGCCGTGCTGATCGTCCTGGCCATCTCGGCCCTGGTGGGTTTCGTGCGTGGCGCGGCGCGCGAGATGGTGACGGTGCTGTCCTTCGTGCTCGCCGCCATGGCCGCCATGTACGGCCTGCGCTACGCCGGACCGATCGGGCGCTCGCTGATCGATCCCGACTGGGCGGGGAACGTGGCCGCGGTCGTCGCGGTGTTCCTGGTGGTCTATATCGCCCTGCGGCTGATGGGCGCAGCCCTGGCGCGGCGCATCAAGGACGATCAGGTCATGGGTCCTCTCGACCGCAGCGTGGGCCTGGGCTTCGGCCTCTTGAGGGGTTTCGTGTTCCTGGGCGTCATGAACCTGCTGTTCAACGCCGCAACGCCGCCGGAACGCGTGCCGCCGTGGATTTCCGGGGCGGCGACCTATCCCATGACCACGGCGGCCGGGCGGGTGCTGGCGGCCTTTGCGCCCCAGGGCATGGGCGTGGCCGGCCGCCTGAAGCCCGCTTTCGACAAGGCCGTCAAGGACGGCGCAGGTGACAGCCCGGACCGCGGCGGCTACGACGCGCGTGAACGCAAAAGCCTCGATATTCTGGTGGAGAAGTCCCGATGACCGACGAGGGACGATGGCGCGGGGGGCCGCGTGACCCGGACGACGACTCGCCACGGCTCGAGTGCGGCGTGTTCGGCGTTTTCGAGATCGACGGCGCGGCGGCGATCGCAGCTCTCGGCCTCCACGCCCTGCAGCATCGCGGCCAGGAGGCCTGCGGCATCGCCACCTTCGACGGCCAGCGGTTCCATACCGAGCGGCACATGGGCTACGTGGGCGACAGCTTCGCCGGCCCCGACCTGGTCGACCGCCTGCCCGGCCACACCGCTATCGGCCACACCCGCTACTCCACCGCCGGCGGCAGCTTCATCCGCAACGTCCAGCCGATGTTCGCCGACCTCGAGGCCGGCGGCGTCGCCCTCGCCCATAACGGCAACCTCACCAACTTCCTGACCCTGCGCCAGCAGCTGGTGGCTGAGGGGGCGATCTTCCAGTCCACCTCGGACTCCGAGGTGATTCTCCACCTGCTGGCGCGCTCGCGGAAGGCGCGCATCGTCGACCGCTTCATCGACGCCATCACCCAGATCGAGGGCGGCTACGCCCTGGTGGCGATGACCAACAAGAAGCTGATCGGCATCCGCGACCCGTTGGGCATCCGACCGCTGGTGCTGGGCGACCTCGAGGGCAAGGCCGTACTGGCGTCGGAGACCTGCGCGCTGGACATGATCGGCGCCCGCTTCGTGCGCGACGTCGAGCACGGCGAGATGGTGGTGATCTCCCAGGAGGGGATCGAGAGCCTGCGCCCCTTCCCCGCCGAACGCGCCCGGCCCTGCATTTTCGAATACGTCTACTTCGCCCGCCCCGACTCGGTGGTGAACGGCCGCTCCGTCTACGACGTGAGGAAGCGCATGGGCCGCCGTCTGGCCCAGGAGACGCCCGCCGACGTCGATGTCGTCGTGCCGGTGCCGGACTCCGGCGTGCCGGCCGCCCTCGGCTTCGCCCAGGAGGCGGGGCTGCCCTTCGAGATGGGCATCATCCGCAACCACTATGTGGGCCGCACCTTCATCCAGCCGACGCAAGGCGCGCGCGAGCTGGGCGTGCGCATGAAGCTTTCGCCCAACCGCGCGGTGCTGGCGGGCAAGAAGGTGATGCTGATCGACGATTCCATCGTCCGCGGCACCAATTCGGTGCGGGTGGTGCGGATGGTGCGCGAGGCCGGCGCCAAGGAGGTGCACCTGCGCTCCGCCTCCCCGCCGATCCAGTGGCCGGACTACTACGGCATCGACATGCCCGACCGCGACAAGCTGTTGGCCGCGCACAAGTCGGTGGAGGAGATCGCCCGCTTCCTGGACGTGGACTCCATGGGCTTCCTGTCGGTCGACGGCCTCTACTGGGCCATGGATTCCGCCCCGCGCGATCCAGCCCACCCGCAGTTCACCGACCACTATTTCACCGGCGACTATCCCACCCGCCTCCTGGATCGCGAGATCGCCGAGGGCCGCAACGAGGCCGGCGAGCGGCAGCTCTCGTTCCTGGTCGACGCCTGAGATTGTGAGCTCCCTCATCGCCAAGCTGAGGCCCGACCTCTACGTCGTGCTGATCTTGGCGATGGTGGTGGTGGCCAGCCTGCTGCCGGCCACGGGCGGCGCCGCCACCGCCTTCGGCTGGGCGACCAAGATCGCCATCGGCCTGGTGTTCTTCCTGCACGGCGCGCGCCTGTCGCGTGAGGCGGTCGTGGCCGGGATGACCCACTGGCGGCTGCACCTGCTGGTGCTGGCCTCCACCTTCGTTCTCTTTCCGCTGCTCGGCCTGGTGATCGCCGCCCTGCCTGCGGCCGTGACGCCGGCGACCCTGGCGCCGGGAATCATCCTCTTGGGCTGCCTGCCATCGACGGTGCAGTCGTCGATCGGCTTCACCGCCATCGCCCGCGGCAACGTCGCCGCCGCCGTGGCGGCCGCCACCGCCTCCAACCTGATCGGGGTGGTCCTGACGCCTCTGCTGGTGGGCCTGACGCTGCACGCCGCCGGCGGCGGGCTTTCGTTGGACTCGGTGGGCGCGATCTTCCTGCAACTCCTGGCGCCGTTCATCGCCGGCCAGGTCCTGCGGCGATGGGTCGGGCCGTGGATCCAGGCCCGCGCCAAGGTGCTCTCCTGGGTGGACCGGGGCGCGATCCTGCTGGTGGTCTACACGGCCTTCAGCGAGGCGGTGGTCGGCGGCCTCTGGCGCAAGGTCGACGCCTACGACCTCATGCGCCTGCTCATGATCTGCGCGGCCCTGCTGGCCTTCGTGCTGGCGGCCATGATGCTGCTGGCGCGGGCGCTGAAGTTCAGCAAGGAGGACGAGATCGCCATCGTCTTCTGCGGCTCGAAGAAGAGCCTGGCCAGCGGCGTGCCCATGGCCAGCGTCCTGTTCCCCGCCGCCGTGGTGGGCCCGATGCTGCTGCCGCTGATGATCTTCCACCAGATCCAGCTGATGGCCTGCGCGGTGATCGCCCAGCGCTACGCCGCGCGCCCGGAGCCTGAGACGGCCTAGACGCCGCCGAGGGGTAGGCGCCGCGGCGGATTGCGCTACACAGGCGCCCCATGTCACCCGCCCCTTCCCTTTCCGGCAAGATCGCCCTGGTCACCGGCGCCAGCCGCGGCATCGGCCGCGCCGCCGCCCTCGCCCTCGCCCTCGCCGGCGCCCATGTCGTCGCCGTCGCCCGCACCCAGGGGGGCCTGGAGGAGCTGGACGACGAGGTCCGCGCCGCCGGCGCCGAGCGGCCCACCCTGGTCCCCATGGACATCGCCGAGCATGACGGCCTCGACCAGCTGGGCCTGGCCCTCCACCAGCGCTTCGGGCGGCTCGACGTGCTGGTCCACGCAGCCGCGACGCTGGGGCCCCTGACCCCCGTTTCGCATATCGAGCCCAAGCACTGGGCGCAGGTGATGGCGGTGAACGCCACGGCGACCTACCGGTTGATCCGGTCGATGGAGCGGCTGCTGCGCGCCTCCGACGCCGGGCGGGCGATCTTCCTGACCACCGGCCGGGTGGCGCGCCCCAAGGCCTTCTGGGGCCCCTACGGCGCCAGCAAGGCGGCGATGGAGGCCATCGTACGGACCTGGGCCGACGAGCTGGAGCAGACCCCCATCCGCGCCGTGCTGCTCGACCCGGGGGTCATGCGCACGCGGATGCGCGCCGAGGCCATGCCGGGCGAGGACCCGCTGACCCTGCCCGAGCCCGCCGAGATCGGGCCGCTGATCGTGGAGCTGGCGCAGTCGGACCTGGGCCTGCCGAAGGCCCCGGTGCTGTTCAGCGACTGGAAGGCCGCTTGAAGGTCCTGACCTTGGCCTTGGGCGCCCGCTTGGGCTTGAAGGCCTGGGGCGCGGGCCCGCTCTTGGCCTCGCCCGCCGCATAGGGGTTCTTGCCCGACTTCACGGTCAGCCGGATGGGCACGCCGGGCAGCTCGAAGCTCTCGCGCAGCGAGTTCACCAGGTAGCGCTTGTAGGATTCCGGCAACTGGTCGGCGCGGCTGGCCATCAGCACGAAGGTGGGCGGGCGGGCCTTGGTCTGGGAGATGTAGCGCGGCTTGATCCGGTGGCCGCCCACCGCCGGCGGCGGATGGCGCTGCGTGGCCATGCCCAGCCAGTCGTTGAGGTCCTTGGTGCGCACCTTGGTGGACCAGTGCTCGTGGACCTTGAACACCGCCGGCATCAGCCGGTCCAGGTGGCGGCCCGTCTCGGCCGACAGCGCGATGATCGGCGAGCCCTTGAGCTGCGGAAGCTGGGTCTGGGCCTCCTCGATGATCTCGCGCAGGCGCTGGCCAGGGTTCTCCACCAGGTCCCATTTGGCCAGGCAGAAAACCAGCCCGCGACCTTCCCGCTCAACGAGATCGCCGATCTGCAGGTCCTGCACCTCGAAGGGGTGGGTGGCGTCCATCACCAGGATCACCACCTCGGCGAAGGTGATGGCGCGGATGGTGTCCTGGGTGGAGAGCTTCTCCAGCTTCTGCTGCACCTTGGCCTTGCGGCGCAGGCCGGCGGTGTCCACCAGCCGCACGGCGCGGCCGTCCCATTCCCAGTCGACCGGAATGGCGTCGCGGGTGATCCCCGCCTCCGGGCCGACAAGCAGCCGCTCCTCGCCGATCAGCCGGTTGACCAGGGTCGACTTGCCGGCGTTGGGCCGCCCGACGATGGCGATGCGGACCGGCTTGTCGCCCTCCTCGTCCTCGGCCTCCTCGTCCTCGATCGGCGCGACCTCGACGAGGGCGGCGTAGAGGTCGGCCATGCCCTCGCCGTGCTCGGCGGAGATGGAGATCGGCTCGCCCAGGCCCAGGTTGAAGCCCTCCAGCGCTCCGGCGTCCCCGGCCCGGCCCTCGGTCTTGTTGGCGGCCAGCACGACCGGCTTGCCGCGTTTGCGCAGGACCTCGGCGAACACCCGATCCATGGCCACCACGCCCTCCCGGGCGTCGATCACGAACACGGCGACGTCCGCCTCGTCGAGCGCCAGCTCGGTCTGGGCGCGCATCCGCGCCTCCAGGCTCTCATCGGTGACGTCCTCGAAGCCGGCGGTGTCGATCAGCTCCAGGTCCAGGTCGCCCAGGCGGCCGGTGGCGAACTTGCGGTCGCGGGTGACGCCCGGCAGGTCATCGACGATGGCGAGCTTGCGCCCCGCCAGCCGGTTGAACAGCGTGGACTTGCCGACGTTGGGACGCCCGACGATCGCGAGCCTGAGCGGCATGGCGTGGGCGTTCCTCTTCGGACTAGCGCAGGGCGATCAGGTCGGCCTTGTCGGTGACCACATAGACCATCCCGCCCATGGCGATCGGTCCGATCAGCGTGGGGTCGCCGAGTTTGACCGTGCGCTCCACCGCGCCGGTCTTGGCGTTGAGCGACATCAGCTCGCCGGTGCTGCCGGCCACCAGCAGGCGGTTGTTGGCCAGGAGCGGGCTCGACCACAGGGGCTTGATGACCCGCTTGCCGCCGAGGCCCAGGAAGCCGCCGGTCTTGCCGAACTTGCGGCCCTGGTTGAGGTCGCGGATCCAGTAGATCAGGCCGGTCTCGCGCGCCGCGCAGATCACCTTGCCGTCCTTGGCGACCACATAGACCACGTCGCCGGCCGGCAGCGGGGTGGTGACGCCCACCACCGGCAGCGACCAGCGGGCCTGGCCGGTGCGCAGGTCGGTGGCGGAGAAGACCCCGGAATGGCTGACCGCATAGACGTCGCCCTGGTAGATCACCGGCCGCCCGGGAATGTCGCGGATCTCGGACAGGGCGCTGGTGCGGCTGGCCCGCGACAGGGCCTCGCTCCACAGGTCATTGCCGTTGGCGACGCGCAGCGCCACCAGCTCGCCGGAGCCGAACGAAGCCACCACCGTGTCGCCGGACACCGCCGGGCTGGAGGCCGCCAGGATACGCGCGGATTCGGACAGGCCCTGATAGGTCCAGCCGGCCGCGCCGGCGGCCGCGTCGAAGGTCAGCAGGGTGTTGTCGATGGCGACCACCATCACCCGCCCGCCGGCCACCGTGGGGGCGGCGTGCACCGGCTGCTCCGTGCGCGTGCGCCAGCCGACATTGCCGGTCCTGGCGTCGAGCTGTGCCACCAGGCGGTAGCCCGACGAGACGTAGAGCTTGCCGTCGGCGTAGGCGAGGCCGCCGCCGAACGCCTCGCGGTCGCGCTTGTTCTCGGAAGGCCGCAGGTTGGTCTTCCAGAGCTGCGAGCCGGAGCGGGCGTCATAGGCCGAGACCAGGGCCTCGCCGTCCATGACGAACACCTTGCCGTCCGCGGCCACCGGCGGGGCGGTGACGTGCTTGCCGCGGCTGGAACCGGCGCCGATGCCCTTGCGCCAGGCGACCTGCAGGTTCGGCGCGGCGTCGACGTGGTCGGGCGACTGCTCGGGCGTGCGGCCCGGCAGCGGCCAGGACTCCGCCGGGGCCGGGGTCGGGAGGAAGAAATCGCCGCCCTTGAGGGCCTCCGCCGGCGTCAGCGTCTGGTCGGCGGCCACGATGGAGATCCGCGGGCCCGCGCCGGCGACTTCCTTGTCGCCCTTGCCCTTGAACGGGTTGAGTTTCCCCAGGGTCGAGCAGCCGCTCGTCGCGACGGCGACCAGCAGCAGGGCGGCGATCAGGCGATGGCGTCGCTTAAGCGTCATTGGGGTCCGGAAGCTGGCGGTTGCGGCGCGACGGACATGCCGGCCGGCGGCGCGATCGGCGGCTGCGGAACAGCGGCCGCCTTGACCACGGCGGGCACCGACTTGGCCGAGCCGGAATCGATGAGCTGCTTGGCCGCCTCGGCGCGGCCTTGCGCCGACTCCGGTGCGGTCGGCAGCAGCGAGATCACCACAAAGTCGCTGCGGGCGCCGGCGAGATCCCCGGCCGCCAGCTTGGCGAAGGCGAGCGCTTCGCGCGCCTGGACCAGATAGGGCCGTCCGGCCTGGGTGAGCGGCAGCAATCGCGATTCCATCTCCTTGTAGGGGGCGGAATCCATGAGTGCGAAGGCGGATTTGAGGCGCGCCGCGTCGCCGATGATTTCATCCGGCGCGGCTTCGGCGGCCTGATCGAACAGGGCGACCGCCGCCTTGGGCTTGTTCTCGGCCATCCGCACCGCGCCCTGCTGCATCAGGGCCAGGGACTTGTAGCCCTTGGGGCCGGACTTCGCGACCTGGGCGAACAGGCCGAACGCCTCGTCCCGACGGCCCTTGGTCAGGGCCTCGAGGCCCTGGGCGTAGGTGTCGGACGCCTTGGCGATGGCCTGCTGCTGGTAGTGGCGCCAGCCATAGAGGCCGAACACCCCGGCGATGATGAGGAGCGCCAGGCCCAGCACCCACGGCGCGGCCTTCATGCCGATCGTCTTGTAACGGTCGGCGCGAAGCTGCCCTTCGACCTCGTCGAACAGATCGGTCAAGACAGGAGACTCCGCGCGAGCGACGTAAGAGGCGCGGAACCTATAGCGCATGCCCGCGCGCCGCAACGATGCATGACAGGGCCGTCGCAGGGCCAGCCCCGCCGGAGCCGAACGTCGACAGGCGTCAGGGCGCGCCGGCTTTTTCGCCCTCGCCCCGGCCGCCGATTTCGGCCAGCGCGGCGAGCGTTCGCCGGGTGCGGCTGACATCCTCCGGTCCGACGCTCGCGATCAGCTCGGCGTCGATCTTCTCCCGCGCGGCCGCCTGCGCCGCCGCCGCCGCCTCGCCGCGGGGCGTGAGCGTCACGTTGAGCTTGCGGCGATCCTGCGCATCGACGGCCCGCTCCAGGTAGCCGCGCATCACCAGGGTGTCGACGAGCTGACCGGCCCCCTGCTTCGACACGCCCAGCTCCCGGACGAGCTGGCCCAGCGGCACGCCGCCGGCGCCGAGCGCCAGCCCGCCGATCACATAGAGGCCGTTCTTCGGAACGTCGTCGAAGCCCGCCGCCTCCAGAGCCCGGCGCATCGCCTGGCCATATGCGGTGCGCGCGTGCCGGAGGAGGGCCGGCATGACGATCTCTTCAAACCAAGGTGTCTCGCTCATACGGAGACCATATAGTCATTCGTATTGACTATCCATTTCGCTTACGAAATGTGGACAGAAATTCACACGGCCTTGGCGAAGTAGATCTCGGCCGGGCCGGGGAAACGGCGGTTGCGCACGTCGTCGGCGTAGGCGGCCGCGGCCTGGCCGATCTCGCCACGCAGGTCGGCGTAGCGGCGGACGAACTTGGGCGTCCAGTCGAACAGGCCCAGCATGTCGTCGGTGACCAGGATCTGGCCGTCGCAGCCGGCCGAGGCGCCGATGCCGATGGTGGGGGCCTCGATGGTTTCGGTGATCTCGCGGGCCAGGCCCTCGGCGACCCCTTCGACGACGACCGCGAAGGCGCCCGCCCCGGAGGTCCCGCGGGCCTCCTCGAGGATGCGGCTGCGCTCCTCGTTGGAGCGGCCCTTGGCCTTGAAGCCGCCGTCGACCAGCACCGACTGGGGCCGCAGGCCCACATGACCCATCACGGGAATGCCGCGCTTGACCAGGTAGTCGATGGTGGCGACCACAGTGGGGCCGGACTCCACCTTCACCGCCTGGGCGCCGGTCTCCTTCATCAGCCGCGCGGCGTTGGCGTAGGCGACCTCGGGAGAGCCCTCGTACGAGCCGAACGGCATGTCGATGACCACCATCGCCCGCTTGGCGGCGCGCATGACCGCCTGGCCGTGCAGGATCATCATCTCCATCGTCACGCCCACGGTGTTGGGCAGGCCGTGGATCACCATCCCCACGGAATCGCCCACCAGCAGCACGTCGCAGTGGGGATCCAGGATCTCGGCCATCGGCGCCGTGTAGGCGGTGAGACAGACGATCGGGGTCTTGCCCTTGCGTCCGGCGATGTCGGGGGCGGCCACGCGCTTGACGGCCTCCTGGCGTTGGGCGGACATGAACTCAGATCTCCTCGAGGGCGCGAGCCACGGCGAAGCCCAGCGCGACCACCGCCAGGACGGAGGCGGTCCATACCACGGCGCCGCCCGAAGTCAGAACCGTCAGCCAGTCGGCGTGGGGGGCGACCTCGCGCAGGCCCGCGGTCAGCACCTTGGCCGAGCCCTGGGAGGCGACCTCCATCCGCTCGGCGAAGCCGGACATGAAAAGCTGGCTGGCGCCGATCACGCCGCCGACGCCGCCCGCCGCCCCGATCACCAGACGCCGCGCGGTCCAGCCGCGTTCCAGGCGGCGCTCCACGCGGCGGGCGAAGGCGTCCTCGTCGGCCATGGCCGGCGCCTCGGCGAAGAGACGCTCGAGCCGGCGCTCGAAATCCAGCTCAGCCATGGGCGTCATTCCCCTGCGCCGCGGCGCCGTCCGAGGGCGCCAGTCGCGCTCGGAGCTTCTCCAGACCACGTTTGACATGGGATTTGACCGTTCCAAGGGGCAGGTTCAAGGCCTCGGCCGCTTCGGCGTGGGAGAACCCGGCCCCGAAGCACAGCGAGACGCACAGCCGCTCCCCCTGCCCCAATCCCTTCAGGCTCTCGTCGAGGTCTATCCGCCCATCGGCGTCGCCGGCCGGCGGCGGGTCCGCTTCGTCAGCCTCGACGGCCAGCGCCTTCAGCCGACGCTGGCGCTGCAGGCGGCGCAGGTACTGGCGCGCGGCGATCCGCTTCACCCAGCCGGCGAAGGTCCCCTCGCCGCGGAACTCGGCGATCCGTTCGAAGGCGGCCAGGAAGGCGTCCTGCGCCACGTCGTCCGCCTCCGCCCCGGCGCCCATGCGGCGCAGCAGGGCGCGCACGCCTGCCCCGTGCCGGCGGACAAGCTCGCCGAACGCGCGGCGGTCGCCGGCGACCGCGTGGGCCGCCAGCTCGACGTCATGCAGGCTGGAATAGCGTGCGCCCGGCATGGGCTGGCCCCGTCCCCTCGCTACGGCTTACGACGGCTGACCAGGGCGATCACCAGGAAGGCCAGGCCGATGAAGGCGGGAAAGGCTGCGACGCCCAGCATCGGATAGGTGGCGTCGGGTTCCGCGAGGCCGATGATCCAGCCCATGGCGGCGAACCCGGCCGCGACGCCCAGCCAGATGATTCCCCGCCGCAGGTCGCGGTCGGCCGAAGGCGGCTGGCGCGCGCCCTGGGTCATGGATTCGATCACCTCCGGCGGGATCGGCTGGCCCTTCTCGATCGCGATGCGCAGGGTCTCCTGCAGCTTCTCGCGCTCGCGGCTTCGCAAGTACGACGGGCCGACGACGATCGCGGCGATCATCGCGAAGAAAGCGATGGGGACGAAGATGCCTTCCATGGCGGGTTCCTGTTCCAAGGCCGGCGGGCGCATCCCCCGGTGTCGAAGAGCAAGAGGCGCCGCGCCGCGCCGGCGGATGCAACCTGCGCCGTGAACTCTTCGTCATGTTCGCCCGCGGTCAACAACGCCGCCGCGCTGTCTCGCCGGCCCCGCCCCCTAGGCTGCCTCGAACACCGCCATGTGGTCGCGCAGGGCCCGCTGGAAGGCCGGGCGCGCCTCGCACCGCTGCTGGTAGGCCGCGAGCTTCGGCTCGCCGGCCAGCAGGTCGGTCTGCCGCAGGTTCCGCAGGACGGTGGTCATCATCAGGTCCCCGGCCGTGAAACCGCCCTCCAGATGCTCCTGGTCGCCGAGCCAGGTGGCCAATTCGCGCAGACGGCCCTTGACCGCCTCCTCCAGGTCCGGCCGGTGCGCCTTCGCCCAGGCCTCGCCCGCATAGAAGAGGTCGATCGCGGCGAGCTGCTGGACCACCACCTCCACCGTGTTGAGGGCGGCGAAGACCCAGGTCACCGCCCGCGCCCGCGCCTCGGCGTCCGCCGGCAGCAGCACCTCGCTGCGCGCGCCGATGTGCAACAGAATGGCCCCGGATTCGAACAGCGTCAGGTCGTCGTCCTGCAGCACCGGAACCTGTCCGAACACCTGCTCGCGGCGATAGTCGGGCGAGGCCTGGATGGACGGGTCGATGAGACGGGTCCGGTAGGGCAGCCCCGCCTCCTCCAGCGCCCAGCGCACCCGCAGGTCGCGCACGAGCCCCTGGGCGAACGGCGGGACGCGGCCGAGTGTGGTGACGGTGATCATGGACGTCTCCTGCAACGTTGCGTCCACAGGACGCGCGAGCGAGCGTCGCTCCGACATCCGCCCGCTGAAAATTCCGCCTCGGTCAGACCGCGGCGTTGCGGATCAAGGCGGCGACGAACAGCACCGATGCGCCCAGCGAAGCCACGGTGCGCACGTGGTTCCAGAAGGTCCAGTCCCGCAGGTATCGGGTCCAGAGCTCGGCCGCCGCCGCGGAGTCCGCCGGGACCGCGGCCAGGGCGTTGTTCAGAGGCACGTTGAACGCCATCGTCACGCCGATGCAGCCGACGACGTAGAGGGCGGCGGCCGTCAGCAGGATGATCGCCTCCCCGCCCGTCCAGCCGGCGAAGGCGGCGGCCGCCAGGCCGAGGGCCACGAGGCCGGTCCCCATGAACACCAGCATGAAGACCGGGTTGATCACCGTGACGTTGATCGACTGCATGGCGGCGACGCCGCTGCGCGGCTCGACCCGGGCCAGCCCGGCCATCACGAACGACGAGAAGGCGAAGAACATGCCGGCGGTGAGGCCGCTGCCGACGGCGCCGGCGATGGTCAGGCTGTAGAGCGCGCGTTCAAGCATGGCGGCCTCCCGAAGCCCGGCTAGCGGTGGAACTCCACATAGAAGCGGACCGGGCCCAACGGCTCCACCTCATGCAGCACCGTCGGCTCCACCAGGCCGGGCGGGTGATCGGGTTGGAGCACCGTTTCGGCGGCCGCGCGCCGCGAATCCCTGATCCGGTAGGCGAGACGGCCCTCCAGCACCCGGATCAGCCCCCAGACGCCGTCCCGCGTGGAATGCGACTTCAAGAGGCCCTTCGGCACGCTGGTTTCCGTGAAGACGTCGGTCCGGCGGTAGAACCGGGCGTTTGACGGCAGGCCGGTCGGCGCGTTTCCCTGGCGCAGGTGCGGCGGCCGCCAGGTCACGCCCTCGATCCCATAGGATGAATTCCAGAGAGCATTGAAATCGCCTTTCAGCGCGGTCGCTCGAAGGCGAGGCCGGTCAGCATAGGCCCCGCCGGGACCGCGCGCCCAGGCTATTTCGCGACGTGTTCGGGCTTGCCCTTGCGCTTGGTCGACGCGAAGTCCTCAAGCTGCGTCTCGCTCATCGACATCATCGACTTCGACGCGCCCTTGAGCTTGCTCTTCGGCGATTCGCCGCGCTTGGCGGCGAGGGCGGCCCCGGCGGCCTTCTGTTGGGCGGCGGATTTGGCGGGCATGGCGGAGCTCCTTTCAAGGCGGATAAACGCTCGCGACCCCCACAGGGTCCCGGCCTTGGGCCTCACTGCCGGGCCGGCGCCTCGAACACGCCGACCAGTTCGCCGTCGGCCAGCACCCGGCCCTTCATGGCGTCCGTCAGGGCGCGCAAATCCGTAGTCTCCGGTTTCAGGGTCAGGGGCCCGTCCAGGGCGAACATCTGGAAATGATAGTGGTGCGGGCCGTGCCCAGGCGGCGGCCTGGGCCCGAAATAACCGAACGAGCCGTTGTCGTTGCGGCCCTGCACGGCGTTCTGCGGCGTGACCGGATGGGCCGAGTTCGGCAGGCCCTCGGGCAGTGTGGCGGTCTCACCGGGGATGTTCCAGATCAGCCAGTGGACGAACGGCTTCTCCCGAGGCGCGTCGGGGTCCTCCAGGATCAGGGCGTAGGCGCCGGCGCCCTCCACCGGCGTCCAGCGCAGCGGCGGAGAGAGGTTGTCGCCATAGGCGCTGTGGCGCACGTCGACGGCGCCGTCGGCGCCCAGGGCGTCGGATACGATTTCGAGGACAGCGCCGGGGTTTCGCGGCTGGATGCGCGCAAGGCTCAGGGCCTCGGGTGAATGCTGTGGCGCGGCGGCGGGCGTCATGGCGGACCTCCTGGCTGGATCGGCGGGCTGGCCCCGCTCGCATCCGAGGAGCGCGACCAGCACGACCAGGGCGTGGCGGCGCATCGCTGCTCTCCGACTGGCAAGGCCGGTCCTTCAACGGTCGAAAGCGCGCTTGGGTTCGACCCTGATCTAGTCGCCGCGAACGCCGATCAGCCGGCGCGCCGCCAGGGCGATCAACGTGATGCTCGCGGGGCCCAGCAGGTAGATGGCTCGATAGAGGATCAAGGCCGCGGCGGTCGTGTGGCCCAGCGATCCCACATGCAGACCAAGCACCGTCGCCTCCAGCACGCCGATGCCGCCGGGCACGCCGGCCAGCCCGCCAAGGAGGGAGCCCAGGCAGAAGATGGCCAGGAACGACGGCAAGGCGCCGGGATCGCCGGAGGTCAGGACGAACAGCGCGATGCCGGAGAAGACCCAGTCGCCGAGGCCGGCGCCAAGCGCGAGCAACCGGCTGACCTTCCCCGGCGCAGCGCCGCCTCGGCGCCCGCGCCTGAAAAGCAGGAACCACAGCGAAGCCGGGGCGATCAGCATCGCGCCGCCCAGGCCGATCGCCCACCAGGGCGCGGAGAGCGCCGCAGACAGTGGCCGAATGGCCGCCAGGACGCACACCCCCATGGTGACGACGCCGGCCACGTAGGTCGCGGCCGTGTAGAGAAAGACCAATTCGGCGATCTCGGCGGGCGAAAGCTTGGCGGAGGCGTAGACCCTGAGCCGCAGGGCGGTCCCGCTGGCCGGCCCAAATCCCACCAGGCTGGAAAGCGAATTGGCGAAGAAGGACCGCTGGGCCGTCTGGACCGGCGGCTGCGGCCGTCCGATCAGTCTCCAGACGCTCCACTCCACCGTGGCCAGGCAGGCGTAGCTTCCCGCGGTGAAGATCGCCGCCAGCGCGACCGCCCAGGCCGGCGTGGCCCGCAGCGCCACGACGATGGCGCTCAGCTTGACCGCTCTAAGCTCGGTCCGGATCAGCCAGATCGCCGCCGCAAGCACGAGCGCCGCAATGGCGATCTTGACGAACGGCGAGGCGAAGACGCGATTGAACAGCCGCGCCGCGTCGCCGAGCCAGGGCCTCGACAGGCCCGGCGCCGGGCTTTGCCGTGGCCCCGGTCGCCGGGCCGATCGGGCGTAGAACGCGAAGCCCGGCTTGTCTTGGCCTCGCCCCATGAAGATCGGTAAATCCGCTTGCAGGAACCGATTCAACCCGGTTGTAGAGACCACGTTCCCGGCCGGAGGCCACGAACCCCTGGCGCGGTCGTGGGCCGCCAAACCCAGCCCAAACCGGCCCCGGAGGCGAGGCCCGAATCCCTCCCCCCGCCCTTCCAAGCGTCACAGATGAAATGCGGGCGAACTGATCGTCGTTCAGGTCTTGCGCGACAAACGCAGGGTCGCTCCAAGTACCTCGTCCGGCTATGCTCCGCTCCGGATCGGCGATTGGCCGTATGGCGAGCCGAGCCAGACTCACGACGCCGCGGCCCCGAATGCATCACACGCACCATTCAGCCTACATGTTGCTATCGCTGACGGTGGCCATGCTGGGCTCGTGGACCGCTCTCGACCTTTTCCGCAGGGTGCGCACGCAGGTCGGGCGCGCGCAGCGGATCTGGCTCACCACGGCGGCGGTCGCGATGGGCTCCAGCATCTGGTCGATGCACTTCATCGCCATGCTCGGCTTCGATCCCGGCTCACCGGTCCGCTACGACGTTCCGCTGACGATTCTGTCCCTCGGCCTGGCGATGTTGGCGACCGGCGGCGCGTTCTTCGCCGCCGCCGGCGACGGGGCCTCGTCGCGGCGGGTGGTCGTGGCCGGCGTGTTCATGGCGCAGGCATCTGCCTGATG